>Ga0302320_10001710_pt1 | contig 52474 bp, 29 predicted proteins | sample Bog_T0_3_FD_202130 | JGI IMG/M metagenome (GOLD analysis project Ga0302320, IMG submission 202130) | Peat permafrost microbial communities from Stordalen Mire near Abisko, Sweden - Bog_T0_3 | ecosystem: Environmental > Terrestrial > Soil > Wetlands > Peat | place: Sweden: Abisko, Stordalen Mire...
TTCGGGGAGTGGCTCAGCCTGGTAGAGCACCTGGTTCGGGACCAGGGGGTCGGAGGTTCAAATCCTCTCTCCCCGACCATTAAAATGCTGATTCGGTTAGACTTTATTCTCGCGGTTCCCGCAAATTCTGTACCTAAAGCATAAGTTTTGTGTCCTAGTTGTGTCCAAGTGCGGCTCACTCCGCTACTGAAGACACTTCACACAAGCAGATGTCGCTCGGCACCTGCGGCTCCTTCAAGGCCTTAGCGGGTCGCACTGGTCTGCCTTTCTCCTTGCCCATGCTATCCACTCCCCCTTTGGGCTCTCAGGGTCGATCAGTACTCCTTGCCCTTCGCACATCTTTTGGTAGGCGTCCATGAGCACTAAACTCGATCGGTTGGCTGGAACTGAACACAAATCGCTTCTTTTTCCTAGCAGATAGACCCGGCGATGGACTGACAACAACCACCCAGTTGCCGATCAGCATTACGGGACAATACGGTAGGCAACCACACTGGAGCCTGGTACGTTTCCTCCGACGCTGCGTGCTTCCAGCAAGAGCTCAAAGTGCGGGATGCTGCCGTCCTTGCGCTCAATCTGACGGAGAAATTCGGAGAAGGAAGGGCCGCTCAACAGGAAGTCCGCGGCTGACTGGGTGCCCGCACTGCTGGTGCCGGCAACCAAGAGGGCATCGCCTTCTCTGTCGAGGCTGGGCTGGAACGAGATCAGCCCGTAGACCTGATGGGGTGTTCCATTTGGGGACTCAATATAGGTAGACAACTCGCCCTTCAAAGGAGCTTTGTCCACGACAAAATTCTGGTGCGTCTTCCAGTCGTAGTCAACATAGAAGTTCATATGGGTGGCAAAGAGTTCAACCCATGGATTGGCTCGCGGTCCGCCAATTAGAACGAGATTCACTTCTTTTGCTTCTGAGATGCTCAGATCTCGAGCATAACGGATCGTCGCCCTCGTTCCTTTCCCGTCGGGTGCCTGGAGCACCCGGGCGACCAAATTCAGATCGGCCATACTGGTGTAGTGCGAAGAGTCAAGATCTGCGCTGTTGAGTGTGGTGATGCATTTGGGAAGGCTTAGCTTTGACATGTAGTCATGGCTGAGATAGCTCTGGAAGGAGACCGCCTGGCCGGTAAGCTCCTCGATGAGAATGAGCGTGCTGTCCGCGGGGACGATGACGGGGGCTCGACGCGAATTGAAGACCTGATTCCAGAAACGGGTTTCGGGGCTCTGGAGCATTTGGAAGCTGCTGCGGAGGAAGAACCATCCGATGGAGACCAGAATCAGGATAAGGATGGAAAAGATGCCGATCGGCCAGCCGAGCCTTGAGCGACGGACAGAAGCCTCTCCTAAAGTTGTGAGGGGGGGAGCTTCCGGAGATAGCTTCGGAACTGGATTGGGGGCAGGGCCTGCTTCCGAAGCGGCAACCGGATTCGACTCGAAGAGGGGAACATAGCTGCCCTTGGGAATGACAATGCGGACCGGTTCGTCCTTGCCTTCCGTGCGGAAGTATTCTTCGAGGCGCTGGCGCAGAAACCGGGCTTGGGAGCGAACGACGCTGTCTTCTCCGGGATTGTAAGCAGGAGGACGACTAAAGACCTCGATCCCGATCTGATGCTCGTTGATCTCCTGATGCCGCCCGGTCAACTCCAGTTCGCACACGAACTTGAGAAAACTCCGCAACCGCGGGGATTTCTCAAATATGCCGGAGTTCAGGACTCGCAGTGTGAGTTGCCATTTCGGATTGTCAATATCGAGATCGGACGCCATCAAAAGCTTTCCTCGCCGCGCGACGCACGGGCCACACTTCGGTTTTGGGCTCCCAGCATTTACGCGACGAGCGTGCCGAGGTGTTGGAAACTCAGCATCTCATCAGCGTACCAGCGGTAACGCGGCGGGAACGATCGACTGTGAATCCCGTCTGCATGAGGTGCTTCACTGTGAAATGCATCTTCTGGGGTTGTACGATACGCGTGGGAAATGAGAGGACACTGTGAAAAACGTTGTGTGCTCGCCAACCGAATGAAAGAATACGCCCCAATATGCGGAAGACGGACAACCTGGCCACCCTCTCGAACGCTGCGGTATGGACCAGAGAGCATTACCGTACCGCCAGGACCTATCTTTTTCTCATTCGTCTGGCCCTGGCTGGCCTGACTCTCTCGATCGCATCCCCGCGTTTTGCCTTGGCGCAAATGGTATCGCCGGATATCGACCGGGACGATCAGCCGTTCTCCTACTTTAGCAAACCAACAGATATAGTCGGTGCGATGAATGCACCCGCAGCGGCGGAGATTTCGCCGGAGGGCTACCTATACACCGGGTTTGGCGAACTGATGTTCTTTACCGGTCCGGAGCAGACGCCAATCTCTGCGCGTGTGCGGACCCTTGAAGAAGGGGACCTGCCGATCGTCTCCTATACTGTTTCCCATCTGGGAATCGACTACCGATTTACGGCCTTTGCCGCGCAGGCTCCCTCCTTCAATGTGAAACCGCAAGAGGGGATCGGCAGCATCGTGAATTTCGTGCGCGTCACCCTGCACAACCCTGGCAACAAGCCAACGGCGGCATTTCTGACAGCAGCCATGCGTTACCAGGCCGAACAGACAACCGAAGTTCCGATGGGGGATAACCGCTTTCGACGTCCTGCCCAGGCGGAGAGGATCGGCAACTATCAGCAGCCGGGCGAGAATTTCCGCAGCGATTGGACATACAGCATGGAGAAGGGCGCATGTCTTCGAGAGGGGCGGGCCTTGTTCTTTTACCCGGAACAACCGGCCCCGCGGCTTTCACTTACGTTGCATACACTCTACAATCGCATCGAGCCTCTGGCCTCCTCGAAGCTTCAACTCAGTCCAACAACTCCATTTTGCAGTGCAGCTTACACCATCAAACTGGCGGCGGGCGAAAGCCGTTCCCTGGACCTGCGGGTACCGCTCGAACCTTCGCCGAGGGAATCGCCGGAGTTCAAGCAAGTGGAGCTGGCCAGCTTCGAGAAGTCCCATGGACAGGTCGTCGAATCCTGGCATTCGGTGCTGAATCGGGGGATGCGGATTGAGCTGCCGGAGGCGAAACCGGTCGAAACGTTTTATGCCAGCCTAGTTTACGACCTTCTGGACCTCAACCTGGTGCAGGGGACGGCGGTGCAAACGGCTAGCCAGTTTCAATATCACAGATTCTATCTGCGCGACTCGGCGGACTTCGTTCGGATGTACGACGCGACAGGATACAGCGATTTTGGTTCGCAGGTCATCCGCTTCTTTCCCATGCAGCAACAGCCCGATGGCAACTTTCTCTCACAACCGGGTCAGTACGACGGTTGGGGGGAGGCGTTGTGGGCATTCGGCGAGCACTACAAGCGAACCCATGACCTGGAGTTCGACAGGGAGATCTATCCGCGCATTCAGCGGGCGGTTGACTGGCTGATCGCTGCGCGCGCCAAGGACCCGCTGCATGTCATGCCCGCCAGCGATGTGAGGGATAACGAGTACGTCTCGGGACATCTGACGGGGTACAACTTCCTGGCGCTGGACGGTTTGCAGGCGGCCATCGATGCCGCGCAACGGATGGGAAACGGCGAAGACGCAACCCGTTTTCAGCGGGAGTTCGACGACTATCGGAAGACATTTTTCGCTTTGTTGGACCAAGCCTCGGCGAAGGCGGGAGGCACGCTCCCTCCCAGCCTGGACGCGGGCGAGTGGAAGGGAACCGACTGGGGGAACCTGCTCTCGGTGACGCCGGAACATGTGCTGGATCCGTGGGACCCGCGCGTAACGGCGACGTTGAAGAGCGTATCGGCGCGGTATCAGGAGGGGATCACCACCTATTCCGAGCCCGATGACGGGGTGTTCCTGCACCATTATCTGACCATAAAGAACACGCTCACGGAACTTGCGCGCGGGGAGCAGGAACAGGCAATCCGCGAATTTTATGCGGAACTGCTGCACACCGGTTCAACACACACTGGTTTCGAGTATGCAATAAGGCCCTGGGGATCGCGCGATTTTGAAGGCAACATTGCCCCCCATGGATGGTTTGCGGCAGATTACCGCAACCTCCTGCGCAACATGATGGTACGGGAAGACGGCGGGGTCCTTCACCTGCTCTCGGCCGTCTCTCCGGAGTGGATCGGGAAGGGAAGATCGATCCGTGTGACCGGCGCGCCAACTTACTTTGGCAGCCTGGATTTCATGCTGCAGATGCCCGACGACAAGGTAGCTATTCTCAAGATCGACAGCCGGTTTGAACATCCGCCGAAAGAGCTCGTGCTCCACCTTCCCTGGTTTCTCGAAGAATCGAGCGTTGTCGCGGACGGCCTTCCCATTCCAGTTGCGGAGGGCGCCGCTCATCTGCCGGCAACGGTCCGCGAGGTGCGGATCGTTTGGAGCCGTCGCCTTCCGGTGAACATGAGCTTTCAGCGTACGGTCGATTCCTACAAGAAAGAGTATCGCCGTCGTTACGAGCATCTCCTGGAGACAGGGGAGGAAGGCACGCTGGCGCCCAATACCTGGCAAGTTCCGCAGTGATCTTATCGTTTCACGGCGATATTACGATCATCGTGGAGGAGCGGCCCAGACTCGAAGGAAGCCTGCCGATGTAACGTTTTTCACTGTTTTTCACCCCCCCAAGAACAGGGAAGGAATGAAACGGTGAGATCCATTCGGGATCAGTCTGGGCATGAATTCTGAAGGGAGGTGCCGCTGTGTTTCGTACCCTGCCCATCGGTTTTCAGACGTAGTTGCACAGTGAAAGAACCGTGAAAAACATAGACGAGGGTTGCATGGATCACTAGGCTTGCTCGCATTACGCTGATGGTCCGTAGCAACCACAGTAATCGATTAAGTGACCGATTGCCGGGGTCCTGACGCACACAGATCGGCTGCGAACCGCGTGCCTGCATCGCCATGCAGGACAAAACGACTACGCACAGCAGAGTCAAGCACTTGGAGGCAAAGATGAATTCACGGTTTCCTGATGGCAAACGGTGGAGAGATCGTTTGAGCAATCGTTGTTCTATCCTCGGGATATTCCCGAAGATCTGCGTACTCGTACTGGCATTGCTTGCCTTGGGGTCCGTTCAGGTTTGGGCCCAAATCAACACGGCAACGCTCTCCGGCAGAGTCGTAGATCCAAGCGGGGCAGCAATCGCCGGCGCGTCCGTGGTTGTTGCCCAGCGCGATACGGGTATTACACGCGATGCGCAAAGCAACGCGGATGGCCTTTTCACGGTGCCATCGTTGCAGCCCGGTGTATACACCGTGACCATTACGGCAAAGGGCTTCGAGAAGACCACGGCGTCGAATATTGAATTGCAGGTCAACCAGTCGGCGAATCTCGACTTCGCCCTTACCGTGGGTTCCGTGGGACAGACCGTCACCGTCAGCGGCACGACCCCCGATCTGGACACCGAAACCGCGGCACTGGGGACGGTGATCGGCGAGAAGGAAGTGGAAGACCTTCCTCTCAACGGCCGGCAGTTCATCCAACTGCTCCAACTGGCGCCCGGAACTGTGCCGGTCAGCGTCTCCCAAACCGCCGTCCCCAACCTCGGCGGTGGAAGTTCCAACGTCACCCCGGCCATCAATGGCGGCACCGGGCGAAGCAACCTGTTCTTCATGGACGGCATTTACGCCACTGACCCGTTCTTCAGCTCGCTCTCGATCAGTCCTTCGATCGACGCGATTCAAGAGTTTCAGGAACAGACCCACACCGATTCCGTGAAATTCGGCGGAGCCACAGGCGGAACAGTCAACCTGGCGACCAAGGCTGGCACGAACAGTATTCACGGAAGCGCCTACGAGTTTTGGCGGAATCAATCGCTCGGCGCGATTCCCTACTTTCAGACGACCAACTCCACACCCTATAGTCAGAATCAGTTTGGCGGCACAATCGGTGGCCCGATCCTGCGCAACAAGCTGTTCTTCTTCGGCTTCTACGACGGATACCGCCAAACCCTGGCGTCCACCAACGGCTCGATCCTGCCCACCACCGCGGAACTCGGTGGCGACTTCAGCGCTCTGCTGCCCTCAACGGTCATCTACGACATCACCACCTACGATCCGTTGACTAAGCAGTCTCAGCCTTTCGCCTATGGCGGTCAGGAAAACGTCATCCCTCCCAGCCGTCTGAATCAGGGCATCTTGGCCATGATGAAGGCCTATGTCCCCACGCCCACAACCAACTCCCCCACTGGCACCGGCAACTGCGACTGCAACTACGTCAACAACGCACCGAACACCACCAATCAGGACCAGTACAGCATTCGCGTCGACTACAACATCGGCGCCAAGGACAAGGTCTTCGGACGCACGACCAACAGCACCAGCACCAGCATCGGCCCCGGGCAGCTTCCCCTCAACTCATTTTCTTCCGGCTTTAACGGCAACAACACCGGTGGAAGCTGGATCCACACCTTCTCGCCGACGCTTGTTAGCGAAATTACAGGCGGCTACAGCGGCAGCTCGCACCCCCAGGAATTTCTTGAGCCCGGTGCGGCCTCGGCTTTCCAGGCAGGCGGTTTCTCCGCCGGGTTCACCGATACTCCCGGTGGAATCCTGGTCCCCAAGACTCCCGGTCTGCACCCGAGCGGGTTTTTCGATCTGAATGGCGGCTGGGGTCCGATTGGGCCAGAGCACCTCGGCCAGGTCTCAGGTTCGGTCACCAAGCAGAGCGGCAAACATTCGCTTGTCTTCGGCGCAGCCTACTACTGGACCAACATGTACACCAATTGGTCGGAAAACGATATCAATTTCAATAACAACGCCACCTACACCCTCTGCGCTTCGACCGACTCGAACGGCAACTGCGTGAGCGCGGGCGGCAACTCGCTTGCCAGCATGCTGCTTGGACTCCCGAATTCCGCAGGACTGCAATTGGGCAACGCTGGCGTTACGCTCAACGATCACATCGCCGGGTTGTTTGCCGAAGACTCCTGGAAGGCCTCACCCAAGCTGACCATCAATGCAGGATTGCGATGGGATTACACCTCGCCGGTCTCAGAAGCCAAGAACCGGCTGGCCGGTTTCGACCCCAATTCGGGGCTGTGGTACATTCCGAAAAACGATGCGGATATGCCTACCTATGCCTTACCTGCCGGCGTGATTGTGTTGAACAGGAACACCATCACCAAGCCCGACTACACCAACTACGCACCGCGCGTTGGTTTGGCGTATCACATCCTGCCCAAGACCGTGGTGAGCGCTGGGATCGGCGTGCAGTTCGATAGCTGGTCCGGTGCAACACAGGCCGCCCAGAATGCGCGCGGTTCGTGGCCATCGGGTTCCGATCAGGGGCCGAGCAACCTCAACAACGGAATCATTACTCCTGGAGCAACCGCGCAGAACCCCTTCGGGACGAGCGCGCCGGTCATTCCCGACACTCCATTTCCAAGCGGCGGCGGGTTCCTCGACACCGCGTGGAAGAACGCTTATTCGTGGCAGTGGAACTTCCAGATTCAGGAAGAACTCTCCAATGCGGGAACTTTGAAAGTGGCCTATGTTGGATCCTCGACCAGCCGCTCTCCCATCCAGGTGCCCTTCAACGTCTATACGGTTCTCGGGGACTCCTCCTCGGAGCCATTTCCCAACATGAACTATGGCTTCAGCGAGATCCAGAGCATCGGCCATATGAGCTATAACGCACTCCAGGCGCAGTACATCAAGCGCTATTCGAGTGGGGTTTCCATCAATACTTCGTTCACATGGTCCAGAAATATCAATGTGGGTTGCGCCGACTACTGGGAGTCGTGCAACATTCAGAGTCCCTATGACATGAGGAGCAATCGGAGCGTCGACGACGTCGATGTGCCAGTCGTCTACTCTCTGGCCGCCGTCTACGAACTGCCCTTCGGAAAAGGCAAGGCGCTGGCCAACACCGGCGCGGCGTCGAAGCTGTTGGGGGGCTGGCAGGTCAACGGCTTAGTCTCCGCATTGGCGGGAACACCGTTCACCCTCGGTCTCAACTCGAGCAACGACAACGCCAATGGCGGAAACCAACGTCCCAACTTCTCGGGTTCCACAAAAGGCCCCCGAACCTTGAACGAGTGGTTCAACACTTCTGCTTTCTCTCAACCTTTGGCCGACACCTACGGCAACGTGGGACGCAACAGCCTGTTTGGCCCTCACTATACGGATGTGGATTTCTCCTTCTTCCGCAACTTCAAGTTCCTCGAACACTACAACGCTCAATTCAGAGTTGAGGCGTTCAACCTCTTCAACCATCCGAACTTTGGCAACCCCGATTCCGGTTTTGGCGATCAACGATTCGGAGTCATTACTGGCACAAACGGCAATCCAAGAGAACTTCAACTTGCAGGTACCTTCAAATTCTGACGACCAGAAAGGCTGGAAGGCGGCTTGCCAAGCTGTCTTCCAGCACAACCACTCAAGGATTAAAGATCGACCTCGCGATGAATGCGCTTTTCGGGCGATTCGTCGATCGCAGATAGGTTCAAGCGGATGTTCCGGCAACAACCCCGCTTGTTCTCGTTCAACCTTTTCGATCGTCCGGCCTTCGGCCCCGGATCGCTTTCTTGAGGTTCAGGCTGCAAAGCAGCTGAGTCCGACGACTGCAAAACGGCGGGGAACACAATTCGCACTCAGGCCCATGTCCTCCAAGGTTCCCTTCCGGAAGGGCGGTTGTTTTACCGCTCTTCCTTCTTTTTCTGCGCGTCTCTCTTTGCCGAACCCGTCGATTAAACTACGGTGAGGTCAGACATTGTATTCCCGCTGCATTCGACGGATCGCTCTCTCCAGTAGCATTCTTTTTCTTGCTGCATGTTGCCTTGTGTGTGTCTCGCAGCAGCCCTTGCCGACTCCTATGAGCTTGCTAGCGGTGGCGCATGGCGAAGAGAAGCGCGGCAACAGCATCGATGCGCTCAGCGCGTACAATTCTGCCCTTCAATTGGACCCAGGCAACACCGACGCACTTTTCAGCGCCGGCAGGCTCAGAGCAAGACTCGGAGACTACGCTGGTGCGGCAGCGGCGTTGCGCAAAGCAATTCAGGTTGATCCCGCCTGGGCCGAAGCCCATTACAATCTGGGCTTGACGCTCATTGCCGCGTCCCCGCGCACGCCCGACTGGACAAACGCGCTGCCGGAGTTCGCGACGGCTCTGAAGCTGCGCCCCGGCTATCTCGAGGCCGCGAACATGCTTGCCGTGGCCGAGATTGAAACCGGCCAGGCCGCGAGCGGCGCTCAGATTCTTCAATCCGCTCTTGCTTCCAATCCCAACTCCGCGGAACTGCACTTCAACCATGGCCGCGCGTTGGAGAGCACGGGTCAGCTCGATGATGCTGCCCTCGAGTATGCCACCGCGCTGAAGTTACGAAGCGCCTATCCGGAGGCCGAAAGCGCACTGGCGAACATCTTCCTCAATCGCCAGGACTACCGTTCCGCCGCTCTACATTTCGAGGCGGCCTTGGCAAGCAACCCCGACCTGGAGCGCTCACACTTCGGATTGGCCAAAGCACGCAAAGCTCTCAGCCAGACGCGCGCGGCGCAGTTGGAATTCCAACAGGCCAGCGCGCTGATTCAGCGCCAGTCGGACGCGGTCATGTCGTCGCATCTGAGCAATGAAAGCCTTGACCTGGCTAAGAAGGGAGACTTTGCCGGAGCCGTTCAAACAGCGCGCAAGGCTCTCTCCCTCGACCCAGCCAATGCGATCGCTCATTACAACCTCGGGCTTCTGCTGGCCGACTCAGGTGATACGCGGACGGGACTGCTCGAACTGCGCAAGGCCACTTCGCTCATGCCGATGCGGATCTCCGCCTACGTCGACATGGCGCGCATGCAATTGAAACTCAACGATCGCGCCGCGGCTCAAACTACGTTGAAGAGAGCGACGCTACTGGACATTAAAAATCCGGAAGTGCAAAACCTGATCGCAACGGTTCGCGTAGGGATTGACTCTCCCGCAAAGAACGACACGAATCCCTCAGAATCAGACGCCGCCTTTCCTTTTGGAGCGCCGCAAGATTCCCCCGCCGGTCACTTGGCCTTTGCCGCGGAACTGACAAAGGAAGGCGACGAAGCCGGCGCAATCGGCGAGTTGCAAAGAGCGCTGGAGCTTCGTCCCAGCGAAGAGGATTGCCGCTTCCACCTTGCCCTCGCCTATCGGAAAACCGGCGATTCGAAACGTGCGGAGCTTGAATTCAGCAAGATACTCTACGCATCCCCGGAGTCCGTTCGGGCGCATTTGGCATTGGCCGATCTTTTTATCGAGAGCAAGGACAGCGCCGACGCTGTTCGCGAACTGAAGCAGGTGCTTGCGCTGCAACCGGACAATCGAGAAGCCTCCCGACTTCTTGCGCATATGGAGCCGATTGCCAGCTCCCCGTGAAGCCCGGCTCGCAGATCGTTGCATCCTGGCCGAATCCAGCCGCGCGGTGTTCCCCAGAAGAGCAGAATCTAAGGAAGACGGCAACATCGATCGATTCGAGTATCGAGACTTCATCTTGAAGGGCGAGGAAGCATGACAGTCACGCGGAGACGATTCATCAAGACGGCGGGGCTCACGGGCGCATTTCTTTCCGCGCGCTTTCAGAGCCTTGCTGCATGGGCCGCCCCGGGGCAATTTGCGTCTCCATGCCTGTTTCATCGCGGCCCTCGCTATGCGCCATTTATCGAAAAATTCCTCCGTCAGATCGCGCCCGGCAACGACGAATTCATCAGTGAAAAATATGCGGCGGAACTGGAAGTCCATCTGAACTCCTGGAGTGCCGCTCTGCGCCAGTCGCCGCGCGATCTGAAACCGCTTGAAAGCGCTCTGGCCGGATCGCTTCTTGCGACTCCTCTTAGCAGTGCCAAAGGAAAGACTCTTCGCGACGGACCACTGCTGGAATCCGAGGAGGTGTTGTTTGGGAACGCGGTCAAGCTGGACGCCGCCGCATTTCTTGGCTCGGTGCATGCCTATTTTGCTCCGTTCCGGAACTTGAAGGTTGCGGAGTTTCAAATTGGCGGAATCGAGGTCGTCTCCGAAGAGCCACTGCAAGTGCGGACACAGGTTCATTACGACCTTGCTGGAAAGACTGGAGACGATCGTAGCGAAGAGCGAACCGGGCAGTGGCAGATCGACTGGGAGCAACGCTCAAAGACAAACTGGTCGATTATGGGCTGGGCCGCCGGCAAGGAGTTGCGCACCCGCCTGACTGGGCGCGGCTTCGTTGATATCACGGAAGCATGTCTGGGAACGACCCCCTCATACCATCAGCAGATGCGCCATGGCGTGGATTACTGGCGAACGGTGCTCGACGGTTCAAGCGGGATCGATATCTATGGAAACAATGGCATCGCTGTGGGCGATTTCGATGGCGATGGGTGGGATGACCTGTATATCTGTCAGCCGGGCGGATTGCCGAATCGACTCTACAGGAACCGTGGCGACGGTACCTTCGAAGATGTCACGGACAAGGCCGGGGTCGGCGTTCTCGATGGAACATCGAGCGCGATCTTCGCGGATCTGAATAACAACGGGCACCAGGATCTGATCGTTGTTCGAACCAGCGGTCCGCTTTTGTTAGCGAATCGCGGCGATGGAACCTTCCATTTAAAGCCGGATGCGTTTCACTTTGCGCGCGAGCCGCAGGGCTCGTTCACAGGGGTCGCAGTGGCGGACTACGATCGGGATGGGTTGCTCGATGTTTACTTTTGCCTGTACAGCTTTTATCAAGGCTTGAGCGAGTACCAGTTTCCCAGCCCGTACTACGACGCGCAGAATGGCCCCCCTAATTTCCTTCTCAAAAACCGCGGCAACCATTCTTTTGAGGATGTGACGGTGTCGTCGGGGATGGACAAGAGCAACAATCGTTACAGCTTCGCGTGCATTTGGAACGACTATAACAACGATGGTTGGCTCGATCTGTACGTGGTCAACGATTTCGGTCGCAAGGTGCTTTACAAGAATAATGGCGACGGAACCTTCGCGGATGTGAGTGCAGGTTTAGGCGTCGAAGATCCAGGCGAAGGCATGAGCATGGCCTGGCTAGACTACGACAACGACGGCTTCGACGATTTGTACGTCGTGAATATGTGGGAGGCGGCAGGTAAGCGAGTCACAACGCAGAGTCAGTTTCTTCCAACCGCGTCGGAGGAAGTGAAACGCGTCTACCGGCAAGATGCTATGGGCAACACGTTGCTTCACAATGAAGCCGGCAACGTAGCATTTAGCGAGGTCAGCGACGAGTCGGGCACGCGCTTCGGCGGATGGAATTGGGGATGCGAAGCGTGGGACATCGATCAGGACGGCTACCCCGACCTCTACATTGCCAATGGATTTATCTCCGGCCCCGAAGAGAACAATCTATCCAGCTTCTTTTGGCGGCAAGTGGTATCCAGATCTCAGGCAACCGGCGCCGATGCGCAGGATTATGCCGATGCATGGAGCGCTATCAATGAGTTCGTTCGCTCCGGTCACTCCTGGAGCGGGCGACAGCGCAACAACTTCTACCTGAACAATCGAAATGGGAGCTTCGTCGAAGCGGGCAGCATTCTGGGCATGGACTTTTTGGACGATAGCCGCGCCTTCGCGCTCGCGGATATCGATCGGGATGGACGTGTGGAAGTGATCCTGAAGAACCGCACTTCTCCTCAGCTTCGCATTCTGCGCAATGAACTCGCGCTTCGTAACGCATCGATCGGTTTCGCACTGAAGGGCACCAGAAGCAATCGCGATGCGATCGGAGCTGTGGTGGAGTTGGAGACCTCCGCCGGACGGCAAAGGAGCATGCTTCGGGCCGGCTCCGGATTTTTGACCCAGAATTCCAAGCTGCTCACATTCGGACTCGGTTCTGCAGAGGGATCGATCAGCGCCACCGTGCACTGGCCCAACGGTACCACGCAGCGGTTTGAGAACCTGCCCGCCAATCACCGCATCCAGGTCGAAGAGGGCGTGGCCACATTTCATTCGGAAGAGTTTCATCGCGCCCCGCAGCATCCTGAAGCTGCGCCGGCTAGCACTGGCGAACCGCTTCCAGTAACGTTGGAGGCCTGGCTGGCCGATCCGATCCGTCCACCGGAGTTCAAACTGACCGACCAGCATGGTGCCATGCACAGCCTCGCCGACGGTGCGGGCCAGCCGCGGATTCTTGTGTTGGGCCGATCCGCCTGTCCGGAGAGCGACGGATTCCTGGCGTCACTGGAGCCATATTGGCCGGAATGGAAGAAGCAGGGCATCACTCTTCTCACGCTTCTTATCCCGGATTCGTTCGAAGCGAACGCCTCTAATGCCGCCCGCCCCGAGAGGAGATACTCTTTTCCGGTCTTGGCCGCCGACAAGACGACGGCTGCCACCTACGACATCTTTCACCGCTATCTTTTCGAGCGGCGGCGCGACATCACCATGCCCACGACCTTCCTTCTTGACGCGGACGGAGCGGTCGCGAAGGTCTACTGTGGAGCAGAGCTCGGAGCGCGAATCGGCAAAGATATTCTCTCCATCCCCGCAGGCGCCGAGGCGCGTATGAAGCGTGCGCTGCCCTTCACTGGCCTCTACTTTGGGAAGGGGCTGCATCACAACTACTTCACCTACGGCGTCGCATTTTTGCAATACGGATTTGAAGATCAGGCGATCTCTTCGTTTCAGCTCTCCATCGATCGCAATCCAAACTACGGGCCCGCGTTTTATAACCTGGGGTTGATCTATCTCAACAAGAACATGATCGACGAGGCGCGCCTCAACCTGGACAAGGCAGTTCGGCTCGACGCGAACAATGCCGATGCTTGGAACAATCTCGGCGTCGTCTACGGTCAGAAGGAAGACTACGCCCAAGCCCAGCAGTGCTTCGAGAAAACTCTGGAGTTACGGCCGGCACATCTGCTTGGCGTTCAAAACATCGTGAAGTTATACGAGTTTCAGGGGCATCCCGAGCAGGCCAGGCAAGTGCTGGAAAAGGCAATCGCCGCCCAGCCACGCGGGGCCGACTTGCGTGTGGGGCTTGCCATGTTCTACATGGGGCAGGGAGACAGAGTTCATGCAAAGGAGCAATTCGAAGAAGCGGTAAGGCTCAATCCGCAATCGGTGCCCGCGGTCAATGGCCTGGGAGTAGTCCTGATGCAGGATGGAGATTCGCACGCCGCGCTCGAGCGCTTCATCCAGTGCACGCAGTTGGCTCCAGACTTTGACCGGGCCTACTTGAACATTGCCGCGCTCTATCTGAATCAGGGCGAGGCCGGCAAGGCGCGCGATGTGCTCGCCAAGTTCCTCGCCACTCATCCGGACAACCCCGATGTGCGGGATGCGCTGAAGGAGGTTGAACAAAGCAAATGAACTCTAGTCCATCATCGCGCATGTGCAAGACACAGAAGATTGCGTTGTCGATCCTGGCCGGTTGTCTTGCCTGTCTGGCCGGGCTCGGTCAGACCTCTCCATCAGGAGCGGCAAAGATTGCGGGAACGGTGCAAGATGAATCGGGACAGGCATTAGCCAACGCGTCGGTGGCGATGTCTGCCCCAGCTTCCCCTTCGCTTCATCGAACTGCTACGACAGACAAGAGCGGTTCCTACACGATCGATGGAGTGGCATCCGGGCACTATTCTCTCGTAGCAAGCGAGCAGGGTTTTCGTACCACGCCGGCGGTTGCCATCGACGTAGGCACCTCAAACACGACGGTTAACTTCACATTGAAGCCTTTGCTGAAAGGGGAGGCCGCACAGACATTCAGCGCCGACAGCGGCGGCCAAACCCATCGCCACCCGCCTTCGTTTCGCACATCCGGCGTTCAAGGAACAACGGCACCCAGCGGCTACTCTGTCGGAGTTACAGCTGAGGAAAATGCGCAGGTCATGGGATCAGTGCACGGGCTGGCGGATCGGCCTCAACTGGCGGAAGCAGTGGAGGGACCGATCCCCAACTGCGGCGAGGTTCGCGAATTGCAAAAGAGTTCGGGAACAGGCCAATCAGCGGTAATCGACGGCCAGCTTGGAGCGTTCTATCTTTCCCAAGAGGAGTTGATCCGAGCCATCTCGTATCTGGAGACCGCGGCAAAAGCCGATCCGGGCAGTCGGGCCAACCTGCACAACCTGACAATTGCCTATTCAAGCGCAGGGCGCTTCTCCGACGCAATTCGAATTCTCAAGCAACTCGCCCAGCAAAGACCCGACGAAGGCGTAATGCTGTTGCTGGCCGAAGCGTATCGAGGTTCTGGTGATTTGCCCAAAGCCGCCGAAGAGTACCGAAAGGCAGCGCGGGGCGGAGCAGACGAGGCCGTTCAATTTGCATCCGGCATCGGCTTGATTGAATCTGGATCGACCGGCGAGGCGGCTGCGATCTTTTCCGCGGCTACTGCAACACACCCATCGGCTGCCCGACTCTGGGTCGGCCTGGGCGTCGCGCAGTCGTTGCAGCAACAGGACGCTGCAGCGATTCGTTCGTTGCTCCATGCCGTGGAACTGGACCCAACGTATTTGCCCGCATACTCCATCCTTGCCAATCTCTCCGGTCATTTGGATGAGACCGATGAGCAGATCCGAGAACGCCTTGAGACCCTGGTTGCTTCCAATCCGGAGAGCCCCGATGCACATTACGACTATGCCTTGGCCCTGTGGAAGCAACTGCATCGAGGGCATGGCGCTCAGTCGAACGAGGAGATCGAAACGCAACTCAAGCTGGCCCTTATCAAAACTCCAAACTTCGCCGAGGCTCACCTCCTGCTGGGTACTGTCTACGCAGATTCCGCTGATTTGAACCAGGCTGTGCCTGAATTGGAAACCGCAGTTCGCCTGGAACCCGAGAACGCGAAAGCGCACTACCGCCTTGCGCAAGCCTATCGGCGCAGTGGCCGCACGGAGATGGCAAATGGAGAGATGACAAAGTTTCAGGCGCTGAATGGCAACGCCGACGAGAGCGAGACCATCTCTACGGATTTTCGTCAGCTCACAACAAGAAGATCCGAGTTGGTTCGTCCCAGCCTTCCATGCGAAGTGAATGAAAGATAGACGAAGCCTTCATGCGAATCTCAATACACGGTCAGCGGTTGTTGCGTCGGCAGCTTCCGTGCAATGCGGCAGCAGGCAAGCGTTGGACCAGCCAAGACGAGCTGAGCCGAGACTACCCGCCACCGAACCAGCGAAACGTTATTAGGAGGAAGCAACGATGCTGAAAGGAATCTCGAAGTTTGTGGGACCCGACTTGCTGTATGTGCTGGCGAAGATGGGCCATGGGGATGAGATTGTGCTGGCGGATGCGCATTTTCCCGGCCACTCTCTGGGGCCACAGGTGCTGCGCGCCGACGGCCTTACGGTTGCGCAGCTGCTGGACGGTATCTTGCCACTCTTCGAGTTGGATTCCTATTCCACGCCACTGGCGATGATGTCCGTTGTCGAGGGCGACGAACTCGATCCAGAGGTTGAGGCGGAGTATCGAGCGATGGTGCTGAAGAAAACCGGTGTCCATCTGCCGCTCGAACGCCTGCAGCGGTTCGCGTTTTACGAGCGGGCGCGTTCGGCATTTGCCGTGGTGCTGACCGGCGAGACACGCAAGTACGGAAACCTCATGTTGAAGAAGGGTGTGACGCCCTCTTCCTGAAGCAAGGCCTCGTCATCCTGCTGTTGAACGCCGATAAGGAGTGCTGTATGTGTGCAGTGAGCCGGAGAAGATTTCTTCAAACCGCATCGACCCTGGCAGGCGCGCTTGCCACTGGTGAACCGTTAGCGTGGCCGGAGTCTTTGCCGGCAAGCGCAGCCGACCTGCGGCTGTGGTACAAGCAGCCGGCCAGCCAATGGGTGGATGCGTTGCCGATCGGGAACGGGCGACTGGGCGCAATGGTCTTTGGCGGCGGCGCGTCCCAGCCTGCGCGGGTGGAAGGCACGGGTGGCGATTGCGCAGCGGAGCCGGTCGCGACGGACCCGGCGCGCGAGACGTTGACGCTGAACGAGGACACGCTTTGGTCGGGTTGGCCGCAGGATGGAAACAACAAAGATGCACCGCGGTTTCTGGGGCAGATTCGCGAAGCCGTGCTCAAGCAGGCGGACTATCACCGCGCCGACGAACTCTGCCAACATATGCAGGGCCGCTTTTCCGAGGCCTATCAGCCTGCGGGCGTGCTGCATGTGGATCTCGAGCATAAGGGGAAGGTCGAGCAGTACAGTCGCGAACTGGATCTGAGCCAGGCGGTGGCGAAGACGCGCTACACGGTGGATGGCGTGACCTACGAGCGCACGGCCTTTGCCTCCGCGCCGGACCAGGCGATTGTGTTGCGGCTAACGGCAAGCAAGCCGGGTACGCTCAGCGCGACGGTCTGGATCGACGGCACGCTCTGCCGCAAGGTCGAGGCAGCCGGCAGCAGGCTACTGCTCACCGGTAAAGCCGCGAGCCACGTGGCGGGCGCGGGACATCCGGAGAGTGAGACGCCGGTTCTGTTCTCAGAGAAGACCGGCGAAGGGATGCATTTTGTTGTTGCGGTGGATGTGCGGACGGACGGTGGCTCGATGCGGATGGAGTCCGATCGTCTTCAAGTAAGCGAGGCGACGGCCTGCACCATCATGTTGACGATCGCCACAGGGTTCCGCGGCTATGATCAGGCGCCTGACGCGGACGTTGCCGCTGTGCGCGTACGGGCGGAGAAGGATTTGGAAGCGGCTCGGATGCGCAGCGATGCGGAACTGCTTCGCCGGCACACGAGCGATCATCGCGCCCTCTTCGAACGCGTCTCGCTGCACCTGGATGGCGGTGCGGAAGCAACGCTGCCGACAGACGAACGGCTCAAGAGATTCGCCGAGGCTCCCGATCCGTCTCTGCTTGCACTCTACTTCCAGTATGGGCGCTACTTGTTGATTGCGAGCTCGCGGCCGGGTGCGCAGCCAGCCAACCTGCAAGGCATCTGGAACTTCCAGGTCACGCCTCCGTGGAGCAGTAACTGGACATCGAACATCAACATCCAAATGAACTATTGGCCAGTGGAGACCTGCAATCTGAGCGACTGCGCCGAGCCGTTGATCCGCTTTGTCGAGGAGCTAAGTCAGACTGGAAGGTGCGCCGCCGAAGAGACGTATCGCCTTCCCGGTTGGGTGGCGCACCATAACATCGATATCTGGCGGAATGCCAATCCGGTGGGGCTTGGCGTTGGTTCGCCCACCTGGGCCAACTGGCAGATGAGCGGTCCATGGCTCTGCGCACATCTATACGAGCACTACCGCTTTACCGGCGATCGTGAGTTTCTGCGTGCAAAGGCTTATCCGCTGATGAAGGGTTCCGCGGAGTTCTGTCTGGCATGGCTCGTTGAAGATGGTGAGGGACACCTGACGACGTGCCCCTCATTTTCGACGGAGAATAACTTCCTCGCGCCGGATGGCAAGCGTGCGGAGACCAGCGCGGGTTGCACGATGGATATCGCGCTTATCCGGGAACTCTTCGCGAATTGCATCGCAGCGGCGCGGGAACTGGGTGAGGATCGGGAGTTTGCCGGGAGGCTTGAGGCGGCGCGGGAGCGCCTGACGCCGTATCGGATCGGCAAGCACGGCCAGCTCCAGGAATGGTCGGTAGATTTTGACGAAAGCGAGCCGGGCCAGAGGCATATGTCGCACATGTATCCGTTGTATCCGGGGGGTGAACTCACGCCGCGTGGCACACCCGATCTGGCCAAGGCGGCGCGCATCTCGCTCGAGCGGCGGCTTGCAGCCGGCGGGGCCTACACCGGTTGGAGCCGTGCCTGGGCCATCGCCTTCTGGGCGAGGCTGGGCGATGGCGACAAGGCATGGGAGTCGCTTTGCATGTTGATGAAGCACAGCACCAATCGCAATCTATTCGATTCACATCCGGCAGAAAACTCGTCCATCTTTCAGATCGACGGAAACTTCGGTGCCACCGCGGCGATGGCCGAGATGCTGGTGCAGAGTCACGCGGGAGCGATCGAGTTCCTGCCGGCTCTGCCGACCGCATGGAGCGAGGGAGAAGTCAGAGGTCTGCGGGCCAGGGACGCAGTCGGCGTGGATTTGAAGTGGGCCGGTGGCAAGGCGGTAGAGGCTGTATTGCGTCCCGAGCGTACGGTTGTCGTGCGCCTGATTGCGCCTCGCGGGCAGAAGATCGCCGCGTCCGCGGACGGCAGTCCTGTCTCGCTTCAGGATCTTGGCAACGGGATCGTAGCAGCGGACCTGGCGGCCAAGCGTGGGTACAAACTAACCTTCTCCTAGCGCGGCCGATATATTTGGACGGACAACTCTGTCACAGATCCGATTGTTTAGCTGCCAGAGCATACAAATCCAACCGGAATGATGTCGGATTCCAATCCGAGCTCCCCGGACAGCACTTCAAGGCTCTCGAGTGGCTCCATTGCGCGCGCAGGTTCTGGGCATTCTTGCGAACTGGTGGTGATTCTGGAAGAGGAAAACCAGCCGGGGAGCAAAGCGGGGATTTCCTAGGGCACCTCCATCGAAAGATGCGCTCGCAGCGCTTTGGCGGTCCATCTGGAACCAAAGGAGGATTCTGCGATTGACAAGGAATTCACACGGAATTGCTCGAAAATAAACCGGAGCCGCGCAGACTGGGTTTTCGACCTCGAACCCGAGTTTGGGTCACTACGTACACTGAGCGAAGGGAAACCTGAGAAGGTCTACCTCAGGGACCGGGAATTCCGGGGCTGTGCTCCGGCTCATGGGGGAAAGTTGGATGTTGCTGGGGTGGCTGTGCTGCGCAGAGCAGTCAAGTGGGCCCGGTTCTTGAAGCAATGGCGCGGTCTTTCGGTGGGCAGCAACTCCTCCCGATGGTTGCAACGGCCCTCCACCGGTCTTGATGCGGGAGGCTTCGCATCCGTCTGTTTGCCGCCCTTGCACAGTTCGGATTTCTATTTTGAGAGGTAAAGATGCGTACGTACCGGCTGCCTTCTGAAGTGCTCACCCTGATTGTGCGGATTTCGCTGATTCTCTTTTGCGTGCCGCGGAGTCCTGCGCAAGTGGATCGCGCCAGCCTGAGCGGAACAGTGACCGATTCCGCGGGCGCCGTGGTCCCCGGAGTTCATGTAGAAGTCTCGATGGCGGAGACAGGCGTGCATCGCGAGGCGTTTACTTCGCGCACAGGAACCTACGAGATACCTTCGCTTCCGGTTGGGGCGTACCTGGTCAGCTTTACAGCCAATGGCTTTGCGTCGCTGACCATCGACCGGGTTGTACAGACGGTGGGGCGGACCCGCACGCTGGATGTAACGCTCAATGTGGCGGGTGGAGACGAGCACGTGAGTGTGTCGGCTAGTTCTGCCTTGGTGGACCGCAGCACCAGCACGGTGACCGGTCTGATTGAAAAGACACAGGCTGAGGAACTGCCGCTGAACGGCCACAACTGGTCAGGGCTGACAGCATTTGTGCCCGGCGCCGTCGACACCGGCGGCAGCAACCAGCGGTCGATCCGGTTCGCCGGCCGGGGCCTTGACGACAGCAACTTCACCTATGACGGCGTAGACGCGACCAACATTGTGAATCAAACGCAGCGGGCCTGGGTGCGGCTGGCCATTCCACTGGACGCGATCCAGGAGTTCCGCGTTGATACGCTGATGGCCACGGCAGAAGAAGGGTCTACGGGCGGCGCCCAACTCGACGTATCCTCGCCTTCGGGCACAAACCGCTTTCACGGCCGTCTTTTCGAATACCTGCGCAACGACACGTTCGACGCACCCGAACCGCAATGGGCCTCGAATGGGGAATCGCAGCAGCCGCTTCGCTTGAATCAATTCGGCGGATCGGTGGGCGGACCCATTGTGCGTGACAAAACCTTTTTCTTCCTGGCTTCGGAGGCCTACCGGCAAGTCTGGGGCTATCCGGTGAGCGGAGACGTACCGAGCGCGGCGCTCATTGCATCCGTCCCGAGTTCATCCCCAGTCTATGGGATCATGCAAGCCTTCCCGGGAGCGGGTCGAAGAACAACGTTGACGCCCTGGACGCCGGCCAACGACCCCGGCGATCCGCACTACGCGGACTATGATCTGCTGACATGCTCCTGCACCCAGACGGTCAACGAAGCCTCGGGGATGCTGCGGCTTGACCATCATTTTTCGTCCAAGACCAGCGGCTTCCTGCGCTTTAATTACGACCGATCGGTGAACACGCAGCCCCTTTCAGCTTCGGCGACGGACCTACAGCAAAGGGTGTCCACGCCGGTCAACGGCGCGCTCGAACTGTTTCACATCTTCAGCACCAGGCTGGCGAATGAGGCCAAGTTCGGATTCAATCGCGCCACTTCCAACACCTACAACTACAGCAGCAACGGCGCCATTTATCAGATTGCAATCTCCACGGGCCCTGGGCCGGGATTTGTCACCCAGAACTATAACTACAACAGCATTTATGTGGGCAATACGTTTTCAGGCATCGACAACCTGACCTGGATCCATGGGCGCCAGACCGTTAAAGCCGGAGCGGAGATCCGCCACATCCAACTGAACCAGGAATACGGGGAGCACGGGAAAGTTACCTTCTCCACGGTGGAGAAGCTGGCAGCAAATCTGGTGAAGAATGCGAGCTTGACCGGCGCGCTGCCGGTGAACGACTTGCGCAAGAACGATATTGCCGGTTACATCCAGGACGAGTTCAAGTGGCTGCCCAATCTGACGCTGAACCTGGGCGCGCGGTACACCGTTTTCCAGATCTTCGACGAGGCGCACGGGAAGGCTAACCCGTTCGATTTCGACACCTGCGGGGCGCAGGGATTCTGCGGCGTGGGCGCCAGCTTCGGCCGGCAGAACTATGGCGATTTCGACCCGCGCGTGGGCGTGGTGTGGTCGCCGGACAGGATGGGAAAGACCGTGGTTCGCGCCGGATTCGGAACCTACCACGAAGACGGTCAGCTAGACGATCAGAATTTGCCTGCCAAGAACGAAGTACCCTCGTACTCAGTGAAGAGCAAGACCAGCCTCCAGGTGATCTACCCAGTCGATCCGTTTTTCACAGGCCCGGGAACTATCTCCCCGAACGCCGAACAGCGAGACCGTAGAGATTCCTATGTTGAGCAATGGGATTTTTCTGTGCAACAGGAGCTGCCCGCGAACTTCGTAACGACAGTCTCTTACCTGGGAAGCCATGGCGTGCACCTCCTGGATACCAACGTGGTGAACCTGGTGGATCCGGCCACGGGAGATGCGCAATATGCGGCTTTCGCTCCCGCCATCGGCTGGCGCGGATCGGTGGGCATGAGCGCGTACAACGGTCTCTCCGTGGCGTTGCGGCGGCCATTCTCACATGGGCTTCTGGTGACGGCAAATTACATGGTTTCGCATGAGATCGACAACGGCTCCAACGGCAGCGGGGATGGGGATGAGTTATCGCCGCAGGACGCGATCTGCCTGGCTTGCGATCGCGCCAGCGGCGCGTGGGATGCTCGCCATGTGGTGAATGGCAACGCCGTTTATCAATTTCCCTTCGGGCTGGGCAAGCCGATGCTCAACCAGCGCGGCATTGCCAGTGCGATCGCGGGCAATTGGGAAATGACAACCACGGCTTTGGCCCGCACGGGCTTCCCGGTGAACGTGCTGATGCCGAGCAGCTACACGGCGCCGGATGGAAACTCGGGCACGCAACGCCCAGACCTGGTGCCGGGAGTTTCTCTCACTCCGCCAGGAGGCAAGAGCGTTTCGCAGTGGATCAATCCGGCAGCGTTCGCTACCCCGGCCGGAGAATTCGGAACCGCGCCGCGCAACCTGCTGCGCGGGCCCGGCACATGGCAGATCGATCTCGGCACCAGCAAAACGTTTTCATTGGGCGAGCGCGGGCGGCTGGAATTCCGCTCGGAGTTCTACAACATCTTCAATCACCCGCAGATCGGACAGCCGCAGTCCACGTTCAATCCATCGAACACGAACGGCTTTGGCAGCATCATCAACACGGTGAACTTGAACACAGCGATCGTCTCGCCAATCACCCCGGTAGGGTCGGGTACGCCGCGCGAAGTACAGTTCGCGGTTCGGCTGGAGTTCTAAGGAGAGCTTGTTAGAGCAGATCTGAGGGGCGACTGCGCGCATGAAAAGACGAATGCAGATTGGTTTGGTGTTGGGCTTTGCGATGATGCCTGCGGTAATTCTCGCGCAGGCGGCCCCGAATTTCTCCGGAACCTGGAATCTGAGCAACGAGAGGTCCATCCCCAAACGAGGAGGGAGCGCAACCCTTCGCATCGATCATCGCGACCCGTTGTTGAGCGTGGAGACGACGATTCTCCACGGCAGCACAGCACCGCGCCATGCTTTGCAGCAGTACAGCACGGACGGAGAAGTATCCGCATCGACGGGCGCCGACGGAGATCAATTCCACACTTCTGTTGCTTGGAACGGACAAAGCTTGGTCTTCTCTATCGAAGAACACGAAGACGGGCGAATTCTTCATTCGAGGGAAACGTGGGCTCTGCTGGAGAATGGGGCTGAACTCGAAAGGGTGCGAGAGCCGCTCGACGCATCTGGAACCGAAGCTGGGAAACAAACTCTCATTTACCTGCGGCAAGCGCCACAAAACTGAAGCACATGGGGCTGATTTCTTGTGAAGATACTCGTGATCGAAGATGAGGCCAAGACCGCAAAATTCCTGCAAAAGGGACTTGCGGAAGCGGGTTTTGTTGTCGACGTGGCTGAAGATGGGTTGGATGGCCTGCACCTGGCATTGGAAGTCGACTTCGAGCTCGTCATTCTTGACGTGATGCTGCCGGGGATGGACGGATGGCAGATCCTGACCCGCTTACGCCAGAAAGGCCGGCGTGCGCTGGTGCTCTTGCTAACGGCTCGCGATGCCGTGCACGAGCGTGTGCGGGGATTCGAACTGGGTGCAGACGACTATCTGGTCAAGCCCTTCGCCTTCTCTGAATTGCTGGCTCGTGTGCGTTCCCTGTTGCGGCGCGGACCGGGCCGCTTGCAGGAAACGCTGCGCCTGGGCGATCTGGAAGTCGACCTGTTGCGCCAGCGCGCTTCCCGGGCAGGGCAAAGGCTCGATCTCACCCTCAAAGAGTTTCTTCTCTTATCCCTGCTGGCGCGCCGCCCCGGAGAAGTGCTCTCGAGGACGCTGATTGCCGAAGCCGTCTGGGACATGAACTTCGACAGCGACACCAATGTGGTGGATGTGAACGTGCGCCGGCTGCGGAGCAAGGTGGACGATCCTTTCCCCCTCAAGCTGATTCACACGGTTCGCGGCGCGGGCTATGTGCTTGAATTGAACTAGATCGGATTCATGCAGGCACTGTGTAACCGTCACCCTCTGGTTCGTTCTCGTCAGGAGAGCGGTCGCTTGAACCAGGCGAGGAAGGGCCCTTTGATTGCGGAATCGCTCGACTAGCACCGCCCCCCTCTCGCGCCTGTGGGGGACTCTGGCCTTCCGTTTGACTGCCGGTTATGCCCTTGCGGGGTTGTTCCTGGTCTTCTTCTCCATCGTCAGTCTTTACTTAGTGTTGGAGAGCGAGCTGGAGAAGAGCACAGATCTGTTTCTCGCCGATAAGGTGCACGTGCTGCGCGCGATGTTGCGGGAGAGACCCGGGGACGAGGACGCCCTGCGTGAGGAAGTCGAGTTGGAATCGGCGGCGCGGCAATACGAACAGTTCTACATCCGGTTGCTGGACGTTCGAAACGCACAGGTGATGATCACGCCGGGCATGGCGGATCAATTGGACCTGAACGAATTAGCCATCAAAACCGGAAAGCGCGCGGATCGTACGATTCGAATGAAGGGAAGAGACGGTCGAGCGTTTCGCGTGACGAGTGCTTCCGTGCCGGTTGGTTTCCCCGCGACGCAAATCGACACCGTTCAGATTGCCGTCGATGTCTCGCAAAAAGAGATACTTTTAGCACGCTTTCGCTTTTGGTTCTGGGTCATCCTGCTGGCCACCGTTGCCATTTTTCCTTTTGTGGGCTACCGCATCGCGCGGCAAGGCATACGTCCGGTAGAGGAGATGGCCACCACCGCGCGGCATATCAGCTCGACCAACTTGCAGGAACGAATCCATCCGGAGGGATTCCCATTCGAGTTAGCCTCGCTCGCTGGCACTTTTAACGAGATGTTGGATCGTCTGGAGGAGTCGTTTGAGCGCATCTCGAGATTCTCGACCGATATTGCGCACGACTTGCGCACCCCGGTGAACAATATCCGCGGCGAAGCCGAGGTTGCGCTGGCACGTACGCGGAGCGCGGATGAATACCGCGGAGTGATTGAGTCTTGCCTTGAGGAAGCGGTGCGGCTCTCCGACCTTATCGGCGATCTTCTTTTTCTTGCACGTGCGCAGAGCCCGTTGGCGAGTCTTCGCCGCGAGCACGTGGCGGTGGGCGAATTGCTGCGCGGCGTGAGCGAGTATTACGAGGCATCGGCAGCGGAAGGTGGAGTTTCGCTTACCGCGGAGGTGGGCACAGAGCCGGTCTTTGCCGAACTGGACCGATCTCTGCTGCAAAGAGCTGTCGGCAATCTGGTGTCCAATGCTCTGGCCTACACGGCCGCGGGCGGAGCGATCAGCCTCAAAACCTGCGCTGATTCCTCCTCGATTCAGATCGAGGTCTCGGATACCGGGATCGGGATTCCCGCTGAATCGCTGCCCCGAGTCTTCGATCGCTTCTTCCGCGTCGATCCCTCGCGTTCTCAGGGTTCGGGCGGAACGGGATTGGGATTGGCAATTGTGAAGAGCATCGTTGAGTTGCATGGCGGCCATGTCGAGATTGCCAGCCAGCCCGGAAGCGGCACGCAGGTGAGACTGCATATCCCCATACATCCGGTCGCATAACACGGGATTGCGTCTGTCGAGCGGCCGAATCGCCGGGCCACACTTTGCATTCGCACCAAAGAGAAAGCCCCCTCCGCAGAGACCGGGAAGGGGGCCAAAGTATTGCGGTTGACGATTAGAGAATGGTTGGAGATGGCGTCGACCAGAGGATCACTGACTTTCCACCCATTCCGCAGGAAAAAGCGGAATGGATGGGGCTCGAAAAGCTATAGCGAAGGAACATGTTCTATGGCAGTTTCCTCCAATGGTGTAGACCTGGAATTCATGGGTTTCCCACCCTTTCCGCAGGAAAAAGCGGAAAGGATGGGGCACGGAAGCTTGGCGAAAGAACATGTTCTAGTCATCCAGATCGGCGCTCGCGCGCGCCTTGCGGTTGAATTCGCTTGCCGAGCGAACTTTCTTTTCGCCGGGGAAGGGAAGCTTGAAGCCGGTGGCCTCGTACCAGTCGTAGTGACGGACGGTGTCTGGGTCTTCGGAGTCGGGGATGTGGTACTTGCCAGCGAAGATCTCTTCCTTCTTCTTCTGCCACCCAGTCCGCAGAGCCTTGACTGCAGGAGTTTCCCGCAGGTCAGCGCTCAGGGTTGCGCAGGTGTTGAAGCTGGGAGTGATGTTCGACGGCGCGGTGTAGGACTTCACGCCGTAGCACAGCGGAACGCCGTTCGGCACGTGTGACCAGGGCAGGAAGTTATCCGCGGGCGGATTCTCGACGAAGAGCGTCTTCATCGGCGAAGCCACGAGGTCGTTCTGATTCATGGGCTTCAGACCGAGGATCTGTTCGATGGTGCGGGTCATGTTGACCTGCGTGTAGAAGGTGCTGTCCACGGTGACGCCCGCTCCCGTGCCATCGGCATTGACCTGCTGCTTGACGTAGGGACTGAGGATGTAACCCGGGCTGCGGTGACCGTCGACGTGGTCGACGCCCGTTTGCGCGTCGTCCTCTTCGACGAAGATCGCCGAGGCCCGCCAAATCGGGCTATGGCTGATGGCGTCGACGAAGCGGCCTAGAGCCAGGTCGTTATCGGCCTGCATTGCGGTCGCGTTCGGGAGTCCACCGGTATGGTCGGAGCTGATCCAAATGAATTCCAACTGTGGGACCTTGCCGGATGCCACGTCCAGATTGAAGTCCTGCTGCCAGACATCGAAGCGGTACTGGTCAGGAATGCCCAGGTCAAATTGTGGGTAGGGTTGGACGGTGTGATTCATGACCGCCGGCAACGGCGAGTACGAGCCGACCGTGTTGAAGTACTGCAGCTGCGACTCCTTGCCATTCTCGTATTCCAAGGTGTCGTTGTAGAACTGGGACCAGCTCGGCTCGCAGAGGCCGGTGTTCAGCGTCTGCGTGCAACCCGGCGGGTTGAAGGTGTTTTCTTCGATGTATTCGCCATAGTTCTTCAGGGAGATCCCGGCCGATTCCGCAACGTTGTACAGGTTGCCAGCCTTCTGATAGGCGATCGCGTCGCCTCCGTTGGAGGGATAATCGCGGAGCCAATCCGGCGACTGAATGTCATCGGAGTAGGGCGCCATCGCTTGCACGATCCAGTTGTGGCCGTCGGCCGACTGACGGCTCGGGTCGTAGAAGTTGTCCAGGAGCGGGAAGCGCTGCACAATTGTGTGCGCGTTGGGGGTTACCACGGGATATTCGGCGTAAGTAGAGTTGACGCCGAACACGGCCAGGGCCGGATCGCCATTACCGTCGATCACGTCGCCCAGGATCTGATCGTAGGTGCGGTTTTCACGGATGATCACGAAGACGTGCTTGATCTTCGACGGATCGCCGATCTTGGCCGGAATGACCGTCGGGGCCGTATGCTTGCTGCCACCAGCGGCGGACAAGATGTTCTCTACCAGATCCCAGTGGTTGTTTTGGTAGACCTGCTTTGTAAATGCTTCGAGAGTTGCGTGCCCAGGCACGGGCACGATGCTGACGGTGCCCAGGTCCTGGTGCGTCTCGAAGGCGGAGACACCAAACTCTTTGGTGTAGGAGTTCTCGGCGGTGTTCGTCGGCGGCGGGGCGACCCCGTAGCCGGCGGTGCCGAGGCCCTTGTCGTTGGCAACGAGCAGCGTGTCGTTTGCCGCATCCAGAACCACCGAGGCCGGCGCGTAACCCACCGGGATCAGGCCCGCGACTGGATCGCCATCGGTGTCCTTCAGGTTGACCACCGCGACCGCATTGGCGTTGTAAAGCGCAACGTAGGCGATGTTGTTGGTGGCGTCGACAGCGATCGAGTTCGGCCCCGCGCCGTAGGCGTGGTTCTTATCGCCGGGGACCTTGATCGGCAGCCCAAGGTCGAGCGTGCGCTCCACCTTGTGGGTGGCCGTGTTGATCACCGAGAGCGTGTCACTATAGGTATTGGCAACCAGCAGTTTCTTGCCCCAGAAGGCCATGCCGGTCGGGTGCAGGCCAGTCTCGATGGTATGGGTGACCGTAAAGGTGGCCAGGTCGACAACGGAGACGGTGCCGGTCGTCGTAGCGCCGGTAACCGGGCTAGCGACGACATTAGTGCCGTTCGAGTAGAGCTGGAAGTCCGCGCTGTTGGCGATCCGGCCGGCCTCGTTTGAGACGTAGGCCGTCGTGCCGTCCGGCGAGATCACGACGCTGTGCGGAACGTTGCCGACGCGGACTGTCGGTCCTTCCACCGGCGTGGCCTCGGTGAGGTCGATCTTGGCCAGTTCGTTGTTGAAGTTCAGCACCACATAGGCAGTCGAGTTATCCGATGTGGTCGCGATACCTGTCGGATAGGATGTGGGCACCGTGTAGGTGGGAGCGTTGTAGGCGAAGTTATCGATAAACGAAACAGGAACGCCGCATGGGATCGCCACGCTGCCCGTGGTGCCCACCGGCGCGGAGAACGTAACGCCGGTCAACGGCATGGTCACTGTCTGGTTGCAGGTGACGCTGTTTAGCTGTGGCACCGGAACCGGAACCCCGGAGACAGTGATGTTGGTCGCGTCCAGCGGAACATTGACCTGGGTGAGGTTTCCCGTGATCAAGCCGGTGGTCGGATTGACGTCGACGATGGAAACGTAGCTGTTGTAGTAGTAGTCCTGGTCTTGGCTGAAGAGCAGGTGCAGGCCATCCGGTGTATACGAGATGCCGGTGGTGCTGCCGTTCTTGTTGCCTGCGTAGCTGTAGGTCTGCAGGACAGCGCCGGTCTGCGTGTTGAAGATGGTGACAGCTTGGGGGGCGCCCATCTGCAGGACGGCGGCGGTGTTCGTGCTGGTATTCGGGTTCAGCGCGAGAGCCTTGGCGCGGGTCTGGATGCCGAGGTAGACCTGGGTGCCGGCGGGGGTAATGATGGTGCCGTCGCTGACGACCCACGGATTGAACAAGGGATCTGTGTAGGTTGGGCCGGTGGTCGCGCTTGTGTTCAGTCCGGGGTGGTAGGTCGGGAACGGCACGGACTGAGCCAACAGCGCCGGAGCACCCACACTCGCGGCGAACAGGCCGGCGAGCGCAAGTAGGCGGTTGAATCTGGAATGATTTCGCAACATAGAATCGCTCTCCTCTGGGTTTTTCAACACGCAACCCGTAATCGGCCGCGCGACATGCGTCGCTTCAAGAGACAGGAGCTTGTTGCGGGAAGAGGGACAACGGCACTTCGAGTGAACCGGTGGAAGTGCTTCGGTTGTTCGGAGCGATCATTGGCGTTCGACCCTTGCAAGTTATCTATCTGCAACGCGCGGCTTCTTAAACGCGCGTCACGTTCCGTCTCTTGAAGCGACTCCGGCTTGCCCCTCGATCATTCGTCCTGCTGAGCCTTGGAACGATTAGCATGAATCCTTGATTGCTTTCTCCCCTGGATAGAGGAAAGCGGCTCAATTGGCTGGGCGGTACCAACGAGCAAAGTCTAGTCGGGGAAATGGACGCCAGGATGACGCGAAGATTGCATTTTTGTCATCTTCTTGCCCGGGGCGGGGGGCAACAGGTCCCGGGCGAGCGGACACCGTGAATCCTGGGAGGGTATCGAAATTCGGAGGACCGACTGGCGCATGTTCTGCGCCAACCTGAGTCGAGAGCCTGCCCCGAGCGAAGTCGAAGGGGATCTGTGCCTGCGACTCGGGACTTATTCGAGGAACAGCAGACTCACCACGGCTTAAGCAGAGGCAGTCTTCTTTGCCGGTTCTTCGTTGACCGCGCGCATCCAATACTGTCCATTGCTGTCCACCTCAATGCCATGGACCTCGCGTTCGAAGCCGGGGAATCTCTTGCCAAACTCCTCCATGGCGAGCAGAAGCTTGATGACGGGCGACTCAGAGCCACCAAGGCGCTCTCCGGGCATGGACATGGGGATGCCCGGCGGGTAGGGAACCAGCATGACCGCGGCGATGCGGCCAGCCATCTCCCGGAAGGGGATCGACTCAGTCTCCTGGCGGACCAGCTTCTGGTAGGTCTGTGCAGGGGTCAGAACCGGATCGAAGTCCTCGTCGCATGCGGCGTTCACTAAACCGGCAAGGTTGAGATCGATCATCGCCCGATGCATCTGGTCGGAGAGTTCCTTCAGGGAGAGATCGCGATAGCGCGCCGGGAACCTCTGCACCAACTCGGGCAGCGCTTCGACCAGGGGCGCCTCTGAGTCATAGAGACGCTTGAATTCGAAGAGGTTTTCAAGCAGGCTGCCCCACTTGCCCTTCGAGGTTCCGACGGAAAAGAGCACGAGCACGGTGTAATCCCCGGTGCGGGCAATCTCGACGCGGCGCGAGTCAAGGAATTCGGTGAGAATGGCTGCTGGAATTCCCCATTCACCCGTCACTCCTTGCGCGTTCACACCCGGCGTCAGGATGGTCACCTTGGTCGGGTCGAGCATGCAGTAGTCGTCGGGCGAGTCGGGATCCTGGTAGCCGTGCCAATCTTCGCCGTGCTTGAGAGTCCAACAACTGGCCTCGGAGGCGAGCAGTTCGTCTTCGGCATCTTCGAAAAGGATGACTTCACCGGTCTGCGGATCGGTAACGCGATCAGGTTGGTAGATACCGAAAAACCATCCCTCGCCATTCTCTGATTCAATTCGGAGGCGGTGCGCGACAGAACTCATGGCCTGACGGAAACTGATGGCGTCGGCCAAGGTTTCGTCCATAAGCGTGGGTCCAGCCGGCTCGTCCATCATGGCGGCCGCAACATCCAGAGAGGCGATGAGCGGATAAAACGGCGACGTGGTCCCGTGCATCATGAACGATTCGTTGAACTGATCAAAGTCCAGCGCGCCGCGCTCGGAGAGTTTGACGTGGATCATGGAGCCCATGGAAAAGGCGGCCAGCATCTTGTGGGTCGATTGGACCGAGAAGATGGTGGGGCGATCCGGCATCTCTTCCGGAACGCCCATGGCATAGCGTCCGCGGTAGATGGGATGGAACTTGGCATAGGCGTACCATGCCTCATCGAAATGCACCCGAGACACCGAGTGGCCCAACTGCTCCACCACGCTGTCCACGTTGTAGCAGAGCCCGTCGTAGGTGGAATTGGTGACGACGGCATAGGTGGGCTGCTGCGAGCGGGCGCCGGCGGTAAACGGGCTGCGCGCGATGAGTTCCTGCACCGACGCCGGTGAAAAGCGTGTCAGCGGAACCAGGCCAATCATGCCGTACCCATTGCGTGTCGGCTTGAAGTAAACAGGCCTGGCGCCGGTAATGGTCAGTGCGTGGCAGATCGATTTGTGGCAGTTGGCATCGGCCAGAACGATATCGTCCTGGGCGATAACGCCGTGCCCCACAATCTGGTTCGAGGTGCTGGACCCGCCCAGCACATAAAACGTCCAATCTGCGCCAAAGATGCGGGCGGCGTTTCGTTCCGAATCACCGGGCGGCCCAATGTGATCGAGCCAGGAACCGAGGGGCGCCGAGGAGATGCCGAGGTCCGAGCGCAGCAGGTTTTCCCCGAAAAAGCGATGAAACTCCTGGCCGACCGGGTGCTTGAGAAAGGCCACGCCGCCCATGTGGCCGGGCGCGTCCCAGGAGTAAGCGGACTGGTCATTGTACTTGACCAGCTCGCGAAAATAAGGTGGCAGCAACTGGTCATGATAGCGCTCGACGGCGGTGTCGAGACGCGAAGCGATAAAGGCAGGCGTGTCTCCAAATAGGTGGATGTATTCCGACACCTGCTTGATTACCTCAAGGGGAAGCTCGGAGACCAGGGTGCGATCGGCAATCAGGAAGATCGGCACTTTCTTGTTGCGATGGCGAACGCCGCGAATGATGTCGAGCGCGGCGCGCTCTTCAAATTGCGAATCCCCTTCCAGGTCCCAGTCCAGCAGAATGGCGGAGTAGCTGGGGTCGGAGGTCACCAGCGACAGCCCATCTTCCGGAGACGTGGTACGAACCGCTTCGTACCCCTCCTCGCAAATGGCCTCGACAAGACGTTCCATGGCACGGTCAGAGACCGAATCGGTACGTCCGACTTCACTTGCAACTAACAAAACCCAGCGCTTTTCGGCCATGTTGCTTTAACACTCTCTTCAAATTCCATGCGACCCGATGGGGAAGCCCATCGGCGACAAAACATCTCATGATAGCGCAGAAGGCCTTGCCTGCTAATTCTGTGCGGGTTGGCGACACACCGACGCACCCAGGTGGAAGCGCGTGGCCTTCCTTCCCTCAAGGATCCAAAGGGGATCCAGCTTGGAAGGAAGCTCCGTCTGGCGGGGCAGTCTGATGAAAGAAGCCACGCGCTCGAAGAAGCTTCGGGCGTCGCAGCCTGCTTCTGAATCGACCGTCACGCGAAAGAGCGGCGGCGGAAATGGCTCTTTTTATAGGTCGACCAAGAGAAAGTGGGCGAATCCACCCATGGTTTGTGAGTAGGCGCGAAAATTTGTTACCATAGCTTGGTAGATGAAGCGCGCTTCCCAAAGCCGTTCTTGTTGTTGCCTGTCGATCCATTTCGACGGGTGCACTGCTTAGTCTCCAAATCCCCCAGAATTCTTGGCATTGAGACACACACCCGACGCTGACCAGCCGGGTGTATGTTCCCTTTTTTCGGACCGGTGTTCAGCAATTCCTTCGCAGTTGAGAGGTTTGCATGCCGGTAGTCGAGAACAAGGAACAACCGTACATCGCCCCGACGAATGGCTCCCAAGCACCGCGGTTGAGCCACCTTCGCCTGCTGGAAGCCGAGAGCATTCACATTCTTCGTGAAGTCGCGTCGGAATTCGAGCGGCCGGTGATGCTGTACTCGATCGGCAAAGACTCCTCGGTGATGCTTCGGCTTGCGCAAAAGGCTTTCTATCCGGGGCCAATTCCATTTCCGCTCTTGCACATCGATACCGGCTTCAAATTTGCTGAGATGCTGACTTTCCGTGACGAAATGGCGCGCTCTGCCGGCGTCAAATTGCTTGTTTGGCGCAATGAGCCAGCCATCGCAGCCGGCACAAATCCGATTGCACTCGATACCAAGCGCTGTTGCGGCTTGCTGAAGACACAAGCGCTTCTGGATGCCCTGGAGCACTATAAATTCGACGCTGCATTTGGCGGCGCCCGGCGCGATGAGGAGAAGTCGCGGGCGAAGGAGCGGATCTATTCATTCCGGGACAATGCAGGACAGTGGGATCCCAAGAATCAGCGGCCGGAGCTGTGGAACATCTATAACGCGCGAGTTCACCCCGGGGAGAGTATCCGCGTTTTCCCGCTTTCCAATTGGACGGAGATGGATGTGTGGCAATACATCCACGTAGAAAACATTCCCATTGTCGATCTCTACTTTGCGAAAGAGCGCCCTATGTATGTTCGCGGGAATGAGTTGTTGCCAATTGAGCAGAGTTTTGTCGCGAGGATTGGCGAAAAGCCCCAGCTGGTGAAGTCGCGGCTGCGCTCTCTTGGATGCAGCCCCTGCACAGGCGCAATCCGATCCAACGCGGATACCATCCCAGCGATCATCGGGGAGCTTCTTTCATTTCGGTCCTCAGAGCGCGCCAACAGAGCCATCGATCATGACCAAGAGGGATCAATGGAGCTAAAAAAGCGGGAGGGCTACTTCTAAATGACTGTGTTTGCAGAACCAGCCTTTCTGATCGATGAGTTTTTGGCGCAAGAGAGGACGAAGGATCTTTTTCGATTCTCGACGGCCGGCAGTGTGGACGATGGCAAGTCGACATTGATTGGGCGGTTGCTCTACGACACGCAGTCGATCTACGACGATCAGATCCGCTCGATCGAAGGAAAAGGCACTACGGCGCCTGGGCAGATTGATTTCGCTCTCTTGACCGACGGGTTGCGCGCAGAGCGAGAGCAGGGAATTACAATCGACGTCGCTTACAGGTATTTCTCCACCCCACGGCGCAAATTCATCATTGCGGACACGCCGGGCCACGAGCAGTACACGCGCAATATGGCGACGGGCGCATCGACGGCGGATGCCGCAGTCGTCCTCATCGATGCAGCCAAGGGTGTGCTGATTCAGTCGCGACGACACGCATACATTGCATCGCTGCTGCGCGTGCGCCATGTTCTGGTCGCAGTCAACAAGATGGACATGATCGGCTACGACAAGGATCGCTTCAACAAGATCAAGCGCGATTTTAGCCTGGTTCTTGGACAGATCGCGTCCGATACCGGAAACCCCGTCGACGCGGCATTCGTTCCGGTGAGTGCGCTCATGGGCGATAACATTGTTCATCGCTCGTCCGAGATGCCTTGGTACGCGGGGCCGTCGCTCCTCGAAGTGCTCGAATCGCTCCCGTCTTCCATTGAAACCCACGGCGAGCCTTTTCGTTTTCCTGTGCAGAGGGTCATTCGGCCCGACCAGGAGTTTCGAGGTTTCGCCGGGCAAATCGCATCCGGAACCGTTCGCCCGGGCGACAGCGTTTGCGTTCTTCCCTCCGGCAAGCAGGCGAAGGTCGATCGCGTTGTGACGTGGGACGGCGACCTATCCGAGGCCCATGCTCCTCTTTCGGTCACTCTGACCTTGGATCGGGAGTTGGACATCAGCCGCGGCGATTTGATTGCGTCTTATGATTCGCAGGCAGAAGTGGTAAGGAGCTTCGAGGCGGCTCTTGTCTGGATGGATAAGCGGCCGCTTGAGCGCAATCGCCGCTACCTGCTCAAGCATGCCAGCCATATCGTGCCGGCATCTATCTCCGCGGTTCTGCATCGGGCGAATATCGGCACTCTTGAGCGTGAACGCGCGGAGACGCTCGAGATGAATGGGATCGGCGTTGTCACTTTGCAGTTACTGCGACCCGCCCCCATCGATGTCTACCGTCAGAATCGGACCACCGGGGCATTGATTCTTATTGATCCGGAATCAAACAGCACCGTCGCAGCGGGTATGGTGACGGAGATCGCCGCACACAGAGACCGGGCGCAGGAATTCCTGGAAGAGCCGCAGGGAAGAATCGGCAATGCGGAGCGCACAGCTCGATACGGCCATACCGGCGGCGTGCTCGAGCTGACAGGGCCGTCAAGCCTTCTCGATGGAGTGGAGCGATCTCTCTTTTCCGAAGGAGCACTCCTAGCCCGTCTCGATGCGAACGACTCGTTGCGCATCCAGGATGCCGGACGGAGAGAGGCTTTTGTCGAATTGAATGTTCGCGCAGGAATCCTCTTGCTGATGACCACGCCCACTACGGGAGATTCGTTCACGGCTGCCGCGGGTCAGGATTCGATCACTGCCAGCGCATGCGAACTTAGATCCGCGATCTCTGCGGCTCGAGAAGTATTGAAGAAGGCGGGCATTTTGGTCACGCCGGGAGGGGTGAGAACGCAATGACGGTTTCTGAGATTTACTCACATGTGGCTGCAAAGCTGAGCCAGGTACGCCGACTTTTGACCCTTGAAGTTACAGGTAAGTCGGATGTTTGCTTGACGTGCAGCTTTCAGGCGGAAGACGTACTGCTCACCAGGTTGGCGCTCGAATTGGAACCGCGGATCCCTGTTCTATTTCTCGACACGGGTTATCACTTTCGCGAGACCTATGAGTATCGAGATCGGATCGCGAGGGAATGGAATCTCAATCTCATCAATTTGTTGCCCGAAAAAACGGTCGCAGAACAGGAAGTAGAGTTCGGACTCCTCTATCAATCAGCCCCAGACCAATGTTGCAAGCTGCGTAAGGTTGAGCCGCTGTTCAACGCGGTGGGCGAGTACCGCGTGTGGCTGACGGGGTTGCGCCGTGAGCAGGCTCGGAGCCGGGCTTCGCTTGAAGAGTCTGCCTTGTTCACGCTTCCCGGGGGAAAGCAGGTTCTCAAGCTTGCACCGCTTGTGGAGTGGACTACGCGCGATGTCTGGATTGCCTGCGAGGAACTTGCAATACCCCTCCTATCGCTCTATGAGAAGGGCTATTCATCCATCGGGTGTGAGCCGTGTACGACGCTCCCGCTGGATCCCAACGACCCACGCTCCGGCCGGTGGGCAGGACGCAAGGTAGAGTGCGGCATTCACATTCAGGCCGCACCGGCAGTCTGACAGTTCTCTTTCACTTGAGGTCGGCGCATGCCATACATCATTGGCTTTGTCATTGCTCTTTTTATCGCGCTTACTGGGGTTGGTGCAGGAACGATCACTGTGCCAATTCTTGTCCTGTTCCTGAAGGTTCCGGCACCGATTGCCGTTGGCATCGGACTCACTTTTTCGGCAGCGATCAAATTGATTCTGGTGCCAGTTCAGATCGTTCGCGGCAATATTGCCTGGAGGACGCTTGGGTACATGCTCTTGGGCGGAGCCCCGGGCGTCCTGCTGGGATCGTTGCTCTTGAAGCAACTCGTTACGGCTAATGCCGGGAACGTTTTGAATGCAGTGCTCGGATTCATTTTGGTGGGAACGGCAAGCTGGCAGATCGTGTTCTCGTTCAGAACCATCCAACACAACGCAGAGCGGCGTGACCGCAGCCGATTTCTGGCGGCTCTCATGTTTCCCGTCGGAGCCGAGGTGGGTTTCTCTTCCGCCGGTGCGGGGGCGCTCGGAAGTGCAGCGCTTCTCAGCCTGACCCCCCTGTTGCCTGCGCAGGTTGTGGGCACTGACATCGCCTTCGGATTCCTCGTATCGCTTCTTGGAAGTGGGCTTCATGTACTCTCCGGCGCATCCGATTGGCCACTGCTTCTACAACTAACCGCCGGAGGGGTCTTGGGGGCAAGCGCCGGAACCGTCCTCAGCAGGTCAATTCCGCGTAGGCCCCTTCGTCTTGCTCTATGGGCGTGGCTCTTCATTCTCGGCGGGCAGTTCATATTTGTGAGCTATCGTGCTTTTGCCGCGCCGCGAGAGTCCAATCACCAGATCGTTTCCACGGCGAAAAATCACATGTAGCCTCTTCGGATTCCAGCGAGGAGGCAAGGATGAGCGCATTCCATTTTCTCGGTCATTTTCCTCGCCGCGAAGAAAGCCTTGCACAAACCGGGAGTGAAGGCGGGTGAAATTGTCGCCTGGCTTTGGAAAGATCTCGGTTCAAGGCCATGCCATTGCCCAAGACCCGCCGTGGCGCTTTGACCGGGGAGCCTGGGCCGTGGGGCGTCATCGAGCATAAGGAGCCCTTCTTGTCGTGACTCAGGCCGTAAAACGCGGCAGGGTTGGTTTTGTGCTGCCCGCAAGCGTTGAGGCGCGTCCGCTGCTTTTTGGTCCCTGTTCAAAATCAACCCTTCCCATAGTCATTCGAGTGGAGTATAAATATCTTCGCATAGTCATTCGAGTGGAGGATGCGCGCATGGTTTTGAAACGACCCCCGGAAGCGGGCGACATTCTGCAGGGGACGCTGGACATGCTCATCCTGCGTACTCTCGTGTTGGGGCCCGCGCATGGGCATACGATCACCGAGAATATCGAGCGCACCTCGGAAAACGCCCTCGATGTGGAGCAGGGGTCGCTCTATCCGGCACTTCATCGCCTTGAAGACCGCGGCTGGCTTTCATCCGAATGGGGCGTGAGCGAAAACAACCGCAGGGCCAAGTTCTACAAGCTCACGGCGCGGGGACGGAAGGAACTGAATGCCGCAGCCGGCCGCTGGCGCAGGATGACGCACGCGATTGGGCTGATTCTCGGGGAAGCAAACGAATAGGGATGGAGGAGGACGCAGATGAGCTTACGCCGCTTCATGCATCGCTCGCTAAAGGACGAAGATTTAGCGGAAGAGATCGAGTCGCACCTGGCTCACGAGCGGGATCGGAACGATGCGCGCGGATTGAGGCCGGAAGAGGCGCGCCGCGAGGCACGGTTGAAATTCGGCAACCCACGCGCCATCCGCGAAGATGTGTGGCACTACCGCTCGCTGCCATGGCTCGAAAATGGCTGGCGGGATCTGCGCTTCGCCCTGCGATCGCTGGCAAAGACGCCGGGATTCACGGCGATTGCAATTCTGGTCATCGCCGTGGGCATCGGCGTGAACACCGCGGTCTTCTCCGTAATTGATGCAGTACTGCTGAAACCGCTTACCTATCCTGACCCGCAATCGCTGATGCTATTGATGAACGCCACTCCGCGTGGATCGTTTCCCGGCGCGAATATTCCCAAGTTCAATATCTGGCGTCAGCAAAGCAGCATCTTCGAGCGGGTAGCCGCCGACGACTTCGGTGGCGCCGGAATGAACCTGACCGGTGGCGATCATCCCCAACAAGTGCAGGGCTTTCATGTCAGCGCGGACTATTTCGCTCTCTTCGGCGCGCCATTGGCCGCAGGGCGAACCTTCACCGCGGCGGAAGACAGCCCCAACGGCGGTCATGTCGTGGTGTTGAGCTACGGCCTCTGGAAGAACCGCTTCGGAGGCGCTCCGAATATCGTTGGACAGACCATCCAGCTTGACGGTCAGGCCTACCTGGTTGTTGGCGTGATTGGCCGAGGGTTCGTGACCGATATACCCGCGGATCTGTGGATACCGTTTCAGTTCGACCTGAATTCACAGGATATGGCTCACTATTTCACAGTAGCGGCGCGCCTCAAACCCGGTATCACGGTGCCCCAAGCCAATGCGCAGCTCCGCCTGGCCGCCGACCAGTATCGTCGCGCCTACGGCAACCGCGCGATAGGGCCCGAGGACGGTTTCAGCGTCGAATCACTTCAAGAATTCATGATCGGGGATACCCGCACGCCGCTCCTTGTCCTGCTCGGCGCCGTCGGCCTCGTCCTGCTGATTGCGTGCGCCAATGTGGCCAATCTGCTATTGGCAAGGGCAGCATCAAGGAGGCGCGAACTGGCTACGCGCGCGGCACTTGGTGCAGGCCGCGGCCAGATCATCAGGCAGTTGCTTACTGAGAGCCTCACGCTTTCGCTCACCGGAGGAGCGCTGGGTCTGATCCTCGGCTTTGTCGGCGTTCGTCTGCTGCTAGCGATCAATGCGGGCGGTCTTCCGCGCCTTGGAGAAGACGGCTCGGCCGTCACGCTCGACGTCAACGTTCTGCTGTTCACGCTGGGCGTTTCGGTCGTTACTGGAATCCTGTTCGGCCTGGTGCCGGCCATCAGCGCGTCGCGGCCCAACCTTGCCGCTACGCTGAATGAAGGCGGCAGCCGGTCCAGCGTGGGTTTTCGCAGCGGCAAACTGCGCTCCGCGCTAGTTGTGAGCGAGATGGCGATGGCGTTGATCCTGGTGATTGGCGCCGCCCTGTTGATTCGCACATTTCAGAAGCTTGAGGGGGTCGATCCCGGCTTTGAAACCCATAACGTGGTCACGATGGCCATGTCGGTGAGTGGAGACCGCTTTCAGAAGACAGGCCCCGTGGCGCAGGTGATTCGCAACGGAAGAGACCGCATCATGGCTATTCCGGGGGTCGTCGAGGTTGGAGCCACAAACTGCCTGCCCCTCGCAGGCGGCTTCGGAATGGGCTTTGACATTTTAGGACGCCCCAAAGGCGATAGTACTTCTTCAGGAGGCGCGGGATTTTACTCCGTATCCTGGAGCTACTTTGACGCCTACAAAATTCCTCTTGCGCGTGGCCGTAATTTTACTGAACACGATGACGCAGCTGCACCCGGCGTAGTCATCATTAACCAGGCGCTGGCCAGACAGTATTGGCCCAACGGTGATCCGCTCAAAGATCGGATTCAGATCGGAGCTGATGCGGGACCGGCTTTTGCCGAGGATCCACGCCAGGTCATCGGCATTGTCGGGAACACCCACGATGAAGGCTTGAATCGGGATGTGTCTCCCATCATGTTCATTCCGGTTGCGCAGATGCCCGACCTGGAAACGGCGCTCAATTCCCGCGTTGCCCCTCTGTGGTGGATCGTGCGCAGCACGGCGGATCCGCATACGCTCGTCGCATCCATCTCGGCTGCGCTGCGCGAAGCCAGCGGAGGCTTGCCCGTGGCACATATTCGCACCATGGAGGAGATTGAAGCGCTCAACACTTCGCGCCAGCGATTCAACATGCTGCTGCTGACAGTTTTCGGAAGCGCCGGACTTCTGATGGCGGCAATCGGCGTCTATGGCGTCATGTCCTATTCCGTCCAGCAAAGGACGCAGGAACTGGGAATTCGCGTGGCGTTAGGGGCGCAGGCCTCCGATTTGCGGGGCATGGTGATCGGTCAGGGGATGCTACTCGCGCTCATGGGCGTAGCCATCGGTATCGGAGGCGCCTTCTGGCTGACCCGTTTCCTGGCCAGTTTTTTGTTTGGGGTGAAATCCTGGGACCCTTTGGTTTTTATCGCGACGCCGTTGCTGCTCACAGGCGTCGCACTGATCTCCGTTTGGATTCCGGCCATCCGGGCGACTCGTGTCGACCCCATGACAGCCTTGCGGCTCGAATAGGGCTGAAGCGGTCTGCATGGGACGGATGGCATCGAACGCTCGATCAGCGCCGGTTCCACCTTGGGAACCGGATTTCTAGCCATGAGTCGGCCAGTGTCCGGAACTCTCTTGCCGTTGTCGGCGCTCGGTACGCGGCACGATCAAGACGTGGCCATTCCTGGCAGGAGCGGAACAGGCGGTGCGGGCACTACACTTCATGGGGATGGCCGGCCCTGTCCGATCGATATCCCGAGGCTGGTCCCCAGCCCCTCGTCGTGGATTCGAGCTGCGGATAAGGGCTTCGTTTGGACTGGCTAATAGATGAACTTCAAGGCGAACTGAACTTGGCGCGGAGCCTCCGACGCAAGGATATGGTTGAACGTGGGCGAACTGATGTCGCAGTCGGGCAACCGGAAATTCGTACGGTTCAGGACGTTAAATAGCTCGGCGCGGAATTGCAGCCGTTTTGACTCCGTGACTCTGAAATTCTTAAGCGCGGCGAAGTCCCAATCAGCGTAAGCCGGACCGACATTCACGTTGCGGCTTTCGGTGCCAAACTGTCCTGCGTTGGCGGTGGGATCGAGCCGCTGGTAAGCGGCGGTATTCAGCCACGCGCCAACTGAACGGGGCCCATGATTGGGGTTTCCGAGGATGTCGGGCCGCTGGGCAGAGAATCCGGTGATCTCCGGCGCAGTGCCTTGCGCCGCGACGTCATTCGAGTCGAAGACGCTAAACGGTGTGCCGCTCATCAGCGTGGCAATACCATCCAATTGCCATCCGCCAAGTGCTGCCTGGTATCGGTTCTCAGCATGGTTCCAGAACGGCAACGCCCATTCATAGCTCCCAACGAAGCGGTTCCGCGCATCGAACAGCGAAGGTCCGCGCTCCGCTGCAAGATTGAATGGATCCTGGGCGAGATCGTTTTCGCCGGCAACCGGCTTCGCTGCCGATCCGGTGATGTTAAACGAAGAAACATCGTCGATCGCCTTGGACCACGTGTACGACACCAGGAAGGACAGCCCGTGGCTGAAGCGCTTGCGCAGTGACGCTTCCAACGCGTTGTACGCCGAGTTGGCAATGCCGGCGATCTCGCCGGTCGACGAGAATTTGCACGTGCTTGGCGAATCGGCAAGCGTGCAACCGGAGTACAGCCGCCGTTGATCGGCATTGCTGGAATTCGAGATCGGCTGGCCGTCCACGGTGCCGGGAACGAAGACTGCCGGATTCGCTTCAATAAAGCGAGGCAAGCGCGTGCCCTTGGTGCCGACGTATCCGACCTCAAACAGCCAATCGGACCCGAACGACTGCTGCAGGTTCAAATCCCAATCCTGCGCATAAGGAAGTGTCAACGTCGGCGACAGAGTCAGGTTGGTGAGAGACGGGGAGAATGTCCCTGGGGCGGGAGGATTGCCGTTGAACGGGTTGGCGAAGTCCGGCAAGCTCACCTGCGGCGTTCCCAGATAAGGTGGCGCACTGATCGGCGCCTGAAGGGGTCCGCCTTGGCCGGTGTAATACGGCTCATAGAAGATGCCGTACGAGGAAGTCATAAGGGTCTTGCCCTGACCGGTCGGGTCCCATGCGATGCCAATGCGCGGCGCAAATGCCTTCATGTCGGTCGGGATGAGACCTGCTGGCACACCGGCATCGCCCGGATACAGCAGTCCTGTGGGCGCATCCGAGATGACCTGCGACTGCTTTCCCGGTTCAAACAAAGATTGCCGGTTATGAATCTCAGTGTATGGTTCGGGCAACTCGTAGCGCAGTCCGGCATTCATTGTGAGACGCGAAGTGACCTTATAGGTATCCTGCACGTACAAGTCGGAATTGTTGCCGCGAATGCCGCGCGAGAAATCGCCGATGCCTTGCAGAAAAACGACCGCTTGCCCGGTGAGGAAGCTGGCGAAAGCGTCTGTTACCGGGAATGGCGCGAAGACGAAGAAGCCATTGGTCGCGATGCCTTGCAGCACATTGATTTGCTGATTCTGGTATCCGCCGCCGAATTTCATCTCATGCTTGCCCCGCACCCAGCTCAGCGATCCGGAGTAATCGAATACGTCCTCATAGGTGTTGCGCGGGCCCGTGATCGGATCGCCAACCGTGGCGTAGCCATTCACTTGGATGAATGGCGGGCCAGCGGCAATATCGAGACTCGGCGTGTATTGGAATCCAAGAGTGGAGGGCGACTGATGGTCCTCATGCTCGCCGAAGAGAAACTTGTTGCGCAGAAACGACAATCGAGCGATGGCGATGAGGGCTGGCGAAAAGGTGTGCGTTTCTTCCGCGACAAAGTTCTGCGCGCGCTGTTCTTCGCCCACGGGAAAGCCCGGCACGCTCGCGCCGCCCGGCGAGAGGGGATCGAATTGCGAGAGCTGGTTGAACATATACCGGAAGTTCAGTGTGTCGTGCGGATCGAGGTAATGGTCGACTTTGATGCCGAACTGATCGGTATTATTGCGGAGGGTTTGCGTTGTCGAGAACAGATTCAGGCCGGCATTCGGAAGCGGAATGAAGCTCAGCAGGTTTTCTGAAACCGAGTTGAACTGGACCTGCGGCACGACATTGTTCGGGTACGGCGCATTGGCGAAGACGTTGAAAAGCTGGTGCGCGGGATTGTTGCAGAAGCCGCCCGAGAAGCCCTCCGGGCAAAGTTCAGAGAAGTCACCGGTGCGCTGCTTCACCGACGGCACTGTGGTGAGCTCGGTCTCGCCCTGGTGATTGCGGAAGCCTTCATAGTAGCCAAAAATGAACGTCTTATCCCGTTTGATCGGCGAACCGATTGCGGCACCAAACTGGTTTTGCTTCAGCGGCTCCTTCGTCTGCGCGAAATAATTGTTGGCATCGACTGCGTCGTTGCGCAGGAACTCCCACAACGCTCCGTGGACATGGTTCGTGCCCGACCGCGTGATGATGTTTGTCGTCGACCCGAGCGCACCGCCGAACTCGGCATTCGCGCTATGCGTGATGATGCGGAATTCGGTGATCGCATCCACCGGCGGCTTCAGGACGAAACCTCCGTCAACGCCGTTGAAGTTATTCGCTCCGTCAATGAGGAAGTTGTTTGACTCGGGCCGCTGGCCATTGACCGCATAAGCCTGTCCGTCGCGCAGTGATCCGCCCGCTTCGGCAATACCAGGCGTCAAGGGAACGACTCCAGGCTGCAACAGCCCAAGCTGCGAGAAGTTGCGTCCATTCAGAGGCAGTTCCTCCAATTCGCGCTCCTGCACGACCTTGCCCATGCTAGTGACGGTTGGCTCGATCAATGCGGCGTCGGCGCTCACCAGCACCTGCTGCTTTTCCGATCCGACCGCGAGATGGGTTGAGACCGAAGCCGTCTCGTTCACGTTCAGCGTGATGCCTTCTTGCGCGAATTCCTCGAATCCTTTCGCCGAGATCTGCAAATGGTAGTGTCCGACTGGGAGTTCCAGAAGAACGAAGTTCCCGTCGCGATCGGTGGTCGTCGCACGCGACAGGCCCGTTTCCGCCTGTTGAGCCGTAACCACGGCACCCCGAATGACTGCTCCGCTTGGATCTGTCACCGTTCCGCGAATGCTTCCCGTGATCTGTTGAGCGGACAAACTGAGGCAGGCAGACGCCAGAAATGCGAGCACTTTACAGATGATCTTCATGTTGTTCTCGAGTCTCCAAAAGAACTTGGCACCACAAACAAAACGACGCGGCGGGTGGCGTGACCACCCATCGAAGAGGATCGCCCGCAACTTGCGCCAGAGGCCGCAGGGGACAGTTAAAGATTCCGGCGAATTCCGGAGCGGGTCAGCTGGGGTCCACTCAAATTCAGGGGAATAAATCGATCGGCGCGATGCACGGATGAACAGTAGTAGCTGAGTCCATGGACTGTCCTGCATCCGTCGATGGGTAGCTCACTCAATCCTTCGGTGGAGCTTCACTCGGATGGGCCAATGTCTAAATCGCAAAAGCTTAAGCACGCCCTGGCATTCTTGCGTCGTCTACTTGCCAAACGCCGTCTTCCGAATGGCATGCCTGGCAACGTTCCAATTTGAAGGAATTCCATTCAAGGGCGTTTATATAGACCGATGGGGCTCGATCCGGAAGACGCGCCGATTCTGCTTCGCAATGCATGCGAAGACGATATCCATGCTCTTACTCTGGACCAGAATCTATGTCAGGTAGCCCATCATTCGCTGCGTCTACAACACGCGTGAATTGAACACTCACTCGAAAAGCCCTTGAGGCCGATCAGGGCTTGCCCACAGCTTTCTGCATGGCGGCAGCCAGATCGTCTGGATGAAAGCCGAATGGCCCGGGCTTGCTCTTGTAAAGTACGCGGCCGTTGGAACTTATCAAATAAAGGCGGTCGGGCCAACCCGTATAGGCATTCTCTACCTGGTTGTCGAAGCTATCCACCACGGCCGGGAATTTAATTCCCAATCGGCGCACACACGTGCCGGCTACCGATGCGCGTTCTTCTTCGTCGCGCGGACTCCGGAAGAGCACGTTATCGCGCACGTTGCTCTGCATCTGCCACACGTCCGTGGGGTGTGCCTCAAGGATATAGACTGCATAGAAATCGACTTTATCCTTGTATTGAGCGGACAGTTTGTTCAGGGCGGGAACCTCCCGCCGAAACGGCGGTCACGTATAACTCCCGAATACCAGGACGACCGGTTTGCCGGCCCATAGGGACGCAAGATTGACAGGCACTTTCGTATCGAGATTCTTTACGCCAAAGTCAGGCGCCTGGTCGCCCGCATTGAGGGTTCCCTTGCGAGCGTCGGTCCACATGGTTTCGAACGGGAAAAGGAAGTAGGCCGGCATGGGCATGTGGGCCATCACATGGCCGAAGACCTCCGGCGGCTGACGCATGGCCCAGTCGATATAGGCTACGAAGGCGAGCCACAAGCAGAAGAGGCTTGCCAACGTCGCGCCCAACCAACGTTTTGTCTTCTTCTTCATCGTCCAGGTCAATTTCACATTCCCTGCCAGTTGGTGGGACACTCGATAAGCTCTCAGCTTCTCCTGTAGCCGCTGGAAGCGCAACGGAAAAAGATTAGCACACTAATGCAATCCAAAGCGATTGTACAAACCATCTTCTTCAGCACGAAGAGATCGCTATAGAACGATTCGGTGCTCTCCAACTTTGCGCGTAACTCTCTCACGGTCTAGATACTCCAGCAGGGGGATAGCATATTTTCTCGATAGTCCAGTCATTTGCTTGAAACCCGCGACATCGAGCGTCTGACCCTGCAGTTTGCCGACGAGAGTCTTCAACTCCTTCAGCGCTCTCCCGTGGATATACAAAGCGTCTGCTCCCATTCTGATGAGTATTTTTTCGCGGAGAAGCAGCGTCATCAACCTGCGCATTTCGGCCTCTGACAGGTTCAGCTTGGCCGCAACTTCAGCGGCCTGAGGAGCGGCCAGCCCGGCGGCATCGTAGGCCGCCGCAATCGCGTCCAGTCGGGGTTGATCAGGGACAGCGGACCTTGAATCTGATTCATAAGAGTATATGAGTTCTCCAGTCAACCGGAGTTTCTGCCCGCGTGCAAGCTTCTCAATCGCAAAGTCGAACACATCTTTGCATAACCCGGTCTGACTCTTTAGTTCGGCTCGCTTTAGGCCCATAAGAGCCGCGCCAACCTTCAGACGCCCGGCAACGCTCTCGATCGCCGAAGCCATATACGCGCTGGTGAAGAGCAGATCGCCGCCGATGCAAACGATCCGACCCTGGCTCAACTGGGACGCGGAGAATCGGTGCAGTGCTTCCGTTGTCAACCCAGTTTCCGCGATCAGTCCGCGCATAGTGAGGCCGCTGACGCCGCGCCGTGCAACGCGCAGCAGAAGCTGTTGTTCTGGTGACGCCTCCAGCATCGCTTCAAGCCAAAGCAGACACTTTGCTTTTCTCAGGTTGGGAAGCGGATGCGCATCCATCACAACCCCGCCGCCTATGGTGCCTGCCGGCGAACATTGCCGCAGCACGAACCGGTCACCGGGCACAAGGATTTGAGGGGAATGGAGCCTGAGCCGCATCAATCGGCGAGTGCTTGCCTCGACTGGGTGGTAGTCATAAAGCGAAACCGTGGCAAGGGTATCAGCGGTGAAGGCATGAAAGTGAACCTGGGAGCGATGTTTCAAACTCCTGACTCCGGACAGCAGAACAGTCTCAACGTCGACGATTGACACAGCAGCGAGCGTTTCAGGAGGGACGATGGTCTGTCCCCTGCTCACTTCGGAAACATCAATGCCGGCAAGGTTGAGAGCGACACGCGAGCCGGATTGAACGACCTCTTCCCGGCGGCCATGAGATTGCAATCCGCGCACGCGTACGGCACGGCTCCCAGGCTCAAGCGTCAAAGTCTCGTTGGTGCGGATTGACCCGGAAAGGAGTGTTCCAGTGACGACCGTGCCAAATCCCTTCATCACAAATGCGCGGTCGATTGGCAAGCGTGGAAGATGACCCTTGTCGCCGGGGGCCGGCTGCATGGCCAAAGAAAGAAGGACGCGGCGAAGGTCTTCCATTCCTGCACCGGTGTGCGCACTCACCGGAAGAATATTTCCCGCAAGAAACGTTCCTCGAAGAAACGTACTTGTCTCAGATAGGACCGATTCAAGCCGTGCCGCATCGACTGAATCGACCTTGGTAATTACCGTCAGTCCTCGACGAACCCCAAGCAGACTGCAAATGGAGAGGTGTTCTTCGGTCTGCGGCTTGATGCCCTCTTCGGCTGAAACCACCAGCAAGACAGCGTCGATGCATCCGGCTCCCGCAAGCATGTTCCGAATGAAGAGTCTGTGCCCGGGAACGTCGACGAAACTGATTTGCAACGGAGTACCGTCGGCGGCAACCGCATCAAGAGATGCGAATCCAAGGTCGATGGTGATGCCCCGTCGCTTTTCCTCAGGGAGGCGATCTGTGTCCACGCCGGTGAGCGCGTGAACGAGCGCCGTCTTGCCGTGATCGATGTGGCCTGCGGTTCCGATAACGATCGATTTGGTCGGTATGCTCATGGGTATAGGCGCGTGATGACCCTGCTCCATCGGTCACTGCCGGCTTGGCAAATAATGAAGGAACGCGGCGGTGGGTTGTGCAACATGTTGTAGCGAGGCCACGACGGTTTCATCCATTTCAGGTTCAACCGTACGTAGGTCCAGCAATACTCTGTCTTCGCTGACGCGACCGATAACCGCAGGATCGAGTTTTCGCATGAGGTGCAGCAGCGCATGGGGCTGAATTACCTTGTGGCGAAGCGCCACGGCTGAACTTTGCAATCGCGCTGCCGGTGCGGTGCCGCCCCCGATCAAGCTCAATGCGGGAACGACATCCGCGGTAAGATTTGTGCCGTTTACCTGCGAGGCAATCCAGTCACATCTTTTCAATACTTCCTCCGGTGATGCCCGCAGCATTCTGACGATCGGAATAGAATCCGCTCTGCCTGCTATGTAATCCATCAACGTTGCTTCCAGCGCGGCGTAGGTCAGCTTGTCGACGCGGAAGGTTCGTAACAGAGGGTTCTTGCGTATGCGCTCGATGAGGTCAACTCGGCCGGCGAGGAGACCGCACTGTGGACCTCCGAGTAACTTGTCTCCACTTGCGGCAACCAGGTCCGCGCCGAGGCTGAAACTACCGGGCAGCGTTGGCTGAGAACCAACCCTCAGATCTTCAAGAGAAATGCATAAGCCCGTGCCCTGATCTTCAAACACGGGGATGTTCTTTCTTCGACCCAGTGCGACAAGCTCTTCGAGAGCTGGCCGCTCGGTGAAACCTTCCATGCTGAAGTTGGACCGGTGAACACGAAGGATCAGCGCCGTCTCAGGCTGAATCGCATTCTCGTAGTCAGATATGCGTGTACGGTTCGTGGTGCCAACTTCGCGCATACGCGCGCCGGACTTCGAGAGAATCTCAGGAATCCGAAATCCACCGCCGATCTCGACAAGCTCACCGCGAGAAACAATCACCTCAGCGCCCTCGGAAAGCGAGTTGAGCGCAAGAAAAGTAGCTGCCGCGCAGTTATTGACCACGAGCGCGGCTGCCGGCGTATTCGAATTGCGCCCGCTTAAACCGCCAGCCCTGCTCTCGAGCAACCTCAAGATGAGTTCCTCCGCATGAGTATCGCGACGGCTCCGTTCGCCACTTTCCAGATCGAACTCAAGATTGCAATATCCCTTCGCTATTTCGGCAATGTGCTCAATGGCTGAGGCGCTGAGCGGCGCGCGTCCAAGATTGGTGTGGAGTATTACGCCAGTCGCATTGATAACGCGCCGCAGCGAAAGGCGCCTATTGGCGTTGAGTTCTTCAGCGACTGCATGACCGACTGCGCTCACACATTCGATAAGACGGTCACCCCTCAGTGTTCCGCCGGCAATCCTTTCACGGATGCGATTGAGCACGGTTCGGGTAGCTTCTGTCGTCGAGCTGTGTGAATGAATCTGGAGAAGAGCCTCAAACTCGGGAGTGAGCAGAAGATTATTGACTGAAGGCAGCAGCCTGTAGAGGCTGGCATGTTCGTCGCTTTCGATTGCTCGTTCAATACTTTTCATAAGGCGGTCGCTCTAACAGGGAATGTGCTGTACCAGTTTGAACTACCTCAGCAGAATCGCCGGCTCACCTGCTCCTGGGATGTAGGGGCCAAGTACTGAGCCGATCCGGGCCGCATTCAAACCCGCGCTGCGAAGGGAAGCAAGAAGCGCATCAGCCGACCCGGTTGCAACTGAGACTAACAGACCTCCGGCGGTCTGCGGATCGTACAAAAGTGTGCGCAAGTCATCCGGAATTTGAGAGCCCGGCGCGTCCGCGCTGATGCACTCGGCAAATTCGCGATTGGCCAACAGGCCCGCGGGGATAGTGCCGAGGCGAACAGCAGCCCGCGCCCCCTCGATGCAGGGGACCTGTTCCACCACGATCTCGATCCTCATACCGCTGCCAAGAGCCAGCTCGCGTCCATGGCCCATCAAACCAAAGCCAGTGACGTCAGTCATCGCGTGGACGCCGGCATGTTCCTTTACCAGCCGTGAGGCTGCTCGATTCAGCGTCGTCATTGACTCCACTGCGCAGGCAACCCATTCAGGCCTGGCTTTGCCAAGCTTGATCGCAGTCGTAATTACCCCGGTACCAATCGGCTTGGTAAGGATCAGCGCATCACCTGCAATTGCCCCTGCATTAATAAGGACGCGCTGCGGATCGATCAGGCCTGTTACGGCATAGCCAAACTTGATCTCTGCATCGCGAACGCTGTGGCCGCCTACAACGGCACAACATGCCTCAGCCATCTTCGACATACCGCCGCGCATAACCTGTTCCAGCACGGCCAGATTGCCATCGGGAGGGAAGCACACGACGGAGAGAGCCGTCACCGGCTCGCCCCCCATGGCATAGACATCGCTGAGTGCATTGGTGGCTGCGATCTGACCGAATGTAAATGGATCATCAACCAGGGGCGTGAAAAAATCGATGGTCTGGACCAGCGCAAGATTCGTGGCGATCCGGTAGATCCCGGCATCGTCCGATGTGTCGAATCCTACCAGCACGTTGGGATCGGTCTGCTTTGGAAGCCTGGATAACACTGCCGCGAGCAGGCCAGGCGCAAGTTTGCTTGCACATCCCCCCGCCTTCACTGTCTGCGTCAGTCTGATTTCTGCTGAATCAGCCAATCGAGTCCTCCATTTTCATATACGATACAAAACAGATCGGGGCCCCTGGAATGCGCTGCGATCGTTGAGGAAGTGCTTAGGTTCCGGTGATCCTCCCGGTCTTCAAAACCGGTGGTCGTTCTTAACGGGCGACGGTGTGTTCGACTCACACGCACTTCCGCCAAGCGATGCATGCTGACCTGATGCGCTTCACCAAATCGAATGGCCCTTTACCCAGACTAGCGTCTCCCACCACTCCTGTCATTCGACCTTTCGGCCGAGGACCAACCTGCTTCATCCCGGAGAGGCGAGGAGGGAATCGGCTCTCGTCGAGGCGGTTGTGTCGGGTTCGATTTCGGTCTGAGGGGAACGGATCAGATTTCCTTTCCTAACCCAATCATGTCTTCTCCACTGAAAGATCTATATTGCGGAATTCGTCATCATGGTATATCCCTGAGATAGCGAGGTCTGCGCCATGGATAACGAAAAGACCAAAATCGACCTGATTGAAGATGCCGATGCTACTGGCGACGTGGCTGCAGTCTATGACGAGTGGCGTCAGAAATCCGGCAGGCAGAAGATGCCGGGGATTCTGAAGTGCTTCAGTCACCGGCCCGACTTTCTTCGCGACGTGATGAAATTCGGCGACACGGTGCACTTTTCTGAGGGCCATCTCAATAGGCGCCAGAAAGAGGCTATCGCCAGCTGGGTTTCGTGGCTCAATCGCTGTCCATATTGACTGGACTCACATGCTTACTTCCTGCGTGTTCAGGGAGCAGAAGAAAAGACGGTGCAGGCGCTGGCCCACGGCAACCTCGATGAAGCGGAATTGAGCACGGCAGAGCGCGCGTTGCTGGAATACGTGACAAAGGTGACTGAGGCTGCGTATCGCACGACCGCAGAAGATGTCCAGGACTTGCGCGATCACGGATGGACCGATCCGCAGATTGCCGAGGCTGTCTATATTACAGCGATGTTCGCATTTTTCAATCGCGTTGCAGATGCTTTCGGAATTCCTCCGCAAGGCTATCTTGAAACGAACAAGGTGACGAAGTAATCGGGACATCCTGTCGGGGCTCCGCGCGTCGGGAAATCGGCAACCCGTCGTCGTCGGACATAGGAGCCAAGATCTGTGCTGACTCTTCCGTGTGCGCGCCTCCCGCACTTGGTCTACCTCATGTCCACCATTCGGTGGATGCGGACTCAACAAGTAATCCATGAATATGTTGTTTGAGCGCACTTTCTTCCCAGTCCGAATCACAGGTCGAACATCGATTCCGCTTTGATCGCAACCAGCCTCAATGGAATCTGGCGCTGGTCTCTCCAACTCAATCGTCGTTAGCTAAGATCATCGAGGCGAGTTATGAATAGGCGGACTTTTTTGCGAGCGCAAAGTGCCATTTGTGCTGGTTGGGCTATCACCAAGGCGGTGCCCGTGCTGGCAGATACTTCTCCAGTAAGCGGATGGCGGGCTTTCGAGGTCACCACCAGCGTCGAATTGCTGAATCCAGGCGGCGTGAGTCACGTCTGGCTGCCGGCCCCGTTGATTCGTGATACCCCATACCAGCAAACAATGTCGACCCGGTTCACAGCGAAGGGTGGATCGGTCAGGATAAGTAGGGGGAAGCAAAACGTTCTCGGGATTGTCACCGCAACGTATCCCGCGACGGCCAAGCCAGCATTAACGCTTACCAGCCGCGTCTCACTGAAAAACTACACCGTCGATTTGTCCTCTCGGGCGATTGCTCCGCCCGTATCACAGGCTGAACTGGACTACTTCCTTCAGCCCACCCGGTATGTTCCGATTGACGGCATCGTGAAGCAGACTGCGCTCAAGGCGACTGTCGGCGCCACCACCGACATGGAGAAAGCGCGCGCCATTTATGAATGGGTCGTCGAGAATACGTTCCGCGATCCCAAGATCCGCGGATGTGGTCGAGGCGACATTCGCTTCATGTTGGAGTCCGGCGATTTGGGCGGCAAATGTGCCGACCTGAACGCACTGTATGTTGGCTTGGCACGCTCAGTGGGCTTGCCCGCGCGGCATGTCTATGGCTTGCGAATAGCCAAATCGGCGCTGGGCTATAAGAGCCTTGGGCTGGCCACAGATATTGCAACGAAAGGGCAGCATTGTCGCGCCGAAGTCTACGTGCGCGAGCATGGATGGGTTCCTGTGGACCCAGCCGACGTAAGGAAAGTTGCTTTGGAAGAACCTCCGGGGAACCGGCCCCTTGACGATGAAGTCGTGTCGCAGGCCCGTGATCATTTGTTCGGATCCTGGGAGATGAATTGGATGGCCTACAACTACGGGCATGACGTGGAGCTGCCCGGATGCGCTGGCAGGCCGCTGGTGTATTTCATGTATCCGCAGGCCGAGACCTCGGCGGTGCAGGTCGATCCGTTCGATCCGGATCACTTTAAATATGAGATCAAAGTGAAAGAGATCACGTAGGAAAGCTCCGAGTATATTGCAATCTAGCTATTTACTTGACGCCACTAGGCCCAACCGGTTGTGGTTTCACCAGTTTTGCGAACGGAACCGGCTCCATCTGAACGGCTTGCTGGGCCAACCTGTAGAAGAGTTTTCCGCGTGACGCC
>Ga0302320_10001714_pt1 | contig 52427 bp, 44 predicted proteins | sample Bog_T0_3_FD_202130 | JGI IMG/M metagenome (GOLD analysis project Ga0302320, IMG submission 202130) | Peat permafrost microbial communities from Stordalen Mire near Abisko, Sweden - Bog_T0_3 | ecosystem: Environmental > Terrestrial > Soil > Wetlands > Peat | place: Sweden: Abisko, Stordalen Mire...
CGGGAGGAAACAATGAAGATCACAATTTTGACGGTGGCGGCGCTGATGCTGGCCGCGGGCGCACAGGGCAAGCAGGAGAGCGGCCGGCAGGTCACGGTGTACCTCCGCGATAATGCCACAGTTCCGGATCCCGTCAAAGTGCAGGCGGAGGGACTCGCGTCAAGTATGTTCGCGGACATCGGCGTTACGCTTCACTGGCGGCTCGGCAACGCCCCGCTCTCGGAGCCCGGCGCGATCGCCATCGAACTCCTAACCAACACTCCCGACATGCTGCTGCCCGGCGCCCTGGCCTACGCGCTGCCCTACGAAGGCGTTCATATCCGGATATTCTGGGACCGCATCGGGTCCGACCGCACCCGTACCGCGCTTCTGGCACACGTGATGGTTCATGAAATTACCCACATCCTGCAAGGCGTCGCGCGGCACTCCGACGAGGGCGTTATGAAAGCCCGCTGGACCGCCGAGGACCGAGCCAATCTGGCCTGCAAGCCCCTCAGATTCACTCCGCTCGACATCGACATGATCCACAAGGGCATGGAGGCGCGCGGCGCCGTCGAAATAGCCGCCAAATAGCCACCGGCTAATCGGGGTGTAATCCCGCAAAAGGCTATGACGCCGGAACGCTGGCAGCAGATCAACGAACTGTATCACGCGGCGCGGGAGCGCGGGCCGCAAGTTGTGGCCAATGCCGATCCCGAGGTGAAGCGAAAAGTCGAGGCGATGCTGGCGCAGGATACGGCGCGTAACGGAGTGCTGGATCGGCCCGCGGCGGAGTTACTTAGCAACACGAGCGTATCTGCCGGAACGCTGCTCGGGCCTTACCGCATCGAGACATTTATCGGCAAAGGCGGCATGGGCGAGGTGTGGAAGGCGCGCGACACGCGGCTGAATCGCGACGTCGCGATCAAGATCTCAGCACGGCAGTTTACGGATCGCTTTGAGCGCGAAGCGCTGGCAATCGCCGCGCTGAACCACTCCAATATCTGCACGATCCACGACGTCGGATCGAATTACCTGGTGATGGAGCTGGTCGAGGGACCGACTCTCGCCGAGCGGATCAAACGGAGTCCGATTCCGCTCGACGAGGCGCTCGCTATAGCGAAGCAGATTGCCGATGCGCTGGAAGCGGCGCACGAGAAAGGCATCGTGCATCGGGATCTGAAGCCGGCGAATATCAAAATTCGTCCCGATGGTTCGGTGAAGGTGCTGGATTTCGGTTTGGCGAAAGCCAGCGAAGAAACCGAGTTTGGCCCGGACTCGCCGACGGCGCTGTCGATGCCAGGCATGATTATGGGGACGCCGGGCTACATGTCGCCGGAGCAGGCTCGTGGCGAAAAAGTGGACAAGCGGACCGACATCTGGGCGTTTGGCGTGGTGCTGTATGAGATGGTTATCGGCCAGCGACTGCGCGAGCCAGAGTGGGAGCGCGTACCGGCGAAGGTTCAGCGAGTGCTGCGGCTATGCCTTGAAAAAGATCAGAGGATCCGGTTACACGATATCGCCGACGCGAAGTTGCTGCTCGATATTGAGCCTGCGAGTGCCGCTCCCTCACGGTCACGGTTCGGTAAGGCAGGGTGGGTTGCGGCGGTTGCGGTCCCAACGGTACTGCTCGCAGCGCTTGCATTCGTCCACTTCCGTGAGAAACCACCGGACACGACGATAGCGCGATCCACCATCCTGCTGCCGGAAAAAACCACCGTCGTCGATGCACCGGCGCTGTCGCCGGATGGCAGCCATCTCGTGTTCTTCGCGCGACTAGAAGAGGGCCGTTCCGGTCTTTGGGTACGCTCGCTCGATGCAACCACCGCGCAGCCTCTGGCTGGAGCCGAAGGAGGAAATTTTGCTTTCTGGTCCCCGGACGGCCGTTCCATCGGCTTCGGCACGGACGGAACGCTGAAAAGGATCGACCTCTCGGGCAGTCCCCCAGTCACGCTGGCCAATTTATCCGGCTTTCGCGGGGCAAGCTGGAGCCCGCCAGGCGTAATCGTCTTCTCGCCGGGAGCCTTCGGCCCGTTGCACCGGATCCCCGCGGCTGGAGGCGCTGAAACGCCGGTCACTGCGCTCGATCCGGCGCGGAAGGAGAACACACACCGCTGGCCCTGGTTTCTGCCCGACGGCAGGCATTTTCTTTATGCCGCCACCGTCATCAATACTAACGACGCGACGATTTACGTGGGCTCTCTCGATTCCCCTGAAACACGGATCGTGGCGCATGCCAACTCGAATGCGGTTTACGCTTCGGGTTATCTGCTCTTCCTGCGCGACAACACGCTGATGGCTCAGCCGTTCGATGCAAGACGTCTCACGACCACGGGTGAAGCCCTTCCAGCCGCCCGGCAGATTGCGACAAACAGCTCGGGGCGCGGGTTGTTCGCGGCTTCAGACACGGGAGAATTGGTTTTAGAGCCCGATGTGCAAGGCGGCCAGAGGCTTGTCACGCTGGACCGGGCCGGCAAGCCGCTTGCAGCGGTCGGTGAGCCGGGGCAACTCTTTACGATTTTTCTCTCGCCCGAAGGGAGGCGCGCTACTGTTGCCGTGTACGATCGCGGTGCACAAAACTACGATCTCTGGATCTATGACCTTGCGCGCAATCTCCGCAGCCGCTTCTCGTCCGACTCGGCCAGTGAGCTTGAAGGGGTCTGGTCTCCCGATGGCCGTCAGATTATTTTCAATTCCAATCGCCAGGGGCAATATGATCTCTACCGTAAACCGACGAGCGGCGACGCGGGGGAGGAACTTCTATACGCTGACGGCCTGAACAAGTATCCAACCAGCTGGTCGCCGGATGGAAAGTTCGTCATGTATCACTCACAGGGTGATCCTAAGCTCAAAGCCGCTCTTTGGGTCCTGCCCCTAAGAGGAGACCGCACGCCGATTCCTTTTCTGCAGACGCCATTTGACTCTACGTACGGCCAGTTTTCGCCTGACGGCAAATGGTTGGCCTACCAGTCGAACGATTCAGGCCGTTCCGAAATCTACATTGCACCGTTCCCTGGCCCGGGAGGCGAGAGTCAGGTGTCGACGGCTGGTGGAGTCCTGCCCCGCTGGCGCGGGGACGGCAAAGAGCTTTTCTATATTGCGCCCGATAGACGGCTTATGGCGACGCAGATTGCGATCACAGGCTCCGGCCTGGTTATCGGAGCGTCGCGACCGCTGTTCAGAACGCGAATCGACAATGGCTTTTACGAATACGATGTTTCCGCCGATGGCCAGCGCTTCCTCGCTATCCAGCCTGACGAGCAGGCCGTGCCCGAACCGCTGACGCTGGTGCAAAACTGGACCGCGGGGTTGAAGAAGTAAAACGACTTTCCGCGCTACCATTTGAGATAAGAGTGGTTACACCATGAGTGCTGCCAGCGAGCTTCGACTGACTATCGCCGATCTGGATGCCACGCCCGACGACGGCAACCGCTATGAACTGATCGACGGAGAACTGCACGTGTCGACCTCGCCCAGCTTCTTTCACCAGACCACATTGATGAATATCGGATTCGCCTTCGGGGATTACCTGCGTGGTCATCCGATCGGCCGGATCGTTCCAGGCGTGGGAGTGATTTTCGACGACTACAACGGCGTGATCCCCGATCTCGTCTTTGTGACCAACGAACGGATGAGGAAGGCTCTGGTGGGCGGGCGCTTCCGGGCAGCGCCGGAGATCGTGATCGAGATCCTTTCTCCGGGTACTTCCAATGAGCGCCGGGACCGCCATATCAAGCGAAGCCTCTACGCTGCTCGCGGAGTCACTGAATACTGGGTGGTAGATCTGGAAAATCGGAGCGTTGAAGTTCATCGCAGAGACGAAGCCGGCGATCTGGCGTTTGAAAAGAGTATCCGGCAGGGCGATGAACTGACCTCCGGGCTTCTTCCCGGATTCGCGGTACGGGTCGACACGCTCTTTATCTGATCTCTTTATCCGATCCTCAAGCATTGCGCCGTCAGTGCAGCTGACATTCGGCGTGAACGGCCCGGACTGCCTTCTCGAGACCGTCCCGCCGGACCACGATCGAAATCGTGAGTTCGCTGGAACCCTGGGCGATAGCGATGATGTTGACGTTCTCCCGCGAGATGGCGGTGAAGATGCGCCCTGCGATGCCGGAAAAGCCACGCATGCCCTCCCCAACAACCGCCAGCAGGCCGACCTGACGGTCCACCTCCACAGCGCGGACGTAGCCGTGAGCGAGTTCCAGAGCCAGCGCCGCCTCGATGGCCTCGGTCGCCTGTTCCAATTCTTCGAGGCGCACGAGAAAACAGAAGCTCTGGCGATAGCTGGAACTGGAGGCGGCCAGAACCTCGCAGTTGGCCCGATCGATGGCATCGAGTGCGCGAGCCATGATGTGAACGCCACCGCCGGCGGCTCCGGCCGGCTCGAGGGAAATCAGAGCGACGTTGGCCATGGAAGTCACGGCACGGGCTCCGGGATTGCCGGAAGCGAGGGACGGAACAATGCGCGTTCCCGGCTTTTCGGGGGCGAAACTGTTCTTGCTCCATACCGGAATGCCGCGCTCGACCAGAGGGGCCAAAGTTCGGGGATGGAGCACCTTGGCCCCGGCCCATGCGAGTTCCGCCGCTTCCCCGTAGGTAATTTCGGCGAGGATGCTGGCATCCGGAACCAGCCGGGGATCGGCCGTCATAATGCCGTCGACGTCAGTCCAGATCCAAAGTTCGGCGGCGTCGAGCGATGCCGCCAGGATGGACGCGGAGAAATCCGACCCGCCGCGGCCAAGCGTAGTCGGGCGTCCATCGGCCGTGGCTCCGTTGAATCCCGTCACGATGGGAGTGATCCCCAATTCCAGAAGAGGCAGCAATCGGGCCTGGGCCCTGGCTCGCGTCTCCGGCATCAGGGGTGAAGCATTGTTGAAAACGGAATCGGTAACAATCGCTTCCGCGGCATTCACGGCCTCGGCTTTCACGCCGAGTGAAATCAGGTAGCGGCTTACCAGAAGTGCTGAGAGACGCTCACCGATCGCTACCGCTTCATCAATCGTGCGCGGTGGTCTGTGACTCAGCATTTCAATGCCGCTGGCAATTCGCCGGAACTCAGCAATAAGGGCGCTGACGCCGGCGGAATCCTGGCCGAGTTCTTTCGCGGCCTCGAGATGCCGGGCTTCGAGCAACGCCAGATTCCGCTCGACGCCATCGTGATCGCCGGCTTCGGCGTGGCGTGTGGTATCCAGTAACAGATCGGTGATCTTCGACATCGCCGAGACGACCACGACTACAGGCCGTTGCGCGGCGGCTTTTTCGATCAGAGCGGCAGCAGCTTTCATCCGTTCGGCCGACCCAACGCTGGTCCCGCCGAACTTCATCACCAGAAGATTTTTCAATCACCCACCCACTTTTCCATTGGAGACTCGAGACCGTACCAACTGCAGAATTTTTTCCTCTACTTCGTCGATAGTTAAGCCCGTCGAGTCAATATATACGGCATCCGGCGCCTGCATGAGGGGTGAAACCTCGCGACTGCGATCCCGGTTATCACGCTGCGCAATATCTTCGGCCAATTGAGCGGTAGGCACATGCGGCTGCTCCGCCGATCTCCTGCGCGCCCGTTCGGAAGTATCCGCGTCGAGGTAGATTTTAACGCGAGCCGAGGGAAAGACTACGGTGCCGATATCGCGGCCTTCCATAACCACATTGGCCATTTCGGCATACTGCCGCTGTTTGTCTACCAGTGCCGAGCGCACGGATGCGATCGCGGCGACTCGCGACGCCAGCAAAGAAACGTGCGGCTCACGGATCTCGGCTGTGACGTCTTCGCCGTTGAGCCGCACCTGGCCGTCTGTCGTCAACTCGATCTGCGCGGCCGTTGCCAGCTGACCCAGGCGGTGCGAATCGTCGGGCTCAATCCCCTGACGAAGCGCCCAGAGCGCGATAGTTCGATACATCGCTCCCGTGTCTATATAGAGGTACTCGAGTTTAGACGCAACGCGGCGCGCAAGAGTGCTCTTGCCCGCGCCGGCGGGACCGTCAATCGCGATCACATGACCCATTCGTTATCCGGCTGGCGCGGGAGCGGCTATTGATTTATCAATCGGTCCGATCAATACGTCTGATCGCTACGGTTGACTGATCAATGCCGCGGTCGAGCGCTGCTGCCTCTTCGTATTATCCAATGTACGTCCAATGCCGACGTAGTCGAAGCCCGCGGCCCTGGCCATGGCGGGGTCAAAGAAGTTGCGGCCGTCCACCAGCACGGCTTTGTGCATGACACGGGCCAGTTCTCCGAGGCCGATCTCAGCGAACTCGGGCCACTCGGTCACCAGAACCACAGCATCGGCGTTCTGAGCCGCATCGATAGCATCAGTCGCATAAACCATACGCAGTTCGGGATTCTGCTCGCGGCAGGCATCCATCGCGATGGGGTCGAAGACGCGCACCCGAACTCCCATCTGGAGGAGTTTTTCGGCAATCTGAAGACTCGGCGCATCGCGAAGATCGTCGGTCTTCGGTTTAAACGCCAGACCCAGCAGTGCCACCGTGCGGCCTTTCAGCACGAACAGTTTCTCCTGAAGTTTACGGATCACGATATTGCGCTGCACTCGATTCACTTCGAGAGAAGCTTCGAGGATCCGGGCCTGATAGCCATATTCGTCAGCGGTGTGCACGAGGGAGCGGACGTCTTTACCGAAACAACTGCCGCCCCAGCCGATGCCCGCGTTTAGAAACTGCCTGCCGATTCGGGCGTCAAGACCAATTCCACGCACTACGTCCACAACATCCGCGCCCACACGCTCGCAGATATTGGCAATCTCATTGGCGAAGCCGATTTTGATGGTGAGAAATGCATTTGCCGAGTACTTGATCATTTCCGCGCTGGCAATGGAAGTGGTAACCATCGGGGCACCGGAGAGATCGGCGGGCCGCGGCGCAAACGAGGGCTCACTGAATTTCTGCTCGATCAAAGGCTTATAAAGCTCGGTCAGAACATCGAGCGCCATAGCATCGTCCGCGCCGACAACGATCCGGTCGGGATAGAGCGAATCCACGATAGCCGAACCTTCGCGCAAAAATTCCGGATTGCTGGCCACGCCGAAAGCGATCTGATCGGGGTCGGCTTTCTTCGACTCGCGGATGCCTTCGAGTATGAGGGTCTCGACGAGATTACCGGAACCGACCGGGACGGTGGATTTATTGATGACGACGCGATAACGCGAACCGTCCATGGCAGCTCCGATGCCTCGGGCCGCGGCTTCGAGATAGGTGAGGTTTGACTCTCCGGAAGGCAGAGGCGGCGTTCCGACGGCGATGAACACCACGTCGCTCTCGCGCACGGATTGGCTCAGGTCCGTCTGGTAATCAATGCCGCCGCGTTCGGCCGCCAGTGCCATAAGCTCACCGAGGCCAGGCTCGTAAATTACAGGTTGGCCTGCACGCAGTTTTTCCACTTTGGCCGCATCGGTGTCTACACAAGTCACACGATGGCCCAGATATGCCAGACATGCACCGGTAACGGTGCCCACGTAGCCGGTTCCGATAACAGTTACTCTCATTTTTTGTCAGTTCCGATCTGTTTTCAATTGCTTTTTATTTTGCATGGCGAGCGAAATGGTCATAGGCAAGCGGCTTCAGCTTTTTGTCGCCGAGCCTCACGTCGCCCGCGCTTCCTTTGGCTGTCATAGTTCCGATTCGGGTAATTGCGAGTCCCTGAAACTCGCCGGGAACACGCGTTCCCTTTTTGACGGTGAACAACAGTTCGTAGTCTTCGCCTCCGTGCAGTGCTTCGTCAGGAGTCGCGTCCGGGTAAATAGGCGGCAGTGAGATCTCGGCGGCGAGGCCGGATTCGAGGGCAAGGCGGCGCAGGTCCAGCGACAAGCCGTCGCTTAAATCGATGGCTGCGGTGGCACGAAGTTTCTCACGGGCAAATTGGCCCAGGGACAAGCGCGGCTCAGGCTTCAAATGACGCCGCCAGGCGCTGCCCTGCCGGGTCTTAAGGCCGTGTGCGGATCCACCCAAAAAACCGGATACATAGATTTCGTCGCCGGCACGCGCTCCGTCGCGACATATCGATTCACCCCGAGGTACGGACCCCGCGACCATGACGTCGCAGACGACTTTTTCGGCATGAGAGAGGTCGCCTCCCGCCAGAACAGTGCCGGTTTCCGCAGCCAGGCGGAGGAGTCCGCGAAAGAATGCCGGAACCCATTTTGAGCTCTTCTGGCCAAAGGCTCCTTCGCTAACGGCGAGGGACACCAGGCAAAAGCGCGGGGTCCCTCCCATGGCGGCGATATCGCTCAGACTACGCGCCAGCGCTTTCCGGCCTGCCTGCGCCGGTGTATAGCCGCGGCCGGTAAAGTGGACGTCCTCGATGAGCAGATCGGTGGTAAACAATAAATCCTCAACCGAGCCTCGTGGCCTGAATATCGCGCAATCGTCGCCGATGCCGTGCACCAGTTCGGACCGGGCGGGAATCAGAGCCGATCGCCTGAGCCATCCGGTCAGCGCCGCTTCATTGCGCAAACAAATTCCATCCAGACAGCTTCCAGGAGATCTTGCTGACCAACATTGAAGTTGCCCTCATCGTCCCACGATTAAAACTTTCTTCGCAAACGCCAATTAGTCCTTGATCTCACATATTTCCTGTGCCATACTGCGGACGCAGTATACATGGTGTCTGGATTGGTGGCAGTCAAGAGAGAGAGCTACGGGAAACCGTAGCTATTCGTTTTTTTGGGGCCCTGCCTGATCCCAGGCACTTATCAGGAGAAGGTAAGTGAAAGAGCAAGGAACAGTAAAGTGGTTCAACGCCGCAAAGGGCTTCGGCTTCATTCAGCGTTCGACCGGGGACGACGTGTTCGTCCATTTCTCAGCGATCCAGTCGTCAGGGTATCGCTCACTTGACGAGGGTTCGCAGGTAGAATTCGAGGTTAAGCAGGGCCCCAAGGGCCTCCAGGCGGAAAACGTCAATCGCCTGTAACGCCGCCTCTGCGCGAGGTTCTTTTGAAAAACGAGCCCCGGGCAAAACCGGGGTTTTTTTATTTTAGGGGTATTCGACATCGCGCTCCGCGAAGCTGCGCCTTGCCGCGTGGCGGATGTGAAGCACTTCCACTTGCCTCTCCTTTTCCAGCACGCGGTATATCGCGCGATAAACATGGGGTTTGTGACCATAAAGGAGGTGTCGAAGCTGGCCGTATTCCGGTGTTACAGGGCATCGATCCGGGTGCTTTTCGAGGCTGAGTATCGCCTCGCTAAATCCCCGATACCATATCAGCCCTGCACCCGATTGTCCGGCCTGGATCTTTATATAACTGACTGAGATCGCGTCGTGCGCGGAGCGAGAGGCTAACGCGATAAACCATGCTTCGCTTCAAAATCCGCGAAAAACTCTCTCGCCGCCTGTACCCTTCCCTGTTTCACGTCTTCGAGGCCCTGGCGAATTCCTTCCTTTGCATCGGCACGTGCCGCAATATCGAGCAGGCGTTGGTAGGCTTCGGCATCCTGGACGACGGCTGCAGCTTTCCCTTTGACAATAAGGACAACGGGCCGCCGGGTCTTTTTGAGTTGTCTCATGAAGTCACCGGACCGTCTGCGGAATGTTGTCAGCGATTGAATATCTTTCGTGATGTCGAGCATGGGGCCCCCGTCTGAACGCACCTTAAAAGGTGCTACCAGAATAGCGCGGTCGGAAGTACACTTGCGCCCCGTCGCGGGCCAGCCATTGAGAATTTGTCATCAACGGTCTGTCCGGCGGTTTTAGCCGTGAACTACCTGGATTTATCGGGCTCGTCGATCCTGACCGGCGCTGACGGATTTTTTTCGAATTTAAATGAAAAGTCGATGGTGGCCCTGTATTCGATGGGCAGACCGTCTTTCTCGGCGGGGATGAACACCCACTTCTTTAGGGCTTCAACCGGCCGCTGGACCACGGCGTGATCCAAAAGTTTTTTGCCGGAGAAGTTCTTCCAGTTTCCGTCTTCAGCCTTCGGCCGGCAATCCGCCCGGGGCGTGAGCGCCTCGCTCCGAAGGAACCCTCTTCCGTTTCACCAGCCAGTTCTGCAGACGATCGAAATAAAGGTAGATCACCGGCGTCGTATAGAGCGTCAGCATCTGACTGACGATCAGACCGCCGATAATCGTGATCCCCAGGGGCCGCCGCAGTTCGGAGCCGGTTCCGGATCCGAGCGCCAGCGGCAGGGCGCCCAGCATGGCCGACATCGTAGTCATCAGGATGGGCCGGAGCCGCAGCAGGCAGGCCTCAAAAATCGCGTCCCGTGAACTCTTCCCCTCATCCCGTTCGGCGGCTAATGCGAAGTCGATCATCATAATCGCGTTTTTCTTGACGATGCCGATCAGCAGTATGATTCCGATGATCGCGATAATGCTGAGATCGGTTTTGGTGAGCGTCAGTGCGAGCAGAGCACCGAGGCCCGCCGAAGGGAGCGAGGAAAGAATGGTCACCGGGTGAATCAGGCTCTCGTAGAGAATTCCCAGCACCAGATAAACCGTTATCAGCGCAGTCGCGATCAGCAGCGGTTCGTTGGCCAGCGATTCCTGATAAGCCTCGGCGGTACCGGCGAAGATTGTCTGAATGGTCGACGGCAACCCGGCATCCGCCGCGGCCTTCTGGATTGCCGTCACGGCATCGCCAAGAGCGGCGTTTGGCTGCAGATTAAAGGACAGCGTAATCGCCGGAAATAACCCCTGATGTTCCACCGCGAGCGGCGCGGTGGTCTGTGCGTAGCGAGCGACGGCATTCAGCGGCACTTCGGCGCCGGAAGGAGCCTTAATATATACGCTTCTCAGAAACTCGGGATTCTGCCAGAATTCGGGCGCCGCTTCCATCACGACGAAGTACTGATTGAGCGCCGTGTACATAGTAGATACGGGGCGCTGCCCAAAGGCGTCGTATAAGGTGTTATCGATCAGTTGCGAGGAAATGCCGAGCCGGCCCGCGGTGGCCCGGTCGTAGGTGATCATCGATTGCAGGCCTTTGTTCTGCTCATCGCTGTTCACATCCGCGATCATGGGCAGCGATTTCATTTTCTGCAGAATGATGGCCGAGTATTTGCTCAGGTCCGCGAGGCTATCTCCCTCCAGAGTGAACTGATACTGCGCGTTACTGGCACGGCCACCGATGCGGACATCCTGCGCCGCCTGCAGATAAAGAGTGGCGCCCGGAATCCGCGCCAGTTTGGGCCGAAGCCGCGCTATGATCAGGTCCGCATTCACATTACTCCGTTGCGCCAGAGGCTTCAGCGAAATGAACATTCTGGCAGTGTTGTCGCTGCTGGTAAAGCCGAGAGCCTCGTCGACCCCGGGGTCGTCTTTCACGATTTTGATCATCCGCAGAAGAAAACCGTTCAACGCATCGAAGGATGTATCCTGATCGGCCTGCATGGAGCCGTTAATGCGGCCGTTATCCTGTTCGGGGAAAAAACCTTTGGGAATTCGCACAAAAAGCCATACGGTGAGCGCTATAGTGGCCAGCAGAATCGCCATGGTGATGGGAGCAAAGCGGAGCGCCACGTTCAGCGTGCGGCCATAGGCATTCACAATCCATTCGAAGCCCTGTTCGGACTTCTGATAGAACCAGCCGTGCTTTTGCTCTTTCTTCAGCAGGTAAGCGCACATCATCGGGGTCGCCGTGAGCGAGACGATCATCGACATGGCGATGGCGACGGAAAGAGTGACGGCGAATTCGCGGAACAATCTGCCTACGATTCCGCCCATCAGCAGAATCGGGATGAACACCGCGATCAGCGAGACGCTGATGGTAAATACGGTGGAGCCGATCTCTTCGGAGCCTTTCATAGCGGCCTCCATGGGAGTGGCGCCGTGTTCCATATAACGCGTGATGTTCTCAATCACGACGATGGCGTCGTCCACGACGAATCCCGTTGAGATGGTCAGGGCCATCAGCGACAGGTTGTCCAGGCTGTAGCCCGCCAGGTACATAACCCCGAAGGTTCCGATCAGAGATACAGGGACGGCAACGCTCGGGATGAAGGTGGTGCGCGGATTGCGCAGAAAGACAAATACCACGAGAATTACCAGCCCGATCGAGATCAGCAGGGTGATCTCGACATCTTTGACGGACGCCCGAATGGTCACCGTCTGATCTGTCGCGACGGTCAGATCGATGCTTTGGGGAATCGAGGATTTGAGCTGCGGGAGTGCGGCGCGGATGCGGTCGACGGTATCGATAATGTTGGCCGCGGGCTGGCGGAAAATGATCAGCAAAACCGATGGCTGGCCGTTCAGATAACCCGCCTGGCGCAGATCCTGCACGCTGTCGACCGCCTGGCCGACGTCGCTGATATGCACGGCCGCGCCATTCTTATATGCCACCACCAGCGGTTCGTAGTCGACCGCTTTCAGGATTTGATCGTTGGCGCCGATCTCCCACATGCGGAGACCGTTCCAGACGTGCCCTTTGGGCACATTGGCATTGGCGCCGGAGAGCGTGGTACGCACCTGTTCGAGATTGATCCCATACCGGTTAAGCTGAACGGGATTCAATTCCACACGCACCGATGGAAGAGAACTGCCACCCACCACTACCTGGCCCACACCGGATATCTGCGATAACTTCTGCGCCATGATGCTGGAGGCCGCGTCATACATCTGACCTTTGGAAAGTACGGGGGACGTCAGGGCGAGGATAAAAATCGGCGAATCGGCCGGATTAACTTTGCGGTAAGAGGGATTCGCCGGCAGATTTGCCGGAAGGTATCCGCGGGCGGCGTTGATGGCGGACTCGACGTCGCGCGCGGCGGCGTCTATGTCGCGGTTCAGGTTGAACTGCAGCGTAATGGACGTCGAGCCGAGCGTGCTCGAAGACGTCATCTCGCTGACGTCCGCAATATGGCCAAGCTGGCGTTCGAGCGGCGTCGCGATGGAAGACGCCATAGTTTCCGGACTGGCTCCCGGAAAAGAGGCCTGAACCGAGATGGTGGGGAAATCCACCTGAGGCAGCGGAGACACGGGAAGAAGCCGGAATGCGACGGCTCCCGACAGCGCAATCGCGAAAATCAGCAGCGTGGTTGCCACCGGCCGCTTGATAAATGGCGCCGAGATATTCATCCGGCCTCCGGAGCCAGACCTTTGGGGCTGCTTGCCTCCGGAGCCGTCGTTCCCCGCCAATGCGCAACCCGTGACGCCAGCCGATCGAAGAAGATATAAATCACAGGCGTCGTATAGAGCGTAAGAACCTGGCTGACGATCAGGCCGCCGACGATGGCAATTCCCAGGGGACGCCGCAGCTCCGAACCCGTACCCGATCCGAGCGCGAGCGGCAGACCTCCCAGCAGGGCCGCCATGGTGGTCATCATGATGGGACGGAAGCGCAGCAGGCATGCCTGGTAGATGGATTCCTCGGCCGACTTCTTTTCCTCCCGTTCGGCCTGCAGCGCAAAATCGATCATCATGATCGCGTTCTTCTTCACGATGCCGATCAGCAGGACGATTCCGATGAGCGCAATCACGCTGAAATCGTTCCTCGTTACGATGAGCGCCAGTAATGCGCCCACGCCCGCCGAAGGCAATGTCGAGATGATCGTGATCGGGTGAATGTAGCTCTCGTAGAGCACGCCCAGAACGATATAAACCGTAATTACCGCGGCCAGAATCAGCAGTCCTTCGTTGGCGAGAGAATTCTGGAATGCCGCGGCCGTGCCCTGAAAGGCGGCCTGTACGCTCAGCGGCATGTTCATATCAGCCTGCACCCGTTCCACGGCATTCACCGCATCGCCCAGGGCTACGCCCGGCGCCAGATTGAACGACAACGTCACTACGGGGAACTGGCCCTGATGCGAAATAGTGATCGGGACGGCGATCGTATCGAGCTGCGTAAAGGCGCTCAGCGGCACCTGATTGCCGTTGGGAAACCGCGTGGTGGACCGAATCGGGCCCGACAGCAGAGGCGAGCCGACGGCAGCGGCGCCTGAAACGGACGAACTGCCGGACGACGACGATGCGGGAGCAGCGCTCGAAGGTCCGGAGGACAGCGACGTTGCCGTGCCGCCCGCCACAAGGCCGGTGTTGCCTCCGGTGCTTGCCCCTGCCGTTCCCGAAGTGATGTACAGATCGCTCAGGTTGAGCGGATTGCTTTCATAGCCGTGCTGCACCTCAAGGACAACGTGATACTGATTGAGCTGCGTGAACATGGTCGATATCTGGCGCTGGCCGTATGCGTCGTAAAGCGTCTCATCGATTTGCGAGGCGGTAATGCCGAGGCGCGAGGCCGTCTCACGATCGACCGAGAGTCTGGCCTGCAGGCCCTGCAGTTGCTGGTCGCTCGCGACATCCGTCAATTCCGGAAGCTTCTGCAGCCGGGCGATCATCTGCGCGGCGTAAGTATTCAATTCCGCGGCGTTGGCATCTTCCAGCGTGTACTGGAATTCGGTGCGGCTTACGCGATCGTCGACAGTAAGGTCCTGCACCGGCTGCATGTATATCGACAGGCCGCTGATCTGCGCCAGTTTCGGCTGCAGACGTCGAATGACGTCGCTCGCATTGATCTTCCGCTGGTCGAGCGGCTTCAGATTTATCTGCACGCGTCCGCTGTTCAGAGTGGTGTTGGTACCGTCGATACCGATGAAGGAAGACAGATTCGCGACAGCGGGGTCCTGCAGGACGATCTTCACCGCGCTCTGCTGCAGGCGCGACATTTCACTGAACGAAACGCTTTGAGGACCCTCGGTGACGCCCTGGATCACTCCGGTGTCCTGGATCGGGAAAAATCCCTTGGGGATGTAGTAGTAGAGGATACCGGTGACCACAAGGGTCGCGACGGCAACCAGCAGGGTGATGGCCTGATAGCGCAGCACGAACTTCAGCGTGCGTCCATAGAAGGCGATGACACTTTCAAACGCGTGTTCCGACGCTTTGAAGAGCCAGCCCTGGTCCGCCTCATTCTGTTTTTTGAGGAGGCGCCCCGACATCATGGGCGTCAGCGTCAGGGATACGAGCGCCGACATCAGAATGGTCACGCTCAGGGTGACGGCGAATTCGCGGAAGAGACGCCCCACGATATCGCCCATAAACAACAGGGGAATCAGCACGGCGATCAGGGAGATGGTGAGCGAAATGATGGTGAAGCCAATCTGTTCGGCTCCCCTGAGGGCAGCCCTGAGCGGCTCTTCGCCCTCTTCGATATAGCGCATGATGTTCTCGATCATCACGATGGCGTCGTCCACCACGAAGCCCGTGGAAATGGTTAACGCCATGAGCGAGAGGTTGTCGAGGCTGTATCCCAGCAGGTACATGACGCCGAACGTGCCAATAAGGGAAAGCGGCACGGCCACACTCGGAATGATGGTGGCCGAGAAACTGCGCAGGAAAAGAAAAATCACCATTACGACCAAAGCGATGGTCAGCATCAGCGAGAACTCGACATCCTGAACTGACGCCCGGATGGTGCTGGTACGGTCCGTGAGCGTGACCACTTTTACGGAAGCCGGCAAGGTCGAGGTGAGCTGAGGCAGCAGTTTCTGAATTCCGTCAACCACGGAGATGATGTTTGCGCCCGGCTGCCTTTGTATGTTCAGGATGACCGCCGGGGTTTGGTTCATCCATGCCGCCTGCCGGTTGTTTTCGGTGTCGTTCACGATGGTCGCGACGGCGCTCAGCTTCACGGGCGCGCCATTCCGGTAGGCGACCACGAGCTTGGAGTAGTCCGCGCTCGAAACCAGCTGATCGTTGGCGCCAATCTGGAACGACTGGCGCGGGCCGTCGAAATTACCTTTGGCCTGATTGACGCTGGCCGCCGTCAGCGCCGTTCGCAGGTCCTCCATATTGAGGCCGAAGGAAGAAAGCTGAGTCGGATTGGCTTCGATCCGGACTGCCGGCTTCTGCCCGCCACTGATACTGACGAGACCGACGCCGGGCAATTGTGAAATTTTAGGGGCCAGCCGCGTATCGGCGAGGTCTTCGACGCTGGAGAGCGGGATCTCGTTCGAGGTCAGCGCCAGGGTGAGAATCGGCGTGTCCGCCGGATTTGTTTTGCTGTAGACCGGAGGCACGGGAAGGTCGGCAGGCAGATAAGTTCCGGAGGCGTTGATGGATTGCTGGACCTCCTGCGCGGCCACATCGATGTCGAGACTCAGACTGAACTGCAACGTAATCACGGAACTGCCATCGGAGCTGACCGAGGTCATCTGCTGCAGCCCCGGCACTTGTCCGAACTGCTTTTCGAGAGGAGCCGTGACGGCGGAGGCCATTACATCGGGGCTGGCGCCCGGATAGAACGTCACCACCTGGACGGTTGGGTAATCAACCTCGGGCAAGGCCGAAACCGGGAGCTGGTAGTAGGCTACGCCGCCCGCCAGCAGAATTCCGACCATCAGCAGCGAAGTCGCGACGGGCCGCAGGATGAAAATCCGCGAGGGACTCATAGCCGGTCCCGGGTCATTGCGATTTGGGGCTCTGGACCGGAGCCTGGGCCGGGGTTTGCGCCGCGGGCTGCCCGATCGCCGCAGTCTGTCCGGTCGCCGCGGTCTGGCGCGCTACTACCTTGCTGCCGTCCTGGAGCTTATCGACTCCGCTCAGTACGACCACAGCTCCGGGTTCGAGGCCCGAAGTCACTTCCGATTGATCACCTTCGGTAGTGCCTACCATTACGGTCTGAGTAGCAACCGTGGAGTCCGGCTTTACCAGGTAGACATAGGTAGACAGCGTATTGCGCTGTATGGCCGCGGAAGGGATCAGAGTTACGCCCGTCTTTTCCTGGACCAACAACCGCGCATTGACAAACTGATTGGGGAAAAGGCCGCGGTTATCGTTGCTGAAGACGGCGCGCAGTTTCAGAGTACCGGTGGTCTGATCGATCTGGTTATCGAGCGTGGCCAGGGTGCCCGAAGCGAGCTTGTTCTTCAGTTCGCGGTCCCACGCGTCGACAGTCAGTTTTTGTCCGGCGCGAACTTTTTGCAAAATGGGCGGAAGCTGATCTTCCGATACCGTGAAGATAACGCTGATCGGCTGAATCTGCGTGATGACGAGCATTGCGTTGCTGTTCGTGGCCTGAACGATATTTCCCGGGTCTACCAGGCGCAACCCCACCACGCCGGTTATCGGCGAAGCGATGCGGGTATAAGCCACGTTGGTTTTGGCCGCATCGACAAGCCCCTGGTCGGATTTCACAATGCCGGCGTCAGTGGCGACGATCGCTCTTTGATCGGCGAGCGTCTGTTCGGCGATCGCCTCCTGCTTGACCAGGGTGGCATAACGGTCCAGATCGATACGCGCGCCTTCAAGCGTCGCCTGATCTTTCGCCAGTTGTCCCTGATATTGCAGCAACGCCGCTTCATAGGGCCTGGGATCGATTTCGATCAGGAGGTCTCCCTTCTGGACCAGGTCGCCCTCTTTGAAGTGAACGCTCATCAACTGGCCGTCCACGCGACTCTGCACATTGACGGTGGCGAGGGGAGTCACCGCGCCCAGCCCCGTCACATAAACGCCAATATTTCCAGTGGTTGCCTTCGCCACGACAACCGGAGTCGCAGCGCCGCCTCTACCGCCCGCGCCGCCTTGTGCGCTCGCCGCCGCGGGTTTTGGTTTAGGCCAATAGATGTAAGCAAGTACCGCGAGAAGCGCGAGAATAAGACCGAGGATCCAGATCCTACGCCGCTTCTTTGGTGGAACAGGTGCAGGCGGACCTGGCGGCAGTGCCTTCTGCTCAGGAGCGGCCGGCAGCTCGTGAAGTGCGTTAATAGCCATTCAAGCGCTTGCTATGCACTCTGTTCGCCAAACGGAGGGAAAGTGTTTCGGCCGCTGGCGTTAGGCTGCCGAAAATTGTTATCTATTGAGTTGCTGCGGGTTTAGCAGCCTAAGGTTCCAGGTAAAGTTTCACGCGATTGCTCTCCACGCCGTTCATCACAATGCGGAGTTCGCTGACGCCGCGATTCACGAGCGCAGGCATTTCCAGCTGAATCATGTAATATCCGACATACCCGGAGGCAAGGGTTGCGCTGTTCACGGTGACGGGCACGCCATCGAGGAAAGCCGTTACCGCACCTACTACAGCAGGAGGAGTTTCGAGTGGCGCCGGAACGCCACTAGGCCAATCGGGCGTCACCCGTCCCAGTCCGGTCGCCATAACACCGATCGTCTGGCTGGCGCGAATCGCCAACCCGGAATCCATCACAAGGCCGCTCGCCGTATCGACAATCAGAGGCGTGCCGTCGGAATCGACAAAGATCGCGGGCGCGGCGTCCTTCACGACCAGCGGAACGGTCCAGCTGTTACCACCGCCTTCTAGCGAAAGGGCGATCGATCCAGCCGCGGTGCCGAACGGAACCTGCAACTGCGAACTCTGCGCGGAAGAAGCCAGCACCGGCCAGTTCATTCCCTGATTTAATCCTTGAGCCAAACCAGCCGATCCGACTGCGGCCCCCAGTACACTGATAAGCGATCCCGGCGCGGCCGGACGATCCGTCAGATCCGCGCCACTGACCACCCGCACGGTGCGCATATTATGGGGCGCAGAGGTTTCGAAAACGCCATAGCCATCGAGCGCAACCGTCAGCGTGTTATCGGGATTCAGCACTACATCCCAGGCCGCCGCGGCGGGTAAATCGCGCGAAATCAATTTCCATCCCGACGCCCCTGCGCCCGCGTCATCGAGAGAAAGCGTGCCTGAGTAGACACCGCGGTCGGTAGCCGCATAGACGACACCGGCAAGACGATCGGCCGTCACGCCGTGAATCGCTACCCCAGGTAAACCGCCCGTCACATCATCCCAGAAAAGTCCGCCGTTGACGGTGCGTAACAGGCGCGTTCCCGATACGGCGAGCGCGCTGGCGGGACGCGAGGTATCCACCCAGATGCGATCGATACGGGACAAACCGGCGATGGCAGGCGCAGCTGTCCAGGTAGACCCGCCGTCCGCCGATACCAGCAAACGGCCATCGTCCGTGCCGCCATAGAGTACGGAGCCGCCATCCGCCGCCGCTGTGAAATTGCGCCTGGCCAGTGCACTCAACCGCGTTTGCAGGGATATTTCGGGATCGGCCGTTTCGCCCGCGATTTCCGCGCCGGCAACCCAGGTCACCGTGCTCGCCTCAACCTTGGCCTCAATCAGCGATCCATCCGCCAGGCGAGCAGTGCGCCGCCCCAGCAGGCGTCGGACGGAAAGATTCGGCAATTCGTCGTTCAGGCCATTCCATGAAAGCCCGCCATCCAGCGATCGCCAGACGCCCGATTGATTGGCCGCGGCAATTTCCTGGACATTGCTCCGGGGAACGGCTATCGACGAAAATCCAGCGCCAATTACCGAGCGGTTGTTATATGCCGTCAGGTTGAGCCACGTCTTGCCGCTGTCATCGGATGCGTAGACGTTGCCGGTTCCTAGCGCGTAAACTCGCGATCCGGCCTCCTGCACCACCGCTGCCGGAGGAACCACAGCCGACGCGTTCAGTTTCCAATGGACGAAATCGCTGGTCTCGAATATGCGGCCGGAATCGGTCTGTGCCAGTAGTGCTCCGGTGCCGAGGGCGAACCAGACTGCGCGCACGGGGCCGGTGCCCGGACTAGCCAGGCCTTCACTCACGGATGTGCCCCCCACCCGGCGCCAATTCAATGCATTTGAGGACTCGCTTAGCGGAACTTGTCCGAAAGCCAGTACCGCATGCACCACAAACAGACTGGGCAACGTCCACCGGAATGTACCGTTACGACACATCGACGTGTCCAATTTTACCTTAACCCGCAACACATTGTCCGGCGAAACCACTGATTTTAATTAGGTTGCACACTTCAAAAACATGGTCCTGGCATTTCACTCAGCAACTGTGGTGCTATTCTTTAGACTCGTAGTGGCACATTTGCGCATACTTCTCCGCGCCGCCGGATGGCTGGTCGCTGTGGTCGCCAGCTGTGTCTTTGCGTACGCGCAGGTGCCCGCTCTCGATATCGGCGGAGCCGCCAAACTGGTTTCTTTCACTGGCCAGATTTCCCTCCTGAAGGACAACAGCACCTGGGCTCTGAACGCCGGCGATCTGATTCAACCGGAACAGATAATCGTGACCGGCCCCGATGGCTACGGCGTTTTCGAAGTCTCCGATGGCAGCAAATTTGAAGTCTTCCCCAAATCGCACGTCGTGTTCCGCGCCAATCGCGGCGATTGGAAAGACCTGCTGGAAGTCTGGATGGGTAAAGTTCGGGTTCAGATCGAGCATGCGGGCGGCCTTCCCAACCACAATAAAGTTCGGACGCCCAGCGCCGTCATTTCGGTACGCGGAACTGTCTTCGATGTGGAAGTCGAAGATGAGGACGCCACCACTCTGGTTCTTGATGAAGAGGGGCAAGTCGAAGTGCGCCATCTGCTGCGTGTCAGCGAACCGCGCATCCTGAATCCGGGTGAATGGGTTCGTGTCTATAAGAATGAGCCGCTGGCGAAGAAAGTTGTGGATAAAGGCGCCCTCCTGCAGCGTGCCGCTCGTGCCGCTTCCGATGCGCTGTATCAGGCTGCGCTGAACACCGTCCACAGCGGAGCAGGTTCCATCGGGCACGGTGGCGTTGGTCCCACAGTCAGCGCACCCGGGCCGGCTGACAAGAACGGAAATACTCCTCCTCCGCCGCCACCTCCAGCCACAGCGGCCCCGCCGCCGCCCCCACCGGCGCCGTAATTTCGTCAGCCTGACTACTTAAAGCCGACTATTTGACCTGAAGGTCTACCTTGGCGTCCGTGTGCGTGTTGAAGGAGCTCAGGGTTTTCGTCGAGCTCGATTTCCCATTAGCATCCGCCTTCAGTTCGTAATCGATGTCTGTCGAAAGACCGTAGAAGAAATACTCGCCCGTGTCTTTCGCGATGAACGACCGCACTTGCAAAGTTTTCGTATTCTTGAGCTGAACCACGGCTCCCGGAATCGGAGCCCCCGCCGCATCCGTAACGATACCGGTGACAGAGCGTTCGGCCGGCGTTTTGTCCTTCTTCTGCGCGGTGGCGCACACCGCCATCACCAGCATCAGGAAAAACACGCCCAGATTTTTCAATATGCCATTCATAGCCCTGTCTCCTCAGACCAGCCTAACAGTCGGTTCAATACATTAATCCGTTTTATCTAATCTGTCTTATCTGCCGCGTAGCAGACCGGATTCAGACCGCATTCCGCACACCGCGGCCGCCGCGCAATACATAACGCCCGCCCGTGGTGAATGATCTGATGCGAGAACAGGATCCACCGTTCCTGCGGAATGATCTTGATCAAGTCCTGTTCGATGTGTACCGGGTCATCGTGCTTCGTCAGGTCGAGGCGCCGCGAAACGCGCAGAACGTGAGTGTCCACCACCACGCCGGCCGCCACCCCATAAGCTGTCCCCAGCACCACGTTGGCCGTCTTGCGCGCGGCTCCGGGCACCCGCAGCAGTTCTTCCATGGTTCGCGGCACCAGACCGCCATACTCGTTCACCACCATCTTCGCCGCGCCGAGGATGGACTTTGCTTTGTTGTTAAAGAAACCGGTAGAGCGGATGTCATTCGCCAGAACTTCCTGACGCGCACTCGCGAAATCCTGCGGCGTCGGATACTTCGCGAACAGACCCGGCGTCACCTCGTTCACCCGCTTGTCCGTACATTGCGCCGAAAGAATCGTGGCTACCAGAAGCTCCCAGGGATTCTTATGCAGCAGGGCGCACGTGGCGTCCGGATACATCTGGTCCAGCTTTTTGAGGATGAAACGGAGTCGCTCTTCGCGCTCGGCTTTCGTCTTCGGGCGAACGGGTTTTGGAGTTGCTTTACTCATACCTGAGAACTTCCACCGGCGTAATACGCGTGGCATTTCGCGCCGGATAGAGCGTGGCGAGAAGACTAACGCCCAGCGCAATCGCGGAAATCCACGCGCCATCGATAGGCCGCGCTTCGAAAGGAACAAAGCTCAAAGCGTAGATCGATTCATCGAGAGGAATCCACCGGTAGCGATCGGCAAAGTAACAGAGCGAGTAACCCAGTACCAGTCCCAGCGCCGTGCCTGTCAACCCGATAATCGTTCCCTGCAGGATAAAGATAGTGCGGATCTGCGCCCGGCGCGCCCCCATCGACATCAGCACCGCGATGTCTTTGTACTTGGTCAGCACCACCATCGTCAGGGTAATCAGAATGTTCAGCGCGGCCACCAGAATAATCAACCCGATCGTCACCGCCGTAACTGCTCGCTCCATCTTCAGGGCATGCAGGAGCTGCGCATTCTGCTCTTCCCAATTTGTCGACGTGTATTCCGGCCCGGCGATGCGTTCGGCTTCTTTCGCCACCGTCGGAGCGAGGTAAAGGTCATCGAGCCGCAGTTCGATCGCGTTCACAGTGTCCCCGACGCCGAGTAATTTTTGCACATTCGGGAGAGATGCGTAGCTCCAGTTATCGTCGAAATCGAAGAAGCCGGATTCGAAAATTCCGACCACACGAAAACGCTGCGTGCGCGGCTGCGGGCCGAAAGGGCTCAGCGTACCCCGCGGATCGATCACCGTGGCGATGCCGTTCAGCCGCATGCCCGTATCCTGCGCCAGTTTCGCGCCGACAATCATCCCGGGGAGTACATCCTGGTCGTTCAGCCGATCCAGCGAGCCGCTGGTCAAATGCCGCAGTGCATCGCTGGTGGCCAGTTCGCTGCGTGTGTCGACCCCCTTAAGCACCGCCCCTTTTGCGTTCTGAGGTCCCGTAAGAAACACCTGATCGTAGAGCACCGGCGCCACTGCGATCACATGCGGTATGTGCGCCAGCTTGTCCACCAGGGCAGGCCAGTTAGAGATTCCTTCGCCTACTTCTTTATCCAGAATGTTCACGTGCGCCGTGGCGCCCAGCAGGTTACGCTGCAGCGTGTTGCGAAAGCCGTTGTTGACGGCGAGCGCAATAATCAGCGCCATTACTCCGGCCGCAACCCCGGCCACCGAAATCACGGTAACGATCGAGATGACTTTCTCTTTGCGGCGTGCGCGCAGATAGCGGCCGGCCACAAATAGTTCAAAACTGCTCATTCACTTTTTGGGTCCACTTTATCCGTGTCACCAACCCCATCCAGCCGTCGCAGTTTATCCGCAATTCCAATCTCCCCTTCCGGCCGCAGCAGAGGAAACAGAATTACATCGCGAATCGAAGTCGAACCCGTGAGCAACATCGCCAATCGATCTACACCCAGGCCTTCCCCCGCAGTGGGAGGCAATCCATAGGCCATGGCACGCAGATAATCCTCGTCCATCTGATGCGCCTCTTCGTCGCCCTGCTCCCGCATCAGTAACTGAGTATCGAAACGGCGCCGCTGCTCCAGCGGATCGTTCAACTCCGTATAGGCGTTGCCGATCTCCATACCGCCGATGATGATTTCAAACCGTTCCACGAGTTCCGGTTCATCCGGCTTATTCTTCGAAAGCGGGGACAGCTCAACCGGGAAGTCGTAGATGAGCGTCGGCTGAATCAGCTTCTTCTCTACGTGCTGTTCGAACAAAAGCGCCAGCCCCTCGCCGGGCGTGGCTTTGCCGGTTTGCGAAACCAGCCACTCAGGGTCGCGCACATTGTCGAGCGACGGCTTGTCAGGGCCGCCCCACCAGTTCACCACCGCGTCGCGCATTGTGTAGCGAGCCAGCTTATTGAAATCGAGTTCGACGCTGCCCCACTGAACCGTGGTTCCACCCGTCACATCGATCGCCAGTTGCCGCAGCAGTTGCTCCGAGAGATCCATCAGCCCCCGATAGTCGGTGTAAGCCTGGTAAAACTCGATCATCGTGAACTCGGGATTGTGCCGCGTGGAGATCCCTTCGTTACGGAAGTTGCGATTGATCTCGTAAACCCGTTCGAGGCCGCCCACCACCAGCCGCTTCAGATAAAGCTCGGGCGCAATCCTGAGATAGAGGTCGATATCGAGCGTGTTGTGATGCGTAACGAACGGCCGCGCCGCGGCGCCCCCGAAGATCGGCTGCATCATCGGCGTCTCCACTTCAATGAAGCCCCGTTCTTCCAGTTGACGGCGCAGAGAAGAGACAATCTTTGCGCGCTTCACGAACACTTCACGGACTGAGGGATTCGAAATCAGATCGAGGTAGCGCTGACGGTAGCGGGTCTCTACGTCTTCGAGGCCATGCCACTTTTCCGGCATGGCGAGAAGCGTCTTCGAGAGAAATTCCAGCTTCTCCACGTGCAGGCTCAGTTCTCCCGTGCGCGTGCGGAAGAGATACCCTTCGGCCCCGATAATATCGCCGATGTCGACCAGAGAAAAAAGCTGGTAATCGCGCTCGCTGACCGCATCCTTGCGGATGTAGAGCTGCAGGCGCTCGCCATTTTGCTGGATGTGAGCAAAGCCCGCTTTGCCCATGCGCCGGATCGTCTGGATGCGCCCGGCCAGCGCCACCCGAATATCCGGGACCAGTTCCTCCGCCGTTTTTGCGGAGTACTGCGTCAGCACCTCCGGAATGGTTGCAGTGAAATCGAAGCGCTGTCCGAAGGGACGAAACCCAAGCGCTTCAATCTCATGGACGCGTGCCGCCCGTTGTTCAAAAAGTCCGTCTTCGAGGGACAAAAAATCTCCTTATGTGGGGAATCAGTTATTATAGAGCTTCATCGAAAAGCCCGCCCCTTGAACCGTTCAATTTCCATCATTGTCCCTGCTTACAATGAGCAGGCACGCTTGCCCGGTACCCTTCGACGCATCGAGCAGTATTTCGCCGACGGATCCTGGGCGTTCCACGAGATTCTGGTTGTTGACGATGGTTCAACCGATGGTACCGTTGCCGCCGCTGAGGTATTTGCCGCGTCCAACGCCGCGATTCGCGTGCTTCGCAATCCCGGTAACCGCGGCAAGGGTTACGCCGTGCGCCATGGAATGCTGGCGGCTCGGGGCGAATGGTGCTTGTTTACCGATGCTGATCTTTCCGCGCCCATAGAGGAAGTCAGCAAACTTTGGAACGCGGTGTTCACAACACCGGCTGACATAGCCATCGGGTCGCGCGCTCTCGATCGTTCTCTCATCGGAATTCACCAGCCGGGAATGCGGGAGTCGGCAGGCAGGCTATTCAATACAGTGATGAAGTTGGCGACCGGCTTACCGTTTGCCGATACTCAATGCGGCTTCAAACTATTCCGGCGCGACACCGCGCGCGATGTGTTTTCGCGCCAGTTACTCGAACGGTTTGGGTTCGATGTAGAGGTATTGTTTATTGCCGCCCGGCACAATTACCGCATCGAAGAGGTACCGGTTCGCTGGAACCACGCGGAAGGCAGCAAAGTAGGCATGTTCACCGGCCTGCACGCATTCACGGAACTGGCTCAGATCCGTTTGAACAGCCTGCGCGGCCGTTACGATCAGAAATCCGCCGTCGCGTTAGCCGTCGAGTAACTGCCGTCCGGTATTGCAGTCTGAGCCAGTTGGGCTGTTAGAAATACCTGGTAGCCAAATAGTCTCGGCATGGTTCTTGCCAGCATCACTGAGAAAGCGTGAATCGTTCGACCCGGTGTTTTATTCGGATCGAGGCCCAGGGCCAGTCCCACCGGCATCGCCGTCATCTTACTGGTCAATACCCGGTAACCGGCCGCTTCCAGCATCCGCCGAGCTGATCGCGCCGTAAAAAATCTCAGATGCGAACGGTCCAGAATTCCGCGATCGCGATAAGGGAATGCCCCGAAAAGCAGACTGGTCCGCACCGTAATATTGGCAATGTTCGGGACGGATACAACTACCTTGCCTGTGCTGCGCAGCAGCGGCGCGCATTCCCGCAGCAAGGTTTCGGGATTCCGCAAAGTCTGCAACACATCGAGTAGCAGGATCTGGTCAAACTTCCGTTCCCGCAAATCCCGTGGCAGAGCGACCGGCGCCTGATCGAGATCCACCCGTCGATAGTCATCGAGCGCTTCCATAGCGGGCGTCAGGTCTCGCTTGTCGATACCGATAACCGAATTTCCGGCCTTCTGCAGGAGGGCCGAAAAATTTCCGTCACCGCATCCGACGTCAAGCACCTTCTGGCCGGTTCCCACCGCGCGCCGCGCCAGATCGTGGCTGGAACGGGGCGTAGTTTTGACGGGGTAGAGAACGAAGTATTCCTGAAACTCCGGACAGCGCTCAATCGACCGCTTGGCCCGGTTGTACCTTCGTACCGCCCGGACAATGTCCTTTGCGTATTTCAGCCCGTTAACACGGCAGACTTCATCGCCGTAAAACGTCGGACACGGCACCTCCTGAATCCGGTATCCCTGGTGATTCAGCTTGATGATGATTTCCGTGTCGAAGTGGAAATCATTCGTCATATGGCTGAAATCGATTCGCCGCAGCGCGTGCAGGTTATAAGCCCGGTAACCGGAGTGAAATTCCGTTAACCGCATGGCAAGCGCGCGGTTTTCAAAGTGCGTGAGCACTCGGTTGCCTGCATATTTATAAAGCGGCATGCCGCCCTTCAGCGGCCCGCCGTAATCTCGCATCATGCGTGAACCGAAAACCGCATCCGCCTGACCGGTCACCAGCGGATGGTACATACGCGCCAGTATTTCCGGAGCGTACTGGCCGTCGCCGTGGAGCAGCACAACCACGTCGCAGCCCTTGTCGATGAAGTACTGATAGCCGGCTTTCTGGTTGCCGCCGTACCCCAGGTTTTTCTCGTGCTTGAGTATGTGCAGTTTGGGGTTCTGGGAGAGTGTCTTCAATCCAACTGCAAGTTGATAGGTGGCATCGGGACTGGCGTCATCGAATACGACAACCTCTTCCACGTTGTCCCAGACCGGCGCGGGAATCCGGTCAAGCACACGCGAGATAGTGGTAACCGCGTTGTAAGCCACAATCAGGATGCCGATCCGCTGTCCATGACAGGACGGATCGTCGCGATCGGCAATCGATCTGGTGGCCTTTAATTCGGATACTTCGTTCAAGGCATTTTCTCCTGCCCGCGTCTCCCTTGCCCCAACCTACTTCTTCTCTGCATTACTCTCGTGATATTCCATCTCGGTATTGAGTGCCCAGATATTGCTTTTATCGATCCGGCCTTCGAGGATGTTATCCACCGCGGTCATGGCGGTCAGCATCGAGTGATCCTGATTATTGTACTTGTGCATGCCGTTGCGCCCTACCAGGAATAAATTCTCGAACCGGTCGATATACTCTCTGATCTCTTCGAACCTCGAATACGCGCCAAAATAAGCCGGGTACGTTTTTGGCACCCGAATTACGCAGGCGTCCAAAACATCCCTCTGATCTATTATCCCGACTTTTTCGATCTCTGCTTTGGCCACAGCGATCATGTCCTCGTCGGACAGTTTCCACAAGTCATCGGTTTCATAACAGAAATATTCGAGCCCGATCCAGACATCACCGGGGTTCGCCACCAGATGGGGGCTCCAGTTATTAAAAATCTGCATACGCCCCACCTGCACATCCGGTTCCTGAATATAGATCCAGTTATCCGAAAGAAGGCGGGCGCCCTGGGGCGTCTGCTCGTGTATCGCCAGCTTACGGAGTAAGAGACCCACCGTAATGAAATCGCGGTAAATCAACCCCTCGCTGACAGCCCTCACGTTTTCCGGAACCGGCGCATCCAGCGCGCGTATCAGTTCCTTCACCGGCATGGTGGAGAAGAAGTAGTCCGCCTCAAACCTGCGGCGCTCTGTTCCATCCTGGCCGACCGCGTCCACACCGGTTATCCGAAAGCCATCGGTAAGAAGCTTCTCGACATTCCAGCCGGTTTCAACTACCCCGCCCTGCCTCTGAACATCTTCGGCGACATATTCCCAAAGCTGGCCGGGGCCGTACTTCGGATACATGAACTTCTCGATCAAAGATGTTTCCGTCTCTTTTTGTGCGATTTGCGCGATGCCCCGGGATTTAGACGCAAAGGCCTTCTTCAAACCATGAGCGATCGCCGTGAAAACCGACAGACCCTTGATTCGCTGCGCACCCCACTCGGCGCTGATCTCCTGACAAGGAACTCCCCACACTTTTTCCGTGTATGACTTGAAGAACGTCAGATACAATTCCCGCCCAAAGCGATTGATCAGAAACTGTTCCAGGGTTAACTCGGGCTTCTGCTGGTGAACCATGGCCGCCATATAACTGAAGCCGATTCGAACCGTCCGCGCCATGCCCAGCTTGCGCAAAGTATCGCCCGTCAGTTTGATCGGGTAATCGAAAAACTGGCGCAAAAAATAAATCCGCGAGCGCCGGTTCCGGATCAGCATCACCCGGTCGTCCGACTGTTGGGCCTTTTCGCCAGCCGCTACTGTTCGGGATTGACCGTGATAACTGATCTGGTGGGTTCCCTCTGCCGCGCCTTCCACCGGCATTACGTCCATCCACCACTGCATCACGCGGTCGGATTTCGAGAAGAAGCGGTGGCCCCCGATATCCATGCGGTTGCCTTTGTATCGGACCGTGCGCGAAATGCCGCCCATCTCTTCGCTCTTCTCGAGCACGATGGGCTGAATGTCACTGCGCTTAACCAATTCGAACGCTGCCGTCAACCCGGCCGGACCCGCGCCGATGATCAGCGCTTTACGCAAAATTCGCCTTAACTCTGCCTGCGCTGGCATATCGCCTATTCCGAGCCGCGCGTGTCAACAAGCGGTAACGATAGCTCAGGTACAGGAGACTAGTGGCTGGGCGCAACATAGTCCTTCGGCAGCGCCGCGCCTTCACCGAAGAAATACTGTTCCATCTGCTGAATCAGGAATTCCTGAGCTTGTTGCGTGCCAAGGTTCAGGCGGTATTCGTTCATGAGCATCTTCATATGCTCGACCCACATCTTCCAGGCCTCTTTCGAGACGTTGTCGTAGATCCTCTGGCCCAGCGGATGGCCCTCGAACGGGATCTCGTCAAGCCCCTCCATCTCTCGTTGAAACTTGACGCAGAAAACCTGATGCGCTCCGGTCTGACCAGGAGCGGGAACGGAATTGGCACCCATGCGGATCAGGATACCAGCTGTCTGAACATACGTAGGAGACGCCGTCAGGCTGCAGCAGGCGGACGTTTTGTGTGCCAGTCCGTGCGCCGCTGAAACTCGCGGCCCAGCGCCAGCAGTGTGTTTTCCGAAAAAGCCGGTCCCACGAATTGCAGCGCTACCGGCAATCCATTTACGAATCCGCAGGGTACTGATAACCCAGGTAACCCGGCCAGATTGCCGGCAGGTATCAAATCCCTCATCCCCCGCGTGGCCGGTTCGGCGGCTGCTGCGTCGGGGCCGTCAAATGGCTCGAACGCACTGGGCGCCACGTTGTAGCGAGCTGGCGCCACCAGCACATCGACTCCTTCGAACAGCTCGCGGAATTTCTGTTTCACCAGCGACCGTATGCGCATAGCCCGCAAATAATCCCGCGCGGGCAGATCCAGATTGGCCCTCAGCCCCGCCGCCTGGCTGGCGTCCGCCAGTTGATCCACCTGTCCGCTGGTGATCAGCGTCTCGAACACCGACGCTTCTTCCGCTCCAATCACAATGTCGGCCAGCGCTCCGTAGGGGAAGTCCGGCAACGCGGTCTCGACAACAGGAGCGCCGATGCCACGAATCACTTCGAGTGCCGCGGCAAACACCGGCCGGGTCTCCGGCGCGGCCCATTCGAGATCGATTGCCGCTATGCCAAATTTCAGATCTTCAAATTTTCGCGAGTACTGCGGGGTGTAATAGAAACTCTTCCCTGCCGATCCCGGGTCTTTTGAATCCCCGCCCGCGATGGTTTCCAGCACCAGACCGCAATCCTCGGCGCTGCGGCACATCGGGCCGATTTTGTCCATGGTCCACGAGAGCGCCATGGCGCCGTGCCGGCTCACCAGCCCATACGTTGGCCGCAGACCCGTGACGCCGCAGAAAGCCGCCGGCGTAATGATCGAGCCCGATGTTTCCGAGCCCAGCGCATAAGGCACGAGTCCCGCCGCCACAGCGCTGCCTGGACCGCTCGAGGAACCGCCCGACCATCGCGTCGGGTCCCACGGGTTCAGTCCCGGACCGAACAGCGAGGCGCCTGCAATCCGGTACCCTCCACCGCCCGCCAATTCCACCATCGAAAGCTTCCCAATCAACACCGACCCGGTCTTATCCAGCTTCTGCAGCACCGTCGCGGTCTCATCGAATACCTGCGCGGCGTAAGGCTTCGCGCCCCACGTTGTCGGAGATCCTGCCACGGCCAGAAGATCTTTCGCCCCAAACGGAATGCCCTGAAGAGGGCCGCGGAAACGTTCCCGCTTCAGTTCCGCGTCCACCTCCTTGGCTTTTCGTACGGCGGATTCCGTGAGCGGCAGCGCCAGGGCGTTGAACCTGGGGCCGAGCTTTTCGAGACGCTCAGCAAAAGCCCTCACCAACTCAACCGTGGAAAACTCGCGCTTCTTCAGGCGTGCGTTGAGATCGGTGATGGAGGCAAAGTAAACGTCGTCGGTCACGGCCGAAACTCGAAAGCGGGCTCCACCGATTGAGGAAGGTCTATCTTCGCGATGGCGGCGGCATCGACCTGATGCGAAGCCCTCGCCTCCGCCAGAAAATCGCGGGCACCCGCGGGAATCTGAGGAACCCCAGCGGTGGCGGGCGCAGTCTGCGCCAGGGCTCCGACCGCAGAGGAACCGGCGGCGGCCATTGCCAGCGCGCCCAGTTGTCTGCGGTTCATCTTCATGAGGCCTTCTGCTCCAGGTATCTGGTTTCCAGCGCATCCAGCGCTGCTGCCTCCATTGTCGCGCGGGGGGCGCTCTCGCCGGTCCAGATCTCGAATTGGCGCACAGCCTGCTCGATGAACATGCGAAGCCCCGAAATCACCTGTTTCCCCTGCTCCCGCGCATGCCGCACCAGCATCGTCTCGATCGGGTTGTAGACCAGGTCGAAAATGATCTCGCCGGGGATAACGCCGTTGAAGTAGCAGTCGTTTACATTGGGCCACATTCCCAACGGAGTGGCATGGATGATCACATCGAAATGCCGCGCCAGCACTTGCTCCTGCGACATCGGCTCTCCACCCACCAGCCGCGCCAGCGCACGGACACGATCGGGATTGCGCCCGGTAAGGGCAATCTTCGCGCCTTGATCCGCCAGTGCGCAGGCTGCTCCGCGCGCTGCTCCGCCATTTCCGACCACCAGGATGGAAGCCTTGGGAATTTTAAGGATTTTGGAAAGCGGACCGACAACAGCCTCGGCATCGGTATTGCATCCCCGCCACTTGCCCGCTTTTCTCCAGACCGTATTCACCGCACCGATTCTTTTGGCCAGCGGGTCCACGTAGTCGAGATAGCGCATGATTCGCCGCTTGTGCGGCAGCGTGACGCTGAAGCCCGATAAGGGAAGCTGTTCGGCAAAGATGAAGAAATCTCTGAGCTGATTGGCGGTCACCAGCAGCGGCACATAGACCGCATCGATGCGCTTCGCCTGAAACGCCCGATTATGTACATGGGGCGAGACCGAGTGCCGGACGGGATCGGCAATCACAGCGAACATCTTCGCCGCTTTAGTGAACTTGTCGATCCGATAAAGCGACCGCAACTGGCGCGCATTCACCTGCCCTGCCGCCGTACCCAGAACATGAGCCGGAGCGGCATAAGTGAAGACGGCGCCCAACCCCGTCGAAAGTACCCGCGAAGGGAAACCAACTTCGCCCATCGCGAGAGTCACCAGGGGAATTTTAGGACTCAGCCGGCTCGCCGCCAGAATTCGGCTGACGTCCGACGGTTTGCGCGCGGTACTCACCAGCTTGTAAACGTCCGCCGGCACCTCACGCATCCGGTTCAGCACCGGTTCGATAGGCGGCGTGGTTTCCCAGTGATGCCAGGAGACTACCAGTTGGGCATGCGTTCGAAGAGCCGCGCACCGCTCGGGCACCAGTTCCGCCGTCTCAATTTCGATATCGATTGCGCGTGCGCCGTGCCGGATCGCCAGCTCAAGAATGCGCAATTGTTCATCGATACTGCCATTGAACTTTCCATGGTTCTGATGACGGCGACAGGTGGCAAGAACGATGCAGTTCGGAAAGTTTTCGTGGAACTGCGCGATAGCTTTTGCGCCGTGCGCTGGATCCGGAAGATAGTCGAGACGGAATTCTAAAAAATTCTCGCCAGACTCGGCTTCGCGGCGCGCCTGTTCGAGCAGGCGTGGGACATCCGGCAACCCCAGCGCAATGCAGATCCTCGGTAGATCTCGGCGTTGCGACATTTGGTCAACCAGAATATCAGGTGTTGACAGAAAATCAAGAAATTACTATTGACATACACGAGAGGCACAAATCGAGAGAACCAAAACAGTCTGCTGGAAGATCACCCGGTAAGGATCAAATGCAGATCCATCACGTTGGTTCCCGTCGCGCCTGTGATCAGCAGATCACCCAGGTCTTCAAAGAAGGGATACGCATCGTTGTTGGCTAATGCCTCTGAGGCATTTCGCGCGGCCCGGGCTACCGTGGTGCCGTCGGCAACCGCTCCGGCCGCTTTGGTTGGGCCGTCCGTGCCGTCCGTTCCCGCGCTCAGAATCAAGGTGTCTTCGAGCCCATCGATATCGATTGCGGCCGCCAGGGCAAATTCCTGATTGCGTCCGCCTAAACCGTCGCCGCGGATGGTTACTGTAGTCTCCCCACCGGAAATGATGCAGGCGGGGGCTCTCAACGGCTGACCGTGGGTTCGGATTTGTCGCGCGATGGCCGCATGCAGACGCGCCACATCGCGCGTCTCGCCTTCGATCGTGCTCGAAAGAATCAAGGTGTGATACCCAGCGTCCTTCGCGGCTTTGGCCGCCGCTTCAAGCGATTTTTGATTGCTGCCGACGATGATGTTCTCGACATTCTCGAACACGGGGTCGTCAGCTTTCGGCGTTTCCTGCTCGGCCGATCTGAGTCGGTCGCGCACCCGGCGCGGTACTTCGTCGAGAATGCCGTACTTCTCGAGAACCCCCATCGCCATCGCGCAGGTGGTGACATCGGGAGCGGTGGGACCGGAACCAATCACATCGAGTGTGTCCCCCACCACGTCGGAAAGGATCAGACTCAGCACGTGAGCGGGCGCGGCGAGCCGCGCCAGCTGACCGCCTTTCAATCCCGACAGGTGCTTTCGCACTGCGTTCACTTCCTGAATCGCAGCGCCGGAATCGAGCAGCAGTTTGGTCGTGGCCCGGGTCTCCTGCAGCGTTACAGGGGGAGCCGGATACGGCATCAGACTCGAAGCTCCCCCGGAAATCAGACAAAGGACCAGATCTCCTTCCCCTGCGTCCGTGCAGATTTCCGCGATCCGCTTCGACGCCTGAACACCGCGTTCATCAGGTACCGGATGCCCTGCGAATTTCAGTTCAATCCGCCGTGTTTTGGCCGGATCGCCGTCCTTTACGATCACGCAACTGGCTGTGATTCGCGGGCCCAGGATTCCTTCGACAGCCCGGGCCATGGTTCCTGAAGCCTTGCCTCCTCCGACTACAAAAATCCGTTTGTAGCGGTCAAGATCGTCACGGGCACGCAGCAACTTCTCAATAGCCGCCGTAGGATCCGCCGCGGCCAGCGCTGCGGTCAGAATAGTTTTGGCGTCCTGACGTAGATTCTTTTTCATTTCCAGAAAGGCAGTGCCAGAATCTGCGCTACCGCACTTTCCGGATCGCAATCCGCGTCCACTCGAAAACTCGCTTTTCCATAAATCGCTCGCCTCTCTTCGTAGAGCTGGCGAAAGGCTTCGGGGTCGCGCGCCAGCGGCCGGGCTTCCCGCTCCGCTCCCTCGAGGCGTGAAGTGATTGTCGACAACGAACAATCGAGCCAGATCGAGATCCCATGGCAAGCGAGTTGTTCGAAGATGGCCGGCTGCGCGAACGAACCCCCACCCAGCGCCACTACGGCAGGCTGGCCGGTTTCCACTTTGCGCCGCCAGTGCACGAGCATGGCATGCTCCACCCGGCGAAACTCGACCTCGCCCCGCGTTTCAAAAATGCGGGCTACCGGGATGCCTTCTTTGGCTTCAATCTCCGCATCCAGATCTACGAATTCCCAGCCCAGACGTTCAGCCAGGCGCTTTGCCACAGTGGTTTTACCTGAGCCCATGAAGCCGGTCAGATAAATCCCAGGCGCGCGTTTGAGGCGATTATCCATCGTTCAAATAAGGGGAAAAGTAAACCCTATTGTAAAGACCCCAACCTCTTTTCGACGATGCCTGGCATGAGCCGGTTGCCCCAAACCAGCAGCCAGCCCCAGGACGGCGTTACCACCGAGGTTTTCTGCAATTCGAGACCACGCACAATTGCCGTTGCGCAAACCTCGGCGGATACGGCAAAACGCCGTGCCCGAGCCACTTGCGAAGGGGGCCGCGGACCCGGCGCATGCGACTGAAATTCAGTATCGATATAGCCGGGGAAGACTCCCATCACATGAATTCCTCTGCGGCGAAACTCTACCCGCTCACCTGCTGTTAGTGACGAGAGGGCGGACTTACTGGCCGAGTAGATGGACATCCAGGGCAGGTTGATTTGCCCCGCCATGGAACTCACGTTGACCAGAGATCCGCGTGTCTTCTCGAGATGCGGAATCGCCAGTTGAGTAAGAGCCAGAGGCGCAAAGAAGTTCAGGTCGAATACAGCGCGCGTTTCACTCTCCGATGACTCCGCCAAAGAATAATAAGAGCCGCGGCCGGCGTTGTTAATCAGAACGTCGATACGGCCCCAGCGCTGGAGAGTCTGCTCAATAACGCATGTACGGGTTGAGGCTTCCGTCAGATCGCCGGAGCAAACCAGGGAATCGCTGCTGCCGGCCACTTGTCTGAGCAATGTTTCATCGCGTGCGGCGAGAGATAGTTTGGCGCCTTTTAGAAGCAATAATGCCGCCAGTTTCGCACCAATTCCCTGTGACGCGCCTGTGAGAATCACGACCTTATCTTTGAGCGGGAACATTATGAATCCGGCTTAAGGCGCCTTTGAAATTGCTGGCTGGCTGGAGAAACGCAATAATAACATCATGGCCCGGCTGTTGCCCCTGTTTCCACTACAGCTCGTAGTGTTCCCCGGCAACCTGATTCCTCTCCACATTTTTGAGGAACGTTACCGGGAAATGGTTGGCGATGCCGCGGCCAACAGCACGGAATTCGGCATCGTTCTCGCCAGAGATGGAGGTATCGTCAATACCGGCTGCACCGTGCTGGTCGAGAACATCGTGAACCGCTATCCCGACGGCCGGTTCGACGTTCTGACTCGCGGCCGTCGCCGTTTCGAAATCATAGCCCTCGACCAGGAAAAGGCTTGCCTCCGCGGCGAAGTGGAATACTTCGATGACGAGGACGTCGCGCCCGCCGCCGAGGATCTGCGAACTCAGGCCATCGAAACGCTTGTCCACATGCGCCAGGCGCTTAAGCAGGACAATGAAACGTCCCCCGACTCCGCCCACCCTCTACTCAGCTTTCAACTTGCCCAGGAAGTGGACGACCTCGATTTCAAGATGACGCTGCAGCAAGAGCGCTCTGAGCCGGAGCGTCTGAAGAAGTTCATCAAGTTTGTCGAGGCCTACATTCCGCGCCAGGAGTATACGACCCGTGTCCGGCGCGCCGCGCCGCAGAACGGATTTGGGCACAAACCGGCCGGAGTGTAACCGACAATGGCCTTTTCCCTTTTCAGCAAACAGACCACCTCGACCCACGGGCGACGCGGCTTTTCCCTGGCGCTTTCGGTAGCTATCCACGGGATTGGCTTCGTTCTGCTGATGAATGCACCGGAAATCCGTCTGCCTCCGCCGGGCAAATCAGAGTACAAGCAAGCCGTAGAGGGCAAAGAAGATAAGGTGGTCTGGTACCGCTTCAACGAGAAGCTACCCGACATTGCCACGCCTCGCGCACAAACGAAGCCAACGCCGGTTCGGGCTGAAGCCAGGGCTAAACAGCAGATCGTGGCCGCGCCGAAGAAGGCTCCGAAACGCGACCAGTTCGTTTATTCGTCCGCTCCCGAGCTGCCCGACGCCAAACCCGTCGATGCTCCCAACTTGCTGGCGATTCGGTTTGAACCACCAGCGCCGCCCGCACCGAAACTCTTTGTGCCTCCAGCGCCCGTTCCCGCGCCGGAGCTAGCCGAAGCGAAACTGCAAACAGACGCGCCCACCCTCGACATGAAGACACGGGAAGCAGTCACGCTGCCTGGAGCGCAACGCCGGATCACACGGCGTTTCACTCCACCGCCGGCGCCGGTCAAAGCCAAACTCGCGGACATCACTCCGCCGCCCGAAGCCCCGAAGTTAACAGCCAGCCTGGCAACCGCTCCTGCTGAACTCCCCTTCGCGTTGAAGACACCAGGCCGAACTTTCGTGACGCCTGCAACGCGTCCCATTGCGCCGGCGAGACAAGCCCCGGTGGAAGCGCCGCCGCCGATCGCAAATACGCTGATGGCGGATGCCCGGGACTTGAATCTGGCCATCGTCGGATTGAAGCCGGTCGATAGGCAAACAGCGCTGCCGACGGCATCGAGCCCAGGTCAGTTCTCCGCCGCGCCGGAAATACGGCGGGAAGGAGCAGCCGCGCCGGGAGACGCCAAAGGCATTGCGGTTCCCGATCTGTTTGTCCGCGGAACAAGGGAAGCCAAGCCGGACCTGATCGCCGAAGCCTTCGCCTCTCCCACATCGGCTGCGACTTTGCGGCAAGCACTGCGAAAAGGAGCGCCTGCCATCACCGACGAGAAACCACCGGCAGCCACTCCTTTACCTGCGAGCAGCCATGCACTGGGCGCTGGCGCCATCAAGGTCTCCGGAGCGCCCGATCCGAGGTTCAACGGCCGGGACGTATACATGATGGCGATCCAGATGCCGAACCTGACCAGCTACTCGGGAAGCTGGCTCATGTGGTACTCGGATCGAACCGCGCACGAAGCCGGCCTGGCGCCGATTTCACCGCCGGTGGCTCATCGCAAGGTGGATCCGAAGTACATCGCGGCCGCGGCGTCAGACAAGATTGAGGGCAAAGTTCAGCTGGCTTGTGTGATCGAAAAAGACGGCAGCGTAAGCACCGTGGAACTGGTCCGCGGTCTCGATGACCGGCTCAATCGCAGCGCCGAGGACGCTCTGGCAAAATGGGAGTTCACCCCCGCGACGCGTCAGGGAAAGCCTGTGGCTGTGGATGTTCTGGTCGAGATTCCTTTCCGGCTGGAGCCGCACACACCCGTCGCGTTTTGAAGTGTTTCACGACCAATGAATGCGACAGCATCTGATTTTTGACGCCGACGACACGCTCTGGGAAAACAACATCTACTTCGAACAGGCCTTCGCTCAGTTCTGCGACTACCTGAACCACTCCACCCTGCAGCCGGATGAGATTCGTTCGGTGCTCGACGAGATCGAGATCGTCAACAACCGCATCCACGGCTACGGAGCGGTCAACTTCGGCCGCAATCTGAGCCAGTGCTATCTGAAGCTGGCGGAGCGCGCCGTAGATGAACACGACCTCGCGCGGATTCGCGCTTTCGCCCACCAGATCCTCTATGAGGAAGTGCAGTTGATGGAAGGCGTGGCCGAGACGTTGCCGTTACTCGCGGAACAACATGAGTTGACGCTGTTCACGAAAGGCGAACCGACCGAGCAGAACCGCAAGATCGACCTCTCCGGCCTGCGTCCTTTGTTCGAGCATTGCGAGGTGGTCAAAGAAAAAAATCCAGATGCCTATCGTCGACTGGCGCAGGTACGCGGTTTCGATCCCGACCGAACCTGGATGATCGGCAACAGCCCGAAATCCGACATCAACCCCGCACTGGAGGCAGGCCTGCGCGCCGTTTATGTGCCCCATGAACGAACGTGGACTTTGGAGCGGGCGGAGATTCGAGACCCCCATGGGCGTCTCCGAACCGTGCGCCAATTCAGCGACCTGGCTGGGCTTTTCAACGGCGACGGCTCTGCTGTGATGAAATGAACCTATTCCGATGAAGCACTTTTTTGCTGGCCTGATCCTGATCGCCAGCGCATTTTTACTGGAAAGCTGTACCTCCGCGCCGGCCCAGACAGCGGCTGCTCCTGCCCCCATAGTGGAGATCACGGAGGTGCAGACATCCGACGTGCCAATCGTCTCCGAGTATGCGGCGCAGACCTACGCGCGAAACACGGTCGAGGTGCGAGGCCGCGTGGCGGGCTACATCGAGAAATGGCTATTTCGACCCGGCCAGGAAGTGACTGCGGGACAGCCTTTGTACGTGCTGGATCTACGTCCCTTCGAAGCAGCGGTGCAATCGGCCGAGGGCAGTTGGAAGCAGAGCGAAGCCGACCTCGAGTTTGCGAGAAAGCAAGTCTCTTACCTGCAGGCCCAGGCGAATCTCGCAGCGGCCAACGCCAATCTGCTGAAAGCTCAGCAGGATTACGATCGCCTCAAGCCCATGGTGGAGGCAGATGCCGCACCCAAGCAGGATCTGGAAACTGCCGCAGCCATACTCGCCGCCAACCAGGCGGCGGTGCGAGCCGCTCAGGCAGCGATGGACCAGGCGCGAATCCAGACCGACACACAGATCGGCTCGAACGAAGGAAAAGTGCAGTCCCTGCGAGGGCAACTGGAAACAACCCGGCTCAATCTGGAATACGGAACCATACGCGCGCCAATCAGCGGCCTCATCGGAGATACGCAAGTGCCGGTGGGCGGTATCGTAAACCCCGCTTCGCCCATACCGCTGACGACCATCGTGCCGCTTGACCCGATCTGGGTACGTTTCAAAATCGGCGAGACGCAGTATCTGAACTTCGCTAAGTTCGGGAAACTGGATCCCGCGCGCACTCCGCCGATTCAGCTGGTATTGGCTGACAACTCGGTCTATCCGGCTAAGGGCCGCATTGAGAACGCACTCAACCAACTCGATGCGCGTACGGGAACTCTGGAAGTGCAAGCCGCCTTCCCGAATCCGAAGCACTCGCTTTTACCTGGGCAATTCGGCAGGATACGGTTCGAGACCGATATGCAGAGGAACGTAATTACGGTTCCGCAGCGGGCGATTATTCAAGTGCAGAATACTCAGTCGGTCTATACCGTCAGTTCAGATAACAAGATTCAGGTGCGCGCGGTGACTACGGGTGATCGAACGGAAAATGCCTGGATTGTGAAACAGGGGTTGAAGGCCGGGGATCGCGTGGTGGTGGAAGGTCAGTTAAGAGTACAGCCGGGCGCGTTGGTTCGCACCCGGCCGTATAAAGCGGAATAGATTAAGCCCAGCTAAAGCCCTGTTTCGCGATCGGTAAAGAGCGGATTCGCTTGCCTGTAGCACTGAAGATCGCGTTGCATATCGCGGGCGCGACCGGCGGCATGGCAGGTTCGCCCAATCCGGTGGGCGGATTGTCCGTCTTCAGGAAGTGGACCTCAATCTCCGGCGGAGCCTGAGCGATGCGGACCGGCTGATACTGGTTGAAGTTCTGCTCAACCGCGCGGCCCTTATCGATCGTGATCTGCCAGTTCATGGTGTGGCTCATGCCTTCGATAACAGCGCCCTGCGCCATGTTGATGGATGCACTGCTGTTGACGACCTGACGTCCGATATCGCCTGCCACCCAAACCTTCTGCACCTTGATTTTGTTGTTGGCATCGACGTGAAGTTGGACCACATGGGCGAAGTAGCCGCGATGGCTGAATTGGAACGCCGTGCCCATGGCGCTGCCGGCAGGCAGTTTGGTCTTGCCCCAACCGGAAACGTCGCGAACCAACTCAACTACGCCGCGCATGCGGACGTGATCGAAGTCGGGTTGCCCGGGATTCGGACGCGCATTCGGCGGAGGCGCCAGACGCGGGTTGGCCAGAATTTCCAGACGGAACGCAATCGGATCTTTGCCTGCCGCGTGCGCCAGTTCATCGATAAACGACTGGAACACAAACGAGAACGCGTTGCTGCGCGGCGCCCGCATGGCAAACGTAGGAACACCGAGTTCCTGCAGACTGGATTGAAAGTCAAAATGCTGCAGGAAAGTTGCGGGGAATTCATTGGGCGGAATATCCGCAGCGCTGGCGACCTTCCCGCCTTGACCGTAGCTGACGAAATGGTTCTGCCAGGCCACGAGTTTGTTCGACGAATCGATGCCCCCACGCAGGAAGTGGAAACCACCGGGGCGGTAGTGATCGTGCGCGAAATCGTCTTCACGAGTCCAGAGCAACTTCACCGGAATGCCGCCGGCCTGCTTCGAAATCATGGACGATTCCAGCACGTAATCGTTCGTGAGCCGGCGTCCAAAGCCGCCACCGACGCGCATCAGGTGCCAGGTAATGTCCGATTCCTGAATGCCCAGTAACTGCGCCACCTCACGACGTCCGTTGGCGGGCGTCTGGCTGGGAGCCCACAGTTCCAGCTTGCCGTTGTTAAAGTGCGCCAGACAGTTCTCGGGTTCCAGCGGAGCATGTGAAAGGAACGGATAAGAATAAGCGGCTTCGACAACCTTCGCCGAGCCTTTAATCGCCGTGTTGGCGTCACCATCCACGCGCAGAGGAATGGTCGGCGGCTGTTTCGAAAGCTCAAGGGCTTTGGCCGCATAGCCAACACTCGATTGCGAAGCCGTCGCGCCCTCATCCCACGTGACTTGGAGCGCCCGGCGCGCGACGTGAGCCTGCCACCAGCTATCGGCCAGAATAGCTACGCCGGGGTGCAGTCCCGTAAGTACCTGGGTGCCTTCGACGACGAATGCCTGACGGACGCCGGGCATTTTCTTGATTTCGTCGAGGTTCGCGCTAACCACTTTGCCCATGAAGACCGGGCACTTCTCGAACGTGGCCCACAGCATGTTGGGGACCGTGAAGTCGATGCTGTAGATCGGCTTTCCGGTAACGATCGACGGGTTGTCGATGCCGTGAATGCCTGTGCCGATGATCTTGTAATCTTTGGGGTCCTTCAGCTTCACCGTCTTCGGATCGGGCGGATTCAGCGTAGCCACTTTAGCGGCCAGCGGTCCATATCCCAGCGTGCGACCGGAAGGTGTGTGAGTTACTTTGCCGGATGCGGTGGTGCACTCCGCTTCGGGAACGTTCCAGGTTTGCGCGGCCGCCGTGATGAACATCTGGCGTCCCGCGGCGCCCACCTGGCGGAGCGGATCCCAGTTATTCGGAATCGCGGTGCTGCCGCCGGCCGCCTGAGGTCCATAGATCTCGGGATGAAGATCGGCCTGGACTATGTGAACGTCTTTCCAATCGACATCCAGCTCATCGGCGATGATCATGGGCAGCGCGAGTTTGATGCCCTGACCGATTTCCGGATTCTTGGCCATGATGGTGACGGAGCCATCGGCAGCCACTTTGATGAATGACTCGGGGCGCAGCACAGGCTGCGGCGGAGGTCCACCGCGACCCGGAGCGGGCGCCTGAGCGATGGCGTTGTCCTCAAGTTCGAAAAGGCCCAGCATGACACCGCCGCCCACAAGGGCAGACAGTCGCAAAAAGGATCGGCGATTCGTGTTCATAATGATCTCCCGTTTTCCTTATTGACCCTGATTCGAAGCGGCCCGAGCGGATTGCGCAGGGGGCGCGGCCTGGTTGGACGCGATGGCCGCGGCGCGATGAATGGCCTGGCGAATCCGCAGGTACGTTCCGCAGCGGCAAATATTGCCGTTCATCGCGTTGTCGATATCCTGATCGGTGGGCCTTGGTTTGTTGACCAGAAGAGCGGAAGCAGAGAGCATTTGGCCCGCCTGACAGTAGCCGCACTGCGGTACATCGATCTCAAGCCAGGCTTGCTGCACGGGATGATTGCCATCCGCGGAGAGACCTTCGATAGTTGTGATGGGCGCGTTGACACTCCCGACCGGAGTGGAGCAGGAGCGCACCGGCCGGCCATTCAGCAGCACCGTGCAGGCGCCGCACTGGCCGATTCCGCAGCCAAACTTGGTCCCTTTCATGTTCAGGACGTCGCGAATTACCCAGAGGAGGGGCATGTCGGCAGGTACATCGGCCGACACGGATTGTCCGTTTAAAGTTAATTTGTAAGCCATGCAAGACACTCCGGAAAGGGTTGATTTGGTTCGGGTTCTGCGGGAAAGCGTACCACCGGAAACGCGGTGGAGTCAATGGCGACGCATGGTCGAGAGTATCGAAACAACTGGGGGGCCAGTAGACATCGTTTACTTGCGCTTCTACTTGCGCTTCAGCCGCTGCAAAAACTCGCGCGGGCCGGCAATCACTAAGTAGACTAAACCGAACGCGGGAAGAATCGCGGCTGCGGCAACCAGGGGGCCTCGTGTTCCCAACCCGAGTTTCACGGCCCACGCCACAGCCGCTCCCACCAGGGCCGCACCCCAGAGCCGCATCAGATAAGCGGTGCCCACGGGGTCCGCTCCAATCCGCTGCTTCAGTGAATGCCGCAGCAGCAGGAATTCGATCCATCCGCTGATACCGGCCGAAACAGTCAGGCCTGCCACGCCCCACTTGGGATCTATGCCTAACAGCCTCGGCAAAGGCAGAGCGGCGAGATAACCCAGAAGCGTAGTCAATGCCACCCGCACGATCGCGAACTTCAACGGCGTGCGCGTGTCTTTCAGTGCGTAGAAAGCAGAAGAGTAGAGGCGTCCCTGTGTCGAGGCGAGCAAGCCGACTCCGGAGCCCGCGAGAATGCCCCACACGTACACTGCGTCGGCATGCGTGAAACGGCCGCCCTGGTAGATTCCGCCTGCGACAACATCACCCAGAGCGATGAAAGCCACCACCGAAGGGATCACGAAGAAGGCGATGCGCCGCAGTCCACCCACGAGCCGCTTGCGGAGGTAGGTCGCTATTTCGGCGTCCGAGCCGAGGGCGCTTGACATCTCCGGCAGTTCCGAGGCCGAAACCGACATGCCAAATAAACTCACAGGAAGCAGGTAGAGAGTTTGGGCATACGCCAGGGCGGAGACGCCGAGAGGGATATAGCTGGCGAGGAACGCATCGATATAGGCGCTGAGCTGCACTACGCCACGGCTTATGAACACCGGCCCGAAATTCCGCATCACCGTGCGGACGCTTTCCATCTGGGTGTCGAAGCGGACGCGCAGTTGTTCCACCAGACTCAGCACCATCGGCAATTGCACGAGGAATTGCGCCGCGCTCCCGACCACGGAGGCCCACGCGACCGCAACAGCAAGTCCGTTTTGGCCACGGCGTGGTCCGAACCAGAGCAGACCGCCGATCATCGCCGCGTTCCACACTACGCCCACGCTGTAAGAAAGGAAGAAGCGGCGGTGGCTGTTCAGAATGCCGAGGCACCACGCGGAGAGAACCAGCATGCCGGCGCCGGGAAAGAGTATGCGGACCAGGCGGATGGTGAGTTCGCGCTTGGCTCCATGGAATCCAGGCGCAATGGCATCGATCATCAGCGGAGTTGCCAGCACGCCCAGCAAGACGAGGATGGAGGTCAGCAGAGCAAGAATCGCAAAGACCGCACCAGCCACACGACCCGCGTCCTCCTTCTTTTCGCGGGCCACCAGACTGGCATAGACCGGGATGAAAGAGGCTGAGAGCACGCCTTCGCCGAACAGGTTCTGCAAGAAATTGGGGATGCGCAGGGCGGCGCGGAAAGCATCGGCGGCATCCGAGTTGCCGAAGTAATGCGCGAAGACGCGGTCACGGACCAGTCCCGCGATCCGGCTGAGAAATATACCGGCCGCGACGAGCGATGCCGCACCCTGTATGCGGCGGCTCGGCGTAGGCGAAGATTCCAATGTCGATGCCACTCTGACTCTACCCAGCATCGCATTTCGTCATAAGAAGCGAATGCGCCGGTAGTGCGCTAAATATGTGCGCCCGATTAATTCCCGCTCGGTCTTTCCACGTGATCGATCACGAGCACTTCGACCGGGCCTTTGGCGGATTCGAGTTTCAGTCCGAGTTGTTCCTGTATAGCGGTAAAAATTGACGGACCGGTCGCGTCGTCTGACTGCGGGAGTCCGGCTTGGTCAGGGGCCCATTCCAGGTGGAAATCGAATGTTCCTGTTGGCCCGGTCCGGTCAATGATGGGTCTGCGTAGTCCTGAAAGGTTGTACTGCCGGGACAGCACGGTGGCCAGTTGCGGAATGCTAACCCCTGTCCCTTCCCCCGTTCGGGAAAAACCACAGTAATGCGGCTGGACTTCGCCGGGCACAGGCGTTGACGGCGGCGGCGAATCCACGGAATAGGGAGTGCATCCCCCTTCCTTCGCCCTCTGCAATTTCGCACCGCCCTTTGCGATGGTCAGTTCGTATATCGGGAGTTGCCTCGTCTCGCGATAAAGTGTCAATTTAAACCGCTCTTCAAGAAGCGCCCGAAGCATCGGACCCTCCATCTCCCGCACAGACGCTTTGCCATCTCCTGTGGCCTGAATGTCGTAGTACTCCGAAGCAATCCACGAGGGGTCTCCGGAGATTTGATAATCCTGGAGATCATAGGCGACCAGGATCAAACGTTTCAGAGGAATGTTTGTTATCACAAGTCTGCCAGGAGTGGCTTGTAAATATGCCTTGTCGCTACCGCTGACATTGCGTTTGACAGATGCAACTTCGAACGCCCGGCGCGGCGCGGGCGATTGCGCTCGGCCCGGTGGCGCATTCAGGGCTACAGCCAGCAGAGCGACCAAAACAATTGAGCGCATGAATCTGCCCTTTATACGCCATCTTTGGGATCGCACAAGGGGTGGTCCGCTAAAGGTTTGCGCATTACCAATGCGCTTCCACCCTACAATCGAATGAGGTGCATCTTTCCCCTTCTGAACTGGCCGACCGGGCAGTTACAACGCTGATCGTTATCGGGCAGATTCTCATAGCGAGGCATTTCATTCGTGAGCGAAATCGCACAGTGCTGGCGATTCTTTCGCCGTTATGGCTGGTCATCGCGATCGACACCGTAATCAGCTTTACGGGGACTGCCTACACGTCCCCTTTTCCGGCACCGGTGCGAAGCGGGTTAACGGCTGTCGGGATCGTGTGGGGCCTGGCCAGCTTTATCGGTTTCTCGATATACCGGTTATCGCAAAGAGCAGCTGACAGCACCTTCGCACTCCACTCGCCGGAGCGGCGTCAGGTGATTCGAGCCGTGGGGCTGGCTGCAACGGCCGCGCCCTTTGCGATCACGGGCTACGGCGCTCTGGTGGAACGGACGAACTTCCGGGTGTGTGAGATCGATCTGCCCATCCCCGGACTGCATCCCGACCTTGTGGGTAAGAGAATCGCGCAACTCAGCGATCTGCACGTCAGCCCTTACCTCAGCGTGGGAGATCTGGCGCGCGTGGTCGACATGACGAATGAGCTGAAGCCGCACCTGACCGTCGTGACGGGCGATCTGATCACTCAGACCGGTGATCCGCTGGATCTGGCGATCAATGAATTGAGCCGCTTGCGCGCGGAAGCCGGCGTGCTGGGATGTCTGGGGAATCATGAGCGCTATGCCCGGTGCGAAACCTATGTCACGCAGGAAACGGCCCGCAGGGGTATGGATTTTCTGCGCTACAGGGCGCGGCAGCTCCGGTGGGGTGACGGCGTGCTGAACGTGGCCGGCGTCGATTACCAGACGCATCGCGATAACCCGGAATATCTGATCGGCGCGGAAGCCATGGTGGTGCCGGGCGTGGCCAATCTACTGCTTTCCCACAACCCCGACGTTTTCCCGACGGCTGTCCACAAAGGCTACGATGCGGTACTCTCCGGACATACCCATGGGGGTCAGGTGACCATCGAAGTTCTGAATCAAACCATGAATTTTGCCCGCTTTGCCACACCGTATGTATCGGGACTTTACCGTGACAACGGGCGAAGCTGTTATGTGACGAAGGGGATCGGAACGATTGCCATGCCCGTGCGTATCGGGGCGCCGCCGGAGATCACGCTGGCACGGCTGGTCAGAGCCTGATGCATCACGCGACAAACGGCGGTAAACCGGTACGCTACCTGATCCTCAGCGATCTGCACAGCAATTGGGAAGCCCTCGAAGCGGTGCTCAAAGATGCGCACGGCCTGTATGACGAGATCATTTGTCTCGGTGACGTGGCCGGCTACGGGCCGGACCCGAATCGGGTGATCGAGTGGGTGCGAAACAATGTCACGACCGTTATTCGCGGCAATCACGACCGTGCTTCGGCCGGGCTCGACGATCTCGAATGGTTCAATCCGATTGCGCGGGCGGCGACCGTCTGGACCATATCGCAGTTAACTCCCGAGAACGCGAGCTACCTGGCTTCGTTGCCCCAGGGTCCGGTTATATACAAAGGTTTTTTGTTGGTGCACGGTTCACCTCTCGATGAGGATGAATACCTGGTTTCGATCACCGATGCGCGGAATGTTTTCCAATACCTCGAGACCAACGTCGCCTTCTTCGGCCACACCCATTTACAGGGAATCTTTGCGTGGGTGGATGGCCGCTACGATGTGATTCGCCGTCCGGAGCCGTTCGAATCGAACATTCACACGACGCTCGATCCGGACGGGGCCTATCTCATCAATCCCGGATCGGTAGGGCAGCCGCGCGACACGGATGCGCGGGCCGCCTATGCGATCTTCGACATCGGCAAACGGCAGGTGACGCTGCGGCGAACGCCCTACGATGCGGAAACGACGCGCAGCAAGATTGAAAAAGCGGGATTGCCGGATATTCTCGGGTCGCGCCTCGTGATCGGGCGATGAAAAGCCGGCGGCCAAAAGTCACTCGATACAATCATGCGAGTGAAGCAGGCCGACCCAGTCGTTAGCCAGCAGAGCATGATGAAGAACGCGAAGGATCAGACTTCCGCGGTTCTCGCCAGCTTTCTGGGATGGACGCTCGATGCGTTCGATTATTTCCTCGTAGTCGTTTGCCTTACGGCGATCGGCAAAGAGTTCCACCGCACCGACACCGAAATGGCGTTAACGATCACCGTTACGCTGGCGTTCCGGCCGGTGGGCGCGTTCCTTTTCGGCCTGATGGCGGACAGGTACGGGCGCCGCCTGCCGTTGATGATCGACCTCATCTTCTATTCGATCGTGGAAGTGGCGACGGCTTTCGCGCCAAACTACATGACGTTCGTGATTCTGCGCGCGCTATTCGGCATCGGCATGGGCGGCGAGTGGGGCGTTGGCGCATCGCTGGCCATGGAAAAAGTGCCGGCGAAATGGCGCGGGATTCTCTCGGGTCTACTGCAGCAAGGCTACGCAACGGGGAATTTGTTGGCCTCACTGTGCTATTTCTTCCTGTTCAACCGCTGGGGCTGGAGACCGATGTTCCTGATCGGCGGTCTGCCCGCGCTGCTGGCGCTTTTCGTGCGCAAAAACGTGAAAGAGTCTGAAGTGTGGGAGAAGACGCGCGAGAAGAGCTGGGGGGGTCTGAGCAAGTCGATCTTCTCCAACTGGAAGATCTTCCTTTACATGGCGTTGCTGATGACATTCATGAACCTCAGCTCGCACGGCACGCAGGATATGTATCCGACGTTCCTGCAACGCTACTGGCATTTCGACGCACAGAAACGCTCGATCATTACGGTGATTTCCAGTTTCGGCGCTCTGTTTGGAGGGGTCGCCATCGGTTATTATTCGGATCTCAAAGGACGCAGGCGCGCTATCGTAACCGGCCTATTGGGCGCCGTGGTGATGATTCCGATTTGGGCCTTCTCACCCAGCACGGGGCTGATTATCGCGGGCGCGTTCCTGATGCAATTCATGGTGCAGGGAGCGTGGGGGGTGATTCCGGCGCATCTTTCGGAGCTTTCTCCCGACAATGTGCGCGGCTTCCTGCCGGGCTTTGCCTATCAGTGCGGGGTGCTGCTTTCGAGCTCGATCGCGCTGGTCCAGGCTATGTTCGCGGAGCACTTGTCATATGCCACGACGATGGCGATGACAGCGGGCGTGGTCTTCGTGGGCGGCAGCATTGTCGCGGCGATGGGCAAAGAAAAACGCGGGGCAGTTTTCGGCGGGTAAATAAGCGGCGCTGGCTCGCGAGTTAAGCTGGGCCGATGGGGAGTCTGGCGGCCGCAATCGCGCAGCACGGGTATGCAGTGCTGTTCGGCGTGGTGATCTGCGAAGCCATGGGGCTGCCCGTTCCCGCGGCTATTGCCCTGTTATTGGCAGGTGGCGCAAGTGCGGGCGGGCCCATGCATCCGGTAAGGGCGCTGCTTACCGCGGAAGGCGCGCTGCTGACCGGGGACCTGCTGATGTACACGCTCGGCCGCTTGACCGGATGGTGGCTGCTCAGCTTGCTTTGCCGCATTTCGCTGAATCCCGAAGCCTGTATCCTGCGCTCCGCCAGTCTGTTTTATAAGCGTGGACGAACGGTGTTGATCTTTGCCAAGTTCGTGCCGGGCATCAACACGCTGGGCCCTCCTATGGCGGGCAGCATGAACATGCGGCTGGGGGAATTTGTCGCATGGGACGCGATGGGCGCAACACTTTACGTTACGGTGTACTGGACCGCAGGTTATCTGTTCAGTGATTTTCTGGGCCGCCTGATCGATGGCTATGTCGCGTTTGGACACGTGGTCGGCTGGGTAATCGGCATCGGAGTGGCCGCTTACTTCGGATATCAGGCCTGGGTCTGGTACGCGGCGAAACGTCGATCTCCCGTAACGATGATCAGCCCGAAGGAAGCATTCCGCAGACAGCCCGAAGCTTCGATTTTCGACGCTCGCAGCCACGGATATTACGACCAGGACACCGCGCGGATCGCAGGCTCGCGCCGGCTGGAGCCGAATTCTCTGGATCAGGGAGAGCTGGAATTGCCGCGCGACCGGGAAATTATCCTCTATTGCACTTGTGCGCGTGAAGCGACCAGCGGCGGTGTGGCTCGAGTTCTGGCGGAACGCGGTTACAAGGTTTCGGTAATCCAGGGCGGATTGCGCGCGTGGAAAAAAGCCGGTTTACCGCTGGAGCAGGTGCCCGCCGAGGATATGGTTTTCCTACCGCGCTTCGGATGAATTGAACCTGCTTAGTTGGCTTTCTTGTGGGCGGGAAGTGAACTGAGCAAAGTCTGAATCTGGGCGTCAGGAATGCTGGACACAAGGTTCAGATTGGTTCCGCTCGCCGAAACCTGCAGGCTCTGAAGAATCTGAGCCAGTTCGGTGGCAGCGGCATCCTTCTGCGAATTCATCGTTACCAGACTGATGGCGAATTGCACGACGTTAGCCAGCGCCGTGGCACTCTGCGCGTCGGCAGCGCCGAGCTGAGCGGTGAGAACGTCGTTGGCGCCAAACTTGATGCCGCCCTGAAATGTCTGGATGTTTTTGAGGGACGCGGCAAAACCGGCGGCTTTGCTGGACTGGCCGGTGGATTGACTTCCGGCAGACTGGGCTTTGGCGGGAGCGAGTTGCGCCGGCGATACCGTGCTGGCCACCCATTCGTCGTTCGCCCCGCTGAGCTGAGTCACCTGCGCGGCGAGAGCGGTATTGGTGAGGGCATTCGTCGAGCCGCTGCGGTCGAGCGCGGCTTTCACCAGATCCACAGATCCGGAAACCGCGATGGTGCCGTTAATGAAGGCTACGGCGCGGCTTACCTGAGTCTTCGGATTGGTCGACACAATGAGCGGATAGCTGTCATAAGTCTGAATCTGGACATTGGGCGACTGGCCCGCGGCCGCGGACAGTTCGGTGACGTTGAACGTACCCTTCGCGAGCACCAGACCGCCGGGATGCGCCGGGTCTGCCGCGCTGGCTGCCAGGATTTCGGCCAGATCCGTACGCGGATCGAAGCCGGTAAGGCTAATCAGCTTTTGCAGATGGGCGTCCGCACCTGAACTGGCCGAGATTCGTGCCAGTAAGAACTGACCGAGGGGGCTGGCCTTCGCGGTGGTAACGTTCACTCCCGCCAGAACTTTCGCATCGGGCATCACGAGGTTGAGGAGTTGCGGATCGGCCGCATACATTCCTGAGGATGAGATGAGCAGGACGGCCGCGGCAAATGAACGCATGGAAAGCGAACGCATGGAAAGCACCTTCACTAATGCTAACGTAAGCGGAAACTCGCGGGTTCGCAGAAAAACCTCAGCTTTTTTTGTCGAGACGGAAATCGTCGAACCAGGCCACGGTGCCGCCGCGCGTCCACAAACCGGTTTTGCCCGGCGTGGGCAGCGAATCGTCAGTAACATCGAACAGAAGGCGATTGCCGAATAAAACGCGCACATGGGGCCCGCGAATGATCACCTTGACCACGTACCACTGGTCGGCACGGAGATCGTGAGCTACGCCGAGTGTGCCGGGTTTGGCGCCAGGAACCGGGATCGGAATGGCCTTGCCGTTTTCCATGCGAAACAGAACGATGTTCTTCTGATCCACGCTGAAGTGCAGAAAATAGTAGTTGTTCTCGTCCTGATAGCGCCATACCAGCCCCGCCGTATGGTTGCGCCCGTGGCTGGTGATGTTGAATTTGACCCCCAGATCGGCGTCCTGGCAGATAACCCGATCGAATATCGCCATCGGGAACTCGGAGAGCCCCGGCGCGGTGGAGGTTTGCGCGAAAACGTTGGGCCGGCTGGGGGCGCTCATTTCGCGGATGACGCCCCAGTGCGGTGCGCGCGCTTCGCGTGTGGCAGTCGCGGTCCAGCCCGGAGGCATGGAAGGCGGCACTACATCATCGAAGTTGCTATTGTCAGCTCCGAGCCCGAAAAAACTTAGCGCGACAATTGCCGCGGCGGAAATCCGCATCTGTTCACCAGTTTAGCCGCTGGTACAATTCCAGCCAGTTTGTCACCTTCAAAAGGCGTTCAGGTCGCACTCATCGGCTCGGTCGGAGTTCTCTTCTTTTTAGCCGCCATGGCGGTGGATCGGGGCCTGTCGCCAGCCGTACTGGCGGGAGCCTGCGTGGTGGTCCTCGTGGTGATGGTGGTGGTGGTCCGGCGCGCCGGGACGCAGGCTGCACAACCGCCGGTTCCGGTAGCGAGGAAAAAATCCCGGCTGCGAACCCTTGCGGTGTTGATCGGGCTCGGCCTGCTGGAAGTGACTCAGATTCCGTCGGCCAGCGGCGTCCTAAAAACGGCCAGCGTGGTTGCGGCGATAGCTCTGTTCATCTGGGCGATCATCGCATCCCGACTCAAATAAGTTTTCTTTTCCAGGCCCCACCGCGGAATAGTACAAGAGACGAGAGCGTCATTGCGGTTTCCGCCGCAGGGATGGCCGCAAAGATTCCGGAGGGTCCGAATCCGAGTGTCCTGGACAGCGTCCATGCCAGCGGTATCTGGAAACACCAGTAACAGAAAAAGTTGATGAGCGAGGGGGTCCGCGTGTCGCCTGCGCCGTTGAACGCCTGGACCAGCACCATCCCCCATGCGTAGCAAATGTTGCCGACGCTGAGGAAGCGCAGGCACGCGACGGTGACGTCCTGAACTCCAACATCCGGCGTGAAGAAGGCCGCCATGGACCGCGCGAACACAAGGAAAATCACCGCGACGGAGCCCATGTAGTACATGGCGAAGCGGCCGGTCTGATACACGGCTGCTTCCGAACGGTCGGGTTGTTTGGCACCCAGATTCTGGCCCACCAGCGTGGCTGCCGAGTTGGAAAGCCCCCAGCAGGGAAGGATTACGAAGAGAAAAATGCGAATCGCCACGGTGTAGCCTGCGACGGGCACGCTGCCGAAGCTGGCGCAGATTCGCACCAATGCGGTCCAACTCGCGGTAGAGATCACGAACTGCAGAATGCCTGTGAAGGAAACGCGCAGAAGCCGCCACAGCACTGCGAGATCGATACGGATCTGGTGCGCATAAATACGGATCCGGCTGGCTCCGCTGAAGAGCAGCCACAATTGAAAGAGCACACCGATGCCGCGTCCGGTAGTAGTTGCGACGGCCGCGCCTAATACGTTGAGGCGAGGGAAAAACAGCCAGCCGTTGATCAGGCACGGGTCGAGGATGATGTTGATCAGGTTGGCCAGCCACAACACGCGCATGGAGAGGGCAGCATCGCCCGCGCCGCGAAACACAGCGTTGATCAGGAAGAGCAGAAAGATGGTGATGGAGCCGCCGAGGATGACGCGCATGTAACGTGTGCCCACCGCGATTACGGCGGGCGTGGCGCCCATCAGAGACAGCAGGCTCGGAGCGTAGAGGATGCCGGCGAGTCCGACGATTACGGATAACACCAGTCCCAGAGCGATGGCCTGAACCGCTGCCACCGTTGCGCCCCCGGGGTCTTTCTCGCCGATGCGCCGGGCCACGAACGCAGTAGTTGCCATGCCGAGGCCGAGCGAAATTCCGAAGACAAGAACCAGAACCGATTCCGTCAACGCAACCGTGGCCATGGAATCTACGCCGAGGCGGGCGACGAAGAACATGTCGACCACGCCGAACAGCGATTCCATCATCATCTCGAGGATCATGGGAATCGCCAGCAGAATAATGGCGCGGCGAAGATTGCCCTGCGTATAATCGCGCTGCTGGCTGCCGAGAGCTTCGCGCAGGGTCGCAAAGACACCCGTGCTTACAGCGTTTGTCGGAGGGTTTTCCTGCAATGTCGGCCAGCTTTACTCTGGCAGAATAGCAGTCTCCGCTACTGAGCCGGCGCTTTATCCGGCAGGGTAAACAGATACGAAACTTCGTTCTGCATATCCGTATTCGAAAACGGATAAGGCGGCATCGAGGTTCCCGGCGACATTTTCCGTGGATTCTGAAAATGTTCGGTTACCCACGCTTCCGTCCGTCGCGCCGAGAGTCCATTGAGCGCCGGGCCGATCTTCCCGCCTACGCCGTTCGCCATGTGGCACGCGCCGCAATTGCTCTTCTGGAACAACGTTGCGC
>Ga0302320_10001716_pt1 | contig 52416 bp, 40 predicted proteins | sample Bog_T0_3_FD_202130 | JGI IMG/M metagenome (GOLD analysis project Ga0302320, IMG submission 202130) | Peat permafrost microbial communities from Stordalen Mire near Abisko, Sweden - Bog_T0_3 | ecosystem: Environmental > Terrestrial > Soil > Wetlands > Peat | place: Sweden: Abisko, Stordalen Mire...
CAGCGCCCCCGAGCCCAGAACTACCCCGTTGGACAGAAAGGAAACAACGCCTGTTGGAGCCGAACCGCCCGTGACCTGCGCCGTCAAGGTCACCGGCGAGCCAACGCGCGGGCTTCCGGCTCCGATAGTGAGCGAGGTCGAGGTCTGCGTCTTGTTGTTGATTACCGAATCAAGATACTCAAAGCGCAACTGCAGCCAGTTCATGGTGTATTGAACCTCGCCGTCATAGTTGCCGGCCGCCTCGGGGTTCGGCCAGACTTCCATGCCCAGCATCGGCCACCGCGAAAAGTTGTTGGCCTGCGACTGCTCCAGACTCTGGCCCTGCTGCTGAATCGAGGCCATCCAGGCCGCAAACACGCCGTTGTTCTTGAGCGCATTCCATTGGGTAACAAGGTCCGCCTTGAAACCCGGATCCTTGAGCCACTGCTGGTACCAGATTGACTGCTCCTGCATCCAGGGAACCGTCGGGTTCACAATCGTTGCGTAATTCACATTGCCGGAGCTGATATCGAAGTCCCAGATGGGGCCCATGTACAGCAGCGGATTGTCCTTGTCCTTGTACATATAGGTGCTGCTATAGAAGCGCCCCCCATCCACGTTGCCCATGAGATCGTTCACGATGTAGAAGTTCACCGCTGAAGCTTCGTCGAAGTACGCGCGCCATCCCTGTGTGGGATCGGTGAATTTGCTGGAGAAGAGCGCTGTCTCCGCCCCGTCCACATAATTCGAGATATACGCCGTCTGTTGCGGAACTTCCGGATCGGGAGTGAAATCAGGGTCCGTAAGACCAACCGGCAGGCCTTGCGGCGTGAAGAAGACAAAGGCCTCGTCTTCATGCTGATCGAACTCCAACAGATAGCCTCCGGTAATATCGTCGGAAATATCCGTCTCCGCCAGTTCGTTGATATTGACGCGATGGCTATCGACCTTTACCTGCTCGATAAGCTGATACGTGCCTTCGTACACGCCGTTCAGGTAAAGCTCGACAAACAGCGAATGGGCGGCCCACGGCATCAGGTTGCTAGTGCCGGTGGGTGTGGGCGAGTTTGCGGGTGAACCCAGATATCCGTTCCCGATCGGGATGGCGTTGGCCAGCGCCGAGGCCGCCCAGTCGTGAAGCATCGTTTTGTCGCAGTAATTCGCCAGCAGGATATAGCTCTTGCTCTTGTCGCAGGTCGGCTTGGCTTTGCCGCTGGTCACATAGGGGCAGCTGAGTCCCATGACGTTGAGCAGGTCGAGGCTCGTCGTCAACTTCACGTGATAAGACAGCTTCGGCATATCCGTGGTTGAACTGCCGTGCAAATGAAAGTTACCCGTATTGTCGCTGTCGCTGGAATTGGGCAGGTACGACGTCTGTCCGTCGGCGGAAGTGATGGTGATCGTGCCGGAAATATCGGTTGTCTTGTCCACAATCGGCACGCCATTGGTGTCAATGGCCACAATCGGCAGATTGATCGCCGCCTGTGCCGGAGCAAAAGAAGAGTTGGAGATGGAAACCGTGAGGGAGAGTGGTGAAGTGGCCTGCGCTGAACCCGCCGCGGCGACAACACTCACCTTTGCCGTCCAACTCGTGTTCAGCGACGGGTAGGTATTCGGAAAACCCTCCTGCCCAGCCGAGCCTGAGGCGCTCAGACTCAGGTTCCCCGTGCTGCCGGCGGTCAACGTGAGCGGAGAAACAGTGATACCCGAGGGCAGGCCGGTCAGGGTCACGCTGATCGGTCCCGCATAGCTGGTGCTGCTCCCCACCGTAACCGCGATCGGCACATTCTGCTGGCCGGGATAGATGGTCAGCGAGGACGGCGTGGCCGCCACCGTCAATGTCTGCCCAAAGCTGGCCTGCATAGGAAAGAGAATGCCAAATGCGCAGAGCGCAAACGCTCCGAACGTCCTCAGAAAGCAACCCATGATCTTCCTCGAATCTCCGCTGCGAGCTCTGCCTTGGCAGAAAAAGGCGCGATACGTCCGCAAGAATTATAGCGCCGCCCTTTCCTCATCGGCTTCCATGCAGACCCCGAGGCCGGGGCAATCGCATGAACAGCGACTCAGCCACGAAGGAAAAGCTTCGACGCGGCCCTCCGGGACGCGAGTGCCTTGCAGCTAATCGGTCCCAGGGCTGTGCTTTGCTTGCCCTGGGCTATTTTCGACTCTTCCCTCCGGGAAGACGGCGATTGCTACACCACTTCGCCGTGGAAGGAACCTGTCTTAGCAACAAAAGACACCCATGCGATTGCCTTGCCCCTGAGGCGGCGGTCTTTCCAGTTGACTTGGCCGTGGTGGACCATTTTCAACGGCTGCGATGCCGAGGGCCGCTGGCGCCTGGCGGCTGTATTTCGCCCAGGTCGGTTAAACTGGTAGAGCGATGCTCGACTTGGGATTTGTCCGTAGCAACCTGGAACTTGTTGAAGAGAAACTGCGCGCGCGCGGGGCTGACCCGGCGGCGCTGCTGGGGGATTTTCGCGCCCTCGATCAGAACCGGCGCGAGGCCATCACCACCGCCGAGCGCCTCAAGGCGCGCCGCAATGAATTGAGCCAGCAGGTCGGCGCGCTGAAGAAATCTGGGCAAGACGCGACTGCGGTGATGGACGAAACCCGCGCGCTCAAAGACAAGCTCGACGAACTGGACACGACGGCCGCGACCTTCGACGACCGGCTTCGCCAACTCCTGGCTGGCGTTCCCAACCTCACGCGCGATGAAGTCCCCATCGGCAAATCCGAGGGCGACAATGTCGTTGTCAAGACGTGGGGCGAGAAGCCCATCTTCGATTTCACGCCCAAGCCGCACTGGGAGCTGGGCGAGGCGCTGGGAATTCTGGACCTGGAGCGGGCGGCCAAACTGAGCGGCGCGCGCTTTGCGGTTTATATGGGCGCGGGGGCGCGGCTGGAACGGGCGCTGATCAGCTTCATGCTCGACCTGCACACGGAGAGACACGGCTATACCGAGGTGCTGCCGCCCTTCATGGTCAACAGCAAGAGCTTGTTCGGCACCGGCAATCTGCCCAAGTTTGGCGAAGATCTTTTCCGCTGCTCGGATACCGACCTTGAGGCCGTGGCGCGCGGCGAGTTCAAAGACAACGATCACTGGCTGATTCCCACCGCCGAGGTTCCGGTTACGAATCTCTATCGCGACGAAATTCTCGACGAAGCTCGTCTGCCGATTTGCCTGACCGCTTACACGCCCTGCTTCCGCTCCGAAGCCGGAGCCGCCGGCAAGGACACGCGCGGCATCATTCGCCAGCATCAATTTCAAAAGGTTGAGATGGTCAAGTTCACCCGCCCCGAGGAATCCAACGCCGAACACGAGCGCCTGACGCGCGACGCGGAGGAGATTCTGGAGACGCTGGGGCTGCCCTATCGCCGCATGCTGCTCTGCACGGGGGACACTAGCTTCTCCTCGGCCAAGACCTTCGATCTGGAGGTCTGGCTCCCCGGCCAGCAGCTTTATCGCGAGATCTCCTCGTGCTCGAACTTCGAGGCCTTCCAGGCGCGGCGGGCCAACATCCGCTACCGCCAGGCAGGCGCCAAAGGCAAACCCGAGTTCGTTCACACCATCAACGGCAGCGGACTGGCCGTGGGGCGCACCTGGCTGGCGATCGTCGAAAACTACCAGCAGGGCGACGGCTCGGTCCTGATTCCGGAGCCGCTCCGGCCCTACATGGGCGGGCTGGAGCAGATAACGCGGCTTTGATCCGGCCTGATTTGTTTGAGGTCAAAGGCGGCGAGTTAGTCCCCGCTGTGCGGGGTTGGCGAGTTAGCAAGTTAGCGGAAACGCTTATTGTTTCCGGGAGGGGCTATTGGGACAACAATGAAGAAACTACTGTTGAGCTACTTCTACTGGACCTATCCGCGCGGCTGCTTCCACTACGACGTGATGGTGACTCTGATTCTAGCCTTCATCTTTGTCACGCCCTGGTTGTGGAAGTATGGCGACAAGCCATCCATCGCCGCCGGCCTGCAGCATCCCATCCAGGTGGTTGTCGATGGCGGCCACGGAGTGATTCTGACCGTGCAGGCCTCGGATGTGAGCCTCGCCCCGAATACGACGGCTCCGTACCCAGTGGTGAAGAGGGCCCTGCGCAAGGCGATTGAACCCGTCGAGGGAGACGATATCTTTGTGGAGCGTTGGGAGACGGTGAGTGACGCCCAGGGAAATGTTGCCTGGAAGATATGGGCGCACCACTAACAGTGGACAGTGGACAGCTAACAGTTAAAGGCGAGTGGCAGGCAAACAGGATAAGGAAACCTATGCATACTGCAAGAAAAATTGTTGTTGCCGCGTCGGTCGCGATGCTGCTCGTCGTGGCGCGCGCGGCGGTTGCCGCTCCGCCCACGACGGAAGAAAAGGAGCGGGAGAGGGTCCTGCGCCAGCTCGACGAAGCTGCAAAGACATTCCACTCTACCTCCGCCGACTTCGAGTTTGACTCCATCGAGACCGATCCGGTCTACGACAAGGACGTGCAGAAGGGCACGGTCTATTACGAGCGCAAAGGCACGGCCTTCCAGATGGCCGCGCACATCGCCGAGCACAACGGCAGGCCCGTGCCCAAGATTTACACCTATACCGGCGGTGTTTTCAAGCTCTTTGAAAGCGCCATCGACCAGGTCACGACCTTCGCCAAGGCCAGCAAGTTCGAAAGCTACCTGATGCTCGGCTTCGGCGCCAGCGGCAAGGATCTCGCCGACAAGTGGGAGATCAAGTACCTTGGCTCGGAGATGCTCGACGGCGTCAAGACCGAGAAGCTGGAGCTGGTGGCCAAAGACCCGGCGGTCCGCAAGAACATCCCCAAAGTAACCGTCTGGATGGATGTCGAGCGCGGCATAAGCCTCAAGCAGGTCTTCGACGAGGGACCGGGCCAATCCCGGATCAGCGTCTACTTCAACATCAAGGTCAATCGGCCCCTGCCCGCCGACGCGTTTAGCTTCAAGACCGACGCCAAGACGCAGTACGTGAGCCGGTAAAGCGCCACGCCGCCCAGCGCAAAGAGCATCGGAAAGCACTCCAGCGTGTAGCGCGTCTCGGGCGCCTCGACGGTCATCAGCAGGGCGCTGCGCAGCAGCATATAGGCCAGCATCGCCCGCCAGAAGCGCGGGCGGAGGCACAGCCCGGCAAAGCCCAGCACCAGATAAAGCGCGTTGAGCGAGACACAGGCCCAACTGAAGCGGGTCTCGGCGTAGTGATGCGCATAGACCCACCAGTCGAGATCGATGTTCAGGTTCTCGACGCGCGGCCTGAGCCACATATCGGCCACGCGCCCCATGGGCAGCCAAACGTAATAGCGCAGCGGATGAGCGGCGATGCGTTCCTCGGCCAGTTTGGCAAAGCGCGCATCGAGCTCGGGCGTGAGCACCTGGTCCTCGTTGTAGTCGTCGGCCAGCGCTGCGGTTTCAGCGTACTGCGCCGGGGAGTCGAAGGCCCGGCTGGGCAGCTTGGCCACATCCAGCCGGTCGCCGGGAACGTTCCACCAGATGTCGTAGGTGGAAACGTAGTCCAGGCACCAGGACTTGACCCAGCGCTCCCAGCCGGGAAAGGCCGGCTGGCCGGGGTCGTTGGCGTAGCGCGGAGCCAGCGGCTCAAAGACGTGGAAGACGGCCCAGTTGCGCCCAGTCCAGGCGGCAAAGGGCGCAAGCGCCAGCAGCAGGCAAACCACGGCCATGCGGATGAGTTTTCGGCTTGGAATCGCGCCCCTGCCGCCCTCGCGCTTCAAGCCAAACAGCAGCGCCGGGGCCAGCGCCACGGCCGCCAGAGCGCCGTCCGGACGGAGCAGGGCCGCATACGCGACCGCAAAGGTAAACGTAAGCGCCGGCCCCCATCCCGGCCGCTCCCGGAAGCGGGCAGCCGACCAGAGCGCCAGCGTCAGCACAAAGAGCGTGGGCGCTTCGGTCAGCGGCTCGGCTGCGTAGACCGCCGTGAAGGGACAGAGCGCAGCCAGCCAAAGCGTGCAGTGCGCGGCACCAGTCTTCCACCCCAGCGACAAAGACCCGTCGCCGGGGGCCCCGGTCTTCAGCGAGGTCGGAGCAATCCGGCGCGCAAAATCGGCCAGCAGCAGGCAGCCGGCCAGATCCAGCGCAATCTGCACCCAGGCGGCCGAGGCATAGTTCTCCATCCCGAAAAGCCGGAAACAAAGCGCCAGAAAGAGCGGGTAGCCGGGCAGGCGGATCAGCGTGGGATGCATCGCGCCGCCGGCTCCGGCAAAGGCATAGCTGCCATGCAGGAGCAGGTTTTTTCCCAGCTCGCCGTAGATCAGCGAGTCGCCATTGACCTCAAAGAACTGCTTCAGCATCCACAGCCGCAATCCGAGACCGGCGGCAAGCGCCAGGACAATAGACAGCGCGGTCGGCACGCGGACGGGAATCCGGCGCTGGGCTCTCGATTGACTCTGGTGGTCAGCTTCCATACGATTCGTAATGTATAGCGTAGACGGTTTCCGCGCTTTTTGGAGCAAAACCAGGGATACTATATCCTGATTGAAGTTGGTGGGGGTCGCCGCTCCCTGTTGGTCGCGTCGACTTGAGTGTCGCGACTTCGGGATGCCTCCTCCCTAGTTTTGCTTGAGCGCCCCCGTTTTCGAAGCGCCGTTTCCAGAGAAAGATCAGCCAGGCCTTCAATGCCGGATAAGCAGATATTCTTCGACCCTCACCGCAAGCGATGGAAGCGGCTGCGCCGCATCCTGGACGTGACGGCCGTGGCATCGACGCTGGTTCTGGCCGCGTTCATCTTCAACGTGCTGCGCTTTCAGCATCTGCCCGAGCTGCTGCTGCCCACCCCCAAACACAACTACAAGGCATTGCCTGACCGGCAGCCTCTGCTGCGCGGCGCCAAAGGCCAGCGCCCGGCGCGGCGCAAGACCGGCCGCAAGCCCTCCGATATCCCCTTCAACACCGGTGAAGGTCTGCGCGCCGCCTACTACGTGCCTTATGACGAAGCCAGCTACTCGTCGTTCAAGGAGCACGTCCACCAGATCGATATGCTCTTCCCCGAGTGGCTGCACATCGATGCGGCCGATGCCACGCTGCTGTCGATCAATAACGACACCCACCGCGAGTATCCCGTGGTTGACGGCGCCACCGTTCGCGACCCCGACGAAGTCAACAAGGTCAAACGGGTGATTCAGGCGGCCAAGGAAGACACTGAAATCTTTCCCCACCTGAACAACTTCAACCCCAAGACGCAGAACTGGGATCCGGCCGTCGCTGCACTCTTGGCCGATGCGGACAATCGCGCCGCGCTGCGCCAGCAGATCGTCCGCTTCTTCACCGCCTTCCCGGCCTATCACGGCCTTTCGCTGGACTTCGAAAGCCTGCCAGATAAAGGCGTCAAGGATTATTTGAGCTTCATTCAAGAGCTCTATGCCGACCTGCATGCGCGCAATCTGCGGCTTTATGTCAACGCCATGGTCTCCACCCCCGACGGCGACCTAAGGCAAATTGCCGCCAACTCCGACGGCATTGTGCTGATGAACTACGACGAGCACCAGACCACCAGCGATCCAGGGCCGATTGCCAGCCAGGAGTGGTTTGTCGGCAACCTGACCCGCGTGCTGAAAATCGTGCCCAAGGAGAAGCTGATCTGCGCCGTCGGCAACTACGGCTACGACTGGACGCTCACCATTCCCAATCCAAAGGACCGAAGGCATCCCAAGCCACGGGTTCTCAATACGGAGGACTTTCCCGTCTCCGAAGCCTTGCAGCGCGCCTCCGACGCCGAAGTCGACCTGGACCTAGATTACGACTCGCTCAATCCGCACTTCGAATACATCGACGAGGACCTGAACCAGCGCCACGTGGTGTGGTTCCTGGATGGTGTTACCGTGCTGAACGAGCTGCGCGCCGCCCGCGGCCTCGGCCTGCAGACCTTCGCGCTGTGGCGCCTGGGCGAGGAGGACAGTTCGCTGTGGAACATCTGGGACAAGCCCAGCAACCCCGAGTCGCTTCAGGCGTTGGGCGTGGTTCAGCCCGGACACGACGTGGACGATGAGGGCGACGGGGACATTATTCGCGTGGTTGGCCTTCCCCAGCCCGGCAAGCGCACAGTCGAGGTGGACACCGACGAGCCGGACCCGCGCAAGAAGCTCATCGTCGATGAGCACATGGATGTCTATCCGCGCACCTACACCATCGAGCAATACGGCTACCACGCCAATGAGGTAGCGCTCTCCTTTGACGACGGCCCCGACCCCAAGTGGACGCCATTGATTCTCGACGTTCTCAGGAACAAGGGCGTCAAGGGCGCCTTCATGATGATCGGCGACGAGGGGCAGAAGAACGTCGGAATCATGAAGCGGGTGGTGCGCGAGGGCCATGAGATCGGCAACCATACATACACCCATCCCGACATCAGCGAAATCTCAAACCAGCAACTGGATCTCGAACTCAGGCTCACCGAGCGGCTCTTCGAGAGCAAGCTCGGCGTCCAGCCCCTCTACTTCCGTCCGCCCTACGACATCGACGAGGAGCCGGACACCGACGACCAGGCCGCTCCCATCGAGATCATCCAGAAGGCCGGATACACCATCGTCGGCAGCAAGCTCGACACCAACGATTGGAATGAGCATCCGCGCAAGACGCCTGCCGAGATGACCCAGTCGATCCTCGATCAGTTGGAGATCATGAAGGTCAAGCCGCAGTTCCGCGGCTCTGTCATCCTGCTCCACGACGGGGGCGGCGACCGCTCGGCCACCGTGGCTGCCCTGCCGATGCTGATTGACACGCTGCGCGCCCACGGCTACTCCATCGTGCCGGTCTCCGCGCTGCTGGGCAAAACCACCGCCGAAGTCATGCCCAAGCTGACGCTGAAGGGATACCTGAGCACGCTGCCCGACTCCATCGCCTTCTCCAGCCTGGCGATCATCGGCCAGTTCATCGTGATGGTCTTTTTTGTCGGCGACGTCCTGATGAGTGTGCGCCTGCTGCTGGTCGGCGTCCTCGCCGTCATCGACCGCCTGCGCAAGCCCCATGCCCAGGCCTCGCCCGGCGTCAATCCCCGCGTCGCCGTTCTCATTCCCGCCTACAACGAGGAAAAGGTGATCGTCCGCACCATCCGCTCGGTGCTCAACTCCGACTACGCCAATCTGCACATCATCGTCGTCGACGACGGCTCAGGCGACCGCACCGCCGAGGTCGCCCGCGAGGCCTACGCCGCCGAGATCGCCGCCGGCCGCGTTCAGGTTCTCTCCAAGCCCAACGGAGGCAAGGCCGCCGCCCTCAACTTCGCCCTCGACCGGCTTACCGAAGAGGTTTATGTCGGCATCGACGCCGACACCGTGATCGCTCCCGACGCCATCTCCAAGCTCATCCCCCACTTCGAGGACCCGCTCATCGGCGCCGTCGCCGGAAACGCCAAGGTGGGCAACCGCGTCAACCTCTGGACCCGCTGGCAGGCCCTGGAATACATCACGAGCCAGAACTTCGAGCGCCGGGCTCTTGATTTGTTTAACGTCGTTACCGTCGTTCCCGGAGCCATCGGCGCATGGCGCACCGGCCCCGTCAAGGCGGCCGGCGGCTATCCCATCAATACCGTCGCCGAAGACGCCGACCTCACCATGGCCCTTCTCGAAATGGGCCTCAAGGTCGTCTACGAGGACCGTTCTCTCGCCTTCACCGAAGCCCCCATCGACGCCAAAGGCCTCATGCGCCAACGCTTCCGCTGGTCCTTCGGCACCCTCCAGGCGATCTGGAAGCATCGCGCCGCATTTGTCCGCAACAAGGCCATGGGCTACTTTGCCCTGCCCAACATTCTCATCTTTCAAATGCTGCTGCCCCTGGTCTCGCCCTTCATCGACCTGATGTTCCTGGCCGGCGTCGTCCATTACTTCGTCGACCGGCACTTCCATCCCGAGGCAGCCTCGTTTGCCAACTTGCAGAGGCTGATGGTCTACTTCGTCGGCTTCCTGCTCATCGACTTCATTACCTCGTCGGTAGCTTTCTCGCTGGAGCGCCGCCATCAGGCCAACAAGGGCGACGGCTGGCTTCTCTTCCACATCTGGCTGCAGCGCTTCGCCTACCGCCAGGTCTTCTCCATCGTCCTCTTCAAGACCCTCAAGCGCGCCATTGACGGGAAACCCTTCAACTGGGACAAGCTTGAGCGCACCGCCAGAATGAGCAAGAGCACCGAAGCGCTGACGGAAACCGCGTGAGGTCGTCAGCGCTTGAAGTGGCATTCAAAGGCAATGTGAAAGAATCCTGGAGGGGATCACAGAGGATGAAATAGGTTGGCCTCTTGCCATTTGACTCGAACCTTAGTTCTCGATCCTCCTGATTCTCATCTTGCATTATAGTAACGCCTGCGTTACCATTCTCTATGATCGAAGTCCGTGAATACGTCGATGCAAAAGGCCGAAGCCCTTACAGGGATTGGCTGATCAAGCTCGATGCAGCCACGATTGCGCGGGTGATCGCCGCGGTGCTGCGCATGGAAGGCGGCAACTTCTCCAATGCAAAGACCGTGGGTGTCGGCGTTTCGGAACTGCGGCTGGACTTTGGCGCCGGATACAGGGTGTACTTCGGCAAGGATGGAAAGCGGCTCGTGATCTTGCTTGCAGGAGGCTCGAAGAAGCGGCAGCAAGCGGACATCGAAGCGGCGCACACGCTGTGGGCTGAGTACAAGAGACGAAAGCGGGAGGAATAGATGACCCTGACACGAAGCTTCCGGGAAACCATCAAGGAGCAACTCGCGAGCCTGGACTTCCGCCGCGAATTCCTGCGCGAGGCGGTGGCCAGCATGGTCGCCGGAGACCTGGAGACGGCCAAGGCGGTTCTCCGCGAATACATCAACGGCACGGTAGGCTTTGTCGCGTTGGGAGAAGCTCTCTCCAAGTCCCCCAAGAGCCTCATGCGCATGCTCAGCCGTGGTGGCAATCCACAGGCGCGCAACCTCTTCGAAATGGTCGCCTACCTTCAGAATATCGACGGTATGGTTCTCGAAGTCCGCGCCATCAAAACGATCGCGGCCTGATCCGCCGATGAATCCTACGCGCGGCGCTTAGTTCTCTTGTTGTTCAGGGAATGGTGGCCAGGGACGGGATTGAACCGCCGACGCCGGCCTTTTCAGGGCCGCGCTCTACCACTGAGCTACCTGGCCTCAGTGCAGACTTCGCGTTGCAGTTTTCTGCGCGGATTCCGGCGCTCCCGGATAAGGAGGGCGGGTCCACAAACAGTTGGCTGCAACGACTTGTGACAGTATACCAACTCCCCTCTTTCCGCGCCAAACCCGTCCCGCGCGTGCCGGCAACCGCCGGAGCCCTCCTCCCATTGCCCGGCCCGCGAACCCTCCCCCTTCCGCCCATTCATGCTCTACACTGAGAGGCATCATGCGCCGCTCCGTTCCCCTCGCAGCCGTTTTCGCCTTCGCCGTCGCAGCCGCCGTCCCCCACGTCCCGGTCTGCGCCCAGACGCCCGCGTCGGAGGCGCGCGCCGCCCGCGCCTACCAGGCAGCCGTGCACGACGGTCCGCTGGCCCTGCGCGCCTTTCTTGACCAGTTTCCCAAAGGCGCGGACCTGCACATTCACCTCTCCGGCGCAATTTATGCCGAAACATTCCTTCGCGATGCCAGCGAAGACAAGCTCTGCATCGATCCGGCGGAGCTGAAGTTTGCGCGCGACGACAAAGGTGATCCCATCAAGGAGCCCTGCGCTCCGCCCCTGACGCCTGCCGCGCAGGTCACTGCCAACCAGGCCCTCTACGACCGCCTGGTCAACGCTTTTTCCATGCGCAGCTTCGTCCCCACCTCCGGCTTCAGCGGCCATGACCAGTTCTTTTCCACCTTCGGGCGCTATGGCGGGCTCAGCAAGAAGCACATCGGGGAATGGGTGGACGAGGTGGCCGGCCGCGCCGCCGCGCAGAATCAGCAGTACGTCGAGCTGATGGAGACGCCCGTCTTCTCCCACGCCGCCTATCTTGCCAGCCAGAATTCCTTGCCGCAAAATCCGACGGTCGAGGACTTTGCCAAGTACCGCCAGACGCTCTTCGCCGTCGGCCTGCGCGACGAGATCTTCGTCGACCGCGAGGACGCGCGCGCCGCCGAGGCTTTGCGCCGCGACATCGAGCATTGCGGCACGCCCCAGGCCGCGCCGGCCTGTCGGGTCGAGGTCCGCTACATCTACCAGATTCTGAGGGGCTATTCGCCCGAGCAGGTCTTCGCGCAAACGCTGCTGGGCTTTGAAACCATCCAGCAGAGCATGGACGCCCACGAGCCCGGCTTCGTCGGCCTCAACTTCGTCATGCCCGAAGATGGCTTTATCTCCATGCGCGACTATACCTTGCAGATGAAGATGCTCGACTATCTGCATTCCGTTTACCCCAAGGTTCACATCAGCCTGCATGCCGGCGAACTTGCGCCGGGCCTGGTGCCGCCCGAGGGTCTGCGCTTCCATATCCGCCAGGCCGTCGAGTTGGGCCACGCCGAGCGCATCGGCCACGGTGTGGACGTAATGTCCGAGGAGGACGCCTCTGGCCTGCTCAAGGAGATGGCCCAGAAGCACGTGATGGTCGAGATCAATCTAAGTTCGAATGAGGGCATTCTGGGAGTGAAAGGCGCCGAGCACCCATTCCCGCTCTACCGCGCCGCTCACGTTCCGGTCGCGCTCTCGACCGATGATGAAGGCGTCAGCCGCATCGAAATCACCGGCGAGTACGTCCGCGCCGCCCTTGACTATCACCTCAGCTACCAGGACCTGAAGCAGCTAGCCCGCACCGGCATGGAGCATGCCTTCCTCTCTGGCGACAGCCTGTGGGCCGCGCCCGACGTCTTCACCGCCCCCGCCGCTGCCTGCAAAGGCCAGCCGCTCGGCGCGGAAAAGCCCACCGCCGCATGCAAGACCTTCCTCGACAGCAGCGAAAAAGCTGCCGCACAGTGGGAGCTGGAGCGGCGCTTCCGGGCGTTTGAAGCGAAATGGTGACGCGCAAACAGACCCAAAGAGGTATAATCGACCTGACTGAGCTTGTGCGACCCCTGCTTTGGGTGGCTTCGGCGCGAAGAGACCTTCAAGCGATGCCGGAAGAGGTGCAGGATGCCGTCGGTTATGCGCTCTATTTTGCGCAGACCGGAAGGAAGCACGATCAGGCAAAGGCGCTCAAGGGGTTTGGCTCTGCCGGAGTGCTTGAAGTCATTGAAGATTCGGTTAGAGCATTTTCGGGAATTGTGTAGACCGGAATTTTGTAGGTATCCCACCCATTCCGCAGAAAAACGCGGAATGGATGGGGCACGGAAGTCTACAGTAAATCCGAAAATGACCTAGAAGCACGTTTCGGGCTATCTATACGGTGCGGTTTGCAAATGCCGTCTACGTGCTGCACTGCTTCCAGAAGAAGTCCACTCACGGCATTGCAACGTCCAAGCCCGACCTGGAACTGATTCGGGAGCGATTGAAGGCTGCGGAAGCTCACGCGAGAGGAGAACGGCAATGATCGAGATCGAACGGGGCACAACCAACGTCTACGCCGACCTCGGCCTGCCCGACGCGGAAGAGATGCTGGTCAAGGCCAAGCTGGCCGCGAAGATCGGTGAAATCCTCGCGACCCGTGGCTGGACGCAGCAACAAGCCGGCCAGGTTCTGGGCATTCCCCAACCCAAGCTCTCGAAGATGCTGCGCGGCCAGTTCCGCGGCATCAGCGAGGCCAAGATGCTGGACTGCCTCACCCGCCTCGGCCGCGACATCCAAATCATCATCGGCGGCGAAGAGCGCTCCTCTTCGGTTGGCCGGGTTGAAGTCGTTTCTGCCTGACGGCGGAGCTAAAGGGCCACAGCCCGAAGGGAACTCGTGCGGCGCTTCCAGGCGTTTAAGCCGTGCTCAACAAATTTCCTTTGGCGACCTGCGCCTTGTACCGCTTGGCGGCAGCTATAGCCTTCTTGCTGGGTCCAGGAGGGTTCAGAAGGAGCTCCGCAATGGCTATGCTCGCTCTTTTGCTGAGCTTCAGCATAGGAACGGCGTCAGCCGGGCGCTGTTTCAGGGCCGGGCAGGCTGTGCTCTTCTGCCGGGAGACACGTGTTGTCTTAGGTCGGGGCATAGCGGCTTTTCCAGTTCTGCTCCATACAATTGTAGAGATTCCGGCTTCCCGCCGTTTCCCGCCGCGATGCCCGTCCGATCTCCCCGCGGCTGCCTCTCGCCGTTTATCCTCAGAATAGGGGCCTCTCCGGGCTGCGGAGAAGGGGGCTGCACAAATCAGAAGTCAACCAAATCCAGGCAGCGGGTCGAATGGCCCGCGCCGCCGAGTGCTGCAATCTCTCCGTGGCGCGGCATGGGTGGCGTTCCTCGGCCTTGCAGCGCCGGTGTGGCCCCAGCAAAGTTTGTCGGCCAGCATCCACGGCGTTGTGGTGGATCGGGAGGGAACCGTCTGTGAAGGCGCCCACATCACGCTCGCGCAGGCCGCGTCCGTTCCTCCGCCGGCCAGAAGCGCAACATCCGACGCCAGCGGCCGCTTCGAATTCTCCGGCCTGCCGCCCGGCGCCTTCACGCTCATCATCTCCGCGAAGGGATTTGCCACCCAGGTCGTCACTGGCGTCCTGCACTCCGGCGAGAGCTACAATGCGCCGCAAATCGCCATGCTGGTCACCGCCGCTCAAAGCGAAGTGCGGGTGAGTGCTTCGCAGGAGGAGATCGCCCAGGCGCAATTCCATCAAGAGGAGAAGCAGCGTGTGCTGGGCGTTATCCCGAACTTCTTTGTCAGCTACGCTCCCGGCGCGCCGCCCCTTACTTCGAAGCAGAAATTCCATCTTGCCTCGGTCTCGTTGATTGACCCGATTACGCTTTTGTCCACCGGATTCTTCGCCGGAATCGAGCAGGCCGACAACAGCTTCGGCGCCTATGGCCAGGGCGCGCAAGGCTATGCCAAGCGCTATGCGGCCAACTACGCCGACAACGTCGCCGGCACCATGATCGGCAGCGCCATGCTGCCATCCCTGTTCAAGCAGGATCCCCGTTACTTCTATAAAGGGACAGGGAGCAAGCGGTCGCGCTTCGCCTATGCCGTCGCCATGTCGGTGGTCTGCAAGGGCGACAATGGACGCTGGCAGGCGAACTACTCCGGAATCGTTGCCGGTTTTGCGTCGGGAGCCATCTCGAACCTTTACTATCCGGCAGCCGATCGCAATGGAGTGTCGGTGACCTTTGAGAATCTCGGCGTCGGTACTGGCGAGGCCGCCGTCGAGAATCTCTTTCAGGAGTTCTTCCTCCGCAGACTGACGCCCAAACTCCTCAATTACAACTCTTCGACGCCATAAGACGATGAGAAATCCCGGCTCTCGGAATCGACGCCTGAAGCCGGACCTGGATAAGCCGCGCGCCTCCGCTCCCAAGCGCAATCCCGGGGCTGAAACATCCGCGTCCGCAAATGGAATGGCTCTTCCGCAAGCCCGGCTTCCGGAATACACTCACCCCATGGACAACGAGCGCATCCGCGAAATCTGCCTCGCTCTGCCGCATGTTACCGAGACCCTCAACTGGGGACATGTCCTGGTCTACTGGGTGGGCGACCGCGAGATCGGCGGCAAGATGTTCGCATTGACCAACGCCGACGGCATGGAGACTCCCGTTCTCAGCTTCCACTGCGGGGCCGAGCACTACCATGAACTGCTGGAGAACGAGGGAATCTTCCCCGCGCCTCACCTGGCGAGGGCCTTTTGGGTCGCCCTGGAGCGGTGGGACGCGCTCCGTCCGCGCGAGATCGAGGAGGAACTCGCCCGCGCTCACGCGCTCATCTACGACAAGCTCCCCAAACGCGCCAAGGCTCTCCTGGCAATGCCTGAAAAGGAGCGCGCCAGACTGATCCGCGAACGCAAGAAGCTGCTTGCCGCCCGCGCCAAGGCCAAAGGCCAATGAGATTGGAATTTCCAGACTTCCAGGGCGAGAACCGGACCGGCGGATCGATCCTTCAAAGCCCCGAAGGGCAAACGAGGGCAGGGATCTCTCCCAGCCCTCGATTGTGTCTGCTGGATTCTGCCGGAACCCGGCCTAGGGTTTAGAGCGGCTGCACGTCGGCAGCCTGCCAGCCCTTGGGCCCCTTCACCACGTTGAACTGCACGGCTTGACCTTCCTGCAAACTCTTGAAACCATTTGAGTTGATCGCAGAGTAGTGCACGAACACATCTTCGCCGCTCTGGCGCGAGATAAAGCCGAAGCCTTTCGCGTCATTGAACCACTTCACAGTGCCTTGTTCCATCTTGATCGTATTTCCTGAATTGAATTGCGCTGGATGAATCGGAGCGACCACTGGCAGAATCTTGCTTGGTTGGGCGAGTTACTGCTCACGCCCGCTTCGGCTCGAACGCTGGAAACAGTGTACCATCCTTCCCAAGAAATCTGTTCAGGAATTGTTGCTCATCCCCCCAGCCCGCCAATTCCATTTCCGGAAGCCGTTGACGCATATGGTTTTATAATGGGAGTTCCGCATGTGATACTTTGAGAGTTCGCCATGCCCAGGGATCCGGTACCCCAATGGTTGTCGCGCGCCACGGAGCTGCTTGAAGAGCAGTTCAGCGCCCTGCCCTCCCCTGGGCCAGATCCCGTCTCCTCAGCGGATTCGGCTGCGATAGAGGGGGTTCTGGCGGATGTGGCGCGCCGGCTGGGCGACAACTATCCCTATTTTCATCCGCTTTATGCCGGGCAGATGCTCAAGCCGCCCCATCCGTTGGCGCGTGCCGCCTATGCGCTGGCCATGACCATCAACCCGAACAACCATGCGCGCGATGGAGGCCGGGCCAGCTCGGAGATGGAGATCGAGGCTGTGCGCGAGATTGCCGGAATCTTCGGCTGGACGGAATTCCTGGGCCACCTGACCTCGAGCGGGACGATGGCCAACCTGGAGGCGCTGTGGGTGGCAGGCCAACTGGCCCCAGGCAAGAGGATCGCCGGCTCCGAGCAGGCGCACTACACTCACCAGCGCATCTCCGCGGTGCTGAAGTTGGAGTTCACGCCGGTTGCCGCCGACAGCCGCGGCCGGATGAGCCTGGAGGCGCTGGAGACCGAGCTGCGCAAGGGCGATGTGGGCACGGTGGTTGCCACCCTGGGAACCACAGCCATCGGCGCGGTGGACCCGCTGGATGAAATTCTGGCGCTCAAGAAGCAGTACGGTTTCCGCGTTCATGTTGACGCCGCCTATGGCGGCTACTTCAGGCTGATCTCCGATGCTCTGGATGCCCCGGCGCGGCGGGCCTACGCGGCGGCAAGCCAGGCCGACTCGATCGTTATCGACCCGCACAAGCACGGCTTGCAGCCCTACGGCTGCGGTTGCGTGCTCTTCCGTGATCCAGCGGTGGGGCGCTTCTACAAGCATGACTCGCCGTATACCTATTTCACTTCAAAGCAGTTGCACCTGGGAGAAATCAGCCTGGAGTGTTCCCGCGCCGGGGCTGCGGCGGCGGCCTTGTGGGCCACGCAGCAGCTTTTGCCGCTCACACCGGGGGGCGAGTTTGCCCAGGGGTTAGCGCGCGGCCGGGCGGCTGCCGTCGAGCTGGACCGGCGGTTGAGGCACGAAGCCGGGCGCTTTCAGCCGCTTGCAGCAGGCGCGCCCGAGCTCGACATCGTCGTTTGGAAGGTAAATGGCGAAACGCCGGAAGCCGCTTCGGCGCTGGCGCAGCGAATTTTTATGGCTTGCGCCGCGCGGGATTTGCATCTGGCTCTTGTACAATTGCCACATTCCTGGTTTGGGCCGGTATCCGGGCGTGAAAACGTAATCACCCCCCGGCCTGGCATGGTCACTTGCCTCCGCTCGGTGTTGATGAAGCCCGAACACCAGGCTTGGCTCGACAGAATCTGGGAAAGGTTAAGCGCGGCTTGCGCGGAGGTCATGGGAGAAGAAAGATGAACGCAGAAGTAGTTACTCGCATCGAAAATGAAAACGTTCTCATCCAGATCGGCGATTGTGCCGTCACCATTCTGCCCCATCTCGGCGGCAAAATCTCTTCCATCCTCGTCAAGGGCAACGAACTGCTGCAGGTTCCCTTGGCTCCTTACGGTCCGCGCACCCGCACCATGAGCTTTGACCAGAGCGACGCCAGCGGCTGGGATGAGTGCCTGCCCTCGGTGGCCGGCTGCACCGCGCAGACCGCCAACGGTCCCATCGATGTTCCCGATCACGGCGATCTGTGGCGCGTTGCCTGGCAGGTGCTCGACTGCGCCAACGGCTCCATCACCATGCGCGGCGAGTGTTTCTCGCTGCCTCTTGAGCTGCTTCGCACCGTCATCCTGACCCGGACGGAAAAGGGCTACCGCCTGCACGCCAACTACAAGGTCACGAATACGGGCGCTGCCGAGGCTCCCTGGGCCTGGTCTGCGCATCCCGGCTACGCATCTGAAGCGGGCGACCGCGTTCTGCTGCCGGACTCCATCAGGACATTGCGCCTGGAAAGCTCAGGCGGCTGTCGTCTGGGCAAGGGCGGCGACTCGGTTGCCTGGCCCATCGCCAAATTCGTCACTGGCGGCGAAACCGACCTCAGCGTCGTGACGCCTGCTGAGACCGGCACCGGAGATAAGCTCTTTGCCGGCCCGCTGACCGCTGCGGAAAACTGGTGCGCCCTGGAACGGCCCTCAGCAGGCGTTCGCCTCCGCGTCAGCTTTGATCCCTCCGCCACGCCCTACCTGGGATTATGGATCTGCAGCGGCGGCTGGCCTGACCGGCCGGGAACCAAGCAGCACTGCGTAGCCCTCGAACCGGCGACCGCCCCCGTGGATTCTCTCGCCATCACTGGCCCCTGGTCGCGCACCCTGGCGCCCGGAGAATCCTACTTCTGGCCGATGACAGTTGATCTCGAACTGCTCTAATGAGTGGACAGTGGTCAGTGAACAGTGATCAGTGACCGCGTAACCTGTTACGAGCTATTTGCAAATTGCTCCAATTCGTCGTGAACTGACCACTGACCACTGTTCACTGACCACTGAACTTAGGATGTGACCCATGCATGATCCCGCTGTATTGCGTACCTCGCACATTGCCCGCTTCCACGCCGAACCGGCGATCTTTGTCGCTCCCGGCCGCGTCAACCTGATCGGCGAACACACCGATTACGCCGAGGGCTTTGTCATGCCCGTGGCTATCAACTTTGCCACACTGGCTGCCATCTCGCCGCGCAGCGACGGTAAGATCGTCATCTGGGCCGAGAACTACGGCGAAGAGAAGACCTTCGACGCCACCGCAAAACCCGTCGCCGGTAAACACTGGAGCGACTACCCCATGGGCGTCGTCTCCATCCTCACCGGCGAAGGCCACAAGATTCCCGGTTTCAGCCTCAGCATCTGGGGCGACGTACCGCTCGGTTCGGGGCTGTCGAGCTCCGCCGCTCTGGAAGTGGTCACGGCGCTGGCCGTCCTCTCGCTCATCGGCGCCAGCTACCCCGGCCCCGTCCTCGCCCGCCTCTGCCAGCGCGTGGAGAACGAGTTCGTTGGCGCCAACTGCGGCATCATGGACCAGTTCATCTCAATGAACGGCAAGGAGAACCACGCCCTGCTCCTCGACTGCCGGGACCTCAGCTTCCGGCTCGCTCCCATCCCCGCCGATGTCGCTCTGGTCATCGCCAACACCATGGTCAAGCACTCCATCGCCGGGGGCGATTATCCGACGCGGCGCCGCGAGTCCGAGGCCGCCTGCGCCATCATCAACGGCCATCGCGGCGGCGTGCCCTTCCTGCGCGACGCCATGCTCGAGGACCTGGAAAAATGGGGCCACGAGATGGAGCCAAAATCCTACCTGCGCGCCAAGCACGTCATCACCGAAGACCTGCGCACCGTCGCCGCCAGCGAAGCTCTGCTCAAGGGCGACATGAAGGAAGTCGGCCGGCTGATGGCCGAGGCGCATATCAGCTACAGCAAGGACTTCGAGGGCAGTTGCGAAGAGGCCGACCTGATGGTCGAGTTAGCCAACCAGTTGCCGGGAGTGATCGGCGCGCGCCTCACCGGCGGCGGCTTCGGCGGCTGCACCGTCAACCTCGTCGAACAGGACAAGGCCCAGGCCTTCGCCGAAGAGCTAGGCAAGCGCTACGAAGCCAAGACCGGCATCAAGCCAGAGATTCACATCTGCCACGCCTCCGCCGGCGCGCACCGAATTGCGTAGTTGTTCCGCCTCACGCGGTCTCCCAGGTCTCAAATCGAGACCTGGGGCACCAGGCAACCTATCTTGAATGTCTTGCATAGCGAGCAGTTCGGGGCTATGCTGAGAAAATCAAAACTGGTAATTACCAGAGGAGACAGGTATGCCGGCAAATTCGGCCAGCAATGGAAGTATGAGAATTGTCAAATACTTGTGTATCGTAACGATTCTCCTTTTTGGTTACGCCCAAGCCCAATCTCAGGCACCAACTAAGGATGCTAAGAACCCAAAGACCTGGCCTTACAACGAGCGTTCCTTTGCGCGAGTCTTTGGGAACGTTGGCGGATGGTGGAGCTTCTTGAATGAAAATGATAAGGCGGCATTCCTAGACGGCTATCAAGCGGCGATGAAGGAGAGCCTTTCGCGAATTGAGAATCTCTGCAAGGTTATCAAGGAGTCGCCTTTTAGCAACCAAGAGGATTTTTTTCGCAATGCTTTCGCGGCGACCATTGTCTGCAACAAGGCCAGTGAATTCGAGGGTTTTGAAAAGATAACAATCAAAGACTTGGACGATTTCTATTCAGACCCAGTGAATCAGTTCATACTGCTGGAATGGTCGATGGGGTATCTTCGTGACAAAGCATCGGGTAGAAAGACGGAGGGGCAGCTATTGGACGCCTTGAAGGCCGAACAAAAAGACGTACACGATTGCAGCAAATACCCGCATACGTGCAAGGCGGGCACTACAGAATCTCAGCACCCCCAATGAGGCATTCATTTTCACCTGTACTGCTAGGGTGCTACTCTCAGAGCGCCGCCTAGCCTTGGCCGGGTGATAAGCCGGAAACCCTGTCCGGTTGGCGGCCACATCTCACAAGGGATTCGCTGAGGGAGCGATGCCGAGCAGTAACGAATCCGCCTACTCAAATCTTGCACACCTCGCTCACAGGCCCATGACTGCGCGCGACCTGGAAATCGCCGAAGATGCGAGAAAATTCCGCAAACTCGCTGAAATTCGGCGTGGCTACAAAGGGGAATGGAATGCTGGGGCCAGGTATTTCTATTCAGAACTCATCCGAGCCTATGGTCTAGATGATGAGTGGCGAGAGCATTTAATGGAATTGGCGAAGCCGACGCCTGGACGCAAGCATTCAATGGAGAAAGCGATACAGATAGCTCTGATGAAGCGGCAAGGAATGACGGCGAAACAGATTGCTGAAAAACTTGAATGCAAAGGCGATGCAATCAGCGTCGAAGGTGTCGAGTCCTATTCCAAGCGTCGCAGAAAACGCTCGCTGGGAGAGGTACTCCGCGCCCGGATGAAAGCGCCGAGCTAAGACGTGGGAAATCACCGGGCGATTGTTCACGTTGAAGTTGGGGTGAGCGCAAGCGATCATGCGTTACTGGAGGCTATATCGTATGATCGAAATGCAGAACACGCTTAACGAGATGAGAGCCGTTCTCGACACTTCCGTGATTGTCTCGGCGATGCGCAGCCGGCATGGCGCCAGCAACCGGCTGCTCCAGTTGGCCTTTGCCCGCTCGTTTCAGATGTTGGCCACGCCGGCCCTTTTCCTGGAATATGAGGATGTGCTGGGACGCGACGAACAGCGCGCCGTGCACGGGATGTCGCCGGAGCGCACAGCCGCTTTTTTAATTGGAATTGCTGCTATCATTGAGCCAGTCAAGGTCTACTATCGCTGGAGACCGCAGATGCAGGACGTGGACGACGAGATGGTGCTTGATGCGGCGATCAACGGGCGCGCGGACGTGATCGTCACCCATAATCTCAGGGATTTTCTTCCTGCCGCTTCACGGTTCAACCTGCGTGTTGTGAGTCCTGCGAGTTTTATTGGGGAGGTGTTGAAATGAACAGAGCAACGATTCCGGTCAGGCTGCCTCCCTCCCTGGGAAATGCAGCTCGAAAGCTCGCCGAAGAAGACGGCGTCTCGCTGAACCAGTGGGTTTCTGTCGCAGTTGCGCAGAAGATCAGTTCTGTTGAGACCGCCGAGGCATTCTTCAAACGGAGGTCGCAAGGCGCGGCTCAAGCAGATTTCCTGGAGATTCTGCGCAGCGCTCCCGACCGGACCCCCGATCCGGGTGATGAACTTGCCTCGGCAAACGCTCTGTAAGCGGGTGCCTAGGGTGGGGCGAAACTCTATGGCAAACCGCAAACCATTGATTGATGAAGACGGCGAGGTAAGAGAGATTACAGCCGAAGATGTCGCCCTCTTCAAGCCGTTCTCCGCGCTGCCTGCGGCGGAGCAGAAGATGCTGCTGAAACTGCGCAAGCGCGGGCCGCAGAAGACGCCGAGGAAAGTTCCCATTTCGATTCGGCTCTCCCCGGACGTGGCAGAAGGTTTGCGCGCCACCGGCAGCGGCTGGCAGGGCCGCGCGGATGAAGCGCTCCGGTCATGGCTGGCAAGGTAGACTGCGACTCACGCTTGAATACTCACTACCGTAGAGGATCTCTTGACATTGTGCGCCATTTGTCGCTATGCTTAACGACAATATGGTAAATGAACTGACAGCGGTCTTTGGCGAACTCGGCGGCGAAAAGGCCTTCGGCCGGTCTGTACGCACGGGCGAGGAGATGAACGCAGCCATTCGCGAGGGCTTTCGCCATTCAGTGGTCGAGGCCCTGATGGGAAACTCCGGCCTGACCCTGAAGGAAATCTCCGCCAGCCTCGACCTGTCGCCTCGGAGCCTGCAACGGCGCAAGCACGAGGGCCGTCTGGCACGATATGAGTCTGATCGCCTCTACCGCCTGGCCCGGATGCTGGCGCTGGCCGACTACTTCATCGGGAGCCGCGCAAAGGCGTTGGACTGGATGAAGCGCCCCAACATCGTTCTCGGAGGCGCTGTGCCGCTCGACCTGATTGACACGGAACTTGGCGCGCGGCAGGTGGAGAATATTCTAGGGCGCATAGGATACGGCGGCGTCAGTTGAGCCGGGTCTACCGATTGCTCCGTCATGCTTTTGCCGCCAACCCGCTGGATGGAGAAGGCAGCTATCGTTTCGGAGGGCGCTGGTCTTCCCCAGGCACTCGCCTTGTCTATACAGCGGGAAACCTCTCCCTGGCCCTGCTTGAGTACCTGGCCCACCTGGACCCAAGCAACTGGCCGGAGGATTTGATGCTCGCCGTGTCTGAAATCCCCGATGAGCTTTCCCGCATTGACCTGAAGATCGAGGAGTTGCCCGCAAATTGGAAAGCCTATCCGGCGCCTGCAAACTTATGTCATATTGGGGATCAGTTTGTGAGCAATGCAAAAGCCGTGGTCCTGACCATTCCATCCGTCTTGGCGCCTACGGAAAACAATTGGCTGATCAACCCGTTTCATCCCGACTTTCAGAGGGTGAGCCTGATCTCAACAGAGCGCTTCAAATACGACCAGCGCCTGCGAAAAGCGGGCTCCCATCCAGGACTGGCGTCTAGATAATGGGCGGATTTCTTTGATGATCGGGTTTATCACTTCGGAGGCGACATGCCAGCCAATTTCCAACTCTTCGGACCGACACACCTTGCCATCCTCGGCGCGGTGCCTCTTCTTGCGGCCATTCTTGCGCTCATCCAGCGGTATCTTTTGCCTGGTCGCATTGGCCTGCGCATTGGACTGGCAGTCGTAATGCTCCTGGATTCGATTCTGTATTACGGCTACATGGCCATGCAGGGCCAGCTCACGTTTCCCGGTCATCTTCCTCTGGAACTCTGCGATGCCTCGCTCTGTCTCATCATCATCGCGTTGTTCACCCTCAACAAGGCAGTCTTCGATCTGGCTTACTACGGCGCATTGGCCGGAACGACGATGGCGCTTCTTACGCCCAACCTATGGGAGCCTTTCCCCTCTTTCACAACCGCTCAGTTTTTCCTGGACCACGGCCTCATCGTGACTGCTGTTCTCTACCTCGTCTGGTCCGGGCAGGCGCGGCCGCGGCCTGGCTCGGTCGGCAGGGCGATGCTTGCCCTGAACATCTTTGCCGCCATCGCCGGCACCTTCGATTACATCTTCAAGACAAACTACATGTACCTTTCCGCCAAGCCTCAGAATGCGTCGCTGCTTGATCTTCTTGGACCGTGGCCCTGGTACGTCGTGGCCTCTGAAGGCGTCGCACTCGGGGGCTTTCTCCTGCTCTATCTGCCATTCTGGCTGTGGAACAATCGTTCCTCTTAGGAGCGGATACGGCGGATGGCCCGATCCCGAAGCCTGCCGCCTTCCCAAACCGGGCGCCCCACGCTCATAATCTCCTGATCGGAAGAGATTGTTAGAGACTCTTAATGACGGTAATCGATTGAAAAACAAAGGCGATCTTTGGTTGTGCGACTCGGCGTCACAGGTGATTCGGCAAATCCGCGGCCCCCGGCTTGCTTCCTTGTTAATATTGGAAGAACCCCCTGACACGATGAAGTCCGGGAAAGATTGTGAACGCCCGCACAGCAATCAGGAATCCCCTGCTCGCAGATAGCCGATATACAGAATGGAAGCGCACGGAGGCACGAAACCATGCAACCGACATCATCTAAACCGTTTTCCTACGAGACCTTTCCAGCCTCTGGTCTGGTCGCGTACTTCTCGATGGAGATCGCAATCAGGCCCCAGATGCCGACCTACTCCGGCGGCCTGGGAGTACTCGCCGGAGACACGCTGCGCTCCACGGCCGACCTGGGCGTTCCCCTGGTGGCCTTCACGCTGGCGCATCGCAAGGGCTACTTCAAGCAGAACCTGGATAGATCAGGCGTACAGACCGAAGACATCCAGCCGTGGAATCCAGCGGATTTCTGCACAGAGGAGAAGGCGCGGGTCACGGTTTCTGTCGAAGACCGCATTGTGACGGTGCGCTGCTGGCGATATGACCTGGTGGGCCGCTACGGGCACGTGGTGCCTATCTACCTGCTGGACACGGATCTGGATGGAAACTCGGGGTGGGATCGCACGCTCACCGATCACCTGTATGGCGGCGACACCAACTACCGCTTGCAGCAGGAGATTGTGCTGGGCATGGGCGGCGTGCGCATGGCCAAGGCGCTGGGCCACCGCGTGAATGTCTTCCACATGAACGAGGGCCACGCGGCGCTGCTGACGCTGGGCCTGCTCGAGAGCCAGTTGGGCGGCGGACCACTCGGCGCGGCCACGGAAGCTGACATAGAGCAGGTGCGCAAGCAATGCGTCTTCACCACCCACACGCCAGTATCCGCCGGGCACGACCGCTTCTCCACCGCGGAGGCGAATCGAATCCTGGGCGGCGACCGGACCTCACGCCTGGAAAAGCTGGGCTGCTTTCGCGATGGCATGCTCAACATGACCTTGCTGGCCCTGCGCTTCTCGCGCTATGCCAACGGCGTCGCCATGCAACATGCCAAGGTCTCCCGCGAGATGTTCCCGGAGTTCGCGATTGACTCGATCACCAACGGCGTGCACGCGCCCACATGGGTCTCCAGGCCATTTCAGGAGATGATGGATGCGCATTTCTCCTCATGGCGGCGCGACACCCTTTATCTGCGCAACGCCATCGACCTGCCCGAGGAGGAGATACGCGAGGCTCACCGGCACAATAAGGCGGCGCTGCTGGTCGAGGTGGCCGAGCGCACCGGCCATGTCCTCAATCCCAAGGTGCTCACGCTGGGCTTTGCCCGCCGCGTGGCCACCTATAAGCGCGCCACCCTGCTCTTCAGTGACCCAAACCGGCTGGCGGAGATCGCCATTGCGGCCGGCGGCTTGCAGATTCTCTACGCCGGCAAGGCCCATCCACAGGACCAGCCCGGCAAGGACCTCATTCACAAGGTCATTGAGGATGCCGCCTGGTTAACGAACGATAAGCTGCACATTGTTTACCTCGCCAACTACGATTGGGAACTGGGCGCGATGCTCACGGCGGGCGTGGATGTCTGGCTGAACACCCCGCGCCGGCCCTACGAGGCCTCGGGAACCAGCGGCATGAAGGCCGCCCTGAACGGCGTGCCCAGCCTGTCGATTCTGGATGGGTGGTGGATCGAGGGCTGCATCGAGGGCTTTACCGGCTGGGCCATCGAGGACGGCGCCGATGATGCCGCAGAGGCCAACTCGCTCTATCACAAGCTCGAAACAGCCGTGGTCCCGCTTTACCTGGATGCCCCGGAGAAATGGGCTCGCCTCATGCGCACCACGCTGGCCTTCAACGGCTCCTACTTCAACACCAACCGGATGGTCAAGCAGTACACCCGCAACGCCTACTATCCGGTGAAGCTGATCGAGCAGCCGAAGGCGCGGCCGGAAGCGTCCGCGGGCTGATGCCTACTCCATCGGCTGCCGGATGATCGTCTTCAGCTTCTCCGGCGCGGTGCGCCGCGGATCGCTCAGGTAGATCTCGTGATGCTTGCCGCGCAGTTCTTTTCCCGCGGCGTGGATAAAATCGTGGATCCGCTGGATTGTGGGGCCTTCTTCCGAAAACGCCCCGATGTACAGCACCTGCGCCGACGGGCCTTCCTCAAGCGTCGCGAAGCGCACCCGGTCGAGCGCGGCGGGATTCTTCTTCTTCCGCACCTGCTCAAACGCGGCATCCACCTCCGCCTGGGCGATCACATCCGGCTGCAGGATCATCGCCGTCCATTTCCAGCTCGACTTCTCCGCCTGGGAAAAGACGCGCGGGTCGTCGGCCCACCACAGGCCCTCCAGCGGCATCACGCCATAGTCGATGGCGCGCGGGCTCTTCTTGAGCGAGAACTTGAGCGTGTAGGAGAGCGAGAAGAGAGCTTCGATGGCCTCCTGATAGCTCTGCGCAGTGTTGGGGTCACCCTCGCCGTCCACCATGAGGTAAGTCAGCGGAGGAACGTTCACGGCGACGATGGCTCCGGCTTTCGTCCCGTAAAGATCCTTCCATTGCTTCTTCACATCGAGTTTCTTCATTGCGAAGTCTCCGTGCGACAATTCGCCGTCGGAAGTATAACTCAGTTCGGCTGTTCCTGGTCATCACTTTTGGGCAGAAGAAGGCGATCGATCCAAGGACCGCAATTCCAAAAGAGGAATGCTACGACCAAACAGATCGCAACTCGCGCAAACACGAACGCGATGTCCACACGATAATAGCCACTCCAGAAATCGTCATATCCTGAAGACCTCAATACGTTGGCGCGAGTTGTGTGATGATGGAGTGACACGAACCGGATGGGCAGATAGGTAAGCTCCATCAATGCATAGATTAATTGAAGAATGGATAGCCCGCGGCTAACCAGGAGCACAGCCTCTTTTCTTGACATAAGATTCCCCTTTTTGAGATTCTACGGCCTGATTTTCCATTTTATCGGTGAAGATTGATTTTCTTCGCATCAACCTTCCCTCAGGGGCTAAAGCCCACGTCTATTTAGTTGCATTTGCGGCACGACTGAAGTCGTGCCCTTTCAAAACATCGCATACATCGGGTTTCTTGATGAAAAATGTAAAAAGCAAATGCAAGAGCAAAAGCAAGTGCAAAAGCAGCCGCAGGTCCCTCGACTCCGCCTCTCGCGATAAATCTGCGAGAGGCTCCGCTCAGGATGACAGTTCATTTTGTTGACGAAGGCAACAAACAGGAGCGCAGTAACTACAAACTGACAACCGCTTTTCAATCCCCGGGCGCCTCTTCCAGCTCGGAGCCGAGCCGGTGCAGCTTCATCACCCGCCATTGCAGCCGGTCGAAGAACAGGTAGACGACCGGCGTCGTGAAGAGAGTGAGCATCTGCGAGACGATGAGTCCGCCGACGATGGTGATGCCCAGCGGCTGGCGCAACTCGGAACCGACACCCATACCGATGGCCAGCGGCAGTCCGCCGAAGAGCGCGGCCATGGTGGTCATCATGATCGGGCGAAAGCGCAATAAACACGCCTGGTAAATCGCCTCGACCGGGGGCAATCCCTGTTCGCGCTCGGCCTGCAGGGCGAAGTCGATCATCATGATGGCGTTCTTTTTCACGATGCCGATCAGCAGGATGATGCCGATCAGCGCGATGATACTCAGATCGGTTCCGGTGAGCATCAGGGCAAGGATGGCGCCCACGCCCGCCGGGGGGAGCGTGGAGAGAATCGTGAGTGGATGGATCAGGCTCTCATAAAGAATGCCGAGCACGATGTAGACGGCCACGAGCGCGGCGAGAATCAGCCATTTCTCGTTCTTCAGCGAATCCTGAAAGGCCTGCGCGGTTCCCTGGAAGGTGGCGTGGACGGCGGAGGGCATGCCCATCTCGCTCTGGACCTTCTCGAGAGCCGTGACCGCATCGCCCAGGGCTACGTTGGGCGCCAGGTTGAAGGTGAGCGTGACGGCCGGGTACTGGCCCTGGTGATTGACGGCCAGCGAGGTCCGCTGCTGCTGATAATGAGCGATTGTGGAAAGCGGCACCATCGCGCCGGTTGAGGATTTGATGAAGATGCCGTTCAGCGCATCGGGGCTCTGCTGGTAGATGGGGTCGACTTCCATCACCACGAAGTACTGGTTGAGCCCGGTGTACATGGTGGAGACCTCGCGCTGGCCGAAGGCGTCATAAAGAACTTGGTCAATGGCGGCGGCGGTGATACCCAATCGGGAAGCGGCGTCGCGGTCGATGACCAGATTGGCGGCCAGACCCTGATCCTGCTGGTCGGTGGAAACATCGCGCAACTCGGGCATGGTCTTCGCGCGCGCTTCCAGCCGGGGCGCCCAGGCGTTCAACTCATTCAGATTCTCGTCCGAGAGCGTGTACTGGTATTGCGCGGCGCTCGCGCGTCCGCCGACCTGAAGTTCCTGAAATGCCTGAAGAAAAAGCCTGGCTCCTGGAACGCCGCTGAGGCGGGCGCGCAGCCGGTTGACCACCTGGTCCGCGGAGACACGGCCAGGGCGCTCGTTGAGAGGCTTGAGGGCAACGAACATGAAGCCCACGTTGTTGCTGTTGCGTCCGCCGCCGGCAAAGGCGGTCACGGTGCGTACCGCGGGATCGTCGAGGGTCATCTGCGCCAGTTGGCGCTGCTTGTCGCGCATGGCGGCAAAGCTGATGTCCTGCGCCGCTACGGTCTGCCCGCCAAGCCGGCCCGTGTCCTGCTGGGGAAAGAATCCCTTGGGCACGATGATGTACAGATAGATATTGAGAGCAAAGGTGCCGATGAGCACGCACAACATCAGAGCCTGGTGGCGCAACACCCAGCGCAGACCGGATGCGTATTCGTTGTGCAGCCAGTTGAAGGCGCGTTCGCTGGCCCGATAGACCGGTCCGTGGCGGCTCTCGTCCCGCGACTTGAGGAACTTGGCGCAGAGCATTGGGGTCGTGGTCAGCGAGACCAGCAGCGAGACGGCGATGGCCACGCTTAATGTAACGGCAAACTCGCGGAAGAGCTTGCCGACGATGCCGCCCATCAAAAGGATCGGGATGAAGACGGCGATCAGCGAGGTGCTCATCGAGAGCACTGTAAAACCGATTTCTTTAGATCCCTTCATGGCCGCATCGAAGGGATTCATGCCCATTTCGAGGTAGCGGGTGATGTTCTCGATGACTACGATGGCGTCATCGACCACAAAGCCCGTGGCAATCGTCAGGGCCATCAGCGAAAGGTTGTCGATCGTGTAGCCCAGCAGGTACATCACGCCGAAGGTGCCGACCAGAGAGAGCGGCACGGCGATGGATGGAATGATGGTGGCCCAGACCTCGCGCAGGAAGAGGAAGACCACCAGCACCACCAGCGCCACGCTGATGATGAGCGAAATCTCCACGTCATGCACGCTGGAGCGGATGGTGGTGGTGCGATCCACGGCCACGTCGATCTTGATGGTGGGCGGAATGGAGGCCTGCAGGCGCGGGATCTCAGCCAGCACGTTGTCCACGGTCGAAATAATGTTGGCGCCGGGGCTCTTGAAGATGATAATCAGCACCGCGCTCTTGAGCTCGGCGGGAGGACCCTTGTCCGGTTTGATAGCCGAGACGCCGGCGGTGTGAATGTCGGCGATGCTGTCGGTCACCTTGCCGATGTCGGTAATGCGCACCGGCGCTCCGGTCTGCGGGTTATAACCGGCGATGATGGGCCCGTAATCGCTAGCCTTGAAGATCTGGTCGTTATCGCTGATTTGCCAGCGCTGGTTGGCGTTCTGAAAGGCGCCCTTGGGGCGGTTGGCGTTGGCCCCGGCCAGGGCAGTGCGCACCGCCTCCAGGCCGATGCCGTTCGATCCCAGTTGCATGGGGTTCAATTCCGCGCGCACTGCCGGACTCGAGCTGCCGCCTACAAATACCTGGCCGACGCCCTGAATCTGAGAGATCTTCTGCGCCAAAATGGAATCGGCCATGTCGTACATCTGCGGCTTGGGCACCACGTCCGAGGTCAGCGTCAGGATCAGGATCGGCGAGTCGGCCGGATTGGCCTTGCGGTAGCCGGGGTTTTGCGGCAGATACGACGGCAACTGGCTGCGGGCCGCGTTGATCGAGGCCTGCACGTCGCGGGCGGCGGCGTCGATGTTGCGATTGATGTCGAACTGCAAAGTGACGTTCGTCGAGCCCAGCGAGCTCGTCGAGGTCATCTGGTTCACGCCCGCAATGCGCCCGAATTGCCGCTCCAGCGGCGTTGCCACGGCCGAGGCCATGGTCTCGGGACTTGCCCCAGGCAAACCCGCCCCCACGCCGATGACCGGGTAGTCCACGTCCGGCAGCGAGGCCACGGGCAGCAGAGAATAGGCCACCGAACCTGCCATCAGCAGGGCCAGCGAGAGCAGCGAAGTGGCCACCGGGCGCTGAATGAAGGGTGCGGAAAGATGCATCTCTTAGCCTCTAGCTCCTAGCTTCTAGCTAAGAACCTGTGTTCCATCAAGCTCTTCTGCTTGCGCAAGGTTCCAAATCTCCGGTACTGCTGAGTGCCTCATAACCGAAAGCTAGAAGCTAGGAGCTAGAGGCTAGAAGCTGTTTCCAGTTGCTGTTCATGGCCGGCCTTGAGCTCCCGCGGCTTCATGCGCTGAGCCAGCTTGTCGAAATAGAGATAGGTGACCGGAACCGTGTAGAGCGTGAGCAACTGCGAAAGGATCAATCCGCCGACAATGGTGACGCCCAGCGGCATGCGCAGCTCCGCGCCCACGCCGCCGCCCAGGGCCAGCGGCAATCCTCCCAGCATGGCGGCCATCGTGGTCATGATGATCGGCCTGAATCGCAACTGGCAGGCCTGGAAGATGGCAGCCTCGGCGGACTTGCCTTCGATGCGCTCCGCCTGCAGGGCAAAGTCGATCATCATGATGGCGTTCTTCTGCACGATGCCGATGAGCAGGATGATGCCGATAAGCGCAATCACACTGAATTCGGTGTGCGTGATGAGCAGGGCAAGCAGCGCGCCCACCCCCGCCGAGGGCAGGGAGGAAATGATCGTGATGGGGTGAATGTAGCTCTCATAAAGCACTCCCAGCACAATGTAGACGGTGATCAGCGCGGCCAGAATCAGCAGCGGCTCATTCGCCAGCGAGGTCTGGAAGGCGGCGGCCGTGCCCTGGAAGCTGGCGTTGATTGAGGCCGGCATCTGGATGCGCTTCTCGATGCGGCTCACCGCGTTGACGGCATCGCCCAGAGCCTTGCCCGGCGCCAGGTTGAAGCTGATAACGGTGGCGGGGAACTGTCCCTGGTGGCCGATGGAAAGTTGCGCGGTTGACTGTTCCCAGTGTGCCAACATGCTGAGCGGAACCTGCGTGCCGTTGCCGGACTTCACGTAGAGGTTGCTCAGCGTAGAGGGATCGGTCTGGAAGTTCTGTCCCACTTCCATCACAACGTGGTACTGGTTCAGTTGGGTGAAGATCGTGGAGACCTGGCGCTGGCCGAACGCGTCATAGAGCGTGTTGTCCACGTCGGCCATGGCAACGCCGAGCCGGGCCGCGGTGTCGCGGTCGATGACCAGTTGGGCGCCCAGCCCCTGGTCCTGCAGGTCGCTGGCCACGTCGGTGACCACGGCTTCCTTGCCCAGCTCAGTGACCATCAGCCGGGTGTATTTGGCCAGCTCCACTGGGTCGGGGTCTTCGAGCGAGTACTGGAACTCAGTGCGGCTGACGCGGTCTTCCACCGTCAGATCCTGAAGCGGCTGCAGAAAGAGCTGAATCCCCGCGGAGTCTTCAACGCCGCTCAGCTTCGACTGCAACCGGCGGATCACCTCGGTTGCGGAGATCTTGCGCTGATCGAGCGGCTTGAGGTTGATCTGGATGCGCCCCGAGTTCAGCGTGGTATTCGTTCCATCCACGCCGATAAAGGAGGAAATGTTGTCAACGGCGGGATCTTGAAGCAGAACGTCCACAAGCTTCTGCTGGCGCTCGGCCATCGAGGTGAAGCTGACCGTCTGCGGCGCCTCGCTGATTCCCAGGATCACGCCCGTATCCTGCACCGGAAAGAAGCCCTTGGGAACCACAATGAAGAGAAGAATCGTGACCACGAACGTCGAGATGGTCACCATCAGGGTCACAAAACGGTAGCGCAGGACGACCTGCAGCGTGCGCCCGTAGAAGGCGATGATTGAGTTGAAGACCCGCTCCGACCAATAGTAGAAACGCGTCTGTTTGGCAGTCGCCTTGTCCTGAAGAATCCGCGAGCACATCATCGGGGTCAGCGTCAGCGAAACCACGGCGGAGACCAGGATGGTGACCGCCAGCGTGATGGCGAACTCGCGGAAGAGCAAGCCCACCACATCGCTCATGAAAAGCAGCGGAATCAGCACCGCGATCAGCGAGACGGTCAGCGACATGATGGTGAAGCCGATCTGCTCGCTGCCCTTGAGCGCGGCCCGCATCGGGCTGTCGCCCTCCTCGATGAAGCGCGAAATATTCTCGATCATCACGATGGCGTCGTCCACCACGAAGCCCGTGGATATGGTGAGGGCCATCAATGTCAGATTGTTGAGCGAGTAGCCCAGCAGATACATCACGCCGAAGGTTCCGACAATCGAGAGCGGCACCGCGACCGAGGGAATGATCGTCGCCGCCAGGTTGCGCAGGAAGAGGAAAATGACCATCACCACCAGGGCCACGGTGAGCATCAATTCGAATTCCACGTCCTTGACCGAGGCGCGAATCGTCACCGTGCGGTCGGTAAGAACTTTCACCTTCACCGAGGCCGGCAGGCTGGTCTGCAACTGCGGCAGCAGCACCTTGATGCGATCGACAACCGCAATGATGTTGGCGCCCGGCTGCCGCTGAATGTTCACGATCACCGCCGGCTGGCGGTCCATCCAGGCGGCCTGCTGCGAGTTTTCCGCCGCATCGACGATGGTGGCCACGTCGGAAGCTCGCACCGCGGCTCCGTTTCGATAGGCGATGATCACCGGCTTGTAGTCGTCGCTGGCCACCAACTGATCGTTGGCCCCGATGGTGTAAGACTGGCGGGCGCCGTTCAGCGTTCCCTTGGCCTGGTCCACATTGGCGTTGGCGAGAGCCGTGCGCAGGTCTTCCAGGCTCAGGTTGTAGGCGGCCAGTTGAGCCGGGTTGGCCTGGATGCGCACGGAGGGCTTTTGTCCGCCGGCGATTGAAACCAGTCCCACGCCGGTGACTTGGGAGATCTTCTGCGCCAGATTGGTATCGGCCGCGTCCTCAATCTTGTCCAGAGGCAGCGAGTCGGAGGTAAGCGCCAGTGTCATGATGGGCGCGTCGGCGGGGTTGACCTTGCTGTAGATGGGCGGATTGGGCAGGTCGGCGGGCAGAAAGCTGTTGGCCGCGTTGATGGCCGCCTGCACCTCCTGCTCGGCCACGTCGATGTTCTCGTCCAGATTGAATTCAAGCGTAATGACCGAGCCGCCGCCGCTGCTCACCGAGGTCATCTGCTTCAGTCCCGGCATCTGCCCGAACTGCCGCTCCAACGGCGCGGTCACCGACGAGGCCATCACCTCCGGTCCGCCGCCGGGATAAAACGTCAGCACCTGGATGATCGGGTAGTCCACCTCCGGCAGGGCGGAGACCGGCAACTGGAAGTAGCCCACTGCGCCAGCCATCAGGATGGCAAACATCAGTAGCGAGGTCGCCACCGGGCGCAGAATGAATGGCCGGGAAGGACTCAGGCTCACTGCTTCTCCTTCTTCTCTTCTTTGCGATTCCCGCGGGGAGCCGGGGCATTGACCTGCGCCCCGGAGCGCGAAGCCGCGCCTGGAGTTGCGCTGGGGCCGCTCCCGCTTCGGCCTGCGCCTTGTCCAGCAGTGCTCTGGCCGGCGTCTTGCTTTCTGCGCTGGGCCGGCACACTGATGGTCACAACCTGGCCCGGCTTCAGCCGGTCAGCTCCGTCCACCACCACGTTCTGGCCCGCTTCCAGGCCAGTGTCCAGAATGGTCACCTGCCCTTCGGCCAATGCCACCTTCACCAGTTGAATCCTGGCCGTGGAGGTCTTCTTCACGCTGTCGGTATCGACCACCCACACATACGGTCCCTGGTTGCCGGTCTGGATGGCCGCCGACGGCACCACCAGTGCATTGGGCCGCTGCTCCATGATCAAATGAATGTTGACGAACTGGTCGGGAAACAGCGCCTGATCCTTGTTGTCGAAGACCGCCTTCAGCTTGCCGGTTCCGGTGGTGGTGTCAATCTGGTTGTCGGCGGTCAGCAGATAGCCGCTGGCCAGTTTCACGGTGTCGCCCTGGTTGTAGGCCTCCACGGCCAGGCGCTTTTTCGATCCCAGCCCGCTCAGCACCTGGGGAAGCTGATCCTCCGGCAGCGTGAAGTAAACCGCAATGGGCTCAAACTGATTGATGACCACCAGGCTTGTGGTGCCGGCGGCGATGATGTTGCCGGGATCCACCAGCCTCAGCCCGATGCGGCCATTGATGGGCGATTGAATGGTGCACCAGCCAAGCTGCAACTGGGCCGTCTCGATAGCCGCCTTGTCGGCCTCGATTGCGCCCTGATACTGGCCCTCGGCGGCCTCATCGGCGTCCAGCGTCTCCTTTGACACTACGCCTGCCGCGAAGAGCGCTGTGTAGCGCTTGAACTCAGCCTGGGCGTCCTTGAGCAGCGCCTCATCGTGGGTCAGTGTGCCCTTGGCCTGGTCCAGGGCAGCCTTGTAAGGCCTGGGGTCGATGACGATGATCGTCTCGCCCTGCTTCACCTGCTGCCCTTCAGTGAACTTGACCGGTTCCAGCTCGCCGCTGACTCTTGCCTTCACCGTAACGCTCATGTAGGGCATTACCGTGCCCAGAGCCGTCAGATAGATGGGCATGGGCTTCTGCTCGGTAGCCGCCACCTGCACCGGCACCGGCCGGCTCATCAGCGCCGCCGCCTGGCTGCTCGCCTGGCTCTTGGACGCTTTCTCGTTCTGGTAGATCTTCCAGACGATCAGCCCCAGAGCGGCTACCAGCGCCAGGTACACGATGATGCGCACCCAGGAGCCCTTATGGGCGGGGGGTTGTGGATCACTTCCATTTGCGGCCAGATAGGACTCCGGAGTGCCTTCAATAGACATGGTGTCGATTCCCGTCGTTTCTCTTCAGTGATGCCCAGGCAATGGGCGTCGAATTTGCCCTTCCGGGCAATAGGCAAAATGTCCGCCTTCACTTCTACCGACGCTTGAGTTTCCTGAAAGGTTTCGTCCGCCCGGCCAGCGTCCGTTGCCGGGCCGCTCATCTTCGCCAACAAAGAAACAGATCCTCCGTGGCCGCGGGACTCAACTATTGTAAGCGAGCCACGCGGCTGCCGGGCAATTGCGCCGCGCGAAGAGGGGGTTTCGTTTGACGCTATACTTGACCCTGAGTTCACCGAGGATCGCTTGCCGCAGAATCCCGCCAAGCCCGAACAGGACAATCGGTTGCTGCCGCTGTGCGTCGATCTGGATGGCACGCTGATCAAATCCGACACGCTCTTCGATGCGGTCTGCCTCTTCGTGCGCCGGAATCCGGCCAGTTTCTGGAAACCGGCGCTCTGGCTGGCCGGGGGGCGCGCCCGCCTCAAGGCCATGGTTGCGAGCCAGGCCCCCCTCGATCCCGCTCGGCTGCCCTATAACACTGAGTTGCTTCGCTATCTCGAAGCCGAGCACAGCCTGGGCCGGCAAATCTACCTGGCGACCGGGGCAGACAACTCAGTGGCAGAGCGTGTGGCAGCTCATCTGGGCATCTTTGCCGGTGTGCTGGCCTCCGATGGCGCGGCCAACCTGACCAGCAGCAGGAAGCTTGCCCTCCTCAACTCCCGTTTCGGCGAGTTCGACTACATAGGCAACTCCAGGGCCGACCTGCCTCTGCTGGCCAACGCGCGCCAGGTCATGGTGGCCAATCCATCCCCTGGCCTGCGCATGGCATTGCGGATGCGGCGGATTCCGGTGGCCCGGACCTTTCTCGACCGCCGGCCTTTGGCGCGCACACTGCTGAAGGCCATTCGCATCCATCAGTGGGCCAAGAACACGCTCCTGCTGGCGCCGCTCCTGCTCTCCCACAAGCTCCATCTCGCGGCTGTCGAAGCGGTCATCGCCGCCTTCTTCTGTTTCAGCTTCATGGCCTCGGCCAGCTACCTCTTCAATGATCTGATGGACATCGAGAGCGACCGCCGTCATCCGGTCAAGCGCTTCCGGCCCTTTGCCGCAGGCGATTTGCCGATTCCGGGGGGCGTGCTGCTGGCGGTCGCGCTCATCGCCGCCTCGGCGTCATTGCTGCCCCTGCTTCCCGTCGAATTCGCAGGGTGGCTGGCGGTTTATATCGTTTCCACGACGGCCTACTCCTTCTATCTCAAGCAAGTGGCCCTGGTGGACGTGCTGACCCTCTCCGGCCTGTACACCCTGCGCCTGCTGGCCGGAGGCGCCGCAACGGGAACGGAGATCTCTCCCTGGCTGGCCGGTTTTTCAGTCTTTCTGTTTCTCTCCCTGGCCATGGTCAAACGCTTCTCCGAGCTCGAAAACCTGCGTGAGCGCAGCGTCACAGAGACCCATGGGCGAGGCTACCTGGCAGCGGACCTGGAGCAGATTCGCGCCTTCGGCACAGCCAGCGCCACCGCCGCCGTGGTGGTCTTTTCGCTGTATATCTCGCGCCCCGACGTGGAGGCCCTCTACAAGCACGCCAGCCGTCTCTGGCTCATCGTGCCGCTGATGCTCTACTGGCTCTACCGCGTCTGGCTGCTGGGCTCCCGCGGCGAGATGGACGAAGATCCGGTCATCTTCGCTCTCCGCGACCGGGTCAGCCTGGCGGTGGGAGCCTGCGTGCTGGCGGTGGCCATCTTGGCCATCTAGTGGGGAGGCAGCCAGATGGCCGGGAAGATCGAAGCCGGCCGCCGCGGTTCATCCTCCGGGATGCCCGGCCCGCCAGCCTGCATCCTTTGCGCCCATTCATCCGTCTCAGAGACAGAGCGCGGGACCACTTTGCCAGCGCGCGGGAATCTTCGTCTACGATAATAGTTTCAACACGATGTTGGGCCGGACCTGGCCGGTGAGCGCCGTCCGGCTTCGGAACCCGATGAGCCGGCCGTAACCGGATCAGAGACCTTGCCGAGCCGTTCCGGAGCAATCCGGCGGCGAGCAGCCCGGCTCAGGAGCGAGTACCTGCCTTATGTGGATTGTCCGGCTTGCGCTGCGGCGGCCTTACACCTTCGTCGTCTTTGCGCTCTTGATTCTCATCCTCGGCGTCTTCAGCATCGAAACGATGCCCACGGATATCTTTCCCAACATCGACATCCCCGTCGTCACGGTAGTTTGGAATTTCACAGGCCTCTCCGCGGATCAGATGGCCAGCCGCATCGTCACCAACAGCGAGCGCGGCATGACCACCACGGTCAACGACATCGAGCACATCGAGTCGCAATCGCTGAACGGCATCGGGCTCATCAAGATATTTTTTCAGCCGAATGTCAACATCGGAGTGGCTGTCTCGCAGGTGACCGCCATCTGCCAGGTGCAGTTGCGCTCGCTGCCGCCCGGCTCCACGCCGCCCTTCATCATTCAGTACAACGCCTCCAGCGTGCCCATCCTCATGCTGGGCCTCTCTGGAACGGGCCTGAACGAGCAGCAGGTGAGCGACGTTGCCAAGAACAACATCGGCGTCCAGTTGGCGACCATCGAGGGAGCGCAGACTCCGTATCCCTACGGCGGCAAAACGCGCCAGATTCAGGTGGACCTCGACATGCCCGCGCTTCAGGCCAAGGGGCTCTCGCCGGTCGATGTGGTCAACGCCATCTCCGCGCAGAACCTGATCGTCCCCTCTGGAACCATGAAGATCGACCGCTTCGAATATGCGGTTGAAACCAACTCCGCGCCCAGCGTTGTCGATAGCTTGAACAATCTGCCCATCAAAGCGGTCAACGGCGCTGTCATCTACATCCGCGACGTAGCCCACGTGCGCGACGGCTACCCGCCGCAGACCAACATCGTGCGCGTGAACGGCAGCCGCGCCATCATGATGGCCGTCATGAAGACCGGCTCGGCCTCGACGCTGGACATCATCAAGGGAGTTCACGAAAAGCTCGAGAGCATCCGGGGCCAACTGCCCCCGCAACTGCAAATCAGGTACCTCTCCGACCAGTCGATCTTTGTCCGCGGCGCCATCGACGGCGTGGTCCGCGAGGCCATCATCGCCGCCTGCCTCACCGCCATCATGATCCTGGTCTTTCTGGGCAGTTGGCGCTCCACCGTCATCATCGCAGTCTCCATTCCGCTCTCCATTCTCTGCTCGCTCAGCGTGCTGGCCATGCTGCACGAGACCATCAACATCATGACCCTGGGCGGCTTTGCGCTGGCCGTCGGTATCCTGGTCGACGACGCCACCGTAGCCATTGAAAACATCAATCGCAACCTCGAATCCGGCAAGGAACTGGAGCAGTCCATCCTCGACGGCTCCGCGCAGATCGCCGTTCCCGCCCTGGTCTCCACGCTGGCCATCTGCATCGTCTTTGTTCCCATGTTCTTCTTGAGCGGCGTGGCGAAGTACCTATTCGTTCCCATGGCCGAGGCGGTGGTCTTTGCCATGCTGGCCAGCTACCTGCTCTCCCGCACCCTGGTCCCCACCATGGCCAAGTACCTCCTCAAGGAACATGACGAAGCCCAGACCGCCGCGCAGCGCGCCAGCCGAAATCCCTTCATCCGCTTCCAAAAGGGCTTTGAATCCGGCTTCGAGAGCTTTCGCGGCGGCTATGTGCGCCTGCTCACCCTGTGCGTGGACAACGCGGTGGTCTTTCTGATTCTCTTTCTGCTCCTCGCCGTCGGATCGTTGGGACTTGCGCCTTTTCTGGGCCAGGACTTCTTTCCCGCCGTGGACTCCGGCCAGTTCAAGATTCACCTCCGCGCCCCCACCGGCACGCGCATCGAAGAAACGGCCGCGCTCTGCGACCGGATCGACTCAACCATCCGCGAGCAGATTCCTTCGAGCGAACTGGTCACCATCCTCGACAACGTCGGCGTGCCCTACTCCGGCCTGAACCTCTCTTACTCGACCTCGGCGCCCATCGGCCCCGCCGATGCCGACATCCAGGTGCAATTGACCCCCGATCACCATCCCACCGCGGCTTACGTAGAGCGGCTGCGTCCCGTGCTGGCCCGCGAATATCCCGGCGTCACCTTTTACGCGCTGCCGGTGGACATCGTCACCCAAATCCTCAACTTCGGCCTTTCGGCGCCCATCGACATCCAGGTTGTCGGGCCAGATCTTTATGGCAATCGCGCCCTTGCCGAGCGCATGGCCAGCGAAGTTCGCTACATTCCCGGCGCGGCGGACGTGCGCATCCAGCAGCCCTTCAACTACCCCAATCTGACGGTGAATGTGGACCGCACTCGCGCCCAGTCGGTTGGACTTACCCAGAAGGACGTGGCGACCAGCCTGCTGGTGGCCCTCAGTGGCAGCTTCCAGACCACCCCCAGCTTTTATCTGGACCCCAAGAACGGCGTCACTTACAGCGTCGCCGTCATGGCTCCGCAATACGGTCTGGATTCCCTGGCCGCACTGAAGAGCCTGCCCGTCACCGGCCTGCTCGCGGCCCAGCCTCCCAACGTCGCCGCCGCACCCGGCGCTGCCCCTGCCGCCGTGCCTGGCGCCGCCTCCACTGGCGCTCCCGGATCTCCCGTTTCCAACCAGATTCTGGGCAACCTGGCTTCCATCGTCCCTGGCGCTGAACTGGGCACCGTCAGCCACTACGATGTTCAGCCGGTCATCGACATCTACGCCAATGTGGACGGAACCGACCTGGGCAGTGTGACCAAAGCCATGGAGGGGATCATCGCCCGCCACCAGAGCGAAAAGCCGACCGGCTCGCACCTCACCCTCCGCGGCCAGAGCGAGACCATGAAGAAGTCCTACATCGGCTTGCTGGCCGGCCTCGCGTTTTCTATCCTTCTGGTCTATCTGCTCATCGTCGTAAACTTCCAGTCCTGGCTCGATCCCTTCATCATCATCGCGGCTCTGCCCGCGGCCTTGGCCGGCATTGTCTGGTTCCTCTTCCTCACCAATACGCGGCTCAGCGTGCCGGCCCTCACCGGCGCCATCATGTGCATGGGCGTGGCCACCGCCAACTCCATCCTCGTGGTCAGCTTTGCCCGCGAGCAGCTCGATGTTCTGGTGGGCGATGCCCGACGCGCCGCGCTCAATGCCGGCTTTGTCCGCCTCCGCCCCGTGCTGATGACCGCCCTGGCCATGATCCTTGGCATGGCGCCCATGGCCCTGGGCCTGGGCGAAGGTGGTGAGCAGAACGCCCCGCTGGGCCGCGCCGTCATTGGCGGCCTGCTGCTGGCCACCGTCGCCACGCTTTTCTTTGTGCCTGCATTCTTCTCTCTGGTTCACGGCTCGCTGGAAAGCCGCCGCAAAACGCCTCAAGGTCTGCAACCGGCCGGCGCCATCGACGAGTTTGACGAGATTTCGGAGTAACTTCTTATGACCAACGAACCCAATCCGAACCTTCCACCGGCGCAAACTCACGAGACCGCGCCCGAGCAGAAGCGCATCTCGCCGGGCAAGGCTTTGGTGGGTGTGGCGCTGGTGCTTATCGTTCTCGCCTGCCTGGCGGGCTACGGGATTTGGCGCCGCCATCAGGCCGATAACGTCCTGGCCGACACCACCCGCGAGGTGGCCGCGCCCACCGTCATCGTCGCCGCTCCCAAGCCGGGAGCGCCGGTGGAGAGCTTTGTGCTGCCCGGCAACGTCACCGCCTTCACCGATTCGCCCATCTACGCCCGCACTGCCGGTTATCTGACTAAGTGGTACTTCGACATCGGCGCCCGCGTAAAGAAGGGCGCTCTGCTGGCCGAGATCGCCACGCCCGAAGTGGACCAGCAACTGGCCCAGGCCCAGGCCGATCTCAATACTGCCCAGGCCAACGCCAACAACGCCCGCATCCAGGCCGACCGCTACACCGGCCTGGTCCAATCCAACGCCGTCTCCCGCCAGGACACCGATACCTTCGTGAATCAGGCCACATCCACTGCGGCGCAGGTCCGCTCCGCCCAGGCCAATGTCTCCCGGCTGCTCGAACTGCAATCCTTCGAGAAGGTCTATGCGCCCTTCGACGGCGTCATCACCGCCCGCAATATCGACACCGGCCAGTTGATCGACCCCGGCGCGGGCAAGGAACTCTTTCACCTCCAGGCGATTCAGACCCTGCGCGTCTATACCAACCTGCCGCAAATCAACTCGGCCAACGTGAAACGCGGCGCAAAGATCGGCCTCACCTTTGCAGAGCACCCCGGCAAGGTATTCGAAGGCACACTGGTTCGCACCGCCGATGCCATCGATCCGGCCAGCCGCACCCTTTTGGTTGAGATTGACGTGGACAACCGCGCCGGTGAACTGCTGCCTGGCTCGCTGGCCCAGGTTCACTTCAAAACGCCCCCGGCCTCGCCCACCTTCATCGTGCCCGCCGCCGCGCTCATCTTCCGCCGCGATGGCCTGCGCGTGGGAACCGTGGTCAATGGCAGTGTCGCCCACATGGTTTCCGTGCTCATCGGCGAGGACGACGGCGCCACCGTGCAGATCCTCACCGGCCTTGGCCCCGCCGACCAGGTCATTCAGGATCCGCCCGACTCGCTCATCGAGGGCGAAAAGGTCCAGGTCGTTCAGCCTGCCAACCGAACCAACGCGGGAGGCAAGTAATATGCCCGCGCCTCAGTCAGCAGAGGAAGACTTCGTTTTGAAAGGGCACGACTTCAGTCGTGCCGCAAATGGTTCAAAAACTGCGCGGGCTTTAGCCCCTGAGGGATGCTTTTCTTCAAAACCGCTGGATGCCCCATCCATGCCGCGGTTTCATCGCGGCATGGGTGGGAAACCACGAACCTCAACCATCCCTGTTTTCGTTTCCCTTCTCGCCCTGGTTTCCCTCACCGCCTGCAAGCCCGTCGGCCCCAACTACAACCGCCCAGCCTACGAAGCCCCGCCCGCCTACAAAGAAGCCGGCGCATCCACCGTGACACCGCCCCCGCCGGCCCCCGCCGGAGGCGCATGGCAGCCCGCCAACCCCTCCGACGGCCTGATCCGCGGCAACTGGTGGCAGATCTACCAGGACCCCCAGCTCAACCAGCTCGAAGAGCGCATCGCCGCCAACAACCAGAGCCTGCGCCAGGCTCTCGAAACCTACCTCGCCGCGCACGACCAGATCGCCGTCGCCCGTTCCGCGCTCTTTCCCACGCTCTCCGCGGGGCCTTCGATCGCGCGCGACCGTGTTTCGCAAAATGGGCCGAATTACGCCGCCGGAAAGTCCCCCACGTATAACGACCTTGTCATCAGCGGCCAGGCCAGTTGGGAGCCGGACTTCTGGGGCCGTATCCGCCGCACTGTCGAAGCCGCGCGCTCAACGGCTCAGGCCAGCGCCGCCGACCAGGCCAACATCGACCTGAGCCTCCATGCCGAGATGGCCGCCGCCTACTTCCAACTGCGCGGCCTCGACTCCGAGATCAAGCTCCTCGAAGCCACCGTCGCCGATCTCGAACACCAACTCGACCTCACCCAGCGCCGTCTTGCCGGAGGCATCGGCACCGAGGCCGACGTGGCTCAGGCCCGCACCCAGCTTGAAACCGTGCGCGCGCAACGGGTCGATGTTGGCGTGGCCCGCGCCCAATACGAGCACGCCATCGGAACCATCGCTAACGCGAATCTCTCTGAGTTCAGCATTCCGCCTTCGCCACTCGACTTGTCCCTGCCCAAGGTTCCCCTCGGCGTGCCTTCGCAGTTGCTCGAGCGCCGCCCCGACATCGCCGCCGCCGAGCGCCGTGCCGCAGCCGCCAATGAGCAGATCGGCATCGCCGTCGCCGCCTTCTATCCCACCATCACCCTCAATGGCACGGGCGGCTTCGAGAGCGAACATGGCGGAACATGGATCCAGGGCCCCAGCGTGCTATGGAGTTTAGGGGCGCAAGCAACGGAACTCCTCTTCGACGCCGGCCAGCGCCGCGCTCTTACCGATCAGGCTCGCCACAGCTACGAGGCCCAGGCTGCCGCCTACAAAGCCTCCGTCCTCGCCGCCTTCAATGATGTGGAAGATCAGCTCTCCGGCCTGCGGATTCTGGAGCAGGAATCGACCGTCGAGCAGAGGGCCGTCGACTCGGCACAGCACTCTTACGAAATCTCCAATCAACGCTACAAAGGCGGCGTCACCAGCTATCTTGAAGTGCTGACGGCCGAAGCCGCGCTGCTCCAGAACCAGCGCACCGCTATCGACGTTCAGACGCGCCAATTCGTTTCGAGCGTAGGCCTGGTCCGCGCCCTCGGCGGCGGGTGGAATACCTCGCAACTGCCGAAGTAAGGGGGCCGTGGGGAGCCCCGAGTTCCTAGTCCCTCAGTCCCTTAGTCCCTATTCCCTGCTTCACCACATCCTGCCGCAAATGGCTAAACGCCGCCGGAGGCATATCGGTCAGCGGCAGCGCTGGCCCCTCCCACAGCAGCCGCGGCGATCCCTGGCTCACCGAGTGCAATCCCTCCAGATGAAACGTATGCTCACCCGCCCGCAGCCCCAGCGACCCTCGGTCATAGCGCATTGCATTGCCCGGCGAGCCGCAGACCTGGGCAAACGGCGGGCCGGTCTTCGCCACCTCCACGCCGTCGATCACCAACCGCGCCCCGTCGCGATCCATCAGGTGAAAGGTATAGCCCCCGTCGGCGGGAATGTCGATAAATCCCTCCCATGCGACGGCATAATGCGTAAAGCCCTGCGCATCGGTGTGCAGGTTGGGCCCTTCGCCGGTGAAGACCGCGCGTTTGGTTGCAAGCTCCGGCAGTTCGGTCCATTCTCCGGGGTAAATCCGCCAGGCCAACCCGGCTGTCGTTGGCCCGAGAATGCGCGCCGCCTCGTGCCAGTGAGCCACGGCCACCACGCCCTGCGCGGCCCAATCCTGACTGGTCGTATCAGGGTTGTCCTCATCATCCGTCACGTGGAGCAGAACCCGGAAGCGTCCGGCGCCGTCTCCGGCCCCATCGAGTTCGGTCCCGTCGGCATCCGGAAACCGGTGGCGCACCCGGCGGCCGCTGGCCTGGCTTCCATCGCCAAAGAGCCAGGTATAGCTGGCGCCGGGCGAGGGTTGGGCGGAGAACGTAACCGGCTGGCCCGGCGCAAAGACCGGCGGGTCCACGGTGAAGGCCGCCACCGGGCCATGCGGGGCCGTAAAGTGAGCAGGGGCCGCGCCGCCGGAGATCGTCAGCGGCAGATCGGCATTGCCGGCCGCACGCCTCTGGCCGTACTTCACGTTGTCGAAGGTCACGTCTGCTACGTCGCCGGTCATCGTCGAATCTTCCAGCGGCGGCTGGTCCAGCGCCCAGATGTTGTGGAAGGTGAACCCATGCAGCCCTGGGTACTCCTGCTCCATCTGCGCCAGCGAGTACCAGTCGTCGAGAAACAGATTCTCAAAAGTGAACTCCGAGTGGACGCCCTTGGCCTCCTGCGCGCCCCAGAAGCCGAGCAGGCCGAACGTCTGCCCGCATGCTCCGATGCCACCGTGGAGAATGTCGGAGTCGCGCAGAATGAAGTTGCGCGAGTTGAAGGTCTTTCGGGGCCAGCCCGCGCGCACAATGTTGGAGATGCTGGTCGATAGCTCGCTGTGCTCGATGAGAATGTTGTCCACGTCGTGCCCCGGCCGGATCATATCCGCATCGGTGTAGCCGTCCCAGTTGCCCTCCATGGCGAAGACATCGTCCGAGGCTCTCAAAAAGGAATTGCGCACAATGGAGTCGCCGCCGCCCAGCCAGTCCATGCCGTCCTGGTTCGCGTTGGCCGGGTTGCCGCCGATCAGGCGCAGGTCGTCAAACAGAAATCCCGTCGAGTCCTTCATCTGGATCGACCACGTTCTCGACCGCACAATGCAGGTCAGGCCGTCGATCTCCACGTTGTGAGCCTCGAGCGCGCCGATGCAGTGCCAGTCGGGCTTCTGCATCCAGCCTTCGTCGGCATTGGGATCCTGGGGGCCTTCATAAACAATGGTTCCGCGGCCCAGAATCTTTACGTTGCTAACCTTCCAAAGATTGAGGCTGCCGAAAAAGTACGAGCCGGGAGCCAGATAGATCGTCTCCCCGCTCTTTGGATTGAGGCTTTGGTGGTAGACCCCCGCCTGGTAAGCATGAATCGCCTGCTTGCGCGGCATCGGCGGCGGCGGCGCGCCGGCAAAGAGGAACAGCATCTTGGCGTGGTTCAAAAAGTCGCCCGGCCGCGAGATGGAGAGCTTGGCCGGCCCAGCGAGCCGGAAGCGGATCGTCTGGGCCTTGTCTCGGCCTTCGGGCCGGATCGGCCTCAACCCCAGCCGCCAGGGCTGAATGTCCACGCCTTTGTCCCAGAAGCCCTGCTCGGCCGCCGTAATCTCCACGGTCACAGGCCCGGTGATATCGAAGCTGACGAAATCGTAACTCGCGGCGGCATGGGCCACGTCCACCGTCTGGCCGTTCACGCGCACGGTAAAGGCCGTCGAGCGCATCTCCGCCGGAACAGGCGCGGCCTGCACGCGCGCAGCCGCGTGGGCGGCAACAGGAAGCGCGAAAAGAACCAAAAGCAGCGAACGAAAACCAGGCAAGAAGACGGACTCCGGCAACAAAGTGGGGACGAATCCACTGTAGCACCGGGGCGAACGGAACTACCATACTCTGGAGGCCGCGAACCTATTCAATCGGTCCCAACTCCCGCAACTTCCCCCATTCCCGTCTTCATGGAAGCCAGCGCCAGTTGCGTCACAGCCTCGACTGCAAGCGCTGGGAGACCTGCATAGAGGTGCGAATGAGGAAGGTCGTCAGCAGGAGGGTGAAGCTGCCAGCAATGAGTCCCAGCGGTATGATCCACAGGCCAAGAACCTCATGGGCCATAGGAGACACGCCGTAGATAAACGCTCCGGCCGAGACCACCTGCCCATCCTGAACCCATGCTCCGGTGTGCGAAGGGACGATTGTCTTGGCCAAAGCGACAATGACAAATCCAGCTCCGAATGAATATCCAAAGACGCCGCAAAAGAACACGAAGATCCCAAAGATGCTCTTCGTGGCAAGCCGCAGCGCAGCGCGCAGCAGCAGCAGGGGCGAAAAGCTGCGGCTGGCCTTGCGGATGAGTAGCCCATCGCGATACTGTGCGGCCAACTCCTCGGCCGATCCCAGCCGGGCGAGGACACTCTCAACGGAGGCGCCAGATTCCTCTGCGGAGTCGCGGACGTGGGCGTCGATCTCGCGAACGATCTCTTCCCGCTCGGCGATGGTGAGCGGGCCAAGATGCAAGCGGAGCGCGGTTAGATAGCTGTCGATCTGTGTTTCTGCCGTCATTGGTGATTCTCCTTCATAGCGAATACAGGTTCAAGAAGGCGGCTCAGGCCGCCCGAGAAGCTGGTCCAGGCCTCCGCCATCTGCCGCAGGCGCAGGCGTCCTGCGTCGGTCAGCGAGTAGTACTTGCGCGGGTGTCCGGCCTCAGCCTCAACCCACTCGGAGGTGAGCAGGCCTTCGGTCTTGAGCCGGTTCAAGATCGGGTAGATGGTGCCTTCCGCCAGAGCCAGTTGAGAGTGGTTCTCCAGAAAGCGAATGATTTCAAGGCCATACAGCCGTCCCTGCCAGAGACTGGCCAGAGCCGCCATCTCCAGCGCCCCTTTGCGCAGTTGAGCCTCCCAGCGGTCCGGCTGCTCACTCTGGTTTGGCTGAGCCCTTTGAATTGCCATAGCACTATACCTCGTATAGCTATGTATAATGCTATGAAAGATTCTTGTCAAGGCCAAAGTCTGTTTTTTGCAGGGATTATCTCGGAGGCGGTCCAGAGAGGAATCCGGCTTCAGATCCCTTCGCCCATCGAAACATACTGCCGCAGCCGCTCCAACTTCTCGCGGTAGGCTTCGCGCTCGGCGGCCTCGGCGGTGAACTGCTCGGCCGGCCTGCGCTGTCCGCCCATGCGTTCTTCCAGCTCCTCCACGCGAGCCGACAGCGCAATCAGCGAATCCGAAAGCGGATCCTTGATGTCGTGCGGATCGGTAATCAGCACTCGCTCGCCGTTGCGATAGACGATGTGCGCCGGAACGCCCACCACCGTCGAGTTCGGCGGCACATCCGACAGAACCACCGACCCGGCGCCCACGCGCGAGTTTTCGCCGATGGTGATGTTGCCCAGCAGGTTGGCGTTGTTGCCGATGAAGACCCCGTCGCAGACCGTCGGATGGCGCTTGCCGTGGCCCTTGCCGGTGCCGCCCAGCGTCACCCCCTGGTACATCGTCACGTCGCTGCCCACAATCGAGGTCTCGCCGATTACCACCCCGGCCGCGTGGTCGATGAAGAGCCTCCTGCCCAGCAGCGCGCCGGGATGAATATCCACGCCGGTGTAGAAGCGGGCAACCTGGGAGAGCAGCCGCGCCAGCAGCCGCATCCGGGCGCGCCACAAAGCGTGGGAGACGCGGTGAATCCACACCGCCCACAGCCCCGGATAGCAGAGAAAGACCTCCAGCCTGGAACGCGCGGCCGGGTCGCGCTCCAGGATGGAGTTGATGTCTTCGCGAATGCGGGCGAACAAAGCCATGGAGAGAGTCTTCTCTTGATGATAGAGGATGGAATTCAGCCCATTCTCTGTTGATCTCGGTTGAGCAGAGAGCCGGTGCACCAGGTCTCGCCTTTGAGACCTGGGCAACCACGAACCCCTGCGAGCTCCGCCCGCCCGGACCGCCTACACCGCAATCGCTTCAACCGGCAAGGCCAGCGCCTGCTGGCGCAACGGCTCGAAGAGCACGCTCGACAGGTAGCGCTCGCCGAAGTCGGGCAGCACCACCACAATCAGCTTGCCGGCATTCTCCGGCCGCGCGGCAACCTTCAGCGCCGCCGCTGCCGCGGCTCCCGAGCTGATGCCGACAAAGAGGCCCTCCTCCTTCGCCATCCGCCGGGCCATCTCAACTGATTCGTCGTTGGTCACCTGGACCACCTCGTCGATGAGCTTGGTGTCGAGCACGCTGGGAACGAAGCCCGCGCCGATCCCCTGAATCTTGTGCGGTCCCGGCTTACCGCCGCTCAGCACGGGGCTGTCGGTCGGCTCCACGGCAATCGCCTTGAACTCCGGCTTGCGCTCCTTGATGTATTTGGCCACGCCGGTGATCGTGCCGCCTGTTCCCACGCCGGAGATAAGGATGTCCACCTTGCCTTCCGTGTCCTCCCATATCTCCGGGCCAGTGGTGTGGTAGTGGATAGCCGGGTTCGCCGGGTTGTCGAACTGCTGCAGGATGTATCCATTCGGCGTCTTGGCCAGGATCTCGCTGGCCTTGGCGATGGCGCCCTTCATGCCGTTGGGGCCGGGGGTCAGCACGATCTCCGCGCCAAAGGCCAGCAGCGCCACGCGCCGCTCCAGGCTCATCGTCTCCGGCATGGTGAGGATGATCTTGTAGCCCTTGACGGCGGCCACAAAGGCCAGCGCGATGCCGGTGTTGCCGCTGGTCGGCTCGATCAGCACCGTTTTGCCGGGCACAATCTTGCCCCTCCGCTCGGCATCGTCGATCATCGCGAAGCCAATGCGGTCCTTCACGCTCGATACGGGGTTCTGGCTCTCCAGCTTGGCTACGACGGTTGCGGGCAAGCCCGCCGCTACGCGGTTCAGCCGGACGAGGGGGGTTTTACCAATCAATTCCGTGACATTCGCGGCAATACGCGCCATGATGATCTCCTTTTTTCGGGATGGCTCCCGTGGGTTCTCTGTTTTTTGGGGGGTGAAGGGTCAAACTGTCGGGCGGGAAAGTCTGCGCGCGAACGCCGCGCACGTCACCGTCGCAAGGTGCACCAGGGCGGTGTTAGCGACATCGACGCATGAAAACAGGTTAATCCTCTTGCGCACATTCTGGCAAATCTTTCTTTCGCCTTACCCCGTATTCCTCAGCCCCGCCGCTATGCCGCTGATCGTCGCCGCGATGGCCCGGTTCACCTCCGGCGTATCCTCGCCGGCCCGCTTCCGCCGCAGCAAATCCACCTGGATCAGGTGCATCGGATCGACGTAGGGGTTGCGCAGCTTGATCGAGCGCGCCAGCACCGGGTTCGATTCCAGCAGCTCATGCTGCCCTGTCACCGCCAGCAGCGCGCGCTCGGTGCGGTGAAACTCCTCCTCGAAGAGCTTGTAAATCCGCTCGCGCACCGCCGCGTCTTCCACCAGCGCGGAGTAGAGCCGCGCCGTGGCCAGATCCACCTTGCCCAGCGCCAGCTCCACGTTGCGCAGCAGGTCGATAAACAGCGGCAGCTCCCGAGCCATCGTCTGCAGCAGCTCCAGCGAGCCCGCCCGCGCCAGATACTGCTCCAGCGCAAAGCCCACCCCAAACCACGCCGGCGCCAGCAGCCGCGATTGCGTCCACCCGAAGACCCACGGAATCGCCCGCAGATCGGCAAGTTTTGTTGAGTCGCCGCGCCGCGCCGGCCGCGAGCCGATCTTGGCCTGCTCCAGCTCGCCCACCGGCGTCGACTGCTCGAAATACGTCACCACCTCCGGGTCGTCGAGAATATGCTGCCGGTAGAAGCGGAAGGCAATGCCGGAGAGCTTATCGAGCGCGGCCTCCCACTCCGGCTTCAGCACGCCGCTGAAATGCCCCTCCGGGTCTTTCGCATTCGGCCGGGCCAGCGCATCCAGCGAGGCTGCAATCATCAACTCCAGATTGCGCTCCGCCAGCACCTCGTCGGCGTACTTGAAGTTCAGCACCTCGCCCTGCTCGGTAATCCGCAACTGCCCGTCGAAGCTGTCCATCGGCTGCGCGAAGATGGCGCGATGCGTCGGCCCTCCGCCGCGGCCCACCGTCCCGCCCCGCCCGTGGAAGAGCCGCAGCTTGACCCCGCACTCCCGCGCCACCACATGCAGATCGCGATGCGCGCGGAAGATCTCCCATGTCGAGGTCAACATCCCGCCATCTTTATTGGAGTCGGAGTAGCCCAGCATCACCTCCTGCCAGTTCCCCCACGTGGCCATCAGCTTGCGATAGTCCTCCCGGCTCCACAGCTCGCGGCAGACGGCCGGAGCCCTGCGCAAATCTTCAATCGACTCAAACAGCGGCACCGGCATCAGTCCCGGATCACGCCCCGAGCCCTCAACCCGCACGCCGCCTAGCCGCGCCAGCCGCACCACGGCCAGCACATCCTCCACCGTCGATGCGCCGCTGATTACGTACTGGCGAATCGCCTCCGGCGAGCAGCCGTCCTTGATCTCCGCCACCACACGGAAGGTCTCCAGCACGCTCGAACTCTCCTCCGAAAGCTCGCCAGGCAGCGACGGCGCGACGGTGTCGGCAATCGTCTCCTGCAAGGCCGTAGCGTGCACCCGAGCATGTTGCCGAATGTCCAGCGTGTGCAGGTGCAGCCCAAACGCGCGCACCTGCAAAATCAGCGGATCCACCAGCGCCCGCGCAATCCGCTCCCCGCGATTGGCCTTGAGTGACGCGCGCAGCGTCTCCAGGTCGTCGATGAAATCAAGAACCGAGCAGTAAGGTGGCAGCGCCTCGGCCAGTTTGTCGAGCTTGGCAAAATTGTCCCGGCCGCGCGCCAGCGTATAAGGCATCACCGGCAGCCTGGCCCCCACCGGCCCCGGCTGCTCCAGCGTCCTCTGAATCCGCGCCTTCAGGCAAAGCGCGAAGCGGCGATAATACTCAAACTCGTACTGCGCCCCGAAGACCTGCGCCTCGGGTGTATGCACCAGCGCCACGTAGGCCTCCAGCCGCAGCATCAGCTCCTCGCTCGCGCCAATCTGCTGCGCGCTGGTCGTCAGCAGGTCGCAGATCTCATCCAGTCGCCGCTGGTAGTAGAGCAGCAGATGCCCCCGCGCCAGACGAATCGCGTCCCGTGTCACCTCCGGCGTCACAAAGGGATTCCCATCGCGGTCTCCGCCGATCCATGAGCCGAAGCTGAGCACCTGCGGCAGCTCGAGCGCCTCCATCTCAACGCCGTAAGCCGCCCGCAGCGCCTCGGCAATCTCCCGGTAAAGGCTGGGCAGCGTCTCGAAGATCGAGACATCGTAGTAGTCCAGCCCCATCTTGATCTCGTCGTAGACCGTGGGCCGCCGCGAGCGCACCTCGTCGGTCTGCCACAGCGCGGTGATCTCGGCGCGAATGGCCTCTTCCAGCCGCGCCATCTCCTGCTCGGGCACGGGAATCTGGTCGAGAGCCGCGAGAAACTCGCCGATCCTCCGCCGCTTGAACATCACCGTCCGCCGCGCCACCTCCGTCGGATGCGCGGTAAAGACCGGCACGACGAGAATCCGTCTCAGCCACTCCAGAGCCTCCTCCGCGCCAATCCCCACCCGCCGCATCTCGCATAATGTACCTGTCAAGGACCCGCGCTGGCGGCCGGCTGTGCCGCTCAGGTGCAGAGCCGTGCGCCGCCGCTTGCGATGGTTCGTTTCCGCTAAATTGATCAGCTCAAAATAAAATGCGAAAGCGCGCGTCAGCAGAACCGCCCGCTCCACCGGCAGCGAGTGCACCAGCTCCAGCGCCGTCGCCGCATGAAGCACAGCCTCTTCGTGCTGCCCGCGAGCCTCTTCGTCGCGCCGCCGGATCGTCCCCTGCCGCAGCGCTTCCACATGGGCAAACAGCTCCTCGCCCGCCTGCTCGCGCAAAACCTCGCCCAGCAGCGTGCCTAGAGAGCGCACGTCGCGCCGCAGAGGCGCATCCTTCAGCTCGCCGCTCTGCGCCTCCAGCTCAGCCAGCCGCTGCCCCCAACTCTCCGGACTCCACAAAAGACCCATCGTCTTTAAATTATGCACGATGGAGAAGGTTCGCAGCCTCACCTGCAAGGTGTGTCGCAAGCGAGCCTGATCTCCTGGGCCAGCTTCATCCGGCAGGCAGTAAAGGCGCTCAATCTCTTCGGCAACCACAACCGGGTGCCCCATCCTTGAATCGCCTTTTGATTCAAAGGTGGGAAACGAGGGATTCTGCCGGCCGCATCGCAGATGATTACTCTCCGCCCGCACACAATAAAAGGAGGAGCAAGACCGGACCTTCACTGTCCACTGTTCACTGACCACTGACCACTGACCACTCAGTCCTTCGCCGTCTTCTTGCGCCGCTCGCTCAGCATGGCGGGGACGGGCGTCGCGCCCATGGCGTCCTTCCACAAAATCACGTTGAGCTTCCGCGCGTCGGCGCGGTCGGCGTGCCGGAA
>Ga0302320_10001719_pt1 | contig 52386 bp, 43 predicted proteins | sample Bog_T0_3_FD_202130 | JGI IMG/M metagenome (GOLD analysis project Ga0302320, IMG submission 202130) | Peat permafrost microbial communities from Stordalen Mire near Abisko, Sweden - Bog_T0_3 | ecosystem: Environmental > Terrestrial > Soil > Wetlands > Peat | place: Sweden: Abisko, Stordalen Mire...
GGCGGGGGGGGGGGGGGGGGGGGGCCGCGCCGCCGCGGCCCCCCCCCCCTGACGGCGTCACCCCGTCTACCCGCCGCTTCTTGGCTGCGCCTTGCACGCAGCCATAATGACTAGAATGTCGCACGCCGCAGACGACCGCGCCGACCGGCCGCCGCCGGACCCGCTCCTCCTCGAGATCGCGGACTACGCGCTCGAGCCGGCGCGGGCGCAGGGCTCCCTCGCGACCGAGACGGCGCGCCTGTGCCTCATGGACACGCTCGGCTGCGGCTTCATGGCGCTTGGCTACCCGGCCTGCAGGAGGCTCCTCGGGCCGATCGTGCCGGGCGCGGAGCTCAGGGGCCGGGGCGCGCGCGTCCCCGGGACGGCGCACGAGCTCGAGCCCGTCCAGGCCGCGTTCAACATCGGCGCCATGGTGCGCTGGCTCGACTTCAACGACACCTGGCTCGCCGCGGAATGGGGGCACCCTTCCGACAACCTCGGGGCCCTTCTCGCGGCGGCCGACTATGCGGGCCGGGGGAACATGGAGGAGACCGGGGAGCCCCTTCGCGTGAGCGACGTCCTCGCCGCGATGGTGCAGGCGCACGAGATCCAGGGCGTCCTCGCGCTCGGCAACGCATTCAACCGCGTGGGCCTGGACCATGTGCTCCTGGTGAGGATCGCGTCCGCGGCCGTCTCGACCCGGCTCCTCGGAGGCTCGCGCGACCAGGTCGTGAACGCCCTCTCCAACGCATTCCTGGACGGGGGCGCCCTGCGGACGTACCGGCACGCGCCGAACACCGGATCGCGCAAAAGCTGGGCCGCCGGCGACGCCACGAGCCGGGGCCTCTGGCACGCCCTGACGGCGCTCAAGGGCGAGATGGGGTACCCGGGGGCGCTGTCGACGCGGACGTGGGGATTCGAGGACGTCGTCCTCAAGGGGAAACGCCTCGCCGTCCCGGCCCAGGGCTTCGGCAGCTACGTGATGGAGAACGTGCTCTTCAAGATCTCCTACCCCGCCGAGTTCCACGCCCAGACGGCGGTCGAGGCGGCGGTCGAGCTCCACGCGGAGGTGGCCCCGCGGCTGGCGGAGGTCGAGCGGATCGTCATCGAGACCCAGGAGAGCGGGCTAAGGATCATCAGCAAGACGGGAAGGCTTTCGAACCCGGCGGACCGCGACCACTGCCTGCAGTTCATGGTGGCCGTGGGCCTCATCAAGGGGGCCCTCGCCGCGGACGACTACGAGGACCAGGCCTCTGCCGACCCGCGCATCGATGCGCTGCGGGAGCGGATGCAAGTCGCCGAGAATCCCGAATTCTCCCGCGACTACCTGGACCCCGCGAAGCGCTCGATCGCCAACGCGGTCCAGGTCTTCTTCCGGACGGGCGCCCCCACCCGGCGGGTCCGCGTGGACTTTCCCGTGGGCCACCGCCGGCGCCGCGAGGAGGGCGCGCCGCTCCTGAAGAGGAAGTTCGAGGGCGCTGTCCGCGGGCATTTCGGCCCCGAGCGGGCGGACCAGATCGTCGCCCTCTTCTCAAGGCCCGAGGTGCTCGACGCCATGCCCGTGACGCAGTTCATGGGCGCGCTCCTGCCATAATCGGCGCAAAGGTTCGTCCACGGCGTTGATTTTTCGGCGGACAGCCGTAGGCTGACCGTTCCCGATTTCACGCACCCATGTCCACTGCCACTCCCCAGACCTTCGAATTCCAGGCCGAGATCAAGCAGCTGCTCGATATCGTCATCCACTCCCTCTACACGGAGAAGGAGATCTTCGTTCGCGAGCTGGTCTCGAACGCCTCCGACGCGCTGGAGAAGCAGCGCCACCTGCAGGTCACCGAGAAGGCCATCTACGACGACAAGCTCGAGCTCGAGATCAACATCACGACCGACGACAAGGCCAAGACCTTCACCATACAGGACTTCGGGACCGGCATGACCCAGGCCGAGCTGGTCGAGAACCTGGGGACGATCGCCCACTCCGGCTCGAAGGCCTTCGTCCAGGCCCTCGGCGAGGGCGACCAGAAGGCCGCGGGGCTGATCGGCCAGTTCGGCGTCGGGTTCTACTCGGCGTTCATGGTGGCCAAGACGGTGAAGGTCTACACGCACTCGTGGCGCGAGTCCGAGCCGGGCCAGCTGTGGACGAGCGACGGCACGGGCAACTTCGCGATCGAGGAGAGCTCCGGCGAGCGCAGGGGCTGCAAGGTGGTGATCGAGCTCAAGGACGAGTGCTCCGAGTTCAGCCAGGACTGGCGCATCCGGGAGATCATCGAGCGCTACAGCGCGTTCGTCTCGTTCCCCATCAACCTGAACGGGAAGCGCATCAACACGGTCCAGGCGCTCTGGCTGCGGGGCAAGAACGAGATCAAGGAGGAGGAGTACGCGGAGTTCTACAAGTTCCAGTGCCACGACTCCGAGAAGCCCCGCCTGCGCCTGCACTTCAGCGCGGACGCCCCGATCTCGATCAACGCGCTGCTCTTCGTCCCGAAGGAGAACGCCGAGAGGCTGGGGCTCGCTCGCCTCGAGCCGGCCGTCGCCCTCTACTGCCGGAAGATCCTGATCGACGCCCGCCCGAAGGACCTCCTTCCGGAATGGCTTCGCTTTGTCAGGGGTGTCGTGGACAGCGAGGACCTGCCGCTCAACATCTCGCGGGAGACCATGCAGGACAGGACCCTGGTCGAGAAGCTCAACCGCGTGATCACCAAGCGGTTCCTCAAGTTCCTCGAGGAGGAGGCGAAGGACCGGCCGGAGTCGTTCGCCGAGTTCTACAAGGAGTTCGGGGTGTTCCTCAAGGAGGGCGCGGCCCTCGACTTTACCCACAAGGACGCGCTGACGAAGCTCCTGCGCTTCGAGTCCTCGCTCACCGAGAAGGGCAAGACGACCTCGCTCACCGACTACGTCTCGCGCATGGGCGCCGAGCAGAAGGAGATCTATTACTTGGTCGGGCCGAGCCGCGAATCGATCGAGGCGGGACCCTATCTCGAGGGATTCCGGGCGCGCAACCTCGAGGTCCTCTTCTGCTACGAGGCGGTCGACGAGTACGTGATGAACAACGTCCGGGAATTCGACGGGAAGAAGCTCACGGCGGCCGACCACGCCGACGTCAGGCTCTCGGAGCAGCCCAGGGCCGAGGGCGCGCTCGGCGAGGCTGAAACCCAGGCGCTCGTCGCCTGGCTCAAGGAGTCCCTGGGGGAGCGCGTGGCCGGGGTCCGTGCGAGCGAGCGGCTGGTCGACTCCCCCGCCCTGGCGCTCAATGCCGACAAGCTCATGTCGCCGCACATGCGCCGCCTCATGAAGGCCATGAACAAGGACGGCCCCCCGTCCCCGCTTCGCGTGGAGCTCGAGGTCAATCCCCGAAGCGCGGTCATCAAGCGGCTGTCGGAGCTAAGGACCGCGGCGCCCGAGAAGGCGACGCTCGTCGCCGAGCAGATCCTGGACAACGCGCTCATCTCCGCGGGCCTCCTGGACGACGCCTCGGGAATGGTGAAGCGCCTCTACAAGATCCTCGAGTCGGTCTGAGGGATCCCCGAGGGTCCGCGGCGAGCGGCCCGTCGCTCGCCGCCGCCCATCCGGCCGGGCCGCCGCCCATCCAAACGGCCTTCCCCCGGTCAATAGGGGATTGGCATTCTCGGCGCTCCCAAGGTATTCTCGCGCAAACACCGCAGCATAAACCCATCATGCGAAAGCCATTCCTCACCCTTGGCGGGCTTGCTCTGCTCGCAGCCCCGCTCCTTGCCCAAACCGCCCCAACCGCGGACGAGACGCGCCTCCTCCGCTTCCCCGCCACAAACGGGAAGCAGGTGGTCTTCTCATACGCCGACCAGCTCTACACGGTGGGGCTCGAGGGCGGCGTCGCCCGGCGGCTCACCGACGGGCCGGGCTATGCGGTCTTCCCGAGGTTCTCGCCGGACGGCGCGCAGCTTGCGTTCACGGCCCAGTACGACGGGAACACCGAGGTGTACCTCATGGCGGCCGACGGGGGCAGCCCGAAGCGGCTGACGTACACGGCGACCCTCGACCGGGACGACCTGGGCGACCGGATGGGGCCCAACAACATCGTCATGGCCTGGAAGAACACCTCCCCCGAGGTCGTCTTCCGGTCCCGGATGCGCTCGTGGGATCCCTTCAACGGCCAGCTCTTCGCGGTCGGTGCCGACGCCGACCTGCCCCGGGTGCTGCCCGTCCCGCGGGCGGGCTTCGTCTCGTTCTCCCCGGACGACAGCAGGATGGCCTACAATAGGATATTCAGGGAGTTCCGCACGTGGAAGGACTACCGCGGCGGGATGGCCGACGACATCTGGATCTACGACTTCAAGACCGGGGCCCTCGAGGACATCACGAACAACCCGGCCCAGGACATCATCCCGATGTGGGCCCCCAACAACCGGATCTACTTCCTCTCCGACCGCCTCGCCGACGGGGCCAAGCGGCTGAACCTCTATAGCTACGACCTGGCGACGAAGGCGACCGAGCAGCACACCCATTTCAAGGATTTCGATATCAAGTTCCCCTCGATCGGCGGCGGCGTGATCGTCTTCGAGGAGGCGGGCTACCTCTGGTCATTCGACGTCAAGGCGGGCTCCGCAAGGCGGATCCCGATCGTCGTGAAGGAGGACTTCGCGTCCTCGCGGCCCGCGCTGCTCGACGTCTCGAAGTTCGTCGCCGGCGTCTCTCCCTCGCCCGACGGTAAACGCGTGGTCGTCAACGCGCGCGGCGACACCTTCACCGTCCCCGCGAAGGATGGCGCGACGCGCAACCTGAGCCTGAAACCGGGAGTCCACGAGCGCGACGCCGCGTGGTCGCCCGACGGCAAGCTGATCGCCTACGTCTCCGACGAGTCGGGCGAGAACGAGCTCTACGTGAGGCCGCAGGACGGCTCGGGAGCCCCGGTGCAACTCACGAAGGGGGCGGACACCTACTTCTACAACCCGCTCTGGTCGCCCGACAGCAAGAGGCTCCTCTGGTCCGACCGCCTCCAGCGGCTCAGGATCGTGAACGTCGAGACGAAGGAGGTCACGCTGGTCGACACGGCGACCGCCTTCGAGATCCGCCAGTACGCCTGGTCGCCGGACAGCAAGTGGGTCGCGTGGACCCGCCCGGAGGACGAGTCGCTGCAGAAGGTGTGGCTCTACTCGCTCGAGGGCGGCAAGAAGTTCGAGGCCACCGACGGCTGGTATGAGGCGAGCGCGCCCGCGTTCAGCGACGACGGGAAGTACCTCCTGTACGCCTCGGGCCGCGACTTCAAGCCGACCCTGAGCGACATCGAGCTCGAGCACGTGTTCAAGAACCTCGAGCGCGTCTACGTGGTCACCCTGTCAAAGGACGCCGATTCGCCCTTCAAGCCGAAGAGCGACGAGGTGGACGTGGCCGCCGCCAAGGCGGACGATAAGCCGGCCGACGCCAAGGACGCAAAGAAGGACGCCGAGCCGAAGCCGGTCGTCGTCAAGGTCGACCCCGACGGGATCAAGGACCGCGCGGTCGGGCTGCCCATCAGGGCCGCCGCCTACGACTCGATCTCGACGGCGGGCGACAAGGTCTACTACCTGAGGAGCGACTCCAACGAGGACGGGGACGGCGAGGAGGGCGGCGGCGCCCCGAAGACGCTCGTCCTCTACGACCTGAAGGACCGGAAGGAGACCGAGCTCGGAAGCGCCGCCGCGTACGCGATCACGGCCGACCACAAGAGGATGCTGGTCGCGGTCGACAAGGACTACGCGATCATCGACCTGCCGACGGCTAAGCTTGAGCTGAAGGACAAGCTCTCGTTCGCGGGGCTCACGATGAACCTGGACCGGCACGCCGAGTGGGCGCAGATCTACGACGAGTGCTGGCGGCAGATGCGCGACTTCTTCTTCTCGCCGACCATGAACGGCGTCGACTGGCAGGCGATGCGCGCCAAGTACGGGGCCCTGGTCCCGTACGCGCAGACGCGCTACGACGTCACGTACCTGATCGGCGAGCTGGTCGGCGAGCTCCACAGCGGCCACGCCTACGTGGGCGGCGGAGACCGGCCCCAGGCCCCCCGCGTGCAGACCGGGCTCCTCGGCGCCGTGCTCTCGCGCGACCCGCAGAGCAAGGCCTACCGCGTCGACCGGATCCTCAGGGGCGAGAACTGGGCCAAGACCGGGCGCTCCCCGCTGACGGAGATCGGGGTCAACGTGAACGAGGGCGACTTCATCCTGGCGGTCGACGGCAAGCCCGTCCGCGACATGGCGAACATCTACGCCGTACTTGTCGGCAAGGTCGGCAAGCAGGTCGTCCTGCGGGTCAATTCCAAGCCCGCGGACGACGGCGCCCGGAGCGTGACCGTCCTGCCGATCGCCGACGAGGCGCCCCTCTACTACGCGGCCTGGGTCAGGCGCAACGCCGACTACGTCACGCAGAAGACCGGCGGCCAGGTCGGCTACATCCACATCCCCGACATGGGCTTCGCGGGCCTCGAGGAGTTCGCGAAGCACTTCTACCCGCAGCTGCGCAAGAAGGCCCTCATCATCGACGACCGCGGGAACGGGGGAGGCTTCGTCTCGCCCATGGTGATCGAGCGCCTCACCCGCCAGCTGGTCTACTTCGAGAAGGCGCGAAACGCGACGCCGGTCCCCGACCCCGTCGAGATGGTGCTCGGGCCCAAGGTCCTCCTCATGGACGAGTTCTCGGCCTCGGACGGGGACATCTTCCCCTACCGGTTCAAGATGGACGGCCTCGGCAAGCTGATCGGCAAGCGCACCTGGGGCGGCGTCGTGGGCATCCGCGATTCGCTGCCCATTGTCGACGGCGGATTCCTCGACAGGCCCGAGTACGGCCCCTATTCCAAGGACGGCAAGGAATGGCCCGTGGAGGGCCACGGGGTCGACCCGGACATCGTCGTGGACAACGACCCCGCGAAGGAGTTCGCGGGCGTCGATCAGCAGCTCGACCGGGGGATCGAGGAGATCCTCCAGGAGCTCAAGTCAAAGGGCCAGGCGATCCCGCCGCCGCCGCCCTTCCCCGACCGCAGCTAGGGCCCAGCCGGCCACCCAGGCGCACCGGGCCATGTCGATCGTGTCGGTCAACCCGTCAACCGGGCGCACCCTCCGCTCGCACCGGGAGGCAACCCCGCGCGAGGTGGAGGCCGCCGTGTCCCGGGCTTGGGCGGCGTTCGGCGAGTGGCGCGCAACGCCGTTCTCGGAGCGCTCGCGCGCGCTCACGCGGGTGTCGGCCGTCCTCGGGCGGCGGGCGGGCCGGCTGGCCCGGCTGGCGACGGACGAGATGGGCAAGCCGCTCGCCGAGGCTCGGGCGGAGGTCGAGAAGTGCCGCCTCGCCTGCGACTACTACGCGAGGCGCGCGCGCGGGTTCCTCAGGGACGAACGCCCCCCGGGCTCCCCCCCGTGGTCCCGGGTGGTGTTTGAACCCATGGGGCCGGTCCTCGCCGTGATGCCCTGGAACTTCCCCTATTGGCAGGTCTTCCGGGCCGCGGCGCCCGCGCTCATGGCCGGCAACACGATGCTCCTGAAGCACGCGTCGAACGTCACCGGCTGCGCGAAGGCGATCGGGGCGGTGTTCAGGGAGGCCGGCCTGCCGGCCGGGGTCTTCACGACCCTCGTTATCCCCTCCGGCCGGGTCGGGGCTCTGGTCGCGGACGCGAGGGTGCGCGCCGTCACCCTCACGGGAAGCAACGAGGCCGGGGCGCGCGTGGCCGGGCAGGCCGGCGCCGCGATGAAGAAGGGCGTCTTTGAGCTTGGCGGCAGCGATCCCTACATCGTCCTTGGGGACGCGGACCTCGCCCGGGCGGCGGAGACCTGCGCCGCATCGAGGCTCCTCAACGCGGGCCAGAGCTGCATCGCGGCGAAGCGGTTCATCGTCGTGCGCAAGGTCCTCGGCGCCTTCGAGCGGGAATTCACGGCGAGGATCGCAGCCCGGCGCGTCGGGGACCCCCTCGACCCGCGCACCCAGGTGGGCCCCCTCGCCCGCGCGGACCTGCGCCGCGAGCTCGACCGCCAGGTGCGCTCAAGCGTCCGCATGGGCGCGAGGCTCCTGCTCGGGGGCCGGCCGGTCCCGGGTCCCGGCTTCTTCTACGCCCCGACGGTGCTCACCGGCGTGAGGCGGGGCATGCCCGCCTACGGCGAGGAGCTCTTCGGCCCGGTCGCCGCCATCATCCCCGTGCGCGACGAGGCCGAGGCCGTCCGGGTCGCCAACGACTCCCCGTTCGGGCTCGGCGCCGCGGTCTTCACACGCAGCCGCAGGACCGCCGAGCGGGTGGCCGCGCGCCTCGAGGCGGGTGCCGTGTTTGCGAACGACTTCGTGCGCTCGGACCCGACGCTGCCCTTCGGGGGCGTCAAACGCAGCGGTCACGGGCGCGAGCTGGGCCCGCAGGGCATCCGGGAATTCGTGAGCGCCAAGACGCTCTGGCTGCGCTAGGGGCGCCCGCGGGTCAGAGGGTGATCGCGGCCCGCGCGATCGCCGCGCGGATCCCGCCGCCCGCGTCGGCAACCAGGACCGACTCGGGCACGCCCGGGCCGAGCGCGCCGCGCAGCTGGGAGTCGACGAGCGCCCCCCGCACCCTGCGCTCGACGACGTTGCGCATGGGCCGGGCCCCGAGCCTGCGGTGCCATCCCTCGCCGACAAGCCGCCTGCAGACGTCGGCCCCGGCGCGCACGCGGTGCGGATGGCCGAAGCGCCGCGAAAGCACCTCGGACTGGAGCTGCACCTCGCGCTCGAGCATCCCGCGGCACACCCGCAGCTGCACCTCGCGGCTCAGGTGCCCGAAGACGATCACCGCCGTGAACCTGGCCAGCACCTCCGGCCGGAAGTGCGCGGCGGCCTCCTGCTCCACGTAGCGGCGCACCGACGCGCGCGCGACGCCCTCCATCTCGACCACGCCCGCGGAACCGACATTCGAGGTGGCGATGACGTGGAAGCCGGACAGGTCGAGCGTTTCGCCGCTCGCGAGCGTGACCGCCGCCTCCTCGATCCCGAGCAGGTGGTCGGAGACGCTGGGGTGCGCCTTCTCGATCTCGTCCAGGAGGAGAATCCGCCCTCCCGACGCCCTCAGGCGCCCGAGCGCCTCCCCGAGGAGCCCGCGCTCGCCGGCCCGCGCCCCGAGCAGGAGCGGCACGCGCTCCGGCGACGAGAACTCGGCGCAGTTGACCCGCGCCACCGCACCGCTGCCGAAGAGGTGGGCGCTCGCCGCCTGGACCGCGGACGTCTTTCCCGTGCCGGTGGGGCCGAGGAGAAGGACGAGGCTCCTCGGCCTGCCTCCGGGCGTGTGGCCCATCTCGCCTGCAAGGAGCGCGTCCGCCAGGCCCGAGAGCGCCTCGTCCTGGCCCAGGACCGCGCGCCCGAGGTGCTCGCGCAGTCCGCGGAGCACGGCGAGTCGCCCGCCGTCGTTCGGTGTCTCAGGCATGCCCCGGGTTGTTGGACCACGGGGCCGCGCGCGTCAAGCGGCGGGCGTCTTGTTCTTCTCGCGCTCGCCGTACGCGGCGCGGATCTCGGGCGCCACGGACACGACAAAGTCGCCGGCGTCTCCGGGCGTCACGACCACGGCGTTGCGCTGGCGCCTGCCGGCGAGCTGGTGCTCGCGGATGAACTCCCGAAGCGAGCGGTGGAGAGCGACGGCCATGTCCTGGCGCCTGAGGGGGAGCGAGCCGCGCTGCAGGACCAAGAGCCCGAGCGCCCGGTAGCGCCCGCGGTCGGAGGCGGTCGGGTCGGCCGCGTCGAGGTCCGCGGCGTTCCTGCCCCCCGCCGAGCGGATCCGCACGATCCAGCTCGCGCCCTGGCCCGGGGCGCCCGAGCACCGCCGGCTCGTGAGCTTCACGCCGACGCGCGAGGCGGCCTTGAAAAGGCCGCCCCGGTCGCTCTCCCTGTGGACCCGGACGACCACGCCCTTCCTCTTCATCCCCTGGACGATCTTCTGCCAGCGGACGCAGTGCACCTGCACGCCGAGCAGCGGGTACACGGGAAGGGGAAGGAAATCGACCACGTCCGGCTCCGTGAGCGCACGGGCCGCGGCGACGGTCGCCGAGAGGCCCTTCGGGGGCGCTTCGCTCATTCTGGTCTTGTCACTCATGGTGTTTTAATGAGATCTATTAGGGTATAAGGTGGTTGAAAACGAGTGAAAACTTAGATAGCCTAATTAGACACGTTTAGCAACCGCTTTCTCTTCAGGATTTCCAGAATACACCCATGACACCGAGACAACGACAGGCCGCCTTTGACCGCTTCTTCGCCTCACTCGCAAGGAGCCGCTCGCGCAGGCTCGGGCTGCGCTACCTGGGGACCCTGCGCAAGCTGCCGCCCCCCCCGCTGCCGGGGGAGCCCCCCGGGGTGACCCGGTACTATCTGAACGCGGTTGCCAAGGACGACTCGAGCTCGGGGCTCGTCGAGCTCGGCGGCGCGGCGGACGCCGCCCTGCGCCGGGCGGAGCGCTGGGTCGAGACGGGGCGGGGCGCGGCGCCGGCCGACGGGACCCTGCGATGAGGCCGCGCGAGGATAAAACGTAAAGTTTGACTTGTCTAAAGTGGAGCGGCGTGCTCAGGTGCGCGCCCGATGAGTCCAGGCGCAACCGACGAACCGGAGCTGCCGCGCAGGCCCGCGAACGCCGGGCCCCGCGGGCCCTCCGCGCCCAGGTCAGTCTTCACGCCGGCCGAGCGCTGGGTGGCGGAGCACCAGGTGAAGGTCCTGTGCATGGTGGTGGCGGCGGCCTCGCCCCTGCTCTCCCTCTGGATGCTCGAGCGGGGCACCGCCAACCTGAGGGAGGGGGTCTGGGCCTACTCCGTGGACGGGGCCGGGACCATCCACTTCGGACCGGCCAAGCCGGCTGACGGGCAGAGCGCGCTCTTCCGCGAGATCCTCCTGCAGGCGGCGCAGGCCTGCTTCACCCGGAATCCGTCCGGCCTGTCCTACCCCGAGGTCGCGCGGCGGATCTTCGTTGCGGACAGCTGGAGGGCGCTCGACGCCGACGTCCGCGACCAGCTGCCCGAGCGCAAGCGCAGGAACCTGTACGACCACCCGGAGGTCGAGGGGATCGACGTCCTCGACGAGGGGGCCAGGGCCCGCTACCGGGTGCGCGGCTTCATCGTGCGCGCGGGCGCGGTCGACGGCCTGCCCTACCAGCCGCCCCCCGGCGAATTCCACCTGGTGGTCGAGTTGGCGCCCCAGGAGGACGCCCTGCAGCAGGGGCGCTACCCCTTCGTCGTCGTGCGGCACAGGGCCGTCGTCCGCTGGCAGGGGGAGGCCGCCGCGCCATGAGGACAGCGACCCTCTGCCTCCTCGCCTCGTCGGCCGCCTGCGCCCGCCTCGCAGGCGCCGCCGATCCCGGACCGCCGCCCAGCATCGTGCGGATCGCGCTCCCGCCGGAGCCCGACGAGCGCCAGCCGTTCCTCGTGCCCACGGAGCCCGAGAACACGGTCGAGATCGACCTGCCCTGGCCGCTTGAGGACTGGGCGGGCCGCGGGTTCACCCCGGACGCCGAGAAATTCGCGGGGGACTTCGTGATCGAGGCCACCCGCGGCACGCCGCGCATGTTCGTGACACCCGTGGCGGCCGGGGCCCACCGCGTCCTGCATGTGGTCCTTGCGCAGCCCGGGGGCGCGACGCGGGGGGTGCCGGTCGAGTTCGTCCCGGCGCCCACCGGGCTCGCGTGGCGCAAGGTCGTGTTCCTTTGCCCGGCGCCGGCCGGCGCCCCGCGGCCCACGGTCACCCTCTCGGATTGGCCGCCGCGGACGCGGCTCCGGAAGCCGAGTCCGGAGTCGCAGATCGGGCTCCTTCGGACCATGCGGCTGATGCTCAACACGACCGCCGAGGGCGCCGGCGACATCGCCCGGGCCAACTCCGCACTGGCGCTCACGAGTCTAGGCGGGACCCCGCGCAGCTTCGGCGACTTCACAATCGCAAACCGGTTTGCCGTGACGGACGCCACCACCGGCACGCTTGGCATCTGCGCAAGCGTCGCCAACCAGACGGCAAGGCGGCTCCTTCTCGATCCCTCGGGCTGGGTGGTCCGCGCGGGGGACCGGGTCTACCCGGCGGGGACCGTCGACTTCGCAGGGGAGCTCGAGCCGGGGGCGACCGAGGTCGTGCTCCTCTTGGTGGCGCGCGGTCCCGACGGCGGGCCCGCGCGCCTGCGCTCGGACAACGATTTCGAGGTCAGCGCGCTCCTCGCCGGCTCCGCCAATCCCCGCCCCGTCGCGCGGATGACGCTCGCGGGCCTGAGCCCCCAATGACGGACGCGCGTCCAGAGGGCCCCGGATGGGGCCGGGTCACGCTAAGGGTGCGCCTCCTCCTCGCGGGCGCGGTCCTGCTCGCGATCGCCGCGTGGGCCCGGAGCGGACGGGTGTCCCCCGCGCCGAGCCGCGAGGCACAGGCCCAAAGGCTGCCCACGCGGCTCCCCCCCGAGGAGCTAAGCCAGGTGGACGCCGACCGCGAGGCTCCCTCCGTTGCCGGCGGGTACCGGCGCGAGGTCGTGAGGCCGAAGCCTGTCCAGAATCCCGCTGAGGCTGCGCCCGCGAAGGAGGACTCCCCCGCCGACCCATCGACCGGCGGGCCCTCGAACCGGCGCAGGGACGAGCGCAAGACGCTGCCGGAGATCTTCCGCATGCCCCCTGGCCCCAAGGGGGCCCCGCCCGAGGCGCCGGCCGCCGCGCCCTCGGCGCGACGGGAGCCGGCCCCGCAGTCCTGGGACGAGTTCGCCCCGTTCGGGCGCCTGGTCCGTTGCCAGCTTGTGGACACGCTGGACAGCGTGACCGCCCGGGCCGAACCCATCGTCGCCATCGTGACCCAGGACCTCGACTGGAACGGCAATGTCATCATCCCGGCCGGCACCGAGGCGTACGGCTACGCAAGGCCCGATCCGGTCCTGGACGCAGCCGGCGTGGGGCGCCTCCTCGACACCGGAGAATGGACCCTCGTCCTGCCCGGCCGGCGCGGCGACGGAAACGGGCGCGAGCTGATTCTCAAGGCACGGGCCGTCGACCGGCGCGAGGTCGCCGTCACCGACCGGGGGGCCGCCCGTTCCTGGGGAATCGACGACGGCGCAGACGGCTTAGTCGGCTACACCCTATCGACCCTCGACAGCCAGGAGATCAAGCTCTTCGCGGCGGCGGCAGTCAGCGGCGTGGCCCAGGGCCTGGCCGCGGTCGCGCAGCGCCAGGAGACCGCGCCGGGCCTCCCGGGAATCCTGGGCGCGACCCAGGCCGCGCCGACCGTCGGCAACGCGGTCGCGGGTTCGCTGGGCGCCGGGGCCTCCGACCTCATGAACCAGGTGGCCGGGAGGATCCGCGAGGAGATATCGAAGCGGGGCGTCTACGTGCGCGTCCCGGCGGGCAAGGAGTTCTACCTGTTCGTGGAGCAGACCATAGACCCCCGGGCGGCCGCGATCGGGCTGAGGCTTCCGGCCGACGGGCACCCGCCACGATGAGGACCCGGATCCTGCTCCTGGCAGCCGCGACCGCGCTGGCCGGCGGGTGCGCCAACCCGCGCCAGCCCCAGGCGGCTCCGGGCGCGTCGAGGGTCGGCGCGCCTGACCCTCGCGTCGACGCGACCCTTGCCGGACGGGGCTCCCCTGCCGAGGGCCGCGCCGCGGACGGCGCCCCCGTCCGCCTCCCCGACCGCATCGCGCTGCCCGCCTCCTACAGGCTCATGCTCCTGGACGGCCACCTCGAGCTCGTGCGCGAAACCGACCCCCAGGAGATCCTGCGCGCGCCAGCCACACTGCGGCTCGTCGCGGGCGAGCTCGCCCGCGGGGAACTCGCCTACCAGCCCGGCCTCCTGCCGCAGGAGCTCGCGGCGGAGGTCGCCGCCAACCGCGAGAGCTCGGCGCGGATGGACAACGCCCTGGAGGAGGTCATGCGGCGCAGCCGCGAGCTCTCCGAGCAGGCGCTCGCCCTCCAGGAGCAGTCGCGCAAGCTCGCGGAGCTTCTCTCCGCCGCCCAGAGCCGGGTGCGCGAGCTCGAGGGCGCCGCAGCTGCGCCTCCAGCCCACCGGGGACAAGCAGGCGCTCTGCATCCTCAACGTCGCAATCAACCGCGACTCGCGCGACGAGAGCGGCGAGAAGATGAGCAAGACGCGCCGCATCCCCCTTGCTTTAGTTATGGGGTGAGGCGCGCAAGATCGTCAGAAGGGTTGAAACAATTGGAGGGAAACTCGGTCAAATTAACAACGTGCTTACCCCCCTGGGAACAACCCAATGTGAACACGTTTCCGAACCATGCCTAAGAACAGTCCGCCACGCTTCATTGCGGAGTTCCCCCTCTCGACTCCGAGGTCTGCGGAGGGGCCTCTCGATCGGCGGTTCCGGGCGGGCTGCCACGTCTACAGCGGAGTGCTCGCCGAGGGACTGAAGCGGGTGGACTTACTTCGACAGTCCAAGGTGTGGATTGCGGCCCGAGCCATGCCACGAGGGCAGTCCGATTCACCGGAGCGCAAGGCTCGTGCGGCGGCATTCAGAGCCGCGGCGATGGCTCACGGCTTCAGCCAGTACGACCTGCGAGACTTTGCCGTGGCCTACCGCCAGGGCTGCTGGGCCAACGACCATCTCGGAAGCCACGACACCCAGGCTATCGGCTTCCGCGCCTACCGGGCCCTGGAGCAATACCTATATGGCAAAAGGGGACGCCCGCGTTTCAAACGCGGGGACCAGTTCACCTCCATGGAAGGGTTCTCCAACGAAGCCGTCATCCGCTACCGGGACGGAGTCGTCCATTGGGATGGACTGGCGCTGCCCCTTATCCGCGATCCGCGCGACAAATACCACTGGGAGCGCGATGCCCTGGCTTGCAAGACGAAGTACGTGCGCATCGTTCGGCGCCGGCACCGCGGCCGCTGGCGCTACTACGCGCAGCTGGTCCAGGAAGGGAAACCGCCGACCTGCCAGCGCATTCTGGCCCCGAAGGGGACGCTTGGCGGACTCGATCTGGGCCCTTCCACCCTCGCGGCCGTGACGGACAAGCTGGCCCTAAAGACGGTGCTTTGCCCGGGGGTGGCGAACAAGGCTGCGGAACTGCGTGTCGTCGGCCGCGCCATCGATCGCTCCAGGCGGGCCATGAATCCCGGCAACTACAACCCGGATGGGACCGTTCGTCGTGGCCCGAAGCGCTGGGTGCGATCGAATCACTATCGGAAGCTGCAGGCGTGCCAGGAGGATCTCCAGGTGGGGCTTGCAGCCACGCGCAAGAGGGAGCACGGGGAACTGGCCAACCGGCTCCTGGCGCAAGCGCTCAACTGGAGGACGGAGGACGTCTCCTACAAGGCCTTCCAGAGACTTTTGGGACGGAGCGTTGGAAGACGCGCCCCGTCGCTGTTCATCGCAACCCTCTCCCGCAAAGCCGAAAATACTGGCGGGAGCGTGGTGGCGTTTCGCACCCGGTCCACCCGGCTGTCCCAGTTCGATCACTCGACCGGGGACTGCGTGAAGAAGCCGCTTTCCGAGCGGCTCCACGTCTTCGGGGACGGCCGGACTGCGCCCGTGGACCGCGACGTTTACAGCGCGTTTCTCGCCCGCTTCGTCCGGGACGATCAGCTCGACATCCGCCAGGTCCTCGAGGCCTGGCCACATGCGGAACCGCGGGTGCGATTGCCGGTGTCGGGTCTTCCAAGCTGCGAGCGCCGGGCTTTGCCCGGACACGGTCCCCGAAAGGGGCCCGTCGGAGCGGTTCGGCAATCAAAGGCAGGGTCAGCCAGGGATGACGCCGGGGATGCTGTACGCCGCAAGGCGGAGAGCCCCGGAAAAGCCCTGGTCACGGCCCGGGAGGCGCAAGCCTCCGCCCGAATCCCCCGACCTTAGTCGTGGGGAGGTTCAACCACACGGTCTTCATTAACGACATCGAGGTCTGGGGACCCTCAGGCGAGGCCTGCGCCCACTTCCTCACGTCCGGGTCGATGGTCCTGGTCGAGGGGCGCATGGAGGTCGACCAGTGGAAGGACCGCCAGAGCGGCGCCAAGCGCTCCCGCATGAAGGTGGTCGCGGAAAACGTCCAGTTCCTCAGGATCAAGCGTCCGGAGGCCGGGGGAGGGCCCGATCCGGCGCCCGGAGCCCCAGGCGCCGCGCCAGAAGAGGCCGCCGGCCGAGGGGCCCCGTCCAGGCGCCCGGGCCGCGCGGCGAGGACCGTGTCGTGAACGCGGCGGGAGCGGTCAGGGCTGCTACCGGGGCCTTCCTGGCCGCGGGGGGATTCGCAGCGGCGGCGGCGGCCCTTGGGCACCTCCCGATGCCGGCGGCCGTTCGCGCGGCCGGGATGCTCGCCCTACCCCTGGCCCTGCTCGGCGCTCTGAGTCGGGGCGGCCGGCGCCTCTGCCGCGGCGCTGTCGGGACCGGGGGCCTCGGACCACCGCTCCGGGACCTCCTGCTCGGGCAGCGCGGTAAGCTGGACCAGGCTCTTCATCGACGAGAAGTGCTGGCTCAGGTCGAAGTCCCCATCGAGTCCGCCGACCAGCTTGTCGAATAGGTCCCTCTTGGAGGCCTTCAGGGCCTGGATGCGCTCCTCCACGGTCCCCGCCGTCACCATGCGGTAGACGAAGACCGTGTTGGTCTGGCCGATCCTGTGGACACGGTCGACCGCCTGGGCCTCCACGGCCGGGTTCCACCACGGATCGAGGAGGAAGACGTAGTCAGCCGCATGAAGCGTGATCCCGGTGCCGGCGGCCTTGAGCGAGACCAGCATGGCCGCCGCTCCGGGGGCTCCCTGGAAGGCCTGGACGGGCTTCAGGCGGTCGAGCGTCATGCCGGTCAGCTCGAACCTCGGCAGATCGGGAAAATTCTGGATGAGCGCCGCGCGCACGCGGTCGAGCAGCATCACGAACTGCGAAAAGATGACGACCTTGTGGCCGCTTCCGACGATCTCGGCCAGCTTCTCCACCAGCAGGTTGATCTTGCCCGAATCCGACAGCGGGGCCTTGAGCCACGGCAGCATATCCGGGTCGCAGCAGGTCTGGCGCAGGCGCGTCAAAAGCGCCAGGAAGCCGAACGACTTCTCGCGCATGGCCGAACCCACGTCGTCGCCCAGGCGCTCGAGCCCCTCCGTGCAGATCCTGGCATACTCGGCGCGCTGCACGTCGGTGAGCGGGCAGATGAGGTCCATCTCGACCTTCGGAGGCAGCTCCTGCGCAACCTCCTTCTTCGTGCGCCTGAGGATGAACGGCGCCAGCTGCGCCCTGAGCCTCGCGAGCGTGGCCTCGCGGTCGGCGCTGAGCGAGGCCTCGAACGACGAGCGTGTGCCCAGGAGCCCGGGAAGCAGGAACCGGAAGATGCTCCAGAGGTCGAGCTGCCGGTTCTCAAGCGGCGTTCCCGTGAGCACGACCCGGTGTCTCGCACGCACGGCGAAGCAGGTCTGGGTGACCTTGGCGTCGGGATTCTTGATGAACTGCCCCTCGTCAAGGACGGCGTAGCCGAACTCCACACTGTCGAGAAGGGCGCGGTGCTTCCTGAGCTGCGTGTAGCTGCACAGCCAGAGGACGGGGTCCTTGCGCGACGAGAAGTCGTTACCCGTCTTCAGGACGTCGACCGTCATCTCGGGGAAGAACTTCCCAATCTCCTCCCGCCAGACCGGCACGACGCTCGCCGGGCACACGATGAGGCTCGGGCGCTCCCTGGCGGGCCTCGCCGAGAGGAGCGAGAGGACCTGCAGCGTCTTTCCCAGCCCCATCTCGTCGGCAAGGAGCCCGTGGCAGTCCACCTCGCACAGGTGGTGCATCCACTCCACGCCGCGCCTCTGGTAGGGCCTGAGGATCGCCGCCAGCGCCGGCGGCGAGTCCGGCGCCGCCAGGACCCGCTGGCGCCAGGCCTCCATCTCGGGCGAGAGCGTGAGCTTGAGGCGCGCGTCGTTGAAGAGAGAGAACACCAGGTACTGCAGGAGCGATCCCCCGCCCTCCTGCGTCTCCTCGATGTTGCGGCGCCACGAGCTGTAGGACTCCCACTTCTCGGCGGAGAGGGCCACGATGCCGAGGTTCGGGAGGATGACCGGCTGGCCCCCGCGCTTGAGGAGCGCCGAGACCTCCCCCTCGGTCAGCATCCGCTCGCCGGCCCGGAAGATCCACCGCAGGTTGAGCCCGGCGTCGCCGGCCACGCGCTCGGCGACGGCCTCGATCTCGACGCTGCGCGTGCCCTTGAGCAGATTCGCTGCCTTGTCGTCGAGTTCTATGGAGAAGACGCGCCTCCATAGCGGCAGCGTCACCTTCAGAAAGTTCGGGATCTCGACCAGCGACTCCATGAGGTACGCCCCCGTGTCCTGGTTGTACTGGAAGTGCGCCTTTCGCGCATAGGCCGCCAGACCTATCAGCTTCGCGCGCTCGCCCGACGAGACGTGCCCGTTGCCGCCGTTCGCGGACCTTGTGTCGGGCCCGAGCGCCGGGCTGCGGGTCTTCTTGTCCACCTCGATCCAGAAGGCCTGGAACGCGAGGCCGGAGGACTTGATCTTGAAGACGAGGATCAGCGGCCGGGACGGGCCGTTCAGGCGAGACGCAGCCGGAGCGCCCGCGCCGTTGGCCGCCGGCTGGGGCTTGACGCCGGCGCCGTTTACCGGGACGCCGTTGGCCGGGCCGCCGTTCGCAGCCACCTCGGCCGCGGGGGCGGGCTCCGCCGGAAGCGGCGAAATCTCGTCAGCGACGAGTTCCTCGATCTCGTGAAGTCCCGCCACCGCAAGGGCATGCGCGACTTCCCGGTCCGTCGTGGACGACCGCACCGACAGGGTTCCCGCGTTCCACTCGATGACCGCGTACTCGTCCTTCTTCTCGATGCGCCGGTGGATGATCGCATCCCGGGCCGTCAATTCGAGCTCCCTCACCTCCCCGTTCCGGTAGATCCTGCGACCCTCGTCCAGCTGGCTGGGCGAGAATGTCTCAGACCAGTCATCCGCGAGCATATCAAACCAATATTCCAGGGAATGTGGCGTGTAGACCCGTTTCGGACCGTGGGTTTGCATTTACCTAAAAGGTCGAACGTAGAGAGCAGCTCCCCTTTCGCGCAACAGTTTTCTCAGGTTATAAAATGTTGCCTATCGAGGCGTTTGCGGCTTGCGCGCCCCCGCGATCGGGGTTGCCGTTGCAGCTCCGAGATCATGACCGACCCACACCAGTTTGCTGATGGGGACAATTCGCCGTCATCACCGTCCGCGGCGCAGGCGTTTTGCAAATCGGGACCGCAGAGCCCCGCGTTTTCCAAGGTGAATGTGACGTTTGCTGGCGCGGCGGTTTTCCGGCTTGCACAGGCCGGAGGATGCAGCTCCTCAATTTAAGATGCCCACGACCCCAAAGAATGGGACCGAACGGCAAGGCTCGGCCGATCCTGCCCTGTACACGGCGGCCGAGGCCGAGCTCCTCGGCAAGCTGGGGACGTCGGCGGCCGGACTCACCTCCGAGCAGGCCGCGGCGAAACTCAGCGAATTCGGGCCGAACTCCGTGGCGAGCGGTGGTCGCCAGTCCTTCCTGGCCGACATCCTCCACCGCTGCAAGAACCCGCTCGTCATCCAGCTGCTTATCATCGCGATCGTCTGCTATATCACGGGCGATCCGACCTCGGCCGGCGTGGTGGGCGGCATGGTCTGCCTGAGCGTCTTCCTCTCGTACTTCCAGGAGACGCGTTCGTCCCGGGCCGTCGAGAAGCTGCAGACCATGGTGAAGACGACCGTCACGGTCGTGCGTGACGGGAAGGAGTCGGACATCCAGCTCGAGGAAGTGGTGCCCGGCGACCTCGTGGTCCTCGCCGCCGGGAGCCTGATCCCCGCCGACCTGCGCGTCCTCACGACGAAGGATTTCTTCGTCAGCCAGTCGGCGCTCACGGGCGAGTCCATGCCGGTCGAGAAGATCGCCGATTCGAACCAGCCCGTGGGCCGGGTGCCCTTCGAGTTCACGAACGCCTGCTTCATGGGCAGCAACGTGCTGAGCGGCTCCGCGCGCGCGGTCGTCGTGACCACGGGCAGCCGCACCTACTTCGGATCTCTGGCGGAGAAGATGCTCTCCAAGCGCGCGCCGACAAGCTTCGACGAGGGCGTGCGCGGCTTCACGTGGCTCATGATCCGCTTCATGGTCGTCATGGTGCTGATCATGTTCTTCGCCTATGGGTTGAGGGACCACCAGTGGCTCGTGGCCCTGCTGTTCGCCCTCTCGGTCGCCGTCGGCCTCACCCCGGAGATGCTGCCGATGATCATGACCGTCTGCCTCTCGAAGGGCGCGCTCATGATGTCCCGGAAGAAGGTCATCGTGAAGCACCTGCACGCGATCCAGAATTTCGGGGCGATGGACGTCCTGTGCACGGACAAGACCGGAACGCTGACCCAGGACCACGTCGTGCTCGAGCGCTACGTCGACGTGACCAACCGCACGAGTGAGGACGTGCTGCGGTATGCGTACATGAATAGCTTCTACCAGACGGGCCTTCGTAACCTGCTCGACCGCGCGATCCTCGCGCACAGCGACCTCGACGTGGAGCGCAATTGCAAGAAGGTCGACGAGATCCCCTTCGACTTCAAGCGGCGCAGGATGTCGGTCGTGATCGACTACGAGGACCGGCACGTCCTGATCTGCAAGGGCGCGGTCGAGGAGGTGATCGGGGCGTGCGTCAACTACCAGGTCGACGACGACGTGAACCCGCTTATCCAGCTGATCCGCGACGACCTTCTCGACGAGTACCGCACGCTGAGCGCCCAGGGCTACAGGGTGCTCGCGATCGCGTACCGCGAGTTCGATCGCACCAAGTCGGTGTTCGCAGTGGCCGACGAGTCGGATCTGATACTGCTCGGTTACATCGCGTTCTTCGACCCGCCGAAGGACACGTCCGCCCGAGCGATCGAGGCGCTCGGCCGCTCCGGCGTCGCGGTCAAGATTCTCACCGGTGACAACGAGCTCGTGACGCGCAAGGTCTGCAACGACGTGGGCATTAAGGTCGCCAAGATCGTCACCGGGCCGCAGTTGGCGGCGCTTGACGAGGCGGCCTTCGGCCGCGAGGTCGCCGAGGGCAATGTGTTCGCCCGTCTGACGCCGGACCAGAAGGAGAAGGTAATCAAGAGTCTCCGGTCCCAGGGCCATGTGGTCGGGTTCATGGGAGACGGCATCAACGATGTCCTCGCGATGAAGGCCGCCGACGTCGGCATCTCGGTCGACACCGCAGTCGACGTCGCGAAGGAGTCCGCCGACATCATTCTGCTCGAGAAGAGCCTCCTCGTCCTCGAGGACGGGATCCTCGAGGGGCGCAAGGTCTTCGGGAACATCATCAAGTACATCAAGATGGGGGCCAGCTCCAACTTCGGGAATATGTTCAGCATGCTGGGCTCGGTGTTCGTCCTGCCCGTCGACCTCCTGCCGATGCTGCCCCTGCAAATCCTGGTCAACAACCTGCTCTACGACTTCTCGCAGGTCGGGATCCCGCTAGACCACGTCGACCAGGAGTACCTGGACAAGCCCAGGCGCTGGAACATCAAGAGCATCCAGAACTTCATGTTCTTCGTGGGCCCGATCAGCTCGATCTTCGACTACGGGACCTGGTTCCTCATGCTGTACCTCTTCGGATGCGCGGCATTCGGGAACGCCGACACGCCCGACGCGGTGAAGGGGCACCTGGAGAAGCTCTTCCACAGCGCGTGGTTCGTCGAGTCGATCGTGACCCAGACGCTCATCGTTCACATCATCCGCACGCGGCGCATACCCTTCATCCAAAGCCGCGCCAGCCCGACCATGCTGCTCACCACGATAGGCATCATGGCGATCGGGATCGCCCTGCCCTTCACGGCCGTCGGCCGCTACCTCGGGTTCGTGGCTCTCCCCGCGTCGTTCTTCCTCTGGCTGCTCCTTTTCGTGGTGACCTACAGCGTCCTCACCCACATCGTGAAGACCTTGTTCTACCGGCGTTTCGGCACGGACTGAACCGACTAAGCCATGCGCAGCATACTCACCGCACTCCAGGACGGGCGCCTTTTCGAACTTCCGGAGGGCGCGTCGAAGGAACGCGTCCTCGGATTCCTCGCCCGGATCCTCGACGCGAACCCCAACATCGAGGCCGGCATCGAGGTGATCGAGGAGATCACGCTTCGGGAGAAGGAGTGCAACACGGGAATCGGGATGGGCGTCGCTGTCCCGCACGTGCGGGCGCACCGCGAGGAGGGCGAGCTCTTCTGCGCGATCGGATGGTCCTCTCAGGGGATCGCCTACGACGCCCCGGACGGAATCGCGGTCCACCTCGTGGTGATGTACTACATCCCGGGCTCGCAGAAGAACGTCTACCTCAAGGAGGTCTCCACCCTGGTCAAGGCGATGCGCAAGAGCGGCGGCATGGAGCCGATCGCCAAGGCCCCCGACCTGAACGCCGTCCGCAATCTCCTGCTCGACTGGGTGAGCTCCGTGCTCGGGGACGCGGGCCCGGAGTCCGTCGCCCGGATGATCAAGCTCGAGGTGAGGCAGTCCCAGACGGCCGAGCCCGTGCCGGTGCACCCCCAGGTCGCGGCGCCAGCGGCACCGGGCCCGCTGCCCGCGGCGCTGGCGATCGACGGCCATGTGGCCATCTTCTCGGTCCTCGTGGCTCCGCCAAGCAGCCCCTTCGTGCTGGCCGCGGATGCCGGGTTGGTCGCAGCGATTGAGAAGGATGCGGGCCTCGCGCAGAGCCTCGCAGTGGCGGCGCCGTTCTCCTACGGCCGCCAGCGGGTTTTTGTCACGGGTCTTACGGCGTATTCGGGGGGGCGCATCCTCTACCAATGTGTGGCCATTCCGGATAATGCGCCCATTTCGGACTTGTCCAAAACGTAACACGTTCGACACGCAATTGGCACACACCGCGTGCACATTGGAGTGCGTAAACCACGCATTCCGTGAAACTCGCGATTGTCACTGAGACATTTCCCCCCGAAATCAACGGGGTGGCGATGACCTTTGGTGTCATTGCCAACGAGCTCGGCCGGCGCGGACATTCGGTTGCGGTTTACAGGCCTTGGCGGCGCGACCTGAGGGAGCACGCGGACGGGCAGGCCTTCGTCCAAGTGCCCATGCCCGGCCTTCCGATTCCCGGTTATCCCCTGCTTCGTCTCGGCCTTCCGGCGGGCGGTGCGCTTAGGCGCGCATGGACGGCCGAAAGGCCTGGCCTCGTTCATGTTGCGACAGAGGGCCCCCTCGGCCTGTCCGCCGTGAGGACCGCCCGCTCCCTCGGGATCCCGGTGACGTCGAGCTTCCACACAAACTTCCACGCCTACACCCGGCACTACAGGATCTCGCTCCTTAGGGACGCCGCGCTCGCGTGGCTGCGCCACGTCCACAACCTGACGAGCCGCACGTTCGCCCCCACGGCGGAACTCTGCAACGAGCTCTCCGGAATGGGGTTCAAGAACCTCGCCGTGCTGTCACGGGGGGTCGATACGCGCCAGTTCCGGCCGGAACGGCGGTCGAGCGCCCTGCGCGCCGAGTGGAAGGCAGGCCCGATCGATCCCGTCGTGATCCACGTGGGCCGGATGGCGGCCGAGAAGAACTATCCCCTGCTCTTCCGCGCGTACGCCGCCATGAAGGAGGCCAATCCCGCCTGCCGCTTCGTGCTCGCAGGCGAGGGCCCGCTCAAGCGCTCGCTGATCAAGGCCCATCCGGACTGCGTCTTCGCGGGCTTCTTCTCGCGCGACGAGATCGGCCGCTACTACGCGTCCGCCGACATCTACATCCACGCGAGCCTCACCGAGACCTTCGGCAACGTGCTCACTGAGGCGATGGCGAGCGGCCTGGCCTCGGCCGGGTTCGACTACGCCGCGGCCCGTGTCTTCATCAGGGACGGCGAGAGTGGACTCACGGCTCCGTGCGACGAGCCCGACAGGCTCGTCGCGGCGGCCGTCAGGCTCGCGACCGACCCCGCGTTCAGGAACCGGCTTCGGATAGCCGGGCGGGCGGCGGTCGAGGCCCAGTCCTGGGAGAAGGTGATCACGCGATTCGAGGCTGAGCTTGAGGCGGCGGCGGGTGTTACGCGCACGTCCGCCGGGCAAACGCCGGTTCTCGTCTGAACATGCGGCCGCGAATCCTGATAATGACCGCGGCGTACGGCGAGGGCCACAACGCCGCGGCCAACGCCCTTGCAACCGCGTTCAACGACGACGTCCCGGGGACCGCGCTGGTGGTCGACGTCTTCGCGCTGTCGTGCCCGCGCCTCAACGCCCTCATCCGCAGGGCGTACCTGGCCACGATCAACGGTACGCCGCGCCTCTGGAGGCACGCCTACGCCTGGATGGACCGCCCGGGCTTCATGACGAGCGGCGTCAGGATGCTCGGGCCGCAGATGAGGATGCTTGAGGCGATCATCGCGCGCGAGCGCCCGGCCGCGATCTGCAGCACGTTCCCCGCGTACGCGGCGCTCTTCAAGAAGCTCGCCCGCGAGGGGCGCTTCGCCATCCCGCATTTCAACATTGTGACCGACTCGATCAGCATCAACTCGGTGTGGTGGCGCCCGGGCTGCGACGGCTGGTTCGTGCCGAACGAGGATTCGGCCGAGGTGATGAGGGCCGCGGGCGTCGACCCCTCGCGTCTCCACGTGACCGGGTTCCCCGTCACGCCGTACTTCAGGAAGAACGAGGGCATCGTGACACGGCCCGAGCTCTCCACGGGGACCGCCCCGCGGGTGCTCTACATCGTCAATTCGGGGACGCGCAACGCCGAGGCGACGGCGCGGCTCCTCCTGGCTGAGGGGGACTGGGAAATCACGTGCACCGTGGGCCGCGACGAGTCCCTGCGCGCGAAGCTCCTCGGCCTCGCGGCCCAGAGGAGCCGCAGGGCCGAGATCCTCGGCTGGACCGACCAGATCCCGAGGCTCCTCATGACGCACCACGTTGTCGTCAGCAAGGCGGGCGGCGCGACGACCCAGGAGGCCATCGCCGCGCGCTGCCCGATGGTGGTCAACCAGGTCGTGCCGGGCCAGGAGGAGGGAAACTGCGAGCTTTTGCTGCGCCACGGCGCGGGGGCCCTCGCCACCACGCCCGAGGCCGTCCTCGCCGCGCTTCGCGCGGCGTTTGGCGACGGAGGGCGGGGCTGGAGCGCCTACCGCTCTGCGCTCGAGCCCATGGCCCGGCCCGACGCCGCGCGCACCATCGCGGCGCAAGTCCTTTCACTTGTGAACGGGGGGGCCGGGCAGTCCCGCGCGGGCCTCTCCGCGGCACTGCGATGAATCTCAGGTTCGTCTTCAACCCGCGCTCCGGCAGGCCCCGCCGAAACGCCCCCATCCTGCCCATGCTGCGGGACTTCATCGCGGCGCGCGCGCTCGACGCCGACCTCGTTTGCACGGAGGGCCCGGGACACGCCACGGAGATCGCGCGGGACGCGGTGACCGCAGGCTGCCTGCGGGTCGTCGCCGTCGGCGGCGACGGGACCGTCAACGAGGTCGCGCAGGCGTTGATCCACACGCCTGCGGCCATGGGCCTCGTCCCCTGCGGGTCGGGCAACGGACTCGCCCTGCACCTCGGGCTGCCGAAGGCCTTCGCCGAGGCCCTCGAGCTTGCGACCGGGACCTCGGGGCGGATGGCCGAGCTCGACACGGGCAGCGCCAACGGCCTGCCGTTCGTGAATGCGATGGGCCTCGGCCTCGACGCCGACGTCGCCCGGCGCTTCAACCGCCTCATGCGCCGCGGCCTGTCGGCCTACACGCGCACCGCGCTGGCCGCCTTCTTCAGCCGCTCAACCGAGCGCTGCCACGTCAGCGTCGGGGGGCACCGTGAGACGATCGACGCCCTGCTGATCGCGGTCGCCAACTCCGACCAGTACGGCAACAACGCCAGGATCGCGCCGCGCGCCCGCGTGGACGACGGGGTTCTCGACCTGGTGGCGGTGCGCCCGGTGGGCCTCTTCTCGGCGTGCGTCCTCGGGGCGCAGCTCTTCCTCGGCGGGATCGACCGCAACCCCCGCGCCCGCCGCCTCAGGGGAGCGCGGTTCCTGATCGAGAGGCCGGCCGCGGGCATCATCCACACCGACGGCGAGACCCACATGGCGGCGGCCACGCTCGAGGTCCTCGTGCGGCCCCGCAGCCTGAGGCTCGTCGTGCCCGCGGACTGCACCGCGGCGGCGCGCATCGAGGACCGGCCGGCGACCGCCTTCGCCCTGCAGCTGCCGTGAAAAGACTCCGCGTACGCACCGTCATCCTCTCCGACGTCCACCTGGGCACCGTCGACTCCAAGGTCGCGGAGGTGAACCACTTCCTGCGCCATGTGCGCTGCGAGAGGCTCATCCTGAACGGGGACATCATCGACGGCTGGCAGCTCAAGCGTGGCGGCCAGTGGACCAAGGCGCACACGCACTTCATCCGAATCGTGCTCAAGATGCTGGAGAAGCGCGACACCCAGATCGTCTACCTGCGGGGCAACCACGACGACATCCTCGCGAAGTTCCTCCCGCTCGAATTCGAGAACCTCCTGGTGGTCGATGAGTACCTCCACGAGGGGATAAAGGGCAGGTACCTCGTCCTCCACGGCGACGTCTTCGACACGGTGACGAAGAATTTCGTGTTCCTCGCCCACCTCGGCGACTGGGGCTACCACATGCTGCTCATGATCAACCGGGCCTACAACGTGTGGCGCTCGTGGCGCGGCCTCGAGTACTGGTCCCTGAGCCGGGCGATCAAGGCCCGGGTGAAGTCCGCGGTGAGCCACGTCTCGAAGTTCGAGGAGCACATCGCCGAGCTCGCGCGCACCCGGGGATGCTGCGGCGTGATGTGCGGCCACATCCACACGCCCGCCGACAAGATGCTCGGCGACATCCACTACCTGAACTCCGGGGACTGGATCGAGTCGCTCACCGCGATCGTCGAGCATTGGGACGGCACCTACCAGTTGATCGAGTATTCGGACTTCGTGAAGCAGTTCCCGTTCCCGGACGAGGACGCCGCACCCGAGGAGCAGGCGCCGGGCGCAGTCCCGGAGGCCGCGCCGAGGTTCCAGGACGAGCATAGCGAGAGCCCCGTGATCTGACGGCTGGGTTGACAGGGGCCGCCCGGCGTCTCGTCTTTGGCCAACGTGCCGGAACGCGAAAAGATCCTTGTGGCGATGTCGGGGGGCGTGGACAGCTCCGTGGCCGCCCTCCTCCTAAAAGGGCAGGGCCTCGACGTCTCGGGCGCCTACATGAAGAACTGGATCAACGAGGACGGGGTCGTCGGCAACTGCCCCTGGAGGGAGGACATCGAGGACGCCCGCCGGGTCGCCGAACAGGTGGGGATCCCGTTCCAGGTCGTGAACCTGATGGGGGACTACCGCGAGAAGGTGGTCCAGTATCTCCTCGACGGGTACGCCCGCGGGCTGACGCCGAACCCGGACATCATGTGCAACCGCGAGATCAAGTTCGGTGTGTTCCGCTCCTGGGCGCTCGCGAACGGCTTCACCGCCGTCGCCACCGGGCACTACGCCCGCCGCCGCGAGACCGCCCCGGGCGCGGTCGAGCTGCTCGAGGGCGCGGACGCGAACAAGGACCAGTCCTACTTCCTCTGCCTCCTCGGCCAGGAGCAGGTCCGCAGGGCCCGCTTCCCGATCGGCGACCTCCAGAAGCCCGAGATCCGGCGCATCGCCGCGCAGGCCGGCCTCGCCACGGCCGCCAAGAAGGACAGCCAGGGCATCTGCTTCATCGGCGACGTCCGGATGGGGGACTTCCTGCGCGCGTATGTGCCCGACAGGCCGGGCCCGATTCTCCGGGCGTCGGACGGGCGCGAGCTCGGCCGCCACCGCGGACTGCACTACTTCACGCTCGGGCAGCGCCGGGGCATCGGCGTGCCGTCCAACGCCGAGAACGAGCGCTACGTCGTCGTCGGCAAGCGCGCCGCCGACACTGCGCTCCTCGTGGAGTTCGACCATCCCGACGCGCCCGGACTCTTTCAGACCGAGGTCCGGGTCCATTCGCTCAGCTGGACCGGCGAGCCCGTGACCGCAGCAACGCGGCTTGAGGGCCGGGTCCGCTACCGGGATCCGCGGGTCGGCCTCTCCTTCGAACCCGAGGGGGACCGCGCCGCCCGGGTCCGCTTCGAGGCCCCCCAGCGGGCGCTGGCGTCGGGCCAGGTCCTCGCGCTCTACAACGGTCCCCGGCTCCTCGGAGGAGGCGTTTATGTCTAGCTCTAGCCCGCGGAGGCCACCGCGAGTGCCACGGCCAGTGCGACAAGGACGGCCCCCATGGCCCGGTCTATCCAGTGGCCGCCCCGCAGGAACGCGCTGCGCACGTCCTCCCGGGTGAGAAAGACGGAGACCATCGTGAACCAGGCCATCGTGCTGGCCGACATCCACAGCCCGTAGCCCCCCTGGACGACCCTGGGGGTCGCCGGGTCGATGACCGATGCGAAGATCGCCACAAAGAAGAGCGTGACCTTCGGGTTGAAGACGTTCGTGAGGAAGCCCGTCGTCCACGCGGCGCGTGGAGACGGCTCGGAGGGGCGGGACAGCTCGGCCTGCGCGGCGGCCGGCGCCTCCCCCATCCCGCGGCGCGGCCCGCTCATGAGCCCCTTCACCCCGATCCAGGCGAGGTACCCGGCGCCCACGAACTTCACCACCGTGAAGGCGACCGGGTTGGTCCTGAGCAGGATCCCGATCCCCAGCACCGCGTAGGTGACGTGCACGAGGATCGCGCTGCCGATGCCGATCGAGGTCCAGACGGCGGCCCGCCTCCCGTGCGCGATGCTCTGGCGCACCACCATCGCGAAATCCGGGCCGGGGCTGGCGACGGCGAGCAGGTGCGCCACCGCGACCTTTAGGAACTGCGCCCAGTAGGGGTGCACGGCCGACGCTAGGGCGCCAGGTCCTTGAGCGCCGGGTCGGCCATCATCTTCTCGAGCCCGTTGGATTCGACGAAGCTGCGGAGCCTGCGGTCGTCCGGGTACTTCGAGCGGGCCTTCTCGACGCAGGACCTGGCCTCGTCCGACCGGCCGAGGAGCACGAGCACGTACGCCTCGCGGATCACAAGGACGGCGTTCGCCGGCCCGGCCTTCAGCGTGTCCTTGTACGCCGCGAGCGCGGACTTGTAGGCGCTCCGGGCGCCGCCCGGGTTGTGCAGGCGCATCCGGACGACGCCGAGGCTCACCCAGGTGTCGCCCTCGTCCGGGCAGAGCTCGGTCGCCTTTGCGTAAAGCCCTTCGGCCCGGGCCCAGTCCTTGAGCGTCAGCGCGAAGTTCGCCTCGCTCACGTCGTTGGCGGCCTCGTCCCGCTCCAGGGGCGTGATCACCCTCTGGCGGCAGCCCGCGAGAAGGAGTGCCGCCGCCAATACCAGGGCCGGCCGGAAGTTCATCACAGGTCCGGCGGAACGGTAGAAATGGCCTCCTCGAGCGTCGAGAGGCCGTCCTTCACCTTGATGAGGCTGTCCTGGTGGAGCGTCTTCATGCCCTGGCGCTGCGCGATCTTCTTCAATTCCGCGGTCTCCATCTTCTTGTTGATGCCCTGGATCAGCTCCTCGTTGGTGATCATCAGCTCGTGGATGCCGACGCGCCCGCGGTAGCCGCTCCCGTTGCATTTCGGGCAGCCCTTCGGGTTGTGCTTGAAGATCTGCCCGCTCCAGCCGATCGCCTTCTCGAGGATCTCCTTCTCGCGGCCCTTCGCCTCGTACGGGATCCGGCACTGCTTGCAGACACGGCGCATCAGGCGTTGGGAGCAGACGCACAGGATCGAGGACGAGATCATGAACGGCTCGATGTCCATGTCCGTGAGGCGGGCGATCGTGGAGGGGGCGTCGTTCGTGTGCAGGGTGGACAGGAGCAGATGGCCCGTGAGCGCGGCCTCGATGGCGATCTCCGCCGTTTCGACGTCTCGAATCTCACCGACGAGGATGATGTCGGGGTCCTGCCGCAGGAAGGACCGCAGCGCCGTCGCGAACGTGAGGCCGATCTGCCGGTGCATCTGCATCTGGTTGATGCCGGGCAGCGTGTATTCGATCGGGTCCTCGGCCGTGCGGATCACGATGTCGGGGGTGTTGATCTCGTTGAGCGCCGAGTAGAGCGTCATCGACTTTCCCGAGCCGGTCGGCCCGCAGTGCAGGATCATCCCGTAGGGCTGGCGGATGCAGTCGCGGTACTTCCCGAGGTTCTCCTCCGTGAAGCCGAGCGACGTCAGGGGAAGGGTCGACTTCTGCTTGTCTAGGATACGCATGACCACGCCCTCCCCGTGGTTGAGGGGCGCCGTGGACACGCGCAGGTCGAGGTCCAGGTTCTTCTTCGTGTACTGCTTGAAGACGATGCGCCCGTCCTGGGGGAGCCGCCGCTCCGAGATGTCCAGGTTGCACATGATCTTGAGCCTTGCGACGAGGGCCGGCCCGACCTTCACGGGCAGCCGCAGCTTCTCCTGGCAATTCCCATCGACCCGGTACCTGACGATGACGTCCTTCTCCTGGGGCTCGATGTGGATGTCGCTCGCCCCCGCGAAATAGGCGTCCTCGATGATCCGGTTGCCGAGCTGGATAATGGGGCCCGACTCCTCGTTGACGTCGGTGTCCTTGATGATGTCGCCCTCGCCGGCGGCCCCGTACTCGGCGCCGATCTGCTGGACGACGTCCTCGAACCCGGCGGACCGGTCGTTCGCCTTGCTGAACTTTTCCTTGATGTCCTTCTCGCGGGCGAGGAGGCGCACCACGCGCTTGCCCGTCATCTCCTGGATCTTGGCAGGGAGCGTGACCTCGAAGGGGTTCGCGAAGGCGACGAGGAGCAGGTCGCCGACCTGCCCGACCGGCAGGACCAGGTTCTCCTGGCAGAAGTCCTGGGGTATCCGCTCGAAGGTCGACGTCGCGATCTTGTAGCGCGCGACGTTGAACGGGGCGAGGCCGAGGGCCCGGCCCTTCGCGACCAGGCACTGGAAGGCGGTGATCTTGTAGTCCTCCTGCAGCAGCCGGTCGAGCGCGTCGCCGTTGAGGTCCTGGGGCCGGGCCGCTATCGCGTCGCGCTGCTCCGCCGTCAGCCGGCCCATCGCGATGAGCTTGGCCACGATCAGGGACTGGACTTTTCCTAGTGGCATCTGAGGGGGCGGGTCAGGCGGAGCGCGCGACGGGCGCCTGCGCCGTCGGCATGGGCGGGTTGGTCTGGGGGACGGGAGCGGCCGGTGCCGCCGCCGGCTCGCCGGCGATCGGGAACGGGGCCTTGGAGCTCGTCGGGCTTCCGATGCGGTCCAGGTGCTCTGCGATGCCCTCAAGCGTCGTCCCGAACCAGAGGATGGGCCCTTCGTAGTGCTTCTCCCAGTAAGTGCGCACGGCCGGGCTCAGGTAGTACGCCGAGGCGATGAACGTGAAGTCCTCCTCCTGGTCGAAGGGCACCGACCAGGTCGCCCAGCAGGCGTCCATGTCCAGGCCCTTCTTCGTGTCGTCGGGGGGATCGTATCCCCGCAGGTCGACCAGGCCCAGGCCCTCGGTCTCCACAAGGTGTTGCAGGACATCCTCCTCCCGGATGACCTTCAGCTCATAGGCAAGGACGCCGAGGACGGTGGCCTGGCGGGGCTGGTTCGTCGCGATGATGTCGAGCAGCCGCTCGTTCGCCTTCTCCAGGTCCTCTATCTTCACAAGGTTGTGCTCGACCAGCCCGGCGCCAAGCAGCCGGTTGGCTCGCATCATCAGCGAGCGGTTCTCGGGCGACATTGTGGGTCCTGTGGCCAAGGTTCCTGTAGTATGTGTCACGCGGCTGCGGCTGGCGACACCTTTTCCTTTCGGCGAAGGGCGCTCACCCGACTCAGCAGCTCCGTCTTTAACTCCTCCAGCCCCGTGCCTTCAAGGCATGAAATTTCAAGGGCGTCCACCCTGAAGCGGCGCTTGAACTTTCTCAGGTTCGCGGGCGCGGCGGGCAGGTCCATCTTGTTGGCCGCCACGAGCCTCGCCTTCTTCAGAAGCGACGGATCGTAAAGCTTCAACTCGTTGAGCAGCTGGCGGTAATCTTCCCCGGGGTCGCGTCCGTCGTTGCCGGCCATGTCGACGATGATCAGGAGCACGGCGCAGCGCTCCACGTGCCGCAGGAACCGGTGCCCGAGCCCGCGGTTCTCGCTCGCCCCCTCGATCAGCCCCGGGATGTCGGCGAGAAGCAGGCGCCGGTCGCCCCGGACCTCGTCCGGGAATTCGATCACTCCGATCTGGGGGTGCAGGGTCGTGAATGGGTACGCCGCCGTCTTTGGATGGGCCTTCGTGATGGCGTTGGTGAGGGACGACTTGCCCGCGTTCGGGAAGCCCACCAGCCCCACGTCGGCGATCGACTTGAGGACGAGGCGGTACTCGCCCCGCTCGCCCGCCTGACCGGGATTGGCGCGGCTCGGCGCCCGGTTCGTCGAGGTTTTGAAGTGGGTGTTTCCCCAGCCGCCGTTGCCCCCCTTGCAGAGGACGACGCGCTGGCCGTCCAGGATAAGCTCGGCCACGACCTTGCCGGTCGCCACATCGGTGACGATCGTCCCCAGGGGCAGCCGCAGCTCGGCGTCGCGCCCCTCCTTGCCGTTGCAGTCCTTCCCGAGCCCGTGCTCTCCGCGGCCCGCCTTCCAGTGCGGCTTGAACTTGAAGTCCACCAAGTTGTTCGTGTCGTGCGAGCCGACGAGGACGACGTCGCCGCCGGCCCCCCCGTCGCCGCCGTTGGGCCCTCCCCAGGGCTCGTATTTTTCACGGCGGAAGGAGACGCAGCCGCGCCCGCCGTCGCCGGCAGTGGCCTTTATGACGCATTCATCGACAAACATGGGTGCAGCCTACCTATATGCGCCTCGGGATCAAATCGCGATCTTGATCCCCTTGCGCAGGTAGGTCGGCACGTCCAGGTCCTGCCCGTCGAAAAGGTTGCGGTCGGTGCGCTCGAACTGCCCGCGGCTCTCGACCTCGCCGAAGCCGAACTCGTCCTGCTTCGCCTTCTGGGCCGGGGTCGTGGGCGCCTCCTGCGGGGCGGCCGCGGGGCCCTCCTGGCCCTGTGCCTGCTCCTCCGGGTGCGCCGCCAGGCGCATCCGCGCGGGCGCCGGGCGCCGGACGCCGGGGCCGCGGGTGCCCATGTCGCTCGCCCCCAGCACCGAGATCTCGACCCGGCCCTGCATCGCTTCGTCAATCACCGCCCCCATGATGATGTGCGAGTCGCGCCCGAACTGCTCGGCGATCGCCGTCATGATCACGTTCACCTTCGGAAGCGTCAGGTCGGTCCCCCCCGTGATGTTGACCAGCAGCCGGTCCGCCTTCCTGGAGAACTCGGGCGTGTGGAGCAGCGGGCAGAGCTTGAGGTCGGCAATCGCCTCCTCGGCCGCGTTCTCGCCCGCGCCCTCGGCGAGGCCGAAAAGCGTCTTGGCGCCGCGGTTCTGGAAGGCCTGGCGCAGCGTCGCGAAGTCCACGTTGATGAGCCCCGTCCTCGAGAGCATCGACCAGATGGACTTCACGCCCCTGCCGATCCACTCGTCGGCGCGGGCGAAAGAGTCGAGGACGGTCTCGTTGTCGGCCGCCTCCTGCAGGAGGATGTCGTTCGGCAGCGGGATGACTGCGTCGCACGCCCTCCTGAGCGCGGCGAGCCCCTCCTCGGCCTGCTTGAGCCGGCGGCCCCCCTCGAAGCTGAACGGGAGCGTCACGAAGGCGATCACGAGGGCCCCCTCCGCGGACGCGATCTCGGCCACGATCGGCGAGGCCCCCCCGCCGGTCCCGCCGCCCATGCCGGCGATGATGAAGACCAGGTCGCAATCCTTCACCACCTTCGCGATCTTCTCGCGATCGTCCTCGGCGGCCTGCCGCCCGAGGTCGGGGTCGCCGCCCGCCCCGAGGCCGCGCGTCGTGCCCATCCCGATCAGGACCTTGTCCTGGACGGGCGAGCTCGCCAGGGCCTGGCTGTCCGTGTTCACGACGGCGAGCTGCAGGCGCTCGAGGCTCTCCATCTTCAGGCGGTCGACGGCGTTGGACCCCGCCCCGCCGACGCCCACCAGCTTGATGGCGACGTTGCGGTCGCAGAGGGCCTGGGGCTCAAGGGGAAGTTCGTTCGGGTTCACGTTGGTGCGAAGAGGCGCGACACGTTGTGCAGGAACCCTCCCTTGCGCCGCGTCGCGGCGGCGTTGTCGCTGAGCGAGCTGACGCCGTAGTAGAGGATGCCGAGCGCCGTGTGGTATCCCGGGTCCCGGAGGTTCTCGTTGACCCATGTGGGTGCCTCGCCGAGGCGTGCCGAGGTGCCGAACACCTTGGACGCGCACTCCACGAGCGCGGGCATCTTGGCGGCGCCCCCGGTCAGGACCACGCCCCCGGCGCAGGCCTCCGGGGAGAACGCGTGGCCCAGCCGCCTTTTCACGACGTCCAGGAGCTCCCACGCACGCGCCGCGGTGACGCTCTCGATCGCGTGCCGCGAGAACTGCCGGTCGCCGATGGCGAAGTTCCCGTCCAGCCAGACCTTCTCGCCCTTGTCGCGCGCCTGGGAGACGGCGCGCCCGAAGCGCAGCTTCAGCTTCTCGGCCTGGCCCTCGGTGAGCCTGAGCCCGATGCTCAGGTCGTTGGTGAAATGGGCCCCTCCCACCGCGAGGACACCCGTCGTGTGGGGCGCGCCGTTGCGGTAGAGCACGTAGTCGGTCGTCCCCGCGCCGATGTCGATCGCCAGCACGCCGTTCTGGCGCTCCTCCATGCTCGTCACCATGTGCCCGGATGCCAGGCTCGAAAGGACGAGCTCGCGTACCTCGAGGTTGAAGCCCCGGATGACGTGGATGTTGTCGGCAAGCCGCTGCTCCTGCCCGTGCACGGTCCAGTAGCCGACCTCGAGCTTCTGGCCCACCAGGTTCTCCGGGGACGTCGGGACCAGCCGCCCGTCGACCCGGAACGGCCTGCGGATGTTGTGGACCACCATGCGGCCGAGCGGAAGGTCCTTGGCCTTCGCGAGGTCGCAGACGGTCCTGATGTCATCCATCTCGATCATGTTGTCAGCCGCCTTAACGTTGACGGAGGCCTCGTTGTAGAATCCCTCGAGGTGGCCCCCGGTCTGCGCCAGGTAGACATGGTCGATCCGCTCGTTGGCGTCGCGCTCGGCGATCTCCAGGGCGTTGTGCGTGCACTCGGTGGCGGCCCGGAAGTCCACGACCGAGCCCTTGATGACGCCCCGGGACGTGCTCTCGCCGCAGCCGATGATGGCGATCTCGCGGCCGGTGTACTCGCCGACGAGCGCGGTGATCTTGGAGGTTCCGATTTCGACGGCGCCTATGAAGGTGGTCTTAGAGCTCACGGTGGGTGTCTGCGCGGAGGCTGGAGAACGCCGGGAAGGCGATGACCGGGTTCGACGATCCCGGGGCCACCGCAGTGTTGACCGGGGGCTCGGAGAGCGCCGGGGCCGCCTTTCCGTAGGCGACTGGCACCTGCGAGCCGAGGGCGAGATTCACCTCACGCAGGGGCCGCGTTGGGTCCGTCGAATCGTCGACGAGGAGGTCCAGCCGGGCGATCTGCCTCAGGTAGTCCTCCCGTGTCCCGAAGACGACCCTCATGCCGTCGCGCGTGCGCACCTCAATCTCGCCGTCCGACGCCAAGCGGGCCATCGAGATGACCTGCCAGCTGCGGTAAAGGTTCTCCGCCTCGAGCTTGGCGGCGCCGAGCAGGTCCGAGACCGCCCTCATGCCGCCTATCGGGACAAACGATCCGCCGGAGCGCACGAGCCGGACGCCGTCGAGCCAAGGCAGCGTGGCCTCCATCGCCGGGTCGAAGCCCTTGCCCGCGAAGGCGACCCCGTCCCTGGAGACGAGCAGCATCGCGGGGGTGCCGCCTGCCGCCTGGGCCATCAGCCTCGCGACGGGCGACCTCTCGGAGATGCGCACGGTGAGCCGGTCGGGGAAATTCCGGGCGATCGCCGCGGAGCTCACCTGGGCGTCCGCGAGCACCCTCAGGCGAAGCTCGTTCAAGTCGAGGCCCATGAGCGTCGCGTCCTGGGGTATGGCGAGGGTGCGCGCCAGCCAGTTCTGGTCGAGGACCCCGTCCGTCACGAGGACAAGCCTGCGGACGCGGTCGGACTTCGCCGCCGAGGGCATCGAGTCGGGGTTCTCGCGGAGCACGGCCGCCATCTCCCATGCGCCCCAGGCCACGGTGCCGGCGGCCAGGACGCCAAGGATCGCGCGCGTCACCCCCATCGCGAGGCGCCGGCGCCCCTCGCGCGACATTGCGCGAGGCCTCACCTCCTGGGGAATCTCCCTCCAGGAACGGGTCTCGGGCATGGTATGGGTGTCTTTGCTCATGGACGGCGCGAGGCATTGCCGAGACGAAAACGCTCCACCGCGGGCAGCACCATCTCCCTGACCAAGGCCGCGAAATCCAGTCCCGCGCATCGAGCGCACATCGGCAGCAGGCTCGTGTCCTTCATGCCAGGAAGCGTGTTGATTTCGAGCAAAAACGGCTCGCCCTTCGCGGAAACCATGAAGTCCACGCGCGCGTAGTCGCGGCACCCGCACGCGGCGAAGGCCGTCTCCGCCGCGCGCCGGACCTCGGCGTCGAGCGCCCCGTCAAGGGGCGCCGGGGCGACGTACTCGGTCGAGCCCTTCGTGTACTTGCTCGCGTAGTCGTAGACGCCGGACCTTGGCCGGATCTCGACGGTGCCCAGGGCGCGGCCCCTGAGGATGCCCACGGAGAGCTCCCTGCCCTCGATCCTGCGCTCGGCGATCCAGCGTCCGGCGGTGATCGAGCCGAGCGCCGCCTCGAGCCCGGCGCGGTCCCCGACCAGGTGCAGGCCGACGCTGCTGCCCTCGCTGTTGGGTTTGACGACGATGCTCGTGCCCAGCCGCCCCTCCACGTCCGCGGCCGCGGGCTTCGAAGCCGCGTCAAACGCGATCCCGTCGACGACCGGCACGCCGTGCCCGGACACCGTCCGCTTGGTGAGCGCCTTGTCCATCGTGAGCGCGCTCGAGGCGGCGTCGCAGCCGGCGTAGGCGCCGCCGACCGCGTCGAGCAGGCGCTGCATGCCCCCGTCCTCGCCAAAGGTCCCATGGAGCGTCGAGAACACGACGTGCCGGGCGGGATCGTAGCCGTCGGGAAGGGCGTTGGCCACAACGGGGAACAGCCGCGTCGTGAACGACCGAGCGAGCGCGAGCGCGCAGGCCGCGCCGGATCCCGTCGACACCTCCTTCTCGGAGGAGGTTCCCCCCGCAAACACGGCGACCACGGGCGAGTTCACAGGACGTCCCTCCAGTCCTTCCCGTAGAGGAGCACCTCCAGCTCCAGGTCCACTCCCCTTGCCTTGCTTACCTCGGCCCGCACGCGCCTTACGAGCTCGAGCACGTCGGCGCTCGTCGCGTTCCCGCGGTTGATGACGAAGTTCGCATGGACCAGGGAGACCTCGGCGCCCCCCACCCGGGTTCCCTTCAGCCCGCACGCGTCGATCAGGCGCCCCGCCGAGTCCCCCGGCGGGTTCTTGAACATGCACCCCGCGCTCGGCTCCCTGGGCTGGGTCTCGTGGCGCCTGCGCCGGAAATCCTCGATCTTCCGGCCCACGGACTGCGCGTCGGTCCGGGACGCCGGGTGAAGGACGGCCCCGAGCGCGATGCTCTCGCGCAGGTCCGCGCACTCGCGGTAGTCGACCTTCACCGCGTCGCGGGGCACGTTGCTGACGGCGCCGTCGGCCGACATGAGCCTGACCTCGTCGACGATGTCGAAGATCCAGCCGCCCATGGCGCCGGCGTTCATCCTGAGGGCGCCCCCGACGCTCCCGGGGATCCCCTCGAGGAATTCGAAGCCCCCGAGGCCCGCCGCGGCCGCGAGGCCGCACAGGTTCTTGAGCCGGAGCCCGGCGCCCACCCGCACCCTGCCGTCGGGGAGCGTCTCGAAGCCGGACCATGATCTATGGGAAAGGGTAACGATGAGCCCCTCGACGCCCTCGTCGGGCACGAGGATGTTGGAGCCGCGGCCGAGTACGTAGACGGCGGCCCCGTCCTTTCTCGCCTCGGCGAGGAGCGTGCGCAGGTCCTCCTCGGTCGCCGGCTCGGCGAACAGCCGCGCGGCACCCCCGACCCGTAGCGTGGTCTTGGCGGCGAGCGGCTCCTCCCGGGTCAGCACCGTGGCGCGGGATAGCGCCGGGCGGACCCTTTCGGCGAAGCGGTCCCAGCGCAGCGAGCGCGCCGCGCCCTGCTTCACCGCGTCCACCCACGCCCGGGCCGTCTGGTCGATGTCCCCAGCCCCGACAAAGGCGACCAGATCCCCCGGCCTCGCCTCCTGCAGCAGCGCGGGAATGCAGGCCAGCCCGTGGCCCGGCAGGTAGCTGACGGGGAGCGCGGGAGCCCCCCTCTTGAGCTCGGCGTACACGTCGGCCGTCGTGCCGCCGGAGACGGGGGCCTCCCCGGCCGGATACACGTCGAGGAGGTGGACCAGGTCCGCGAGCGCCAGCGACGCCGCGAACTCGGCCTTGAAACGGGCCGTGCGGCTGTGCCGGTGGGGCTGGAACACGGCGATCAGCCTGCCGCCGGGCGCCAGCCGCCCCCTGAGGCTCGGAAGGAGCGCGCGGATCTCCGCCGGGTGGTGCGCGTAGTCCTCGATCACGGTGAGGCCGCCCTCCTCAAGGAGCACCGCCTGGCGCCTTCGCACGCCCGGGTAGTGCGCGAGCGATCCCCTTGCGGGCTCGACCCCCATCATCTGCGCGGCGGCCAGCGCCGCCGTCGCGTTCGCCCCGTTGAAATCCCCGGTGGTGCCGACGTCCACCTCGATCGGCCTGAACCGTCCGCCAAGCCGAAGGCGCATCCTGCCCTTGCCCTCGCTCTCGAGGGCGCCTGAGAAGTCCCCGCTCCTGCCGAAGGTGACGGCCGAGGGCGCCAGCCGCAGCGAGACCGGGCATGCGTCGCTCACGAGGATCGAGCCCCGGGTGCGCGCGCAGAGCGCCGCAAAGGCCACCTCGAGCTCGGACGGACTGCGGTAGCGGTCGGGATGGTCCCAGTCGAGGTTCACGATCACCGTGATCTCCGGCGAGAATCCGTCGATCGTGCCGTCGCTCTCGTCGACCTCGGCGACGACCCACTCGTTCGAGCCGACGCCGGCCGGCGGCGTGGAGTCGTTGAACAGGCCGCCCGCCACGTACCCGGCGGGAAACCCCGCGTGGCGCAGGACGGTGATCAGCATGGCGGTCGTCGTCGTCTTCCCGTGCGAGCCGCACACGGCGACCAGCTTCTTGCCTCGCGTCACCTCGCAGAGCATCTCGCCGCGCCTCACCACGGGCAGCCCGCGCGCAGCCGCGGCCAGAAACGACGGGTGCGAGTCCGGGATGGCCGACGAGCGGACCACGAGGTCGGCATCGCTCGGCAGCGGGCGGACCTTAACCCCCGCCGCCGCCAGCTGTGCCGCGACCTCGGCGGAGAGGCCGTCATCCTCCCCGGACACGCTCCAGCCCGAGCGCGCGAGGTAGATCGCCAGCGGCGCGACGCCCATGCCCCCTGCGCCGAGGCAGTGCACCCGATGCACCGGCCGGCCGAAAAGCTGGGGTAATGGCGAGCCTCTCATGCCACCAGCTCCACGGAGCTACCGAGGCGCCCGCCCGAACCCGCCCGGGCCATGGCCTCAAGGTCGGCGACCATCAGCTCGAGCGCGTTGGCCCGGTCCATCCGCCTCAGGTTGCCGCGGAATTGCCTCAGGAGCCAGTCGTTGAACACCAGGTCCAGGACCTCGGCATGCAGGGTCCCGAGGGCCGACTCGTCGATGAGCAGTCCGCCGCCCTGGCGCTCGAAGTAGGCGGCGTTCGCGCGCTGGTGGTCGTTGGCGGCGTGGGGATACGGGACGAGGATCGCCGGGACCTCGCACCGGATGAGCTCCGCGAGCGTCCCCGCCCCCGCCCTCGAGATGACGACGTCGGCGGCCGAGAGCAGCTCCGCGATCCTGTCGCAGAACGGGACGAAGACCGACTTGACCGGCTCGCCCATGCGCGAGCGGTGGTAGAGCGTCTCGGGCGCGGTCTTGCCGAGGCCCGCCACGCAGAAGACCTGGATTCCCTCGAGGGCCAGCATCTCGAGCTTCGAGGCGGCCCACGCATTGAGCGCCGAGGCGCCCTGGCTGCCGCCCAAGACGACAACCACCTTCTGCATCGGGTCGAGCCCGAGGGCCAGGCGCGCCTGCGCCGCGGGCATGCGCACGATCTCCTTCCTGACGGGAAGCCCCGCGTACCTAACGGCGGACGCGCGGACCCCGGCGACCCGGATACCGAACGGGAGATACACGCGGTCCGCCATGCGCCCGAGCGTGCGGATGGCGAGGCCCGGCTTTCGGTTGGACTCGTGGAGCGCAACCGGGATGCCGTGCACGCGGCCCGCGGCGGCGGCGGGCGCCGACGTGAAGCCGCCAAATCCGATGACCAGGTCCGGCCGGGTGTCGCGGATGAGATGGGTGCAGAACCGCAGTGCCGAGACCTGCGACGCCGCAAACCGCGCCATCCTGACGGGGTTCCACGAGAACCCCGTCCCGGGCATCCGGTCGAACACCAGGTCCGGGTACTTCTCCGCGAGGCGCGAGTCGACCCTCTTCTTGCTGATGAGGAGCCTGGCCTCGTGGCCGCGCGCGATCAGTCCCTGCGCCAGGGAGATGCCGGGTGACAGGTGCCCGCCGGTGCCGCCGCACGAGATGAGGAACCGGCTCATGCGAGGACCTCGCGCATCGTGCCCGCCCCCTGGGCGAGCGACGCCCTGCCCCACGTCCGCTGCGTGTTGATGAGGATTCCCACAAGCAGGCCCATGAGGAGAAGGTTGGATAGCCCCGCGCTGATGAAGGGAAGCGACATGCCCTTCGTCGGGAGCATGCCCGTCACGACGCCCAGGTTGATGATCGACTGCAGGCACATGAGCAGCAGGCAGCCGGTCGCCAGGAGAAAGTGGAACAGGTTCGGGGCCCGCCGCAGGTGGGCCAGCCCCGCCACGAACATGACCGCGAACACCGCCACGACCCCGAGCGTGAACCACATGCCGAGTTCCTCGCCCACCACCGCGAAGATGAAGTCCGTATGCGCCTCGGGCAGGAAGTTGATCTGCTGGCGCCCCTGGCCCAGGCCCGCCCCGGAGGTCCCGCCCGCGGCGAACGCCTCCAGGGACTGGTAGAGCTGGTAGGTCCCGCCCTGCTTGTTGCCCTCGACATCCAAGAAGGCCGTGAACCGCCTGAGCCGGTTCGGGTTGTGCGCGACCATGAGCGCGAAGGCCGCGGCCGAGAGCGCGACGGTCGGCAGGATGTAGCGCCACTTGGCGCCCGAAAGGAACAGGAGGAGCAGCCCCACGGAGAGGGCGAGCGCCGCCGTGCCGAAGTCGGGCTCAAGGATGATGAGGCCCGCGAAGGCGCCGATGATCGCCAGGGGATAGAGGAAGCCGCGCCTGAAGTCGCCGATCCTCGTCTGGTTGAGCGCCAGGTAGTGGGCGAGGCAGAACACCATCGCCAGTTTCGCGAACTCCGAAACCTGCAGCCGCGCCGACCCGTACCCGAGCCATCTGCGGCTTCCCTTCACCGAGACGCCCAGGTGGGGTATCAGGACCAGGACCAGTAGGACGAGCGCGATGACCGCGATCCAGACCGACGCGCGCCGGGCGTAGTCGAGGTTGATCCGGCTCGCGACGAAGCAGAGCAGGCCGGCGACGGCGACGCCCACCAGCTGCTTGTCGAGGTAGAAATAGGGATCCTGCTTGAGCGACACGCTGGCGCTGAAGAGGATGGTCAGCCCGAGGAACGTCAGGCCGACCGCGCAGACGACGATCACGGCCACCGGGCTCGCTATCGACCGGAGCGTGAAGGTGTCAGCGGGCCTTTCGCTTGCCATGGCGCGTCGCTTTAGGGGTTCTTCGGCTGCGCGCCCGCGCCGCTATCCTCTATCTTCACGACCGGAACGTCCGTCCCGTTGGCCGGCTTGAGCCCCGCATCAAGGTCCTGGTCGGCAGCCGGGGCGGCCGCGGCCTTTGCCGCGCCCTCGGTTGCGGCGCCCTTGGAGGGCCTGGCCGACTTTGCCCCGCTCGACGCGGACCTTGTCGGGATCACGAGCTCCTGGCCCGGTTGGATCTTCCGCGGGTCGGTGATGTTGTTGGCGACGGCGATGTCGCCCTGCTTGACACCGTACTTGCGGGCGATCGCCCCCAGGGTCTCGCCCGGCCTGACGACGTGGCGGGTCGCGTCCGCCGGGGCCTTCTCGGACGGCGACGCCTCGGGCGTCCTCGCGGCGGCGCTCGCCTCGAAAGCGGCCGCGCCCGCCGTCGGCTTCGACGGGATGATCAGCTTCTGGCCGGAGTGCAAAACCGAGGTGGGCCTGAGGTTGTTCGCCGCAGCGAGGTCGGCCTTCGAAAGCTGGTTCTTCTTCGCGATGCCCGAGAGGGTGTCGCCGCCCCTGACCGTGTAGGTCGTGGCAGGGGTCACGTCGGACACCGGCGCCGCCTCGAGCGCCGAGGCCACGGTCGTGCCCGGCCGGGTCGGGCTGTAGCGAATGCCCACCGTGTCGGGCGGCGTGATGACCGCGCTCGGCGCCTGCGCCGAGGAGTCCCCGCCGGGTGCGGCCGAGATGGGCGGATTGTCCGGGGCCGCCTTCGTGTCGCTGCAGCCGGGGCTGGAGAAAATGAGGATCAGCGCGAGCGCATGGAGGCCCGCCGCGATGCCAAGGATCTTTAGTATTTTCATGGGAAAAGTCCGTTTGCCGGAGCAGAAGTCAGGTTGTGGGTTGTTGTAGCCGATGCTATATCAAACTTGGGCGGCATGCAGGTCGGCGACCGCCCATTCAAAGCGGTTGCCCCGATCCTCATAGCTCTGGAACATGTCGAAGCTGGCGAACCCGGGGCTAAGGATCACGTCGGCCGAGCCGCAGGCGGCGGCGGCGGCCGCGCCGCAGCGGACCGCATCCTCGAGCGTCGCGCAGACCGAGTGGGCGACGCCCAGCGCCCCAAATGCCCCGGCCAAGGCGGCCCCCGTCTCACCGATCAGCACCGCATGCGCCACCTTGGGCGCGATCCTGCGCGCGAATCCCTGCACGTCGCCTCCCTTCGAGCGGCCGCCGGCGATCAGGACGACGGGCCTGTGGAAGCCGGCGAGCGCCGCCTCGACGGCGTGGAAGTTCGTGGCCTTCGAGTCGTTCCAGTAGGTGACCCCGTCGAGCGCCTCCACGTTCGTGAGCCTGTGGCGGCCGATGCGGAAGCGCCTCGCCGCGTCGAGGAGCGCGGACTCCTCCAGGCCCTCGGACCGCCACCAGGCCGCGGCGAGCACGTAGTTCTCCCGCTGGGGATAGAACGCGAACGGCGTGCCCTCCAGTCGCGGATCGTCGGGAAGGCCCTCGGTGGGGACGTGGGCGCCGGACGGAACCGTGCGCCCGAACTGCGCCGCGTAACGCACGACCGAGCTTCCGGCGAAGAAGCGCCCGGCCTTGGTCCGGAGCACGAGCTCCCACTTGGCCGCGAAATACTGCTCCATGCTCCTGTGGCGCTCGAGGTGATCCTCGGCGAAGTTCGTCCACAGCAGCGCGTCGGCGCTGAAGTACCCGAGCTGCTCGGCCTGGAATGAGCTCACCTCGCAGACCGCGGTGACCTCCGCGGAACCCCCGTCCTCGTCCGCGACGACGCGGCTGAACGGCACCCCGATGTTGCCGGTCGCCAGCGCCCTCGCGCCCGTGCCGCAGAGCGCGCGGGCGAGGAACTCCGTCAGGGTCGTCTTCCCGTTCGTCCCGGTCACGGCGACAATCCGGCCGCGCCAGAAGAGGGAGGCGAAGTCGATCTCGGCCAGGCAGATGCAGCCGGACTTGCGCGCGAGCTCGAGCCAGGGGTGGTGCGGCGCGAAGCCCGGCGAGAAGATGACCAGCGCGTGCCCCGCCGCGGCCTCCGGCGTGAACTCGGTGCCGCTGCGGTCGTAGGTGACGCTCGCGGCGCCAAGCTTCGACAGGAGCGCGATCGCCCCCCCGCCGCTCACGGCGCCGCCGAAGACCGCAACGGGGCGCCCGAGCCTGGAACGGAGGAAGTCTGGAGTGGTCATGGCCATCGGCTAGCGGATCTTGAGCGTGGCGAGGCCCGCGAGGGCGAAGATGAGCGAGAGGATCCAGAAGCGCAGGACCACCTTGGTCTCGGGCCATCCCAGCTTCTGGAAGTGGTGGTGGATGGGGGCCATCAGGAAGAAGCGCCTGCCTTCGCCGTCGATCCGGCGGGTGGCCTTGAAGTATCCCACCTGGATGACGACCGACGCGGCCTCCCACACGAACACCCCCCCGATGATGATGAGCGTGAGCGGCTGCTGGACCATGAACGCGATGATGCCGAGGAGGCCCCCGAGAGCGAGGGACCCCGTGTCCCCCATGAACAGCTCCGCCGGATGCGAGTTGTACCAGAGGAAGGCCAGTCCCGCACCCACCAGCGCGCCGCAGACGACCGTCAGCTCCCCGGTCCCGGGCACGAAGCTGATGAGGAGATAGTCGGCGATCTTCACATTGCCGGCGGCGTAGGCCATGATCCCGAAGGTCAGCGCGACCGTGATGGTGCAGCCGATGGCGAGGCCGTCCAGCCCGTCGGTCAGGTTGATCGCGTTCGAGAAGCCCACGATCCACAGGTAGACGAACACGGCGAGCGCGGCAATCGGCATGGAGGCGACCAGCGGGTACTTCACGAACGGGACCCAGAGCTCCCGGATCTTGGTCGCGCTCGTCGGATGCATCAGGAGCGCCGCGAGCGCGAGGGCGGTGATGACCGTCTGCCAGAAGATCTTCGCCCCGGAGGATATCCCGTGCCGGCTCTTGCGCACGACCTTCAGGTAGTCGTCCCTGAACCCGACGGCCGTCAGCCCCGCGTAGACGAACAGCGCGACGACGACCCACACGTTGGGCGTGGCCCACAGCAGCGAGCTGCCGAACACGCAGGCGAAGATCAGCAGGCCGCCCATGGTCGGCGTGTTCTTCTTGTCGAAGCGGCTGGCGAGCTCCCCCGTCCGGTCGTCGTCATAGTGCTGGCCGAACTTGAGGCGGCGCAGGTGCGCGATGAGCCACGGCCCGATCACGAACCCGATCAGCGCCGCGGTCCCGGCGGCCAGGAGCGTGCGCAGGGTGATGTAGCGAAGGATCCGCAGCGGGCCGAAGGACTCCTCGTAGGCTGAGAGGAGGCTAAGCATCGGACACCTCCGCGACCTCGGCGCCCAAGAAGGCCCGTTCCAGCTCGTGGCGCCGGCTCCCCTTGACGAAAACCGAGCCGCGGAAGGCCGACAGGTGCGCGGACAGCGCCCCGACCTCGTCGGCAACCTCGATCTGGTCCGGGTCGGCGCCCGCCTCAAGGGCGCCTTGCCGGATGGCGCCGGCCAGGCTGCCGATCGCCACCAGCTGGTCGCCCCTGCGCAGCCGGACCGAGCGGCCGAGCTCCAGGTGGTAGCGTTCGGCCTCGGTCCCGAGTTCCTCCATGCACCCGATGACCAGAAGCCGGGGCTCGCCGGGGGGCGACGCCGCGTTGAAGCCGGAAAGCGCGTCCGCCATCGACGCGGGATTGGCGTTGTAGCAGTCCAGGTAGAGCCTGCGCCCCTCCGACCGGCGCCACTCGCCCCTCAGCGGCGAAGGGCGCCACGAAAGGAGCCTTTGCTGGATCTCCTGGCCCCCGACGCCGACCCTGAGCGCGGCGCAGACCGCCATCGCCACGTTCTGGGCCATCCCGTCGGTGACCCGCTGAAGCGTGGCCACGACCGATGGCGGCGGCCCGTACTCAACGGCCACCGTCGTGTAGCTCGCCGAGTGTGAGACGAAGAAGGGGACACGTCCCGCGGCGCGGGCGCCGGCGCCCGGGTTCGAGGCCGGCTCGACGACGATGCAGCCCGGCGCGGGCAGCCCCCGGAATGCACTGTAGGCCTCGCAGGAGCTCGGGAAGATGCAGGCGCCCCCGGTGCGCATCGCGGCGGCCAGCACGGCCTTCTCCCGCGCCACCCCCTCAAGGCCCCCGAGCTCGGCCAGGTGCGCGGGTCCGACGAGCGTGACCAAGACAAGGTCGGGATCGATCATCGCAGCGAGCGGGCCCATCTCGCCCGGGGCGCTGATCCCCGCCTCGATGACCGCGAGGCGGTGACGGGCCGGATCCAGGCGGCAGAGCGTGAGCGCGACACCGATGTGGTTGTTGAGGTTGCCCTCAGTCGCAAGCACGCCGCCAGCCTCCCCCCCGAGCAGGAGCGCGAGGAGCTCCTTCGTCGACGTCTTGCCCGCGCTGCCGGTGATCCCGATGAGGGTCCCGCGAAAGGCCTTCCGCTGCTCGCGGGCGATCGCCTGCAGGGCTGCAAGGGGGTCGGCCACCACGAGCTGCGCCAGTGCGACGCCGGGAATCTCCCGGGATACGACGGCCGCGGCCGCGCCGGCCCGCTGCGCGTCGCCCAGGAAATCGTGGCCGTCGCGCCGTGCGGTCTTGAGCGCAACGAACGCCTGGCCCGGCGCGGTCCTGCGCGAGTCCACCGAGAACCCGACGGGCGCCGCGGCGGGGCGGCGCGACCAGCGTCCCCCGGTCCACAAGGCAAGGATGTCTGGATCGAAGGCCGGCATCAGTTTCTCAGGGCCTTCACCCCGATCAGCTCGCGCACGACCTGCCGGTCGTCGAAGGGGATCACGGTGTCGGCGAACTCCTGGTAGCCCTCGTGGCCCTTGCCCGCGATCAGCAGGCTGTCGCCCTCCTTCGCGCTGTCCAGGGCGAGGCTGATGGCCCTGCGGCGGTCGTCGATCCATGCGATCTTCGAGGGGTCGACGACGCCCTCCCTCATGTCCGCGAAGATCTTCTCCACCTGCTCCCCGCGCGGATTGTCGGCGGTCGCGAACGCGAAGTCGGCGACCTCCTGGACGGCCCGCACCATCCTCGGACGCTTGGTCCGGTCCCGGTTTCCGCCGCAGCCGAAGACGACGAGGAGCCGGCCCGGTGTGATCGCGCGCAGCATGCCCAGCGCATTCTTGAGCGCGTCGTCGGTGTGCGCGTAGTCCACGAGCACGTTGAAGGGCTGCCCCTCCTCGATCCGCTCCATGCGCCCCGGGACCCCCTTGAAGTCCCGGATGCGCGGGATGAAAGCCGCCGGGTCGCGGCCGAGCGCCCATGCGGTTGCGGCGGCCGCCAGGAGATTGGAGACGTTGTAGCGCCCGATGAGCGGCGACTCCGCGGCGACGGACCCGCCGGGCCACGCGACCCGCAGGGCCGTGTCCCGGAAGTTGAGGACGACATTCTCGGCGCGGACGTCGGCACGCGGGTTCTCTCCAAAGGTGACGAGTCGGGACGAGGGCACCTCCGCGGCGATCTTGGCTGCGAGCCGCTCGCCGTAGGGGTCGTCCAGGTTGACGACCGCAATCCGCGGCACCGGCCCCACGCCCCCGGTGAACAGGCGGGTCTTCACCTCGAAGTACGCCTCGAGCGTCTTGTGGAAGTCCAGGTGGTCGCGCGTGAGGTTGGTGAACACGGCGGCGGCGAACTCGAGGCCCAGCACCCGCTGCTGCGCGATGCCGTGGGAGCTCACCTCCATGACGGCGTTCCGGCATCCGGCGTCGCGCATCTGGGCGAGCATCCCGAAGATGTCCAGCGACTCCGGGGTCGTCCGGTATGAGGGCACCGCGCGGGCGCCCAGGTCGTAACTAATCGTGCCGAGGAGGCCCACGCGCTCGCTCCCGTTCAGGAAGTTCCGGAGCAGGTGGGTCACGGTCGTCTTCCCGTTGGTGCCCGTGACCCCGACGACGGACATGCCCCGGTCCGGGAATTTGTAGAAGCGCTGCGAGACGCGGGCCAACATGGCGCGGGCGTCCGCGACCTGGATGAAGGTCACCTTGGCCGGCGGATGAACGGGGATCTTCTGCGCCACGATGGCCGAGGCCCCGCGGCTCACCGCCTCGTCGACGAACGCCACGCCGTCGGCGCGCAGCCCCGGGAGCGCGAAGAACAGGTTGCCCGGGACCACCCTGCGGCTGTCCATCACCAGGCCCGAGATGGGGCGCTCGAGGCTTCCCTTCACGGCGAGGGTTTCGCCTTCGTCTATGAAATCGGAGAGAATGGGTGCCATTTTGAAAGCTCGGTTGTATTCAACGTATTCGCTGGTTCTGCGGCGCAAGGGCCGGTCGCGGAATGCGCGCACAAGCGCATGGTTCTGGGTGAGGTATCCGATCACTGGGACCCTCCCATCGCAAACGCCTGCCTCGTCTCATTCTCGATCCTCGGCCGGGTGCCGAGGTAGGGTATCAGCCTCTCCCCCAGCCTCTTGAAGACGGGGGCTGCGACCGTGTGTCCCCACGCCCTCCCGCCGGGGCAGCGTGCGTCCGCGTCGTCGATGATGACGGCGATGGAAACCTGGGGGTTGCTCGCCGGGAAGAACCCGACGAAGGAGGCCACGTCATGCCGGTCGGCGTACCGCATCACCGTGCCGCCCGCGGGCAGCGCGACGGGCATGAGCTTCTGCGCCGTGCCCGTCTTCCCCGCGACTTCGAAGCCGGGGATCGCCGCCTCGGGCGCTGTTCCCTGGGAGGACGCGACCGCGGTAAGCAGGTGGGCCATCGTGCGCGCCGTCTGCTCCGAAACGACCCGGCGCTCCGCAATCCTTCCAAAGCGGTAGACGAGTTCGCCGTGCGAGTCTCGGACCTCGCTGATGATCTGTGGCCTTAGGAGAAGGCCGCCCGAGGCTATGACGCCCATCGCCTGCTGCATCTGCATGGCCGTGGCGGTCACGGACTGGCCCATCGGCATGCGCGTGATGGTCATGCTGTCCCATTTTTCAGGCGCCTTGAGATTGCCCGTCACCTCTCCGCCCACCGGAAACCCCGTCCGTTGCCCGAACCCGAATTCGCGCGCGTACTCGTAGAAGCGCCGATCGCCCAGGCGCATGGCCACCTGCGCGGCGCCCTTGTTCGAGGAGTGCGCGATGATCTCGGCCACGCTCAGGTGATGGTCGTAACGGTCGTCGTCGCGCGGAAGGCTTCTTGTAAGCCCATTGTAATCAACTTTCTCCAGCGTGCAGTCGAACTCCGTCCTCGTGGTCACGAGCCCGTCGTTCAAGGCGCCCGATATCGCCACGATCTTGAACACCGAGCCCGGCTCGTATTCGTCGGCCAGCGCGATGTTGCGCATCCTGCCCTGCTCGCCACGCGGCAGCTTGTTGAAGGAGTTGAGGTCGAACGACGGGTAGTTCGCGAGCGCGAGGACGAAGCCCGTCTGGGGATCGCTCACGATGATCGTCGCCTTCTCGGGCTCGTACTGCTGTGCGATCTTCGCCAGCTCGTCCTCGACGATCCGCTGCACGGTGGAGTCGATCGACAGCGACACGCTGAAGCCGTCCACCGCGGGAACCTCGCGCGTGCGGAACTGGGCCAGCTCGTGGCTCTTTCCGTCCTTCTCCGACTCAAGCCAGCCGTTCTCGCCGCGCAGGTAGAAGTCCGCGTAGTGCTCCATCCCGGCGACCGGGCGCTCCTGGCGGTCGACGTACCCGATGATATGCGCGGCCATCTCGTTGTGGGGGTAGTCGCGGCGGTAGACCCGGCTGCCGTAGACGCCCCGTATCCCGAGCTTCTGCACCTGGGAGTAGACCGACTCGGGCACGTTGTCGCTCAGCTTGGCCCAGCGGATCGGACGGTTTCCGTCCCGGTCCGGATCGTCGAGCACGGTCTCGTCCTTCGGCGCCGCGTCGATGTCGCCCGCGGCCTGCGCGTCCGGCGCGGCGGCCGGCGCCGAGGCGGGCGCGCTGAGCGTGATCACCATCTCGCCGCGGGCGGACGACGCCGGGGCCTCGCCCTTCTCGGAGGCGGGCCGGGTCTTGGTCAGGTAGGCCCTCTCAACGTCGGGCAGCGACGCGCCGATCAGCGCCGCGAGCTGCGGCAGCTTGGCCCTGTCCTCGATGCGCACAAACTGGGGGTCGACCCCGAGCACAATGATCGAGCGGCTGGTCGCCAAGAGCGCCCCGTTCCGGTCCAGAATATCCCCCCTGCGGGCGTTGTCGACAATCAGCTGCCGGCGGGCCTCGTCGACCGACCGAAGGAGGTCATCCCTGTTGACTACGTGAAGCCAGACAAGGCGCGCCTCGACCGCCGCGAACAGGGCAATAACCACGCTCGCGAGAAGGGCGATTCGGTAGCTTGTGGTGAAGCCCTTCGACATTGCGAGTCAGGCGGCGTCAGTGCGCAAGCGCGACCTGAAGGCTGATGGTGGCCGGCCCCTCCCCGAATAGCTTGCGGTTGTGTATCGACGCCAGGCGCATGACGGGATCCTCGGAGACGCGGCGCACCTGCGTCTCCCCGGGCGGCAAGAGGCCCAGATGCCACTCTGAATTCCTTCGGTTGAGCACGGCCGGATCCTGCTCGGCCGCGATTGCCGCGTCGGTCTCCTCGACGCGCCGCTCGACGTCCGCGATCGAGGCCTCGAGGACCTTGTTGGCGTTGGCGGCGACGGAGATCTGGTGGCGCATCCACACGGTCCCCAGGCCCACCGAGGCGCTCGCGCTGATCGCCACCAGCGCGTACACCAAGAACTGGTTCACGAATGCCTGTGATCCCGCCTTTTTGCCGGTGCGCATCAGAGTTTGCGTATCGCCCGCAGCTTGGCCGACCTGCTTCTAGGATTGCTTTCGAGCTCCTCGTCCGAGGGCACCACGGGGCGGCGCGTCAGCGCCTCGGCCCTGCGCGTGCGCAGATCCTGCGGCATCGAGTCATCCGAGCTCTCGGGCATCCCGCACAGGTGCCGGAAGGTCTGCTTCACCGGCCGGTCCTCGAGGGAATGAAAGCTAATGGCGCAGAGCACCCCGCAGGGGCCGAGCTTTTCGAAGGCCGCCAGCAGCGCCGCGTTGATCGCCGCGATCTCGTTGTTGACGGCGATCCGGATGCCCTGGAACGAGCGCGTCGCCGGGTGAATCCTCAGGGCGCGCCGGTCGCGGGCGGGTATCGCCGCGGCGATCACCTCGGCCAGCGTCCCCGTCCTCGCCAGTGCGCCCGTCCCCCGGGCCGCCAGCAGGGCCCTGACGACACGGCGCCAGTGAGGCTCCTCGCCGAGGTCGCGGACGGCGCCTGTGAGCATCTCCTCGGTCGCCGTCTCCAGCCACCGGGAGGCAGGCACGCCCGCACGGCGGTCCATCCTCATGTCGGCCGGGCCGTCGGTGCGGAACGAAAAGCCCCGCTCTGGGTCGTCGAGCTGGAACGACGAGAGGCCGAAGTCGAAGAGAACGCCGTCGAAGCCCGACTCGGCCATCGTCGCAAGGTTCCCGAAGTTCTCGGTTCTCAAGGTCAGCCTGCCCGGAAACTCGGCGGCGAGCGCCTCGGCCCTGGCCGCTGCCTCTGGATCACGATCTAGAGCAATGACTTGGGTCCCAGGCGCAGCCTCGAGAATCGCGCGGGAATGCCCCCCTCCACCAAACGTGCAGTCTAGGTAGTGCCCGCCGGCGACGGGCGAAAGGAACTCCATGACCTCCCGAAGGAGGACGGGCTTGTGACCGGTGGACATGCTCGCGGCCTCGGGATCAATGAGCGCCAGTGGCATCAATGAGGGAGCGGCCCTGGCCCTGGCGCCTTCCGGCGACAACGCGGAGAACGAGGCTGTCGCGAATCCGCGGGACCGCGCACGCCTGGACGCCGCCGTATTCGGAGGCGTCGATCCAGGCGGGGAAGGTGCGGGACGCGGCGAGGGACGCCGCCTTTTTCAAAAGCTCGCGGGTGGCCGACGGTTTTCCGGAGTCGTGCATACTCAGATTCCGAGGCGGCGCATAATGTCGCCGAAGTTCTCGCCCGATGTGCGCGCCTCGACCTTCTGCCACCGGGCTGGCGAATACATGTTGAACTTGGTGAGGGAACCCACGAGGACCGCGTCCTTCGCTATCCCGGCGTGCCCCAGCAAATCGGCCGTGAGGCCGACGCGCCCCTGCTTGTCGAACGTAAATGACTGTGTCTGCGCAAAGAACTTGGACGCGAAGTCCTGGCCCTCTCCGTCGCTTAGCGCCATCTGCGCGATCTTTGCGTGGAGCTTCTCGACCTCCGATGGGGGCAGCACGGCCACGTAGCCGTCGGGGTGCGGCGTGGCCAGGAACACATCCCCGTCCGCATGCGCCGCCCGCCATGCCGAAGGGATCGTGACGCGACCCTTGTCGTCGAGGGTGTGCCTGAAAAGGCCTGTGAAAAATGCTTTGCCGGGATGCGCCATGGGGGTAGCGAGGGGAAGACCCGCCCCACAATGCCCCATTTCAACCCATTTTAACCCACTTTGGTCAAGCCAAGACTCGCATAATTCGCATTTTTTTGACATCCTCCCGGTCTAAGCGGCTGAAGCCGCTGTAAGAAACCGGAAGCCAGCCCGACGGAGTACGACTCATGCCGACGGCGACCAATGGGAGCGAAGTCGCTTGTCCCTTCAGGAGCAGAGTGCGCCGGCGTCCCGGCCGTCAGTCTTAACACGCTCGCCATAGGCGCACCAGTCGCGCGGCCGTACAACGAGATTATGGACGCCGAGGGCGGTCAGCCGACGGTGCAACACATAGCCGAACGGTCCGGCCTCGTAGCAGCTATGCACCGCATCCGCCTGTGTAATCTGCCGTTGGACGAAGCCAATAAAGCCCTCCTGGCTGAACCGTTGCGGCGGCTGGGAGCCCTGCTCATCGACCTGCCGCACCACCACAATGAGACTGGCGTGAACGTCCAGCCCGAGTTTAATCACCCTAGCGCGAGCGCCAGGGTCTGTCTGAATG
>Ga0302320_10001721_pt1 | contig 52362 bp, 28 predicted proteins | sample Bog_T0_3_FD_202130 | JGI IMG/M metagenome (GOLD analysis project Ga0302320, IMG submission 202130) | Peat permafrost microbial communities from Stordalen Mire near Abisko, Sweden - Bog_T0_3 | ecosystem: Environmental > Terrestrial > Soil > Wetlands > Peat | place: Sweden: Abisko, Stordalen Mire...
TTTTTTCCATGCCCCACAGCGTAAAAACTTTTCAGGGGCTTGTCCCGCACAAAATGCTAACCCAACCAATGGCAATTACTTACCAAGCAGAAAAGCTGCGCCCTGCCGGCGAAATATCTGGCCAAAATCCGCGCGGCGGACAAGAAATGAGGGGGGCTTTCCGGCAGAACGTCTGGTTTGACGGTTTGTCCTGTCCTGACTCCTTGGGCGAGCGGAAATGGCCGGGAGTGCCGCGGTAAACCAGACACATATGACCCGCGGGATCACGCACCGGCAATTTTGGCGGAAAAGGGAGCAAATTAGTTTGCGGGGTTTCCGCCCGGACGGGGTAGAATGGTTGTCAGTGTGAAACAACCTGGGTTCAGGCAACTGAATTCCAAAGCCATTAAATGCAACATATTATGAAGAAATCGAATCATTATCTCGTTCTGCTGGCCGGGGCGCTGGGCGTCGCCGGGGTCATGACGTTCTCCACCAAGCTGGCGTTGGCCGCGCCCGGGGGCGGGACCAACGCGCCCGCGGCCACGGCGCCGGCGGGCGCCAAGGTCAAGCCCGATTTGCTCACGACCTGCCCGGTGTCCGGCGAGAAGCTGGGCGAAATGGGCAAGCCGTTTGTGTTCACGAACAGTTTGCAGGAGGTGAAGCTGTGCTGTCCCAATTGCAAGGCGGATTTCGAGAAGGAGCCGGCAAAGTATCTGGCCAAAATCCGCGCGGCGGACAAGAAGTGAGGGGCAAGTCCGTGCTTAGCATCGAGCCGACAGGTCGGCCCGATTTAAAAGCGGTGACGTGTCACCGCACTCCATGCCGATCCACTGCATGAACCTCCCGCCATCAACTTCGCACCGGCTGGGCCGGCTGGGCCGGCTGGTTTTGCCGGTCCTGGCGGCCGGGGTGCTGGCGGCCGGGTGTCATGGGGTGCCGGCGGCCGGGGAGAAGGCGGCGCGGCGGGAGGTGGCGGTGGCGGGCGAAGCGCTGCACACCAACCTGCCGGGGTTGTCCACCAACGCCACGCTGGCGGATTGCGTGCGGTTTGCGGTGCGGAACCAGCCCCGGGTGGCCGTCGCGTATGCGGACTGGGCGGCGTCGGTGGAGGACATCACGGTGGCGCGTTCACGGCCGGACCCGAAGCTGACGTTTGAGTTCTATGTGGGTGATGCGTTGACCTCGCTGATGCCGGGGGTGATGCAGGATTTTCCCGGCGCGGGGAAGCTGGCGGCGCGCGGGGCGGCGGCCACGGCGGAAAGCCGGGTGAAATACTTTCAATTTGCCGGCGCGGTGCAGCAGGCCGCCCTGGCGGTGGGACAGAGTTATTATCCGCTGCACTATCTGGACGCGCGCCTGGAGGTGAACCGGCAGACGCTGGGCTTGCTGGCCGGGCTGGAAACGCTGGCCCGGGCGCAAAATGAGGTTGGGCGGGGGACGTTGCAGGATGTGCTGCGCGCGCAGATTGAGGCGGAAGAACTGCGGACCGACACGGTCGATCTGGAAGACTCGCGCCGGGTGCTGCTGGCGCAATTCAAGGCGGCGCTGGGTCTGCGGGCCGACCGGCCCGATCCGCCGGTGCCGGCCGAGGCGGCGTTTGTGGAGACGAAGTTGAGCGACGACGAGTGGCTGGCCCTGGCGCTGAAGCAGAACCCGCGTTTGCAGGAAATGGCGGCGGAAATCCAGGTGGCGGACGCCGCCCTGCGGGTGGCGGACCGGGAAAAAGCACCGGATTTTTCGGCGGGCGGCGAGGTGGATGTGAAAGCGTCGCCGGTGGTGTGGAATCCGCAGTTGAGCATGACGCTGCCGGTGTGGCGGGACAAGCTGGCGGCGGAGCTGGCGGCCGCGCGGGCCGCCCGCCGCGGGGCGCAGGCGCGGCTGACGGCGGAGCAGATTGACGTGGCGGTGGATTTCACGGAACAGGCGTATCTCATCCGCGAGGCGGACCGGAAACTGACGCTGGTGCGGGAGCGGTTGCTGCCGCGCGCGCGGGAGTCGCTGACGGTGGCCCGCGCGGCCTACCAGTCCGGACAATTGGATTTCTTGAACGTGATCGAGGCGGAGCGGGCACTGCTGGATTTCCAGCTTGAGGAAATCGCCGGCCAGACGCAGCACGAACTGGCGCGGCAGGAACTTACGGTGCTGATTGCCGGCGTGCGGCCGGAGCCGGCGCTGGTGGCAACCGAGGAAAAGACGGCATCAACCGCCAATTAATATTAATGAAAATGTCCATTCAAAGGATTTCCAACGTGGTTTCAGGGTTCGGGCTGATGGCGTTTGTCCTGCTCCTGGGAACGATGATCTGGGTTGCCCCGGCGGCCCGGGGCGGGGAGACGAACACGCTTTACACCTGCGGGATGCATCCGTGGATCATCCAGGATCACCCGGGGGACTGCCCGATCTGCGGGATGAAGCTGACGCCGGTTCATCCGGGGGCGGCGGCGGGAAGCACGGCGGACCTGCTCTCCGTCATTACGGTGGACGCGGCCACGCGGCAGAGCATGAACGTGCGCACGGTGGAACTGCGGCGCGAACCGCTGCGCAAGACCATCCGCACGGTCGGCACGATTGACTACAATGAAACGGCGCTGGCGGAGGTGACGACCAAGTTCAAGGGCTGGATCGAAACGCTGAAGACGGACGCGACGGGCGAACTGGTGCATCGCGGCGAACCGATGTTTGAGATTTATTCGCCGGAGCTGTACAGCGCGGAGGCGGAGTATCTGCTGGCGCTCAACGACACCGCCACCAACGACCCGGGCGCGGCGGCGCTGCGCGAGACGGCGGCGGGCAAGCTGCGCTTTTTCGACGTGCCGGAGGCGCAAATCGCGGAACTGGCCCGGACGCGGACCCCGCGGCGGACGTTGCCGGTGGCGGCGCCGATGTCGGGCTTTGTGATTGAGAAAGACGTGGTGGCGGGCCAGATGGTGGAGGCGGGGCAGAAGCTGTACCGGCTGGCGGACCTGGGCATTGTCTGGGTGATCGCGGAAGTTTACGAACAGGACCTGGCGTTTGTGCAGCTCGGGCAGGAGGCGGTGGTGAAGGTGCCGTCGCTGCCGGACCGGGAATTTCGCGGGCGGGTGACGTTCATTTATCCGAGCGTGGATGACAAGACGCGGACGGCCCGGGTGCGGCTGGAGTTTGAGAATCCGGGGTACTATTTGAAACCGGGCATGTTTGTCTCGGCGCAGATCCAAGCGGAGCTGGCGGATTCGGCGGTGCTGGTGCCGGACGCGGCAGTGCTGCGGAGCGGGGCGAAGAACACGGTGTTTGTGGCGCTGACCGACGGCAAGTTTACGGCGCGGGACGTGGTGCTGGGCGTGGAGGCGGAGAACGACATGAACCAGGTCATCAGCGGCCTGAGCGCGGGTGAACGGGTGGTGACCTCCGGGCAGTTCCTGCTGGATTCCGAGAGCCAGTTGCGCGAGGCGATTGACAAGATGAACGGCTCCACGGCCACCGCCCCGGCGGCCCGGACGGGCACCAACGCCGGGTTGGCGGTCCCGGCCGGCACGAACGACGCGCCGGCGGGGATTGACCCGGTCGTCTATGTCTGCCCCATGCCGGAACATGTCTCGATCATTTACGACCATCCGGGCGATTGCCCGATCTGCGGCATGGCGCTGGTGCCGGTGAGCCTGTCGGAGCTGAAGAAAATCCAGCCGGGCGGCAAAGTGCTCTATTACACCTGCCCGATGCCGGAACACGCCGCGGTGCATGAGGACGGGCCGGGCAAATGTCCGCTGTGCGGCATGACGCTGGTCCCGGTGATGGCGCCGCCGGATTTGCCCACCAACGGCCCGGGGGTGCCGGCCGGCCTGCCCGGGCTGAAGGACACCCAGCCGGGCGGCAAGGTGCTTTACTACACCTGCCCGATGCCGGAACACGCCGCGGTGCATGAGGACGGGCCGGGCAAATGTCCGCTATGCGGCATGACGCTGGTCCCGGTGATGGCGCCGCCGGATGCGCCAACCAACGGAATCGTGCCGGTGAAATGAGAACAATTTCCCATGCAAACCAGTATTAAAGGCGGCTTCAAGTTTGTCGCCTTCCCCCTCACCCCCTCCTCCGCTGAAGCTACGGCGGGCAGGCCGGCCCTCTCCCCAAGGGAGAGGGAGAATAATCGCCAGTCGCAGAGGAAACCAATGATGACAGCGGACGGAGGGTGGCAGGCAAAGGAGGTGCGGCGCTCCACCGGGACGCCGTTACGGCCGGTGACGGTGACATAAGAGGACGCCATGTTGCAACGCCTCATCGATTTTTCGCTGCGGAACAAGTTCCTGGTGCTGCTGGCCACGGCCGCGCTGGCGCTGGGCGGTGTTTATGCGGCCCGGCATATTCCGCTGGACGCCATCCCCGACCTTTCGGACACGCAGGTGATCATCTACACGCCGTGGGAGGGCCAGGCGCCGAACATCATCGAGGACCAGGTCACCTATCCCATCACCACCAAAATGCTGTCGGTGGCCAAGGCCAAGGTGGTGCGGGGGTATTCGTTTTACGGCTATTCGTTCGTGTATGTGATTTTTGAGGACGGCACGGACCCGTACTGGGCGCGGAGCCGCGTGCTGGAGTATTTGAGCAGCCTCGCCGGCCAGCTTCCGCAAGGGGTCACGCCCGCGCTGGGGCCGGACGCCACGGGCGTGGGCTGGGCGTTCATGTATTCGTTGAACTCAACCAACCGCGACCTGGCGGAACTGCGGTCGGTGCAGGACTGGTATTTGAAGTACCAGCTCACGGCGGTGCCCGGCGTGGCGGAGGTGGCGTCGGTGGGCGGGTTCGTGAAACAATACCAGGTGACGGTGGACCCGACGAAATTGCGGGCGTATCACCTGGCGCTGAAGGACGTGGGCACGGCGATTGAACGGAGCAACGGCGAGGTGGGCGGCCGGTCGCTGGAATTGTCGGAGCGCGAATTCATCCTGCGAGTGAAGGGATACGTGACGAGCCTGGACGATTTGAAAAAGGTCGCCGTGGGCATCGGCGAACGCGGGGTGCCGGTGTTGCTGCGGGACGTGGCGACGATCCAGTTCGGGCCGGACATGCGGCGGGGCATCGCGGAGGCGAACGGCGAGGGCGAAACGGTCGGCGGCATTGTGGTGGTGCGCTCCGGCGCGAACGCCTACGAGGTGATCCAGGACGTGAAGGCCCGGTTGGCGCAGGCGATGAAGGCGCTGCCCGCCGATGTGCAAGCGACGGTGAATTACGACCGCACGGCGCTGATTGACCGGGCGGTGCAAACGCTGGAGGAAAAGCTGATCGAGGAAAGCCTGGTGGTGGCGCTGGTTTGTCTGGCGTTCTTGCTGCATTTGCGGAGCGCGCTGGTGGCCATCCTGGTGCTGCCGGTGGCCGTGTTGATCTCGCTGCTGGTAATGTTCGGGCAGGGGCTCAGCTCGAACATCATGTCGCTGGGCGGCATTGCCATCGCCATCGGGGCCATGGTGGATGCGGTGATCATCATGATCGAGAATGCGCACCAGCATCTGGAGCGGGACCAGGGCCAAAAGCCGCACTGGCAGATCATCCGCGACGCGGCGGTGGAGGTGGGGCCGACGCTGTTCTATTCGCTGCTGGTCATCACGGTGTCGTTTTTGCCGGTGTTCACGCTGCAGGAGCAGGAGGGCCGGCTGTTCAAGCCGCTGGCGTTCACCAAGACCTATTCGATGGCCGCCGCCGCGCTGCTGTCCATCACGCTGGCACCGGTGCTGATGGGCTGGTTCATCCGGGGAAAAATACCGGCGGAGGCGAAGAATCCGATCAACCGCCTGCTCGTCCGGGTTTACCATCCGGTGGTGGATTTTGTGATCCACTGGCGCCGGTGGGTGATTCCGGGCGCGGGGGTGGTGATCCTCTGGGTGTTTCTGCCGTGGAACTGGCTGGTCACGCACGCGCTGCCGGACGGCCCGGCGCGCCACGCGGCGCTGGCGGCCGGAAAATTGTTCCCATATCAGAACCTCGGTTCCGAATTCATGCCGCCGTTGTACGAGGGGGATTTGCTGTACATGCCCACGACGTTCCCGGGCATATCGCCGACGAAGGCGCGCGAGCTGTTGCAGGTGACGGACCGGATGATCAAATCGTTCCCGGAGGTGGCGGAGGTGTTTGGCAAGGCCGGGCGGGCGGAGACGGCCACCGATCCTGCGCCGATGGACATGATGGAGACGACCATCCGCCTGAAGCCGGAAGCGGAATGGCCGGCCGTGGACATCCGGGACGAGGACGGCAAGCTGCTCGCGCACCGCCGCCGGACGCCGGACGAACTGGCGGATGCGCTGAACGACCGGGTGCAGATCCCCGGCCTGAACAACGCGTGGACGATGCCCATCCGGACGCGGATTGACATGCTCTCGACGGGCATCAAGACGCCGGTGGGCATCAAGATCGCGGGGCCGGATCTGGCGACGCTGGAGCGGATCGGGACGCAGGTGGAGGCGGTGATGCGGCAGGTGCCCGGCACGGCGAGCGCGTTCGCGGAGCGGGTGATGGGCGGGCGGTACATTGAGTTTACGATTGACCGGGACGCCATTGCGCGTTACGGCCTGAACCTGGCGGACGTGCAGGAGGTGCTGTCCGTGGCGCTGGGGGGGATGCCGCTGACGACCACGGTGGAGGGATTGCAGCGCTATACCATCAACTTGCGGTACGACCGGGACTTCCGGTCGGACCTGCGGGCGCTGCGGGAGGACATCGTGGTGCCCACGCCGGGCGGCGCGCAGATTCCGCTGGGGCAACTGGCGGCGGTGGCGGTGGTGGACGGGCCGATGGGCATCAAGAGCGAGGGGGCGGTGCCCAATGCGTGGGTGTATGTGGATATCCACGGGGTGGACCTGGGGACATATGTGCAAACGGCCCAGCGGGCGGTGGCCGCGGCGGTGGCGCGCGGGGACATCGGCCTGCCCGGCGGTTACAACCTGTTCTGGAGCGGCCAGTATGAATACATGCAGCACGCCCGGGAGCGGCTGTTGATCGTAGTGCCGCTGACCCTGCTGCTGATCACGCTGATCATTTATCTCAACACGAAGTCCGCCCTGAAGACGGCCATCGTGATGCTGGCGGTGCCGTTCTCGCTGGTGGGGGCGTTCTGGGCGATCTACTTGTGCGGTTACAATTTGAGCGTGGCGGTGTGGGTGGGGATCATCGCGCTGGCGGGCCTGGACGCGGAGACGGGCGTGGTGATGCTGCTGTATCTGGAGCTGGCGTGGGCGGACTGGCGGCGGCGCGGCGCGCTGAACACGGCGGATGATTTGCGGGACGCCATTTACCACGGGGCGGTGAAGCGGGTGCGGCCGAAGGCGATGACGGCCTGCGTGATCATCGCGGGCCTGGCGCCGATCCTCTGGAGCCACGGGGCGGGCGCGGATGTGATGAAGCGGATCGCCACGCCGATGGTGGGCGGGGTGATCACCTCGACGCTGATGGAGCTGGCGGTGTACCCGGCGGTATATTATTGGTGGCGCGTGCGCGGGCTGGCGAACAGCGGCGGGGGGGTGACCGCCGAAGCCCGGCCCGCCTGAGCGGCCGTCAGCCACGGAGCGGGTTGCGCCATTTCAGCCCGGGGAAACGGGTGAAGTCCGTGTCGGTGGTGTACAGGATCAGGCCGCGCTCCATGGCCAGGGCGGCCAGATGGGCGTCGGTGGTCAGATTGCCGGCGGTGCCCAGTTGGCCGATCAAGCCGGCCAGGCGGTTGAAATGTTGTTCCGACGGATGGACGATCTTGACCTGCGGCTGCGCGAGCCAGGTGCCGACGATGGCCAGGATTTCCGACGGTGAATAAGGGTCCTTAAAAATTCGCGGATTGGTGAGCAGCCGGATGAACCCCAGCACGGCCACCCAAGATAAGCCGACCATCCGCGTGCCATTGAGTTGGTCTTCCCACCATTGCCTGGCCGGGAGATGGTCCTTCGCGGAGGCGTCGTAAGCGTAAACCAAGAGATTGACATCCGGCAGGATCATTGGGCGGATTGCTTTTCCAAAAATGCCTCCACCTCAAGTTCATCCGCCAATTGATTGAATTTGCCGGAGTCATAACCGGGTTTCAATCCCAGGGGTTTGGCGATGACTTTGACGGGGGTGTGCGGCGGGGGCGTCTCGCCGCCGGCCGCGATTCCCGCGCGCAACAGATCGTTCACGACGGATTTGAAGGAATGGCCCTGTTCGCCGGCTTTTTTGTGGAGGATTTCCGCCAGATCATCATCAATGGTCAACGTCGTTCGCATCTGAATGACATCATAGCATCAACTATTTTGATGTCAAGACATCATGCGATATGGTTTATTTTGTTCCGCCGACAGCGGAGCTGACCGGTTCGGGGAATACAGGAAGCAAAAAATGCCAGCCTTTCGGAATGGAATGAACCGCCGGGTGGCGGGCGAAGAGGCTTTCCACCGAAGGGCGGGTCGGGTACAAGAAGCGCGACGAATGGGATGAAAAAGATCGCCGGCCAACTGTTCTGGTTGCTGACCGCCGTGCTGGGCGCCTGGGCTTATCTGATCCTGGCGGGCCGGCGCGGCGAGCCGGTCAATTCCGCAGTGCTGCTGATCGCGGCGGTCTGCACGTACGCGATTGGTTACCGGTTTTATTCCCGCTGGCTGGCGGCGCGGGTGTTGACGCTCAATGACCGGCGGGCCACGCCGTGTGTGGCGCATGAGGACGGCCGGGATTATTGCCGGACGAACAAATGGATCGTGTTCGGCCATCATTTCGCGGCCATCGCGGGGCCGGGGCCGCTGGTGGGGCCGGTGCTGGCGGCGCAGTTTGGCTATCTGCCGGGGACATTGTGGATTTTGATCGGCGTGGTGCTGGGCGGGGCGGTGCAGGACATGGTGATTTTGTTTTGCTCGATCCGGCGGGATGGCAAATCGTTGGGGCAGATGGTCACGGAGGAGTTGAACACGCCCGCGGGGTGGATTGCCACGCTGGCGATCCTGGCGATCCTGACGATTTTGCTGGGGGTGCTGGCGCTGGTGGTGGTGAAGGTGCTGGCGGAAAGTCCGTGGGGGATTTTCACCGTGGGGGCGACGGTGCCCATTGCGCTGATGATGGGAAATTACCTGCGGTTTGTACGGGTGGGCCGGGTGCTGGAGGCCTCGGCGCTGGGCGTGACGCTGCTGTTGCTGGCGGTGTGGGGCGGCAAGCTGGTTTATGAAAGCGCTTACTGGTCGCAGGTGTTTGGTCTGAAGGATATTCAAGTGGCGTGGATCATCATCGGCTACGGCGTCTTTTCCAGCAGCCTGCCGGTGTGGCTGCTGCTGGCACCGCGGGATTACCTCAGCACGTTCGTGAAACTGGGCACCATCGGGGTGCTGGCGGCGGGGATTTTGCTGACGCTGCCGCAGTTGCAGATGCCGGCGCTGACGCAGTTCACGGACGGGTCGGGGCTGGTGGTGGCGGGGCGGATTTTTCCGTTTTGTTTCATCACCATCGCGTGCGGCGCGATCTCGGGGTTTCACTCGCTGATTGCCAGCGGGACGACGCCCAAGATGATTGGACGCGAGGGGTATGCGCGGCCGGTGGGTTACGGGGCGATGTGCCTGGAATCCTTCGTGGCGGTCATGGCGCTCATCGCGGCCTGCACCTTGGAGCCGGGGGTTTATTTCAGCATGAACGTCAAGGGCGACCCGGCGCCGACGGTGGCCAAAATCACCGCGCTGGGTTATCCCGTGACCACCGATTATATGAACAACCTCGCCGGCGAACTGGGGGAGAAGAGCTTGTTCGGCCGCACGGGCGGGGCCGCCACGCTGGCGGTGGGCATGGCGCAGGTATTCTCCAAAATTGTCCACGGGCGCGGGCTGGACCTCTGGTACCACTTTGCGGTCATGTTTGAGGCGCTGTTCATTTTGACGACCCTGGATGCCGGCACGCGGGTGGGGCGTTATCTGCTGCAAAGCCTGGCCGGCCAGCTCTGGCGGCCGCTGGGCGACGTGAAGAACCTGCGCGTGGCGCCGGTGGCCAGCGCGTTGATGGTCGGGGCGTGGGGATATTTTTTGATCCAGGGCGTCCGCGATCCGCTGGGCGGGATCAATTCGCTGTGGCCGCTCTTCGGCATTGCCAATCAAATGCTGGCGGCCATCGCGCTCTGCCTGGGCACGACGATCATCCTGAAGATGCACCTGCCGCCCGCCACGGCGGAAGGGCCGGAGCGCGCCGGCCTCCGTCCGGTCCGCCGCCGCCCCGCGCTGGCGCTGGTGACGCTGGTGCCGCTGGTGTGGTTGCTGGCCGTGACGGGCGCCGCCGGGGTGGAGAAAATATTTCATCCCGACCCGCGCATCGGTTTTCTGGCCCAGGCCCGGGTGCTGAAAGCGAAAATTGAGGCGGTGACGGGGGCGGGGAGCGCGCCGGCAGCCGATCAACAACCGGCGGCCGCCCAAACGGATTTGGCCAAGAACCGCACCCTGTATTTCAACAACCTGCTGGATGCCGGGGTGGCCGGTGTCTTTCTGCTGCTGGTGCTGGCCATCGTGGTGATCAGCGTGCGCGAATGGGTTTTGTTATGGTCGCGCTCCAAGCCGAATGTCCTGCGGGAGACGCCGCCGGTCTGGCTGCCGGATTATGCTGTGACGGAAGGCCGGCCGCTCCACCTGGCCGGGGCGGCGGCTTTGGCCCTGACGCTGGCGCGGGAATTATCCGGCGAAGCCCGGTTTGACCGGGCGCGGGAACAAGTCTGCGCAAACGCCCCGGCCGGGGATGCAAAAATTTACGTGCAACTCACCGAGCAGCGTTTCGACGGGGTGAAACGGTGTTGTTGAACGGTGACAACTTTGTTTTCCCGCCCTCCCCGCCCGAATAAGATTTCGACTCCCACGGCCCGCTCGCGTAACCTGAAGTGCTTGTGACAAAGAAAAAATCTAATGAACGGCCGGTGCGGGTCGGGCTGATCTCGCTGGGCTGCGCCAAAAACCTGGTGGACGCCGAGCTCATGCTCGGCTCGCTCCTCCGGCAGGGCGTGGAGATCACCAATGACGCCGCCCAGGCGGACGCGCTGATCATCAACACCTGTTCCTTCATTGATTCCGCCCAGGAGGAGAGCGTGGACACCATCTTGGAATCCGGCGAGGTGCGCACGGCGAAAAATCGCGGCCAGAGCCTGATCGTTTCCGGCTGCCTGCCTCAGCGCTTCCGCGAGGAACTCCCCAAACTGCTGCCGGAAGTGGACGCGTTCATGGGCATTGACCAGGTCGCGCAGGTGGGCGACATCGTCCGGCAGGCCATGGCCAAACGGGCTGAGCGGCTGGCCGGGGCCAAACCGGGCGCCGGCAACAAGGCGAAAGTGGTTCACCGCTTGAAGGCGCTGGAAAAGCAACGCCCCGCGACGGCGCATGACGATGCCGCAGCCATTCGCGGCACGGCGCAGTTTGGCCGCACCAAAACGGTGGTGGCCGCCCCGGCCGCGGGGCCGGTGATGGCGATCGCCGCGCGCCCGGTGTTCATCCCCGATTTCGCCACGCCCCGGTTCCGCCTCACGCCCAAACATTTCGCCTACCTGAAAATCGCCGAAGGCTGCAACCACCCGTGCAGTTTCTGCATCATCCCGCGCATGCGCGGCTCGCACCGCAGCCGCACCCAGGCGGACCTCGTGGCCGAGGCCAAAGCCCTCATCGCCGACGGCGTGAAGGAGATCAACCTGATCTCGCAGGATTCCACCTATTACGGCCTGGACCTGCGGCCGCAGCACAGCCGGGCCATTTCCTCGCCGGAAAAATTCACCGCCGCCGCCCGCGCCCTGCCGGACCATGCCACCACCATCTGCTCGCTCCTGCGCGCCCTGAACGCGCTCAAAGGCGACTTCTGGATCCGGCTGTTATATACGCACCCCGCGCATTGGACGGACGAACTCATCCGCACCATCGCCGAATGCCCCAAGGTGGCGCGCTATGTGGACATGCCGCTTCAGCACATCCAGGAGAACATGCTGGAGCGCATGCGCCGCGAAACCTCGCAACAGTATATCGTGGACCTGGTCAAAAAAATCCGGGCGGGCGTGCCGGGCATCGCCCTGCGAACGACGTTCATCGTCGGGTTTCCGGGCGAAACCGAGGCGGCCTTCCAGACCCTGCTGGAGTTCATCCGGGAAACCAGATTCGAGCGGCTGGGGGTGTTTGCGTATTCCAAAGAGGACGGCACGCGCGCCGGCGCCATGGCCGGCCAGCTCCCGGACAAGGTGAAACAAAAACGCCGTGAACTGGCGATGGCGGCGCAACATGAGGTCGCGGTGGCGGTGGCCGAATCTTTCATGGGCCGCACGCTCAAAGTGCTGGTCGAGGGCAAAGCCGACGCCCGCCAGTTGCAGGAGGCCCGGGTGAGCTCCTGGGAACACGGCCTGATCCGGGAGCCGGATGCCCACCGACGGCAGCTCAAGGGCCAATATCTCGTGGCCCGGGGCGCGGCGGACGCGCCGGACATTGACGGCCGGGTGTATGTGCGCGGCCAACTGCCGGCCGGCGCGTTTGCCCGCGTCAAAATCATCGGCCACACCGATTATGATTTGATTGCCGAGCCGGCCTGATTGCGGTTTCATCTCCCCATGGCCACCATTGTATTTGACATCGAGACCTCGGCGCTGCCGCTCGATACCTTTGACGCGGCGCAGCAGGAATACCTCTTCCGCGAGGCGGAAAAACTTGCCGACGAACCCGCCAAAACCGCCAAGCGGGAGGAAATCACCCGGTTCATGAGCCTCTGGCCGTTCACCTCGCAGGCGGTCTGCATCGCCATGCTCAACGCGGAATCGCAGCGCGGGCAGACGCTGTATATTGCGGACGATTTTGAGGAGGCGGAGGGCGACGCCGGCCCGGTGGAATTCGTGCCCTGCGCGGACGAGTTTGAGCTACTGACGGCCTTCTGGGACGTGGCCAGGCACTATGACTCCGTGGTCACCTTCAACGGCCGGGGGTTTGACGTGCCCTTCATCTACCTGCGCTCCGCCCTGCTGAACGTGCCCATCACGAAAAAGAACTGGCTCGGCTACCGTTACGCCACCGAGCCGCATTGCGACCTCGCGGAGCAGTTGACCTTTTACAGCGTGAGCGGCCGCGACGGTGCGGCGCGACGCTTCAACCTGGATTTCTACTGCAAGGCCTTCGGCATCGAATCGCCCAAGAGCCAGGGCGTCAGCGGCATGGATGTGGGCCGGCTGATGGCCGAAGGCAAGTTCCGCGAGATCGCCGAGTACTGCCTCCGCGACGTGCGCGCCACCGTGGAGTTGTACCGGATCTGGAAGGAACGGCTGGCGGGCATCAAATAAAGAGGAGTTCATGAAGCTTGTCTGTTTTGCGGTCAAAGAAGAGGCCTCGGCCTTTCAGAAACTGGCCGCGCACAAACCCGGCGTGGCCATTCTCGTGACCGGCATGGGGCGTCAAAACGCGGCCACCGCCCTCCGCGACTTTCTCACCGTCTGTCCCGCCGAACTGGTGTTGACCTGCGGCTTTGCGGGCGGGCTGGACCCGGCGTTGCCTCCCGGCGCGGTGGTGTTTGCCACCGACGACGATGAACTCGGGGAAAATTTGCTGGCCGCCGGGGCGAAGCGGGCCAGGTTTCATTGCGCCGACCGCGTGGCCGTCACGGCGATGGAAAAGCAGCAACTGCGGACCGCCACCGGCGCGGACGCCGTGGAGATGGAATCGGAGGCCGTCCAGACCGTCTGCCGCGAACACGCCCTCCCGTGCGCCACCGTGCGGGTGATCTCAGACAGCGCCGGCGAAGATTTGCCCCTGGATTTCAACCAATTGTACCGCCCGGATATGACGCTGGATTATGTCAAACTGGCGTGGGCGGTCCTCCAAGCCCCCGGAAAAATCGGTGCCTTGATGAAATTGCAGCAGCGCTGCCGTTTCGCCGCCACCCAACTGGCCGGGGTGCTGATGAAGGTGGTGGCGCAGGAGGAGAATTAAGAACGGGAATTAAGAACGGGTTGCGAAAAATTCTGAATCGGCTAGAGTTTGCCTCATGAAGACCATGGTCGTCCCGGAAGAACAGTTTGTCACCGATGCCAAGGGCAGACGCACCGGTGTGTTGCTGACGCTGGACACCTATGAACGCCTCCGCGAGGCCGAGGAGGAATTGGCCGACATTCAGGCCCATGATGCCGCCCTTCCCAAGGTTTTGGCGGACATTCAGGCCGGCGATTTCATCACGCTCGCGGCGTACCGGGCCAAACGCAATGGCCGGCGCCAATGAGATTTCAAGTCATCCTGCCCAAATCGGTCCGGAAGGAACTGGATCGGTTGCCGGATGATATTGCCAAACGAATATTGGTGCGACTGGCCGGAATGGAAACGAACCCGCGCCCGGCGGATGTCAAAAAACTCAAGGGCCGTCATGCCTGGCGGATTCGGGTGGGCGATTACCGGGTGATTTACCAAATCCATGATCAGATTTTACAAGTCATGGTCATCACCCTCGGTCACCGGCGGGAAATCTACCGTTGACAGCTCATTTGCCGGGCATGGTGCGGCGCTCCACCTTGGGGAAGGCCGCCGGCCGGCTTTGCATATGCTCCAGCAATCGCACCGCACCCCGCCGTTGCTGGCGGCGGGGCGTGACCAACCGATGGCGGCCGTCCTTCTTTTACCGGGCCTCACGCCGGCGGAACGCAGTAGCTCGAGATCGCCCGCATGTATTGGGCGCGCTCAAACGCGGCCGGGTCGGCGCAGTGTTTCTGGCTCAGGCTGCCTTTGAGCTGTTGCACGGATTCGTATTCGTGCTCCTGCATCCAAGCAACCATTTCGCGTTCGATGATGGTAAACTGCTGCACGCCGTGGCGGATGAGGGTGGAGCACAGCATCACGGAATCCGCGCCGGCCAGGAGGACTTTCAGGGCGTCGGAGGCGCGGTGAATGCCGCTGGTGGCCGCCAGGCTCAGCTTCAGTTTGCCCGCCAGGATGGCGATCCAGCGCAGGGGCAGGCGCATGGCCATGGGCGTGCTCAGCAAGATGTTCGGCCGCGGTTCCAGCGCCTCCAGATCAATGTCGGGCTGGTAAAAGCGGTTGAACAGCACCAACCCGTCGGCGCCCGCCGAATCGAGTCTCGCGGCCATGTTCGCGAAGTTGGAAAAGAACGGGCTGACTTTCACGGCCACCGGAATGGAAACTTCCGACTTCACGGCCTTGAGGATATCCAGATAGCTTTGCTCCACCTGGGCACCGGTGATATCCGGGTTGGTGGGGATGTGGTAGATGTTCAGCTCCAGCGCGTCCGCGCCGGCCTGCTGGATGAGTTTGGCGTAGGACGTCCAACCGCCCGGCGACGAGGCGTTCAGGCTGGCGATGATCGGTATCCGCACCGCCTGTTTGGCCTGGGCGATGTGCTTGAGGTATTCCTCGGGACCCAGATTGTACTCCTCCGGCTCGGGAAAATACGTCAGCGCCTCGGGAAAACTCTCCGTGCCCTGCTCGAGTTTTTGGTTCAGCTCCAGCCTTTCCTGGCGCAACTGCTCTTCAAACAGCGAGTGCAGCACCACCGCGCTGGCGCCCGCGTCCTCCATCCGGCGGATGCCGTCCGTGTCTTCGGACAACGGCGAGGCGGCGGCCACCAGCGGCGTGCGAAGTTTGAAACCGAGATATTGGGTTGTCAGGTCCATAATATATTTATGTTTTAATTCGGTTTCGTTAATCGGCCACGGTGGCGGGGGAGGAAGGCGTGTGCGCGGCGGGCTTGGCCCCGCGTCCGGCGAGGAACTGGTAAAAGTCCCAGCGCTTCTCGGAATCGGTCTGCACCTGGGCGAAGAACCGCTTCGCGTCCTCCGGCTTGCTCTTGGTCAGCATTTTGAACCGGTTTTCGGAGAGCAGGAATTCCTGCACCTTCAACCGGGCGGCCGGGGAATCCAATTGCAGCGGGTTTTCGCCGCGGTCGGCCCGGCGTGGGTCGTAGCGGTACAGGAGCCATTGGCCGGAATCCACCGCGAGCTTCTGCTGCCGGGCGCCCACGCCCATGTCCACGGCGATGCCGTGGGCGATGCAATGGCTGTACGCGATGATCAGCGACGGGCCGGGATACGATTCGGCCTCCACAAACGCCTTGAGCGTCTGTTCATCCTTCGCCCCCAGCGCGACGCTGGCCACATAAATGTTGCCGTAGGCCATGGCGATCAGGCCCAGATCTTTTTTGCCCGCCGGTTTGCCGCCGGCGGCGAACTTGGCCACCGCGCCGCGCGGCGTGGACTTGGACATCTGCCCGCCGGTGTTGGAATACACCTCGGTGTCCATCACCAGCACGTTCACATCGCGGCCGCTGGCCAGCACATGATCCAGACCGCCGTAGCCGATGTCGTAGGCCCAGCCGTCGCCGCCGAGAATCCACACGCTCTTTTTCACGAGCTTGTCCGCCAGCGTCAGCAGCAGGGCGGCTTCGGGGGCGGCCACGCCGGCCAGTTTGAGCTTCAGGGCGGCCACGCGTTCGCGCTGATCGTAAATGCCCGCTTCGTCGGATTGATTGGCGTTGAGGATGCTGTCGGCGAAACTGTCGCCGAGCTGCGGCGCGAGTCTTTGAAGCAATTCGGCGGCGAATTCCTTCTGCTTGTCCAGCGACACCCGGAAGCCCAGGCCGAATTCGGCGTTGTCCTCGAACAGGGAATTGCACCAGGTCGGGCCGCGCCCCTCGGCGTTTTTGCAGTAGGGCGTTGTGGGCAGGTTGCCGCCGTAGATGGAGGAGCACCCGGTGGCGTTGGCGATGACCGCGCGGTCGCCGAAGAGCTGGGTGAGCATCTTGATGTACGGGGTTTCGCCGCAGCCGGAGCAGGCGCCGCTGAACTCAAACAACGGCCGCAACAACTGCTGCTGGCGGAGCTGGGTGATTTTGATCTTGCGGCGGTCTACTTCCGGCAGGCCCAAGAAGAAATCCCAGTTGGCGTGTTCGGACGCCTGCAACGGCGGCTGGGGCTGCATGTTGATCGCCCGGAGCCGCGTCTCGGTCTTGTTCTTGGCCGGGCACACATCCACGCACAAGGCGCAGCCGGTGCAGTCTTCCGCCGCCACCTGCAGCGTGAAGGACAGGCCCTTCCATTCCGGCAGGCGGGACGGGACGGATTTGAAGGTCGCCGGCGCGCCGGCCAGTTTGTCCGCCCCGTAAATTTTGGCGCGGATGGTGGCGTGCGGGCAGACCGCCACGCATTTCAAACATTGGATGCAAATCTTCTCGTCCCACACCGGGATTTGCAGGGCGAGATTGCGTTTTTCATACTGCGCCGTGCCGGTCGGGAACGCGCCGTCGTTGGGGAAGGCGCTGACGGGCAGTTCATCCCCGTTGCCGGCGGCGAGGGTGCCCAGGACATTGCGGACAAACTCCGGCGCCTCCGGGGAAATGGGGGGCAGCAGGGGCCCGGACCCGTTGCGCGCACGGCCGGCCAGCGGCACTTCGTGCAAATTCGCCAGCGTGTTGTCCACGGCTTGCACATTCATCCGGACGACTTCCTCGCCCTTCTTGCCGTAGGTTTTTTTGATGGAGCTCTTGATCGCGTCAATCGCCTCTTCCTTGGGCAGCACGCCGGAGAGGGCGAAGAAGCAGACCTGCATGACGGTGTTGATGCGGCCGCCCATGCCGCTGGCGTGCGCCACCTTGGTGGCGTCAATGACGAAGAACTTGGCGGACTTGGCCAGTAAACTTTCCTGGACCGGCGTTGGCAGGGTGGCCCACACCTTCTCCGGGGGGTGCGGCGTGTTCAGCAGAAACGTGCCGCCGGAGACCAGCCCGCGCAGCATGTCGTAACGTTCCAGGAAGCCGGGCAGGTGGCAGGCCACAAAATTCGCGCTGGTGATCAGATAACTCGAACGGATCGGCTGCGGGCCAAAGCGCAAATGCGACACGGTCATGGACCCGGATTTCTTCGAGTCATAGACGAAATAACCCTGCGCGTAGTTGTCGGTCTCCTCGCCGATGATTTTGATGGAGTTCTTGTTCGCCCCCACCGTGCCATCCGCCCCCAGCCCGTAGAAAAGCGCGCGGACGACCTGGCTCGATTCGGTGGAAAAACCGGTTTCGACCGGCAGGCTGGTGTGGGAGACGTCGTCATTGATGCCCACGGTGAAATGGTTTTTGGACGGGCCGGCGGCCAGATTGTCAAACACCGCCTTGATCATCGCCGGAGTGAATTCCTTCGAGGACAGGCCGTACCGGCCGGCCACCACTTTCGGCGGGGTTTTCAACACCGCGCGGCCGCTGGCAAATTCCTCCAGCAGGGCCGTCACGCAGTCCTGGTACAGGGGTTCCCCGGTCGCGCCGGGCTCCTTCGTGCGGTCCAGAATGGCCAGCCGCTTGACCGAGCCGGGCAGCGCCGCGACAAATCGCCGGCCGTCAAACGGCCGGTAGAGGCGCACCTTGATGACGCCGATCTTTTCGCCCCGCGCCACGAGATAATCCACGGTTTCGTGGACCGCCTCGCAGCCTGAGCCCATCAGGACAATAACCCGTTCGGCGTCGGGCGCCCCCACGTAGTCAAACAGATTGTACTGGCGGCCGGAGAGGGCGGCGAATTCATCCATGACCTGCTGCACGATGTCGGGACAACGGTCGTAAATCAAGTTGGTGGCTTCGCGGCCCTGGAAGAAGGCGTCGGGATTTTGTGCCGTGCCGCGCAAGGTCGGCTGGTCCGGCGTCATTCCGCGGGCGCGCAGGGCCGCGAGCAGTTTCTCATCCACCAGCGCGCGCATGATCGAGTCCTCAATCATTTCAATCTTGGAAACCTCGTGCGAGGTGCGGAAGCCGTCGAAGAAATGGATGAAGGGCAGCCGCGACCGCCAGGCGGCGATCTGCGAAATAAGGGCGAAATCCATGGTCTCCTGAACGGAGGCCGCGCCCAGCATGCCCCAGCCGGTGGACCGGCAGGCCATAATGTCCCCATGGTCGCCGAAAATGGACAGGGCGTGGGTCGCCACCGTGCGGGCGGTGACGTGAAAGACGGTGGGGAGCAGTTCCCCGGCGATCTTGAACATGTTCGGGATCATCAGCAGCAGCCCCTGCGAGGCCGTGAACGTGGTGCTGATGGAGCCGGTCTGCAACATGCCGTGCACGGCGCCGACCGCGCCGCCCTCGCTCTGCATCTCCACGATGGCGGGCATGGTGCCCCACAGGTTCTTTTTGCCCTCGGACGCCCATTGGTCACACCACTCGGCGATGGGGGAGGAGGGCGTGATGGGGTAGATGGCCATCGCTTCGTTGAGCCGGTAGGCGACGTACGCGGCGGCTTCGCAGCCGTCAATGGTTTTGAATTTTTTTGCCGGGGAATTCATATATTATTTTTTTAAATCGTAAATGGCGGTGAAACCTTGATTGTCTTGGTTGTAGTTGACGGAGAAACCGATTTTCTTGCAAATGTGCTGCATGGCGTGATTTTCCGGGAGGATCTGGCCCACGATGCGGTCGAGCTTCTCCGCACGGCCGACCTCGATGAGCCGGTTCAGCAATTCCGTGCCCAGACCGAGGCCATGCCAGCTATCGCTGACAAGCACGGCAAATTCCGCCTCGTCGACGCCGTGCAGTTTGCTCAGGCGGCCGACGCCGAGGATCTGCCGCTCCTCCGTCTTCAACAGCGTATGCTCGGCGACGAGGGCGATCTCGCGGTCGTAATCGTTGAAGCAAATGCGGGTCAGGCGCTCATGCGCGATGCGCTGCGACAGTTTGAGGGCGCTGAAATAACGGTGATAGACGCTTTGTTCGGAAAGGGTTTCGTGAAACCGCACCATCAGCGGCTCGTCCTCGGGGCGGATCGGCCGGACGGTCACGGGCGCCTTGTTCATTAATTTCCATTCGGCGACGTACTGCATGGGGTACGGGCGGATGGCCGGCCGGGGCAGCTTGTCCTCCGGCGTGTTCAGGTCATGCAGGACCACGCGGGCGTCCAGCGCGAAGATGCGTTCGGCGGAAACTAGCAGGGGGTTGATGTCAATTTCCGCGATCCACGGCTGTTCCACGACGAGCTGGCTGAAGCGGACGAGCAGTTGTTCGAGCTCGGCCAGGTTGGCGGACTTGCGCCCGCGCACGCCTTTGAGCGCCGTGTATATCCGGGTCCGTTCCATCATGCGTCGCGCGAGCGTCGCGTTGAGCGGCGGCAGCGCGAGCGCCCGGTCCTTGAAGACCTCCACAAGCTGGCCCCCCGTGCCGAACAGCAAAACGGGCCCGAACTGCGAATCCACGCTGCTGCCCACAATCAATTCGTAGCCCTCCAGCTTGACCATGGGCTGCACCGTAACCCCCAAGAAATGTTCCGCGCCGGCCTTTTTGGCGACGGACGTTTCAATGGTTTTCCACGCCTGCCGCACGGCCGAGGCCGTGCGCAAATTCAATTGCACGCCGCCCACGTCGGTCTTGTGCGTGATCGTTTCGGAGAACAATTTTAACACCACCGGGAAACCGAGCTTGGCGGCGATTTTCACCGCGTCGGATTCGTTGCGGGCGATGTGGGTCTCCACGGTGGGAATGCCGTAGGCCGCCAGCAGTTCCTTGGATTCAAACTCGGTCAGGATCGTCCGGCCGGCCTTCTTGGCGGTCTCGATCAATTGTGCCGCCTTGTCCCGGTCTATGCCCCGCTCGGCATCGGGATGATTGACCGGCGTCTCGTAGAGGGCGCGCAAATTCTCGCTGTACCGCCACATGTAGTAGAAGGCCCGGGCCGCGCGGTCGGGGTACTTGAAGGTCGGGATGTTGGCGGCATTGAGGATGTCCTCGCCGCGTTCCACCTGGCCGGCCCCCATCCAACTGGCGAAGATGGGTTTGCCCGGCAGGTGCGCGTACGGTTTCAAATGCTCGGCCGTGGCCACGGGATCCGTCATGGACTGAGGGGTGAGAATGACCAGCAAGCCGTCCGTATTCGGGTCTTTGGCCACGATCTCGACGGTTTTGGCGTACAACTCCGGCTTGGCGTCACCGATGATGTCCACCGGGTTGTTATGGCTCCAGGTGGGGGGCAGGATTTTATTGAGCTCCTCCATGGTGGCCGGCGACAACTCGGCCAACTGCGCGCCGCTTGTGATGAGCATGTCCGTTGCGATCACACTGGGGCCGCCGGCATTGGTCACAATGGTCAGGTTCGGGCCTTTGGGGCGGGGCTGTTTGGACAGGATCTCCGCCATGTCGAACAACTCGGAGATGGCGTCCACGCGCAACACGCCCACGCGCTGGAAGGCGGCCTGCAGCACTTCATCGCTGCCGGTCAGGGAACCGGTGTGGGAGGCGGCGGCCTTCGCGGCGGCGGCCGTCCGGCCGGGCTTGATGACGATGATGGGCTTGGTCAGCGCCACCTCGCGGGCGGCGGAGAGGAAGGCCCGGGCGTCACCGATGGTTTCCATGTAAATGACAATGCTCCGGGTGTTCGGATCATCACCCAGATGATAAATCAAATCGCCCCAGCCGACATCCAGCATCGAGCCCAGGGAGACAAAGGCGCTGAAGCCGACATTTTCGCGCAGGCTCCAATCCAGCACGGCGGTGCAAAGGGCGCCGCTCTGGCTGATGAAGGCGACGCTGCCGGGCCGCGCCATGTCGGCGGCAAAAGTGGCGTTTAATTTCCCCGCCGGCGCCATCACACCCAGACAGTTCGGACCCACAATGCGCAGGTTGCCGCGTTTGGCCTCCGCGAGAATCTGCCGCTCCAATTCCACGCCCGGCGCCCCGATTTCCTTGAAGCCGGCGGAGATGATGATCGCGCCGGCCACGCCTTTGTCCACGCAATCATGAATGATGCCGGGCACCGTGGCGGGCGGCGTGATGATCACGGCCAGATCCGGCGCGGTGGGCACCGCCTTGATGCTGGGATACGCCTTGAGGCCCAACACCGTGTCCCGCTTGGGATTAACCGGGTAGAGCGCCCCCTCGTAACCGCCCTTCTGCAGGTTCTCCAAAATGGTGCGGCCCACGGTGTTCAAAGTCTCCGTGGCGCCGATGATGGCGATGCTTTTGGGCGAAAAAATGGGATCCAGCGGCCGCCGCCGGGTCTGGTGCAGAATGTCGTGGGCGGCTTCCAGTTTGTCAGTTGCAATGATCGGCGTTGTCATATGAACACGTTTAACTATAATCTCGAGCATAAGTTGCCAGCGATCCGGCCGCACGACTTCACCACTGTTGGCAAACTCCAGCCATTTCTTGCGCCTGATAATATTCCTTTGCGCCGGGGCCGCGATGGGGGAAATTGGGGCGTGCCGATCCCCGATCTCATCCGCAACAAGCTGAGCACCCTGCCGCACCAGCCGGGGGTGTATCTGCACAAGGACCGCTTCGGCACCGTCATCTACGTGGGCAAGGCGCGCGATTTGCGCAAGCGCGTCAGCCAGTATTTCCACCCCTCGCGCCGCCTGGGCTGGGACCTGAAGTTCAATGCGCTGGTCGGCGCGATCCATGATTTCGACTTCCACGTCGTCCGCAGCGAGCCGGAAGCCCTGCTGCTGGAAAGCCGGCTCATCAAGGATTTCAAGCCGCGCTACAACATCAGTTTCCGCGATGACAAGCGGTTTCTGATGCTCAAGGTGAATTTGAACGACCCCATCCCCGGCTTTGTTTTCACCCGGTTGAAAAAAGAGGACGGGGCGCGGTATTTCGGGCCGTTTGTGGATTCCACCGCCCTGCGCAACACCGTGGCCCTGGCCCGCAAGCAGTTCAACCTGCGCGGCTGCCGCGTCTTCACCCCCGGCGAAAGTGATTACAAGCATTGCCTTTACGGGCATTTGAAATACTGCACCGCGCCCTGCGTGGGCAACGTCACCCGCGATCAGTACCTCGCCCAGGTGCGGTCCGCCTGCGACTTTCTGGAGGGCCAGTGCCGCGAAATGCAGGGCCGCCTCGAGGAGGAAATGAAAAAGGCCGCCGCCGCCCGGGATTATGAAAAAGCCGCCGCCCTGCGCGACCTGATCAGTGACCTCAAAAAAACCTGGGCCAAAACGGAAAAGTTCGAGCGGGTGCCCTATACGCTGCCGGTATCCCTGGACCCCCACCGCGATTTGGTGGAGCTGGCCAAACTCCTGGGCCTGGCCACCCCGCCGCACACCATCGAGGGCTTTGACATCTCCAACATCAGCGGCACCTTCGCCGTGGCGTCCCTGGTCAGCTTCAAGAACGGCCGGCCCGACCGCGCGAATTACCGGCGCTTCAAAATCAAATCGGTGGTCGGGCAGGACGATTTTGCTGGCATGGCCGAGGTCGTGGGGCGGCGCTATTCCCGCTTGCAGCGCGAAGGCCGGCCGATGCCGGACTTGATCCTGATTGACGGCGGCCGGGGCCAGCTCAACGCCGCCGGTGGGGAACTGAAAAAGCTGGGGCTGGAATCTATTCCCATCCTGGGCCTGGCGAAGGAATTCGAGGAAATTTATCTGCCGGACAAGGCGGTGCCGTTGCGGCCCGGCTTGGATCATCCCGCGGTGAAATTGTTGCAACGCCTGCGCGACGAGTGCCATCGCGTGGCGAACAGTTACAACGCGCAACTGCGCATCAAGAAGATCTCCGAGAGCGTGCTGGACGAATTCCCCGGCATCGGCGAACGGCGCAAGGCGGCGCTGTTGAAAAAGTTCGGTTCCGTCCAGCGCTTGCGCGCCGCCACGCTGGAACAACTGGCGGAAGTCTCCGGCTTCGGCGGCAAGGCTGCGGAAGAACTGAAGGCGTTTCTCGCCGCGCGCAACACGCCCCCGTGAGGTGTTCGCCGCCGCCCGTTTGGCCCGGGGTAGGGACAGCGCGCTGCGCTGTCCCCGTCGCCGAGCAGGAGCGTCAGGTGGCGGAACCGACCCACGACCACTGGGACCTTCGTATTACTTTGAGTCTGACCATGATTCTCCCTCCTTGTCCGCGGTGGCTTCAGCGACGGCGGACTTGTCGCGCCGTAGCTTCAACGAAGGCAGATCCCCAAGGGAATCGCCATGGACTGTGGTTCGCCACCTGAAATGAAAAATTCTCACCCCTGTAGGCCGTCCCGCGACTGCGGGATGACCCGGCGTTGGGAGCGCTTCGGCGCGAGCATAAAATGCACTTTCACGCCAGAACCGGGGTGAGGGGGAACGGACGCAACCTATTGGTAATCCATATTTTATGAAAACGATGCCCCTTGAAATCTGAGTGGCATTGGACTGGCAGTCGGCTGCGTCGCGGACTGCCAATCCGTCGCCCGGCCGATGGGTTAAACCGCTCCGCTCCCTTGCCCACGCACTTACTATTTATACCTTATAATTTAGCCTTTCCCCCTCCGCCCCGCCCTCTTGGAAAAATATTTCTTCCCGCCCGCCGGACCCCTATGCTGGGGGCACGCTGCTTGGAATGACCGGTGAACAAACTATGTGGAAGCAACTATGCAAGCTGATCGCGGTCGGGTTCGGCCTGTGGGCCGGTGCGCCGGGCTTGGGCGCGGCGGAGTTGACGGATGCGCCGTTCACGGTCGAATCCTGGAGCACCGAGGAGGGGCTGCCCCAGAGTTCGGTGATCTCCGTGATCCAGACGCGGGACGGTTATCTCTGGCTGGGCACAACCAAGGGGTTGGTGCGCTTCGACGGGAACCGGTTCACGGTCTTCAATGAATTCAACACGCCGGGGCTCAACAGCGACCAGATCGTTTTTTTGTTCGAGGACAGCCACACGAACCTCTGGGTGGGCACCGACAACGCCGGGGTGGTGTTGATCAAGGACGGCCAGGTGCAGTCCGTCAACCTCGGCGCCACCGGCCACGACAGCCGGCTCACCTCCGCGTGCGAGGACACCAACGGCGCCGTCTGGCTCTACACCGCCGACGCCCGGCTGGCGCGGTATCAGAACGGCCATGTGGAATCCCTGCAGCTCTTTCAACCCTCGGCCGCGGTCATTATTTCCCGGATCGTGACGGTCGAGCCGGCCGGTTCCATTTGGATCGGCGAAAGCGAAAGCCCCCCCGTGGGTGGCAACGTCGCCGCCATGATTTCGTTCCGGCCGGAAAATTTTCACCGGTCGGCGCTGCCCATCGAACAAAACATCCATGCCAACCGCCTTGACTACCTCCTGGCCGGCCGGAAGGGCGGCCTCTGGCGGTTGGTGGACGGCCAGGTGGAAAAATGGAACGGGACAGTCCAGGAAAAGTGGCCCTATCCCTGGGCCCGTTCCCCGGCGGCCGAAGTCACGGCGGCGTGTGAGGACGACGCTGGCAATCTCATCGTGGGCACCCCGAACGACGGGGTCTATTGGTTTGCGCCCGACGGGAATTACCGGCACCTCTCCAAGGCCCAGGGGTTGTCGTCGGACTATGTGCTGTCCCTGTGCCTGGACCGCGAGGGCGACTTGTGGGTGGGCACGGACGGGGACGGTTTGAACCGGGTGAGAAAAAAGGTGTTTCTGCCGCCGGCCGACCTCCGCGCATTGTCCGCGCAATCCGTGGCGGAGGACGGCCGCGGCGGTTTGTGGACGGCCTTCAACGCCAACGGAGCGGCTTATTGGCGGACGAACCGGGCGCAATATTATGGCGTGGGGCAACGGCAAAACGCCTGGACGGTGCTGGTGGACCACCAGGGGCGGGTGTGGGTGGGAACGCGGGATGAAGGCCTGTTTGTGCTGCAAAACAACCAGTTTCAGCCGGCCCTGCCGCCCTCGGCCACGGCCGGGCTGGGGCTGCAGATTTTCGCCCTGTTCGAGGACCGCCAGACTAATCTCTGGGCGGGCACCGGGAACGGCCTGGGCCGATGGAACGGCCGGGAATGGCAGATGTATACCCAAAGCGGCGGACTGCCGGAAAACCGCGTCCGGGCCGTCGTGCAGGATGCGGCGGGTGATTACTGGATCGGCACCGAGAGCCGGGGCTTGTGCCGTTTGCAGGACGGCAAATTCACCGCGCTGCCCGCGTCGCCGAACGGCCCGCCGGGCAATGACATTTCCACGTTGTTCCTTGACCGCGCGGGGGCCCTGTGGGTCGGCACCGCGGGGCATGGCCTGGGGCGCCTGAAAGACGGCCGGTGGACCCATTACTCCCGGACCAACGGGTTGGCCGGCAACAGCATCAGCTACGCCATCGAGGACGACGCGGGGAATTTGTGGATTGGCTCGAATGCGGGGCTTATGCGCGTGCCGCCGGCCGGGGGCGAATTGGCGCTGGCGGAGTTGCGCACCTTCGGGCACGCCGACGGCTTGCCCGCGCGCGAATGTTCGATCGGTTCGCAGCCCGCGGCCTGCCGGGCGGACGACGGGCGGCTGTGGTTTCCCACCGCCAAGGGCCTGGTCTCCGTGAATCCAGCGGAACTTAAAAAGGATCTCCAGGCGCCGCGGGTGATGATCGAGTCGGTCCGTGTGGACGATCAGGAGTTAAGAACGAATTCCCTGAGTTCGGCGTGGGCGCAAACGATGGTGGTGCCGGCCGGGGCCGAGCAACTGGAAATCCACTACACGGGGCTCCATTTTTCCGCGCCGCAGGAGATCCGTTTCCGCTACCAGTTGGAAGGCCACGAGACCAAACCGACCGCCGCCGGCAACGAGCGGGTGGCCCGTTACCATAATTTGTGGCCAAACCATTACCGTTTTCATGTGTGGGCCGGCAACGAGGACGGTGTGTGGACCCCGAACGCCAGCGTGCTGGACATCATTGTGCTGCCGGAATTCTGGCAAACGCGGACGTTTCTGGCCGGGGTGGTCGCGGTCATCCTGGCGCTGGTGGCGGGCATCGTGCGTTACGTGTCCACGCAAAAACTGAAGCGGGAGGTGGCGCTGTTCAAACAGCAGGAGGCGCTGGAGCTCGAACGGTCCCGCATCGCCCGCGACCTGCACGACCAGTTGGGCGCCAACCTCACCCAGATGACGTTGTTGAGCGAAATGGCGAAGGCCGACAAAGATCTTCCGGCGGAAGTGGCGGGGCATGCGGAACAGATCATGCAGACCGCCCGCGAAACCACCCATGCGCTGGATGAAATTGTATGGGCGGTCAACCCGGCGAATGATACGCTGGAGGGGTTGGTGAATTACGCCGTGAAATACGCCCAAGACTATCTTGCCCTGGCGAATCTCCGCTACCGCGCGGAGGTCCCGGCGCAATTGCCTGCGGCGGCCCTGCCGCCGGAGGTGCGGCACAATGTCTTTCTCGCGTTCAAGGAATCGCTCAACAATGTGGTCAAACACGCCCAGGCCTCCGAAGTGTGGGTCCGCCTGCAGGTTTCCCCCTCCACTTTCACTTTTGAAATCGCCGACAACGGCCGGGGAATGGGCCACATGGACCCGCAGCGGGCCGCCGCCCGGAACGGGCTGCGCAACCTGCGCAAACGGCTGGCGGACATCCACGGGGAATTTTCCATCACCCCCGGCGCCGCGGGCGGCACGGTCGTCCGGCTCACCGCCCCGCTGATAACGTCCGCCCGGCCGGCCGGAGAACCATAAATTATGCCCATCACCGTATCCATCGTGGAGGACAACGATAAATTGCGCGCGACGCTGGCCCGGGTGCTCAACCGCGCCGAGGGGTTCAAGTGTGTGAGCGACTACGCCAGTGCCGAGGACGCGCTCAAAGCCCTGCCCCAGGTGCGCCCGGAGGTCGTGTTGATGGACATCAACCTGCCCGGCATGAACGGGGTGGAATGCGTGCGGCAGTTGAAGGCCGCCTTCCCGCAGATCCAAGTGATGATGTTGACCGTATATGAAGATACTGACAACATCTTTGAAGCGTTGGCGGCCGGCGCGAACGGCTACCTGCTTAAGCGTACCCCCACGCCGGAATTGCTCACGGCGATTAAGGAGGTGCAATCGGGCGGCTCGCCCATGACCATGCACATCGCCCGCAAGGTCGTCCAGTCCTTCCAACGCGCCCCGGCGGCCGCCGCCAACCCCAACCCGGAAAATCTCTCCGAGCGCGAACAGCAGGTGCTGGACCTGTTGAGCCAGGGCCTGATGTACAAGGAAATCGCCGAGAAACTGGCGATCAGCTACGAAACCGTCCACACTTACATCCGCCGCATCTACGAGAAGCTGCAGGTGCGCACGCGGACCGAGGCGGTGGCCAAGTTTTTACGACGGTAATTCTTCCGCCCATGCTTTGCCCCCCTGCCGTCCCCACCCCGGTTCATGGATCCCCCCTGCAGTTGGGGAGCGCGCCCGCCCCGGGCGCCGTTTTCCGCGCCCTCGCGGAAAATCTCGTGCGCACTACAGCGTCCGCCCTTGGCGCGTGGGTCCGTGCGTTCCAACGCCCGCCCGCTTGGGCGCGCCTCCTCCTTTCCTGTCTGCCCCCCTTGCTTGACCCAGAGCTTAAAGCCCGGAGCCTGGAGCCTAAATTGCCCCTCCTCCTTGCAACCTTGATGTTGGCGGCCCTGCCGGCCGCCCGCAGCGCACCGGTGCGGTTGGTGGAGCAGCCGCCCGCGCAAATCACCACCGTTGGGTCCAACGTGTTCCGGGTCGATTTCGGCCGCGTCGCCTTTGGCAATCTGCAGCTCCTCCCGCCGGCCGGTGCCACCGGAAACATCACGGTGCACTTCGGTGAAGCACTCGCCGACGGCCGCATCAACCGCCACCCGCCCGGAAGCGTCCGCTACGCCCGGGCGGCAGCCAGGCTGGGCGGAGCCGGGCCGCTGGTGGTCGCCCCCGCCGCCGACCGGCGCAACACCGCCCCGCCCAAGACCGTGCTCACCCCGGCGGACTGGGGTGTGGTGCTGCCCTTTCGCTGGGTGGAAATCGAAGGCTGGCCGGGTGAATTGCGCCCGGAAAGCGTGCGGCGGCGCGCCGCGTTCGCCCGCGACTGGCAGGACGACGCCTCCGCCTTCCGCTCCTCCGATGACATGCTCAACCGCATCTGGGAACTGTGCCGCTATTCGAGCAAGGCCACGACCTTCGCCGGCGTTTATGTGGACGGTGACCGGGAGCGGCTGTGTTACGAGGGGGATGCCTATTTGAGCCAGCTTAACCAATACTGCGCGGAGGGCGGGGTGCAGGTGGCCCGGGACACGTTTGACCGCCTGTTGACCTATCCCACCTGGCCGACCGAATGGGCCGCCCATATGATCTTCATGGCGCACGCCGATTGGATGCAAACCGGCGACACCAACTGGCTCGCCCCGCGCTACGCGGCCTTAAAATCCAAACTTCACCTCGAAAATGCGCGGCCCGACGGACTTCTGGCCGGCCCCCCGGCCGAATTGAAAAACGACCTCGTTGACTGGCCCGCCGACGAGCGGGATCACTTTGTGTTTGAGCCGGTGAATACCGTGGAAAACGCCTTCCACCTGCGCGCCCTGACCGAACTGGCCGAACTGGCCCGGGCCTTGCATCAAGACGGCGACGCCGCCGGCTACGAGGCGCGCGAACTCGCCGCCCGCGCCGCATTCCAGAAAAGTCTGTTCGAGCCCGGGCGCGGCTTGTATCGCGACGGGGAAAGCACGGACCACGTCTCCCTGCACGCCAATTTGTTTCCGCTGGCCTTTGGCTTGGTGCCGCCGGAACATCGGGCGCGGGTGGCCCAATGGCTGGCCGGACGCGGCATGGCCTGTTCCGTCTATGCCGCCCAATATCTGCTGGAGGGGCTCTTTGAAAATGGCCGCGCCGTGGACGCCCTCGCCTTGATCACCGCGCCCGGCGACCGCAGTTGGCGGCACATGGTCGAAAGCGGCGCCACCATCACCTGGGAGGCCTGGGATCAGCAGTACAAGCCGAATCTGGACTGGAACCATGCCTGGGGTGCCGCCCCGGCCAACCTGCTGCCGCGCTACGTTTTGGGCGTCCAACCCCTGGCCGCCGGCTGGACCCGCGCGCGGATCCGCCCCCATCCCGGCACCTTGAAGACCGCCGAAGGCAAAGTCCCCACGCCGCCCGGCCCCGTGCTCGTCCGCTGGGAAAACGGTGACACCTTCAAACTGTCCCTCTCCCTGCCCCCCGGCCTGGCCGCGCAAGTTCAGGTGCCGGCCGGTAAAAACTCCGGTGGCCTGTTCCTCAACGGACAACCCGCCGCCGCCCGCCGCGACGGCGACTGGTGGATTTTGGACCACGACGTCACCGGCACGGTGCTGATCGAGGCCAAGTAAACCACTCACGATGAACATTCTCAACGCCTCCACGCTTCCACGCTTCCACGCATTAACGCTTCCCCGCATCACGGCCCTCCTCCTTTCCCTGGCACTTCTCAGTTTTGTTCCCGCCGTCCGCGCCGCCGATGGCGGCCATCCGTCGGTCCGGCAATTTATTGTCTTTTCGGATCTGCATTACGTGGGCGACGCCAACCCGCAGGCGACCTATCCCCATCTGGGCCAGGATGCCAACCGTTCGCTGCTGACGTCCGCCTTGACCGACGCCTCCGCCCGCTGCCCCGATCCGCTGTTTATTTTGTGCCTCGGCGACGTCGTTGCCCACGGCGAAAGCCGCCTCGGGGGGGCGGCGGACATTCAGCGTCAGGTCGCGGGCTTGTTGGCCGGCCATTTTCCCCGCATCCCGGTCTTCCCCGTGCTGGGGAACAACGATGCCGATTCCGACTATGCCCTGCCGTCCCCCGGCTTCCTCGCCCAATTCTCCGACGCCTGGGCGCCGCTGATCACCGACGAGGTCGCCCGGACGGATTTCCTCCGCACCTTCGGCTCCAACGGCTGGTATGCGGCCGGCCTGCCCGGTTTGAACAAGTTCAGGATCCTGAGCCTGAACAGCGCCTGTTTTGACAAACACCGGGGAAATGACCTCACCGCCGGCAATAACCAATTCGACTGGATGGAGCAGCAGATGGCGCTGACCCGGGGTCAGGACGTCAAGTACCTGCTGCTCCTGCACATTCCGCCGGGCTTCAACCCATATCCGCTGCCGTCATTGGGCGGACCTTTCTGGAACTCCCGGCTCAACAACCGGTTTGTCAGCTTCGTCGCCGCTCACACCAATGTGGCCGCCATTTTCTGCGGTCACAGCCACATGGATGAGTTCCGCATCATCCGCTCCGAAAACCGCGCCGTGGGTTTTGTCCACCTCGCGCCGTCCATCAGTCCCGACCATTACAACAATCCCGCGTACCAGATCTTTGACGTGGACACCAACACCGGCGGGTTTCTGGATTACACCACCTATTACCTGAACCTCACCGATCACCCGGGCGATGTATCCCAGGCGGGATGGCGGCCGGAATATTCCTTCGCCAAAGATTATCATTTGCCCGGATACAATTTAAAAACCCTGACGGCGCTGGCGAACGGCCTGCAATCCGGCGGCGACGATTCGTCCTGCTCCAATTACCTGCAGTTTTACGATGTGGCCGGCGCCAATCCGTTTGACACCTTGATGAAATTTCACGCGGATCAACGGGGCCATTTCTTTAAAGACCTGGATGTGCAGGTGTTCGCCCCATGAAGTGCGGACAATAAACGACCCACTGGATGGTTGCAGCAACTTGAGGGCGGTTCGCGCCACTTTCAATCTGAACCAATCGAGTGGGTGAAATTCTATTCTTCATTGCTATGGCACCCCGGGCCGCTTCCGGCTTCCATTTATAGGACAAGCATATACCGCGAATGGCTATTTCATGTGGATCGCAAGTCCGCCCGGCGGACCGTCAAAACCCATTGATTTTACAGCGTTTTTTGACCCCCGCCCCGCCCGCCCCCCTCATTTTCCCCCGCCCCCGCCCGGTTCTTCACCTGATTGTAACATTGTCCGCCGCCAGCTTTATTTCATAATAGGCCTGTGCATTTGACTCTTGCTTGCATCATCCACCGCAACAGGTCGGGCTTTTTGGTGAGAAGCGACTGCCATTCCCTGCGGTTACAAGCGTCAAGTGCATGGCCCTAATTTATAATTTAGCCTTTAGCCTTTCCCCCATCCCTCCCCCGCCTTTCAGCATGTCAGCATTTTAGCTTTTTAGCTTTTTTCCCTTCAGCTTTTATACTTTATACTTTGTACTTCCCCCCCTTCCCCCCTGTCCCCAGTACTGGTGACTGGCGCCCGGGCGCGGATGATGCCAAAGTAAATCGCAGTTGAAGGTTGCGTGACGCCGGATTTGTTTAGGCCGTTGTCAGCGCCCAGTTCTCATCGAGAGCCTGTCTGAAAACAGAACCCCTTCGAATTTTCAGACAGGCTCTGAATTCATACTTCACAATTTATAATTTTACTTCGCCCCGTATTGTTTGCGGAAGGCCGCCAGACTCAGATTTTTTTCCCGCCGAAAATACCGCGCGATATGCTGCAGGTTGTCGTAGCCCAGGGCCGCGGCAATGTCCGACACCGGCAGATCCGTCTCCAGCAGCATCCGGGCGATCAAATCCACCCGGATGCGCCGGATTTCCTGGAGGATCGAGCGGCCCAGTTCCCATCGGAACCGGTTTTCGAGCGCGCGCCGGGAAAGTCCGCCCGCCCGCGCCACCTGGGCCACGCGGATGTTTTCGCGGGCATGATCGCGGATGAACCGCAGCGCCTTGAGCAATTGCGGGTCCGCCACGGCCAGGATGTCCGTGGACAGGCGCGGGACCACATGCGTGGCCGGGGCGCTGATGCGCGCGGGCAGGGGCGCGGTGCCCTGTTGCATCCACCGATCCAGCAGGCGGGCGCTTTCAAAGCCGGCGCGCTCAAAATTAATCGCCACGCTGGAGAGCGGCGGGGTGGAAAGTTCGCACACCAATTCGTCGTTGTCCACGCCCACCAGCCCCACCTGGTCCGGAATATGCAGCCCCGTTTCCTGGCAGGCCGCGACCAGGTGCTGCGCGTAATCATCATTGCAGGCCATGATCCCGACCGGCTTGGGCAGGGCTTGCAGCCAGGCACCCAAGGCCCGGAGCCGGCTTCCCTGCGCGGCCCCGGCGGTTTCCACCGGGGCGTCGAAAACCTGCACCGTCCGCCCGGTCCGCGCCAGACAGTCCTGAAAACTCAGCCGCCGGGTTTCCGACCACCGGATGCCGCTGGGACCATAGAAAGCAAAATGGCCGAAGCCGCATCCCGTCAAATGCTCCGCCACCAGCCGCCCGGCTTCCAGCGAATCGGTCAGGACATGGGCCGCTCCGGGAAAAACCTCCTGCTGATGCCCCACGACCACGGTGGGGAGCCCCAGGGCGAGCACCTTATCAATGTCTTTGCCATCGCGCAGGACGATGCCATGGGCCGCCAGCTTGTTAAGCCGGGGCCAGATTTCATTCAAACCGCCGGGTTCCCAATGAAACGACCACGCGCCATGATGGCGCGCATAGCTGGCGAAGCCGCGCAAAAAGGCCCGGCCCGCCCCCCGCGAGGATTCCATCAGCAAAATGACCTGGCGCAAATGTTCCATCGGCTGGCCTCATCCTTGCACGGACGCCTGTTTTTGCAACACTTTGTGTCCGCCACAACTTATAAGCGCAACTGCTGAAGCTTGCTAATTTTATTGTCAAACTGATTGTAAGAGTGTATCATTGCCATCCGGTCATGAAAAACGCGATTTTGAAGGCCCTGTGTCCGCTCCTCCTGCTGGTCCGCATTAACGCTTCAACGGTTCAACGCTTCAACGCCTCCACCCTTCCCCGCCTCACATGCCTCCTCCTGTGGCTGCTGACCTGGGCCGGCACGGCGCCGGCGCAATTCACCTACACCACCAACAACGGGGCCATCACCATCACCGGCCCAACGTACACTGGTTGGAGCGCCAATCTGACCATTCCCAGCACCCTCAACGGTTATCCGGTGGCGGCCATTGCCGACGGTGCGTTCTACAATTGTCTCGGCCTGACGAGCCTGACGATTTCCAACGGCGTCACCAGCATTGGCGGCGATGCGTTCGGGAGTTGCTACGACCTGACGAGCGTGACCATTCCCAACAGCGTCACCAACATTGGCAATCTTGAGTTCGAATGTTGTCAAGCCCTCACCAGCGTGACCATCCCCGGCAGCGTCACCAGCCTTGGCAATGCTGAGTTCGCTCAGTGTTACCAACTGACCAATGCTTTTTTCCAAGGCAACGCTCCCACGGTTGGTGGCCTGGCCGGCACTCAGAATGCGAGTGTTTTTGCGGGGGAAACCGGCACGGTTTATTATTTGCCGGGGACCTCCGGTTGGGGATAAACCTTTGGCGGGTGGCCCACCGCACCGTGGTTTGCGCCTCGGCCCGCCATCCTGGGCGCCGGAAGCGGCGTGAGCGCGAAAAGCAACCAATTCTATTTCACCATTTCCTGGGCCACCAACACCGCCGTCATCATCCTGGCCAGCACCAATTTGGCCAATCCGGTCTGGACCCCCATCGCCACCAACGCCCTCAGTCAGGGTGTGGTCAACTTCAGCGATTCCTCCTGGACGAACGCCCCGACCCGATTCTACCGCGTCCGCTCGCAATAACCCCCTCTTGGTAGGGACGGTGCGCTGCGCCGTCCCCGTCGCCGAGCGCAGCGTCAGGCGACGGAACCGTCCCCTGCCGGGGGATAACCCAGCACCCCCGCCGGGCGATTTACTTCCGCAACCGGCCCGTCTGCCGGTCAATGCTGGGAGCCACACCACGCCAGGGTTGGGTTTCTTGGCATCCCGCGTGCCGGCGTCGGCGTACACCGCTCCCAAGTAAATGCCAGACAACACTGCTTTTGGGACCCGCTCTATTGCGCCCGATAGAACAGAGACGGCGCGTTCGAGGGCACCGGGAAATACTCGATCAGATTGGTGACCATCCCGCCCGCAGCCATCTGCCAGGTTGGCGTCAGCAGGTTGGTGGTCACCATCAACTGATAGTTGGTGCCCGGATTGTCATACAGGATCAGGGTCCTGACTGAGTTGCTGCCGAGCATGGGCTCCAGCAGCGGTTGGGCGGGGGCGATCACCACCACGCGGCCGGCCTCGCTCGCAATGTTGCCCACCAGACTGCCGCCGGTTTGCGTGCCCAGAATGTTCGTGGCCACCACGGTCAGGAAGGCCGATGGACCGGGCAACGCCAGGAAGTGAATCGTCCCCAGCAGGGACGGGCTTGCCAGGGTCTGGCCGCCGGCGGTGGTCAGGCTGAAGAAGGTCTGTGAGGAGGTCGCGCTGGCAATCGAGGCATTGCTCGAGGCAAACACCCAGTTCGTAAAGCGGTTGGCCGGGTCGGACACATACCAGGTCAGATTCGTCAGCCCGACCGTGGAGAGCAGGGTGACGGGGACACCACCGGTGGTTCCCACCTGCACGGCGGTGGAGCCCAGTTCCAATTGCACACACTGGCCGACCACCACCGCGAAGGTCATGAAGTTGCTCTGCGGCGGGGCGCTGCTGTCCGTCACCCAAAGGGTGATCAAGTTGGTGCTGCTGCCCTCCAGACAGGTGGGCGTCCACTTGAAAACGCCGTTCGTGGAGACGGTCGCGCCCTCGGGATCGGAAGGGTCCAAACTATAGAGGGCGGGCGCGGTGGCGACCACCACATGATTCGAGATGACAATGGCTTGGCCAACGGCCGTGACTTGGTTGCTCACTTGCGTAATGACCGGCGGCGGCAGTTGCGGCGTGACAAACGTCAGGTCCGCACCATACACCGTGCCGGCGCTGTTGGCGGCCACGGCCTGGAAGTGATAGGTGTTGTCCGGCCGCAAGCCGCCCACGGCGGCCGCCACCGCCTGCGCCAAATTCAGGCTCCCGGTGAGCGAGGTGGTGGCGGTGATGTTGCCGTAATTGGTGGTGGAACCCCATTGGAAATACACATCCGTGTCCGCGCCGTTGGGGTTGATCTGGGCGTTCAAGGTGGCGTTCGTGGGCGTGATGCTCAGCGCGTTCAGCGTGGTGACCATCGGCGCCAGCACGGGCCGGCCGTACGTCACGGTGTAGGAGCCGGTCGAGTTATAATCAAAGATATGAATCAGATTGTTGGGCTTGGCCGGAATCATGTGGACCCGCGCGGGCGTCTGCCAGACATTCGGCCCGACCAACAGTTTCACCCCGTCGGAACGAGTTACGCTGGCAATGGGATATGCGTCGTTGCCGGGATCAACAATTTCAAAATAACCCCAGCCCGCCGTGGCCGGCACGGTCACGGTGATGTTGGTGACCGTCCCGGAGGGCATGCCGACGGTGGCGGTGTTGTTGGTATACGCAGTCACCGGGTATGTCGTGCCGTCGCTGGAATACACGATTTGGGGCGGGGCGTCCACATTGGTCGTGTCATTGACCAGCCAATCCGGCAGGCCGTCATCGGCGGGCACGGTTATTTCCACCACGTGGTTCATTTCATGGATGTTCAGACTGTTGATGAGCGTGGTGTTGGTGTTGCCGAAATCATCCACATGTTGGTAGGTGGCCGAGAAGGCGATGAACTGGCCTTCCAGCGTCGAAGTCATCAGCCACAACCCCTCCGAGCTGGCGCCCGGGCCGATGTTGCCCAGATCCAACGTGAAGGAGGGCGAGAGGGATTGGTTGGTGCCCACCTCCGAGCCGATGAGTTCAAAGGCGATGAGCAGGTCGTTCGAGTTCTGGATGATCTCCGGCTGCGCCGAGGTGATCGTGAAATCGTACGCCTCGCCGTAGCCGATGTTGTGGACGCGGATCCCCAGCGGGAAGGGGATGGAGGGCTCGATTTGCGGGGTGAAGGGATCGTCGCTATAGACGTCGTGCTGGAGGAAATAATCCACGTTCAGAATCGGCGTGGGCAGCACCGTGATGGGCACGGGATACAGCGGCACGGTGACCGGCTCGCCGTTGAGCACATAGGAGAAGAAGCCGCCCACGGAGAACTGCGCCGGCGCGGTCGGGGCCGCGTTCGTCGCCGGGACGATGGTCCAGTCCGCCGAGCCGGTGGCGCCATTGCCCAGCACCCCGGTGCCGTCCACGGCGTTCAAACCGCTGAGCACCGGCGCGGGAATCCCGAAGCGGCCGCTGGCGACATTGTTGGAGGCGTCGTACACGGTGATGCTGGCGGTCAGATTGCTGATCGTGCCCCCGGTGCCGTTGACCAGTTGCAAGGAGGCGTTGAAGGCGTCCCGCGCGATGACCGCGCTCTGTTTGATTTGCAGTTTGACCTGCACGATGGCGCCCTCCGGCGTCTGGAAGGTGTAATTGGGGGGCTGGACCGTGGGTGGAACCACCGTCAACCCGCCGCCGCCGCCGCCGCCGCCGCCGCCACCCCCCCCCCCGCCGCCGCCGCCCCCACCACCGCCCCCACCACCACCGCCGCCGCCACAAGTGGTGCAAACCGTCTGCACGGGCGGCGGGGTTGGGGCCGCCGGGGCACAGTCCGCGGGATTGGCGTCATAGATAAAAATCGGCACGACCACCGGATGGTATTGGGTCGGCGTGGTGACGCTGTACGCCAGTTGCGCCGTGATGTTGTCCGGCACATCCGTCGCGGAACCGATCCGCACGACCGTCACCGGCACCACGATGCTCGATTCCGGTGCCAGGTCACCCAGGTTGGTCACCAGCGGCTGGATGAACCAGTCCGGATGCGTGCCAAAATAAAGGCTCGCGTTTTGCGCGGAAATCAGGCCGCTGTTGGTGATCGTCAGGTTCACCTGGTTCGTCACCGCGGTCATGGTGCACAGGTCGATCGCCCCGGGATTGACCGTGACCACCGGCCACGGCACCTGCGTCTGGAACGTCGTGTCCAGCGTGAAGATGTAATGATCTGGAATGACCGTGGGCGTGACCACCCAGGTGTAATCCACCAATTGCAGGTTCAGGAAGGCGGTCAAGGAGTTGGTTTGGTTGGCCGCCACCAGCAGCGTGGTGCTGAAAGTGCCGTGGTCCGGTGCCGAGACGGCCACGGTGTAATAGGCCGAGATCAAGTTGGTGAAGGTGACCATGCCCGAGGCATCGGTCACCACATTGGTAACGGGCGTACCCGTCAGGAAATCCGTCACCTGTACCGTGGCGTTGGACACATTGGGATTGCCGGTCCCATAAACACTCAATTCATCCTGCACCGTCACTTGCAGGATGCCCGTCAGATCCGAAACGCAGGTGAACACAAACGGCACCGACAAATCGGCGTTGGAAGTGGTGAGTTCCAATGTGCCCGGGTACTCGCCCAAGGGCAGAGTGAGCGCCGGGGTCAGGGTCAGCGTGACCTGGTTGCTCTGGCCGGGGGCCAGCGGCGGAAGCGGCAGCGGTGTCACCGCGCTCATCCACGGCACGGCCGGCAGCAACACCTGCACCGGTCCGCTGGTGACCCCGCCGTTGTTGGCCACGGAAAAATTCACCAGCGTCTGCCCGCCCCCAACCATCGTGGCCGTCAAGGCGGCCGGCGTCGCCACCAATTGCGGGTAGATCGGGGTGACCGTGGCCGTGACGTTGACATAGTTGGTCGTGCCCAGGGAGGTCGTCAGTTGCAAATAAAACTGGTCCTGCGCGTTATAGTTGCCCGGGGCCGTCACTTTAAAGGTCAGTGTGCCCGCCGCGTTTGCCCCCAGCGTGCCGGGCGCTTGGAGGATCGTCACCTGGACATCCTGCGTATATCCCTCAGTGGTGGCGGCGATGCCGGTCAGACCGACGCCGGTCAGGTTGTTCAGCGTGATGGTGTTCGTCACAGGAATATTGGGCGTCAGGCCCACGTTGACACTGCCTGGGTTCACGCTCATGCCGCCCAGCGTGAAGGTGCTCTGCGCGGCGGGGATGGGTTGGCCCGGCAGCGCGGCGGCCACCTGATAAGTGCCCGATTCCGCCGGCAACGGCACAAAATTAACCACCGTCGAGCCCGTCGGCCCGGTCGTCGCCGGCAGGCTGCGGGCGGTGCCTCCCATTGAAATCCACACGATGGCGCTGGAATTGGAGACCACCGCCGCCGTCGCGCAGTTGAAGGTCTCCACGGTGATCGGCACCGTGCTGCCCATCGGATAAACGGCCTGGCCGGGCTGGGCGCTCGTGCAATAGTTAAGCACGGTCAGGGTTCCGGCGGTGCTGGTGACCGCGCCCGAGGGATTGCTCACTTCCACGCTGTACTGCTGCCCCTGCTCCCCGGCCGACACATTGGCAACACTGTAAACCGAATTGGTGGCGCCCGGGATCGGCGCGCCGCCCAGCAGCCATTGATAGGTGAACGGCGCGGTGCCGCTGGCGGCCACCGTAAAGACGGCCAGGCCGCCGACGCCCACCGTTTGATTTTGGGGCGGGATGGTAATCGCGGGCGGTATGATGACCGAGAGGGTCGCGGCCGTCCCGGGCGTCGAGCCCCAGGCGTTGTTGACGACGACCGTGTAATTGCCCACATCCGTGATCTGCGCGCCCGACACGGTCAGCGTCGCCGTCTGCGAGCCGGTGATGCGGCCGTTGTCGGTCAATTTCAGGCCGCCGAACAGCCATTGAAAGCCCGTATAGTTGGTGGCGCTGACGGTGAAAACCGCCGTGCCGCCAAAGGCGACCAGTTGGTCGGCGGGCTCCGCCAAAATGACGGGCGGCGGTCCGATGTACGTGAACCCGTTGGTCAGGGTGACGGCGGAGCCATCCGGATTGGTCACGGTTACCTTGACCGCGCCGAGGGGGCCGGAGGGGGTGACGGCGGTGATTTGGCTGCCGCTGTTGACCACCGTGGAGGCGGCGGCCTGGCCCGCGAAGGACGCGGTGGCGCCCAGCTCAAATCCGCTGCCGACCAGCGTCACGGAGCTGCCGCCATTGGTCAACCCCTGGTTGGGTGTCACGAACAGCAGGGTGGGCGCCATGCCCGAGGAGGTCACGGTCAGCGTGCCGTTGCTGCTGGTCACACTGTAGTTGCCGATCCGGTTGTCCGGATCAAACACCCCCGGTACAATCGGATACCGGCCCGGCGGGCTGAAGGAGACCGCGCTGCAGACGCCGGCCACGGTCAGGCTGTCGCCGTTGACCACGCCGGTGATCGTCCCGGTCAGGGGCGGATTGGCCTGGCCATAAGCCCGCGTGGCATTGGCGGCCGTCAAGCTCAAGGGCGCGGGGGCCACCACCAGGCTCACTGTGCCGGTGGCGGGGGTGTAATCCGTCGTGTCGGTGGGCGTGAAGACGACGGAAAGCGTGTTCGTCCCGGCATTCGGCGCCGTTCCCGCCGGCGGCAGGTAGGCCAGCGTGCCGGGCGCGCCGGCGTTCGCCTCCAGTTGATTGGTCGTTAACGCGGTTCCATATACAATGTTGGCGGGCGCGGCCCAGGTGAGCGCCGGGGTCAACGGCGTCACCGTCAGCGTGCCGTTGTTGGTGGTCACCGTGTAGTTCGGCAGCCGGTTGTTGGTGTCCACCAGGGAGGGCAGGATCGGATAAGCTCCCACCGGACTGCCCGGGGTGGCGGTGGTGGCGTAGGTGGCGGTGATGCTGTCACCATTGGTCACCCCGGTGATCAGTCCGTTGAGCACCGGATTCGCCTGGCCATACGGACGGAAATAATTGCTGGCGGTCACGGTCAGCGGTGCGGGCAGCACCACCAAGCTCACTTGGTTCGTGGCCGGGCCGTAATCCACCGTGTCGTTGGGCGTGAACACCGCCGTCAGCGTGTTGGTGCCTGCGTTCGGCACCGTTCCCGCCGCCGGGGTGTAGGCAAACGCGCCGGGAATGTTCGCGCTGGCATCCAATTGCAACCCGCTGAGGGCTGTTCCGTACACAACGGAACCGGGCGTGGACCAGGCGGTCGCCAGCATCGGGAGCGGGCCGCTGACCGCCGTGACGGTAAATTTGGTTTCGGTGTTCCCCCCGCCGGCGCCGCCGGGATTGAGCACATAGGCGTCAACGGTGGCGCCGGCGCCGAGCACGACATTCGTGAGGTTCCAACTCCTCACATTGCCTGTGAACGAAGTGGACGCTTGGACGACCCCGTTGATTTTCAATCCGGCGTATGGGGCGAAATTGTTGCCATAACCGCCCCCTTCGGACGCGGTGGTTCCGCCCATGTACACGGCGATGGCGTAGGCGCCGTTGGTGGGCGCCGTCCAACGAACCGCGGCGGAACCCCAATCGCTTTCCAGCGAGATTTGCCCCGGGTCAATGCCATAAGCGGGCGATCCAGACGTGTTCTTATAAATAAACGCGCCGCTTTGAGGACCGTACGAACTCGTTCCCGCCACCCAGGCCAGTGACGCAAACCCGCCGTTGGTGATCTGGCCGTAGGTCCACGTGCCGTTCGGGTTGGCGGGTGGATTCCAGTTGGCGGCCAGGTCCCAAATCGTGCTGCTGTAAGTGAAGCCGCCGCCCAAGGTGGCGGAGGTTCCGTCCGGATTGTTCACCACCACCCTGACCGCGCCCAAGGAACCCGGCGGCGTGACGGCGGTGATTTGGGTTCCGCTGTTGACGGCCACACTGGTGGCAAATTGACCGCCCATGGAGACGGTGGCGCCCTGTTCAAACCCGCTGCCGGTCAGGGTTACGGCGGTTCCGCCGGTGATCAAACCCACGTTGGGGGCGACCGTGGTGAGGGTGGGTGGGATGCCGGAGGGCGTGACGGTCATCGTGCCGTTATTGGTGGTTACCATGTAATTGCCGAGCCGGCCGCCGGGATCAATCACGGAGGCAATGATCGGATACAGGCCCGGCGGACTGAAGGACACGGCGCTGCACGTGCCCGCGACCGTGAGGTTGTCCCCGTTGACCACGCCCAGGAGTGTCCCGCCAAAGGCCGGGTTGGCCTGGCCAGAGACCCGGGTGGCATTGGTGGCCGTCACCGTCAACGGCGCCGCGGTCACCGTGAGCGTGCCATTGGTGAGGGTCACGGAATAATTGCCCGCCCGGCCGTTGGGGTCCACCAATTGCGGAGCCAGGGCATACATGCCGACGGAACTGCCGGGGACGGCGGCGGTGATGAAGGCGGCCAAGAAAGCATCCCCGTTGACCACGCCGGTGAACGTGGCGGTGAACACCGGGTTGGTCGCGCCGTACAGCCGGTTGGTGTTGTTGGCCGCCACCTTCAGGGGCACGGGCGAAACCACGAGCCTCACCGCGCTGGTGGCGCTGTTGAACTGCGTCAAATCCGCCGGCGTGAACGCCACCGCCAGCGTCTGGGCGCCCGCCGTCAAAACGGTGCCCGCCGCTGGATTGTAGCTGAACGTGCCGGGCACATTCGTGCCCGCATAAGTGGCGGTGGCGTTCAACTGGGCGGCGCTTAACCCGGTGCCATAAGCGACGGCCGCGGGATTGGTCCAAGTGATCACCGGCGGTGCCAGCGGCACCACGTCGGCCAACCGGGTGGGCGTAAACTGGTAGCCGGAGGTGTAAGGCGGGTTGGTCGCGTACTGCCCCAGCACACCATAGACGGTGTAGGGTCCGGCGGCCTTGGGTTTCCCGGGAATATCGGTGTAAGGATTGTAGTAAATGGTGAAGGTTTCGCCCGCCACATTGGTGGCGCTGTAAAGGCCGGTCACATTGGTCACCGTGTATTCATCGGTCAACGGCTCGTTGGCTCCGGCGGCAAAAATGGGCGTGGCCAGGTTCAGGAAAACATTGGAGGCCGCGAAATAGCTGCCCACCAGTTGCCGGACCATCAAGCCGGGGTTGCCGGTGATGGTGGGGTCAAAGGGCAGCGGCAGCGGCGCGGGCAGATTGGTGCTCCCGAGAATGGTGACGCCTTCCTGAAAGTTGGTCGCCTGGGGTTCCAGCACCAGCAGCCCGTTCAGCTCGCCCAGGGGCGCGGTGACCTGCACGCGGGAACCGGCCGGCGGCAAATTGTTGCTCGCCGTGGCCCCCGCCCAATAAACGGCCATGCCGGCGGTTCCGTCCTGGATGAAGAATTCCGTGCTGCCCGCGCTCGTCAGGTTTGTCCAGGTGGTCACGACGCCTTCGGTGGTGGACACCGTGGTCGTGTTGGTGGGGGCAAAGTTGAACGGCTCAATCTCGGAGCGGAGTTGGGCCAGGCTGGTGAGGGACGCGAGTTGGTCCGCCACCACCAAGGTCACCGAAGTGTTGGTGTAAAGAACCTGCCAAAACGAACCGTTCACCGGCAGGCTCACGCCGGAGAATGTTCCGCTGCGGGAGCCGAAGGTCAGCAGGGTGAATGAATTGCTGACCGCGGGCACGTAGCCGCCGTTCAGATTGACCGTCAGCGGGCCGCCCAGCGTGGCGCCACCGGCGAGATGCAGTTGACCGTAATTCGCCGGACCATCCAGGCCAAAACTCAACGACCCGGCATTAATCGTATCACTCCCTGCGAGGCTCACCACCCCGCTTTCCACCTCCAGAGTGCCGGTGTTGTTGAAGGATACCCCGCCCGTGAACAGGGTCGTGCCCGTCGTCGGTTGTTTTCGGAACGTGCCCGCGTTGTTGAACAACGTGCCGTTGCCGCCAAAGTCATTGTTGAAAGGCTCGTCGCTTAGCGCCAGCCACAATCCATGGTTGAAAATCGTGGTGCCGGAACCACCGCCCCGGAGGGTCCCGCTGACCCACGCCACCGTCCCGTTGTTCGTCATGGTGACGTTCGGCATGTCATTAACCCCGCTGCCGCCCGCCACCATCAGGAGGCTGTTGGTGGCCAGGGTCACGGAGGTCGCGCTGTTCCAATCCCCCGCCTGCCAGATCAACCCGCCGGTGATGACATTGGCCCCCACCAGATTGGCCGAGTTCTCTATCACGTTGGTGGAGGTGACCGTGCCGTTGAGGGTGTAATTCCCCTGGGAGAGATACGTCAGGGCGGCGGGGTTGGTGGTGATGTAGCCGCCCGTGAAGCTGCCGCCGCCTTGCAGGTACAGGTTCAAGCCGCCATTGCCGTTCTGGACATCCACCACCCCGGCCAGTTGCTGGAAGGAAACGTTGCCCTGAAACACCGTGTTGCCGGCGCCGCTCCCCCCCGATTTGCGGAAGGTGCCATAGTTGTTGAACACCACTTCATTGCCGTAGGCGGCGTCAATCGCCTGGTCGCTCTGCGCATCCCACAAGCCATAGTTGAAAATCGTCGTGCCGGAACCGCCGCCCCGGAGGGTCCCGCTGGCCCACTCCACCGTGCCGTAGTTGGTTACCACCGTGTTCGGCAGGTCATTGTCTCCGCCGCCCCCGGCCACAATCAGCAGGCTGTTGGTCGGGATCGTCACCGAGGTCGTGCTGTTCCAATTCCCGGCCTGCCAGGTCAAAGCGCCGTTGATCACCACCGTCCCGCTCAGATTCGCGGAGTTCTCGATCAAGTTCGTGGGGGTAACCGTCCCGTTAAGGGTGTAATTGCCCGAGGAAAGCCAGGTCACGCCGGCGGTGTTGGTGGTAATGGTGCCGCCGGTGAAGACGCCGCCGCCTTGCAGCACCAGGTTCAAGCCGTTGGTGCCGTTCTGGACATCCACCACCCCGGCCAGTTGCTGGAAGGAAACGTTGCCCTCAAACACCGTGTTGCCGGCGCCGCTCCCCCCCGATTTGCGGAACGTGCCATAGTTGTTGAACACCACTTCATTGCCGTAGGCGGCGTCAATCGCCTGGTCGCTCTGCGCATCCCACAAGCCATAGTTGAAAATCGTGGTGCCGGTACCGCCCCCCCGGATCGTCCCGCTGACCCACTTCACCCTGCCGTAGTTGGTAACCACTAGGTTGGGCAGGTCGTTGTTTCCCCCGGCGTTGTTCACGATGAGCAAGCCATTGCTCGGTATCGTCAGCGTGCCGCCGGTGATGACGCCGCCGGTCCACGTCAAGGTGCCGCTGAAGTTGACATTACCGGTCAACGTGCCTCCGGCCAGCACCGTGTTGGTGGCGGCCACCGGCCCATTGAAGGTGAACGTGCCGCCGCTCCAGAGGTTGGTGCCCGCCCCGCCAAACACCGCGTTGGTGCCGGCGGTATAACCGTCGTTTAAGACCAGCGTCGCCCCGGCTTCCGCCATGAATTGGCCGCTGCCGCTGCCGCCAGCGTTCAGACTCACCGTGCCGCTCGTCACGTCCACGGTGCCGCTGTTGCGGAAGGGCACGCCAATGGCCGTATTGCCGGTGGTCCCCGACTTGCGCACCAGGCCCGCGTTGTTGAAATACTCATGCCCGTAGCAGGCGCAAATCACGGGTTGGTCGCATTCCACGTTAAACACACCGCCCGCCAGGTTGTTGATGCCCCCGATGTAACTGGAGCTTGGCCCGTTATCCTGAATTTCCACCGCGCCGCCCACCCAGTTCACGGTCCCGGCGTTGGTCAGCGCGGCGAATAGTTGCAAGGTGCCGCCTCCGTTGATGGTCAGCACGCTGTTGGTGCCGATGGTCGGGGTGCCGCTCGGACCGAAGGAGCCGCTGACCCACGTGACCAAGCTGTTGAAAATCGTGTTGCCCGTGAGGGACGCCCCGGCCAGCACCGAGTTGGTGGTGTTCACCGTCCCGTTGATGGCGACGGTTCCACCGGTCCATAAATTGGTTCCCGCCCCGCTGAACCCGGAGCTGGCGGTGGCGGTGTAGGTGTTGCCCATGGCCATCGTCCCGCCGCCATCCGCGATGAACTGGCCGCTGCCGGTGCCGCCGTCATCCAGACTCACCGTGCCGCTCGCCACCTCCACCGTGCCGGTGTTGTTGAACGGCACGCCGATGGCCGTATTGCCGCTGGCCGACTGCTTGCGCACCAGGCCGGCGTTGTTGAAATACTCGTATCCGTAACAAGCGCAAATCACGGGTTGATCGCATTCCACGTTAAACACACCGCCGGCCAGGTTGTTGATCCCGCCGATGTAACCGGCGTTCCCGTTGTTGTCTTGAAACTGCACCGCGCCTCCCACCCAGTGTACCGTTCCGGCGTTGGTCAGGCCGGCGAATAGTTGCAAGGTGCCGCTTCCGTTGATGGTCAGCACCCCGTTGGTGGCGATGGTCGGGGTGCCGTTCGGGCCGAAGGAGCCGTTGACCCAGGTGACCGAGCTGTTGAAAATCGTGGTGCCCGTGAGGGACGCCCCGGCCAGCACCGAGTTGGTGGTGTTCACCGTCCCGTTGATGGTGACCGTTCCGCCGGTCCAGAGATTGGTTCCCCCCCCGCTGAACACCGAGCTGGTCGTGGCGGTGTAGGTGTTGCCCATGGCCATCGTCCCGCCGGCATCCGCGATGAACTGGCCGCTGCCGGTCCCGCCGTCATCCAGGCTCACCGTGCCGCTGGCCACCTCCACCGTGCCAGTGTTGTTGAACGCCACGCCGATGGCCGTATTGCCGGTGGCCGTCAACTTGCGCACCCAGCCGGCGTTGTTGAAATACTCATACCCGTAACAGGCGCATATGACGGGTTGGTCGCACTCCACGTTGAAAACGCCGCCCGCCAGATTGTTGATGCCGCCGATGAAACCGGAGCTGCCGTTATTGTCTTGAATTTCCATCGCCCCGCCCGTCCAGTTCACCGTTCCGGCGTTGGTCAGGGCGCCGTAAAATTGCAGCGTGCCGCTCGCGTTGATGGTCAGCAGGCCATTGGTGGCAATGGTCAGGGTGCTGCTGGGATTAAGCTGCCCGCCCGTCCAGTTCATCGTCCCGGCCATCGCGAACGTTCCGGCCAACTGGCCGCCATTAAAATTCAAGACCGCCTGCGGTCCCACCGTGGCCAGGACATTGACGGTCAGCGCCTGTCCGTTCATCACGAACGTTTGCGTGTTGACGTTTGCCGGCGCACCCAGGACCAGGTTGGTCACCGTCGCGCTTTCATCCAGTGTGACGGCGTAGCTGCCGTCAATGCTGATGACCGCCGTGTCCACCGGGCCGGGCACCTGGGCGGGGCTCCAGTTGGTGGCCACGCTCCAATGGCCGCCGGCGGGATTGATCCAGGTGATGGTGGTGGCCTCTGCCGGCTTTGCGGCCAGCAGACAAATGGCGATCAGCCAAACCTCGCCGCGTGATATCAGGGTCTTCATGATTCTTGCCGGGTCCAGGGAAACTCGATTGCTGCATCCAAATTACTTCCAAAAAATCCTTATATACTATACCAAACCCGCCGCCCAATTGCAAGCAGTTTTAATGTGAGCCATTAGACACAGGGTTGGCTCGTGGATAAAAAAGCCGCCCGGAAACGGGGGGCAATGCCCATCTGCGTCCACCGGGGTCCTTCGCTTACCCCCTGTTTCAATTTCAGCACTTCAGCTTTTTCCCAAAAATCCGTGTCATCCGCGTAATCCGTGGTTAAATCTTCTTTTTTCCGTGCCTTTGTGGTTCAAACCCCCGCCCTCTTGTCGCGCCGAAGCTTCAGGCGGATGCCCACATCTGCGTTCATCTGGGTCCATCTGCGGTTAAAAGTCCCTGTTTGAATTTCAGCCTTTCAGCGTTTCAGCTTTTTTGCGACCCCCCTTCGGCCTTCAGCCTTCAGCCTTTAGCCTTTGTTTGGCTTTCCCTTTCAGCGACCCCCTTCAGCCTTTAGCCTCCCCCCATGACCTTGGACTTCTCTTCCCGCCCACAGCCCACAGCCCAGAGCCTGAAGCCCGGAGCCTGCCTTTGACCTTTGGCCTTCAGCCTTTGCCAGAGCCCAGAGCCCAGAGCCCAGTCTGAAAATTCTACTTTGCTATAGAGACCTATTGCATCACGGCACGATAGAAGCGAGCAGGCTGGTCATTCCCGGCAGGATCAAGGAATTCATACGGACTGGTCTGCAAATTGGTCAATAATAGCAAGGTGATCCAATTCGTACCGGCGAGATTTGTGCTGTATTGCACCAGGAAATTGTTGCCCGGCATGCCATTCAGATTCAAGAGCGGATAGTTGGCCAGAAATTGTAACCCCAGTTCTGGCGGGACGATCACGCTCAACACCGCATTAGAGCTCGTCACGCTGCCGGCTGAATTGGTTACCACAACCGAATAATTTCCGGCATTGCCGGCGAAAACTGCCGGAATAATGCAACTGGCGTTGGTTTCGCCAGAAATATCTGTCCCGTTGAAAAGCCATTGATATTGCAAGGGTGGCGTCCCGCTTACGGATAGGGTGAACGAGGCGCTGCTGCCCTGCAGGAAACTTTGGCTTTGGGGTTGTACGGTTATGCTCGGCGGAAACACTATTACGGTCAACACCGCATTGGAACTCATCAAACTGCCCTGGCCGTTAAAAAGCTGCACCCTGTAGTTGCCGGATTCATTTGTTTGCACATTCGTCAAAATGTAAAAGGAAACATTTGTGCCGGAAGTTGGCGGGCCGACGGGCGAGTTGTTAAGAAACCATTGAAAAACCAGGGGCTGCGACCCGTAGGCGGTGGCGCTAAACGTTACATTGCTTCCCACGCCAGCCGTCTGGCTCAACGGTTGCGTGGCAATGAAGAGCGAATCATTCACCGTTAGCGTCGCGTTGGAAGTGGCCAGCTCGCTGTCGGCATCGATTACGACGGCGCTGTAAATTGCGGCATCGGCATCCGTAATATTGGAGATCATCAGCGTGCCGTTGGTGGCGCCTGAAATATTGCCGCCGTTGGCGAGCTTCGCGCCATTTTTTTGCCACTGATAATTCAAAGCTTCCGGGCCAAACGCCGCAACGTTGAAAATCGCCGTGCTGGTCGCATAATTCGTCCGGCTTTGCGGCGACAGCACCACATTCAGCGCGGCGTTGGAACTCGTAACGCTGCCTGCCGAATTGGTTGCAATTACAGAAAAAAATCCGGCATTGTTTGTGGTGACCGATGGAATGGCGTAGGTGGCCTTCGTGGCATTAAGAATGTTGGTTCCGTTAAATTGCCATTGATAAACAAAATAAGCCGAGTTTAAGGAAACGCCGAAGTCAGCGCTGATTCCCGCCAAAACCAATAGGTTTGTCGGCTGCATCGTAATCAGCAGTGGACCAACCACCTCGGTTGGAGAACCGCCCAGCGTTGCCACCCAGCCCGTGGTCCCCGGCAAGTAATAGGCTGTTGTATTACTGCAATAAGCAAAAAGCGCCGACCCGGCGGTCGGGGCATTGCCCAGGAAATATGCTCCTGTCAGGTCGGTGCAGTCCTCAAATGCTGAGCCCCAAATGTTGGTGACGCTCGCGGGAATCGTCACGCTCGTCAAACTGGTGCAGTATTCAAACGCCGAAGCCCCAATGCTGATGACGTTGGTGCCAAGGGTGATGCTGGTCATTTTGCCGCAAAACGAGAAGGCCAACTGTCCGATGCTGGTAACCCCGTTGCCCATAACAACATTGGTCAAGGCGCCGCATTGAGCGAACGCTGAGTATTGGATGTTGGTGACGCTGTCCGGAATTGTGATGGCGGTAATGAAGCTTTGTCCAGAAAACGCGTTTACCCCGATGGTGGTGACTGGCAGGCTGTTAATGGCGTCTGGGATTGTCACCAGCCCGCTGAGAACGGGATTGTAAGAGCACCCTGTGATGGTGATGCTGCCGTTGTTGGTTATGAAGAGCAAGCCCGATTGCGCCCCGGCGGACAGAGTGATAAGACAAACAAAAATAAAGGCGCAGAATTTTCCCGGAAATGTTGCAAAGAGATGTTGGCCTCGGCAATTGGGACATTCGACTGCTGGCCCGGCAGCTTCGATTGGGAAGGCGGGATGGCCCCCCCAATGTTGACCGTCACACTTGGCGTCGTTGGTCATAAACTTCAATATGTTCAAAATGCCATCATCAATAAAACAGGTGTGACCTGCTTACGCTCTCTCACCGGCACGGGAAGCCTCTCACCATCCTTTGAGATTTCGGCCATGCGGTTGTTTTCATTTTGCTTTTCATAATTTTGATGTGCCGGCCAGCGGTTCCAGTTTCGCCTTGGCGCGTCATGGTTGTAGGCTAAACTGGTCAACGTCCCGCAATCCATGGGGTGAATACCCCATGGAAATTGGGGGAAGCGGGGTTATGATGCAAGTATGAACTTGATTGTCCTGTTTCTCGTGCTGCTTCTTCTTTTCGGTGGTGGCGGATTTTACTTTGGCGGCCCGATGATTGGCGGCGGTGGATTTGGGCTGGTCTTATTGATCTGCCTCATCGTTTTTTTAACGGGTGGATTTCGGAGGAAAAGCTGACCGGATTTGCGACTGAACACCGGCTTATTGTCCCGGGGTTCCTGCAAACTGTATTCACTCAAAATCACCGTGCTCCTGACCAACGAATTAGAGGGGCCGGCGGGCTGTTCCAACGCAATAATGGCATGGTTGATGGAAAAGCGGTTGTGATATGAAAACAAACTTCCTCTGCCCGATGGCGGTCGGGGCGGCGGTAATTGCGCTGGCGGGAGGGTGGGCGATTGGGCAGACCGTGGTGCCGCCTGCAACCGGTCCAAATACAGCGGTGCCGGCGGATACCGCCGCGTCAAACTTGCCATTCGGTGTGCCGGAGATTCTGAAACTGTCCCAAGCAAAGGTGAGTGATGGGACCGTGGTCGCCTTCGTCCAAAACTCTCGAAATAGCTACAATTTGAACGCGGATCAAATAGTGTGGTTGCGGCAGCGGGGTGTTTCCGATGCGGTTCTCACGGCAATGTTGAGCCAACCCCGGGCGGGGGTGGCTTCATCGCCAGCGTACGCCCCCGCCCCGCAACCCATCGCCGCTTCGGCTTATCAACAAGCTTATCCCACAACGCCAGCTCCCGACCCGGCTTCAGACGGTTCGGCGGCGATGGATGCTTCGGCCTATGCGCAGCCGGCTTATGATTATTCCGAGCCGTATTATTATCCCTCACCTTTCTATTGGGGGGGGTGTCACTATGCGCCTGGATATTATTACGGATATTATGGCCAGGGTGGATATCGTCGCGGGTACGGGTCTGGTGGCTACGGGTACGGGTATGGATATGGTGGATACCGCGGTGGAGGTTACGGGAGCGGCTATGGCGGAGTGACGGGTTACCGGGGCGGCACAGGTTTTCGAGGCGGAACGGTGGGTGGCGGAGGCTTTCGAGGCGGCGGCGCTGGCGGAGGCTTTCGCGGTGGGGCGGGCGGCGGTCATGGGGGTGGAAGTGTCGGTGGTGGTGCCGGCGGCCGGCGGCGGTAATGAGCCGTCAAGAATTTATGAATGCCTCAAAAAGAGCCGCCCGTCCCGGTGCTTCCATGAGTGTAATGGATGCCATCAATCATCGTCGCTCCGTGCGCAACTACACGCCTGAATTAATTGACCAGCCCATCCTCCGTGCCCTGCTGGACGCCGCCGTGCAGGCTCCCACCGCCATGCATGAGGAGCCCTGGGCCTTTGCCATTATTCAGAACCAGAAACAACTCAACCGCTTGTCGGAAAGCGCCAAAGAACAAGTGCGCCGTGAGGCCCGGGCGTCCGATTCCCCTCACGCAACGCATTCGCTGGATCTGGTGAACAAACCGGATTTTCATGTTTTTTATAATGCGAGCACGCTGGTTGTCATTTACAGCAAGTTCCCGGGGCCATTTGTCGCGGCCGATTGCTGGCTGGCGGCCGAAAATCTTCTGCTGGCCGCCTGTGCCCAGGGATTGGGCACCTGCATCATCGGATTTGCGGTATCGGCCCTAAACACGCCGGAATGGAAGGCTGCATTGAAAATTCCGTCCGGCATGACGGCCATCGCGCCAGTCATTGTGGGCGTGCCCGCCGGAGAAACACCGTTGGTTCCCCGCCATCAACCGCAACTTCTTGTCTGGGAATGACGCCAACCTGTTTCCCGTCATGGCCAAAAGATCGCTGCCTTTGTCTCAGGTTTACCGTCTGATCGAGCCGGGACCGTTGGTGATGCTTACGACCGCCAGCGGCGGGCAGGCGAATATCATGACCCTGACCTGGCACATGATGGTCGATTTTGAGCCGCCGGTTGTGGCCTGTGTCATCAGCCACCGCAACTACACGTTTGGCATCCTGCGGCAGACTAAGGAATGCGTCCTCAACATCCCGACGGTGCAATTGGCCCGCAAAGCGGTGGCCTGTGGGAACATCTCCGGACGAAATATTGACAAGTTTAAAAAGTTCGACCTGACGCCCCGCGCCGCCGCCTCTGTGCGGGCACCGCTTATCGCCGAGTGTTATGCCAATCTTGAATGCCGGGTGAAAGACACAAAAATGAGCACCCCATACAATATCTTCATCGTTGAGGTGGTCAAGGCGTGGATTGACCGCTCACAAAAACATCCCCGCACGATTCATCATCATGGCCATGGCACATTTGTAGTGGACGGTGAGACCATCACCGTGCCTTCCCGAATGAAATAATCCCAATTTACTAAATTTTGAAAGCCCTGCGACTGTCAATCCCACCCCTTTCCCAGCCAAAAGTTTCCTGTTTTCAACCCTCACCCCATTTGCTACGTTTCCGGCATGAACAGTTTATCAACATTAACGTCGGCCCAATTTAAACGTGCGGCCGAGATCATTGACCAGCTTGAAATCCTGAACACTGAGTTGGCAGAACTGCTTGGCGAAACTGAAGATGCTCCAGTTCAACCATCCGTTCCAGTATCCGAACCTGTCAAAGGGAAGAGGAAATATCGGTTGAGTGCGGCGGGAAAGGCGAAGAAAAGGGCGGCATTAAAGGCGAGATGGGCAAAGGTTGAGGCTGGGGAATCTGACGCTAAACCCGATGCCAAACCTGTGAAGAAACGCCGGAAGATGAGCGCTGCAGGAAGGGCCAGGATTGCTGCGGCGGCCAAGGCTAGATGGGCGAAGGTGAGGGGGGCGCTCTCTTGAGCGAACCCACTATCTTGTGCCTGGTCAGCAAAATTCATGGGTGATGGGAGGTTCTGGAAGTTTCCCCAGGTTATGATATAGGGCTATTTCCATGGCTTTATAGGTGCGAAAGCCATAGGCCCGTCTGGTTACCACTCGGATTTTATTGTTGAGCCCCTCGGTCGCCCCGGTGGCGATCTCGCCTTTGGCCTTGAACCAGTT
>Ga0302320_10001722_pt1 | contig 52317 bp, 50 predicted proteins | sample Bog_T0_3_FD_202130 | JGI IMG/M metagenome (GOLD analysis project Ga0302320, IMG submission 202130) | Peat permafrost microbial communities from Stordalen Mire near Abisko, Sweden - Bog_T0_3 | ecosystem: Environmental > Terrestrial > Soil > Wetlands > Peat | place: Sweden: Abisko, Stordalen Mire...
AAAGGTGATTGCTGTTGTTTGATGAGAGGAGTAAGTCATGGGCGAGAACAGTGACGCAGATAAAATTATGGGAGCATCCTGAAACTCCCCCCGGTCGGGGCGAAAAGGACAAAGGCGGCGGGGATAGGAAACACGGGCGCGGCTTTCGGGCCGCGCCTTTTTTGCGTGGTGCGGAATGGACATGGGGCAAACAGCACCCGGCTCGCGGGGACGCTCGCCCCACTTTTGGGGTGGCGGGGAATTGATGCGGGGGCAAAAGCAGGGCAGGAAAGTGTGGACTTGGGCAGCCGGCGAAAATAGCTTGAGGCCATGCGACCGCTGGACATTCAGACGATTGGCTGCGAACTGGCCATCAAATGGGACGATGGCACGGAAAGCTTCATTCAACTGGAAACATTGCGCCGCGCGTGTCCGTGCGCCGGCTGCAAGGGCGAGACGGACATCATGGGCAACATATATAAGAATCCCGAACAGCCGCTGACGCCGAAGGCGTTTGAATTGATTCGCTTCATCACCGTGGGCGGCTATGCGATTCAGCCGGTCTGGGCGGACAGGCACGCGACGGGGATTTATTCCTTCGATTATCTCCGGCGGATTGCCGGATAAAAAAACGGCGCGCTCCGAAGAACGCGCCGGTTCTTTCAGGGTTGAGCCGCGGCAGAACGCGCGCAGCCCACCACAATTGTCACGGCAAAATCAGCACGCGGTAGAACTTCACCGCGCCGGGGGGATTGTCGTCAAATTCCATATTGGCACCGGTGCCGGTGACGATGGTGTTGGTGGTCCAGTTGCCGGGGAACAGGCTGGCTGAACTCAAGATTGCATATTGCTTGCCACTGACCGTCGGCCAGTAAATGCCCATGTTCGCGCCGGGGGCGGGCGTCGTGGTGGAATTCAGGCTCGGAAAGTCGTTGGGCGTGTTGGGGTCAACTCCGGCAACATATTTCATCCAGTTGTTGATGCCGTCCCCCGACGGGCAGGCGTTGGAAACGGAGAGCTGATTGTAAATGGTTCCGAACCAGCGCAGGCGCCAGGCATCCGGAATGCCGTCGTTATACGAGGAGGTGTTGCGGCTGGACAAGGTGATCAAGCCGGTCAGGGTCTGTTTCGGGAACGAGGCGACACCGTTGGGCGAGGCGGAAGCGTGATCGAAATGGATGGCGTAGGCGGACAAGCCTGTTGCGTTTGCCGGTATGGTGACGGTCAACGTGCCGAGGGTGACGGCACCCGTTACGCTGGCGTTGGTGCTGTTGAGCCAGACGGCGGCGTAATTGCCGGCGCCCTTGGATTCGGTGATATACGGCGCGCCAAGCGGGGCGATCTGGGTGAATTGAACCGGAGTCGTGAGCGCCGGCGAACCATCCAGCGCCTCCACCGTGAGGTTGAGCATCAGCACGCGGAGCGGATAACTGCCGAAGACCGTGGCATTGATCGGCACCTGCACCACCTGGCCGGCGGAACCCTGAATATCGCCCGCGCTAAAATTAACCTGCGGCGGAACGGTGGTGGCAGCGGTCACTGCCTTCGTTGGCGTAGTGCCGGTCTTGGCGGCCTTGGCGGCAACATTGGGAGCGCCGGTGTCCGCCACGCGCCGGCCATTGTTCCAAAAACGGCGATACCACGTCAGACTGGGATCCAGCGAGCGCCGGAAAGTGACATATACATCGCACACGTCCAGCACCCCGTCGCCAAAGGCAACCTGATTGATCGTCGTGTCGTTGCCATTATACAAATTGTCTATGCTGTAACTCCCCGTGTAAGCCCCCGCATTGGTATAATAACCAAAATTCGCATCCGCCGCATTCCCATCCAACACCCCGATATTGCCGCACGAATCCATCGCATCAAAAAGGTCGGAATCGGACGGAAAGCCGCCGCCTCCGCCATAAACGGCAAACCCAAACACCTGCTCCACGTCCGCATTCACAATGTTGGTGGACCCGAAGTCGCCCGCGTTGAACCAGCGGAACGGATACACACTGCCCGCGATGTATTTGCGCTGGCCGACCGTGACATTTTCCAGGGCGCTCACCGCATAACCGTTCACGTTGACACCATTGGTCGGCGAGGCAATCAAGACACTCGAACCCGGCGCGCCGATGCCGTCGGACGTGGCCGACGCGCGGCCAATCTGGATTTGATACGACTGGCCGTTGGTGGCCGCGGCCGGAACTTGAAAGGCGAACCCGCCCAGAATCACCTTGCCCGCGCTTTGATCAAACACATCATTGAGCGCCGCCGAATATTTGATCAAATCCTGCTTCGTGGTGTCGTAGAGATTCGTCTGCAGGATTTCCTCCATCCAACCCACGCCCAGGAGATTTTTCGAGCCATTGGTAAAGACCAGGTTTTGGAACCAGTTCCCATCCCACAGGATTGGATCGGGGACAGACGGCGGCGGCGGGTTGGTGCCAGAGCCGACAAACATGTAAGGCGGAATCGGGTAATAAACGCCCTTGACCAAATTCAACAACATGGACTTGAATTCCAACGCGCCACTGGCAATGGCCGGACCGGGATTGGGGCCGGCATTGGTCGCGGTGAGATTGAACTGCAAACTATACATGGTGGCGCCCGACAGCGGACTCAAGGTGACGGGCGCATAAAATATCTGGCCGGGCGACGCCACAAAGTCGCTGGACGCCTCCTGCGCGCCGCCAAAACCGAAACTAATGATGTTGGCCAGATAGTTGGACACCGAGAACGTGGTGTTCACCACCGCGCTGCTCTGATAATTCGGGCGGATGGCCACGACTTGAAACAAGGTGTTGGTGACAATGGAAAATCCGACGGTCCAATAATTGGTCGGCGTGGGCACCGAGCCCAGATCAACCCCGTTGGTGGCGGACGGCGTGGAACCATCAATCGTGTAGTAAAGATGGGAGTTGGCGGTGATATCGCTGATGGCGAACTGCGCTGCGTTGTTGCCAATGATGGTGGGATTGCCGGTGATGAACTCAAAAGTGGCTTGAACCACGGCGCTGTTGGGCCGGTTGGTTTCCGTCCCAATCGCTTCAATGGTAAAATCAGGAGCGATTTGTGGAACAATGTAAGGTGACAGACCGGCGAGAGAAGGAATGCCGTCCTGATAATCCGACAAGACCGAAGCAGAATTAGTGGTCGGCGTCGTTCCGTTATAAGTATAATACGTGCCGCTGCCGGGAGTCCCTTTGATCACGATGGTCGCATCATTATAAAATTGATAGGACGAGACCGGATGAAATACCGAGGTGTATTGAATGGGTGTGGAGGTGGCTGGAAAATCCACATATCCAATTTGCGGATCAGGCACGGGCGGCAGGGGAGGTGTGGCGCTGACTTCAGCGGAGTTTACGGGATTTTCACCTCCGGCGTTGACGGCTGAAACGACATAGTAATAAGTCGTTCCGTTGGCCACGCTGGTGTCGTTGTAGCTTGTGGAGGCCGCGCTGCCGATGGTCGCGTAAGGCCCGCCGTGGGAGGGAGAGCGTTTTACGTTGTAGCTGGTCGCGCCGGCGGACATTGACCAGGCCAGACTAACCAGCCCGTAGTTCGTTGCGGTGACAGTCAGGTTGATGGGCGTGGGAGAAAACAGCGGCGTGGCGCTGGCTTCAGCCGAGTTCTGGCCTTCGCCGCCGGTGTTCAGGGCTGAAACAACATAGTAATTGATCGTGCCGTCGAGCAGGTTCGTATCCGTGTAACTCGTGCCGGTCGTGCTGGCAACGGTGGTTTCGCCGCCGCTGGATGGGGAGCGTTTTACGTTGTAGTTCGTCGCGCCAGAACTCGCCATCCACGTCAAATAGACTTGTCCATAGCCCGCAGTCGCGGCCGGTCCTTGCGGCGGCGGCGGCGGCCAGGGCGGCGGCAATTGGATATTGGGTCCGGCTACTTTGCGGATGATGTGATAATAATCTTCGGATGTATAAACCGTGCCGTCCGGCCCGATGGTCACGCCGAAGGGCATTCGCGCCTGCACATTGCCCGTCCCGCCATCAGGCTCCCAAACCGCGCCGTCCGACCAACCCGGAATTGCCGTTCCGCCGGTCGGAGTTTTGCCAGTCCACCAATAATTTGAGGAGACACCATACAAATTGGTGGTGATGCCGGAGGCGGTCACAACCTTGACGCGATCGTTGCCGAAGTCAGCGACGATCAGGCTGCCGTCACCCGCCTCGGCCAGGCCGGAGGGCTGGAAAAATTTGGCGCTGGGGTTGGAAACACCCTGGTTGCGATTGCCGGTGCCATCGCCGACACCATTGAATCCGGCATTGGTCGTGACGGCGCCGTTGGTGGGATTAATCAGATAAATGCCATTGCGACCGGAGTCGCAAACGGCGAGCCAGCCGGCGCTCGTCCCGCTTCTTTTCACAACCATGCCTTGCAGCAACGCGCCGGCATTGGTGATGGTGACGACGACATTGCTCACGCCCGCCGGCGTGATCTTGAACACGGTGTTGCTGGCCGTCACATAAATATCGCCAGCGGTGTCCAGCGCTATGGCGCTGGCGTTGGTCAGCCGCGTCATGTTGGTGGCGAGCAAATCGCCGAAATAATCGAACTCCACCACCGTTCCGTTGGCGCCCTTGCCGCGATTGAGGACGAAGACATCGCCCAAAGCATCCACCGCCACGCCAACCGGCTGTGAAATCAAATTGGTCGGCACGTAAGGTGGATAGGGAGCGAATGTGTAAGTTTCGCTCGGGTTGGCGGGGTCGGAGAGATCAATCAGGCGAATGGCATTGTTGTCCCGGTCCGCCACATAAAGAAAATTCTGGAAACTGTCAAACGCGAGGCCGGAAGGCGTGTGGAATTGCGAATCGAGAGTTCCATAAACACTATTGGATGAACCAAAGTTGCTGCCCGGATTGTAAGATTGCGGGCCGCCGCCCAAAGTGGTCACGGTGGTTTGCGTTTTTGACGATTGCGCCCGGAGGCTGGCGGCGCCCAGCAAGAACGCGGCCATGGCCAGAAGGCCCAGCCAGCGGGCCGCGATGTTTCCCGGTCCGACGCGCCGCAAAGTTGCAGTTTTCATAAAATGACCTGGTTGGTGTGTTTCAATCCACGCTACATCACTCGCTTCACAATCCTCTTCAAGGCGCGAACCCCGCGTCGCCGGTGGCTGGGGTTTGGGCTGGGACCTGGGTTATGCCGACTACGTTCGTTGACAGGGGATTGCTCCAGTCGCCGCGGGGCTGGGAACTATCCATCCAAGTGTGCATATTCATGGGATCCTGCATGGTTCGCGGCTGGCTGTTGAGGAAATCGCTGTTCGCCGACTTGAAGTCCGTGTTCTGAATGATGGTCGGCGTGATGAAGATCAGGAGATTGTCTTTTTGCATGCTTTTCTTTTCACTGCGAAAGGCGAGGCCGAGAACCGGGATGTCGCCCAAAATGGGAACCTTGGTGTATGAGGCGTTGGGATTGTCCTGCACCAGACCGCCCATGACCAGCGTGTGCGCGTTGGGAATGAGGACCTGGGTCTCGATGTGGCGGGATTCAAATATGTCAGGCGTGTAAGTCTGGCCACCGGAAGAGATGACTTGCTGGCCGGCGTAACTCGACACGTCCGGGACAACCTTGAGCCAGATGAAATCGTTGGCGGTAATGCGCGGCGTCACCTGCAAGATGGTTCCAACGTTGGAATAGGTGATGGACGAGCCTCCCGTGGTGTTTGCCGTGCTGGCTGTGACATTGACGATGGGATAACCAGTGATGACGGAAATGGTTGCGGTTTCATTGTCCAAGGTGACAAGCCGCGGGGTGGAAACCACCTGCGCCTCGGAGGATTGATTCAGGAAGGAGAGGACGGCTTTGACGCCGTCGGCGCTAAGAAACCCGATGTCCGGGGTCAGTCCGCTGGCGGTGTTGAGCGAAAGGCCGCCGGGCATAAGTGAATTTTGCGGCTCGCTGAGCAAGGTGGTGAGGGTGCTCGAACCCGGGGAGCTGGTGGTGGCCGAAGTGGTGGTGGCTCCACTCGGCGAAGTCCCGGACGCTGTCGTCACGGGTGCGCCTGGGAGTGTGGTTTGTGATGAGGAAGGGGCAACCGCGTTTAACACGCCGTTGCCAAAGGAAACATTCTGGGCCTGCAAGGTGCCGGACCAGTCAACGCCTTTGGACGTGCTGGGGTTGCTGGACAGTTCAACCAGCTTGGTTTCAATCAGCACCTCGCGGTCGGCCTTGTCGAGCTGATCCACCAGCGTGTCCACATCCGTCTGTTCCTGTTCCGTGGCGACCACGACCAACTGGCTGGTGCGGACATCCGCCACCACCCGGTCGCGTTTGTCATCCGACAAAAGGCCCACCACGGAGCTCATCATGTTGGAAGTGCTGGCGTATTTGAGCTGGATGACGCGGGTGACCAGCGGCGGCAGCGCGTTGGGTTCCTTGGTCGTGATCCGGTCAATCCCCGTCTTCGGGTTTTCGATGAGTTGCAAACCGTAGTTGTCCAGCAGCGCCATGAGCGCCTGCCGGGCCGTGACGTTTTCCCAGCGAACGGACAAGGTGGGCTCGGGTTTGAGCTGCCCGTTTTGATCCGGCTGGCCGTAACCGATTTTGGGGTCGAGCAAATAATTGATGCCGGCCTTCCGCGCCAGGGCTTCAATGGCGGCGGTGATCGAGGCATCCGACAATTGAATCGGCAACACCTCGGCCACCGCATTGGCGGCGGCAACCGGCTGGCCGTTCGTGCCGGCGGGAAGTTGCGAATCTGCCGGGCCGGCCACGGCAGTCGCATTGCCTTCAGCCGTGACACTGGTGGCCCCGCTGGCAACGGCTGTGGTGGCATCGGCGATGGCGTTGGTTTGGCACCAAGCGGTCTGGTGCAGGACAATTCCTGCCAACAAGGTGACGACAAGTAACTTGGTCTTATTCATGGTATGACTCCTATTTGTTCCCAAGCGGGGCTTGGGGCTGTGGGCTGTGGACTTTTTCATGGGACTAAAGTTAAGGTGGCGCTTGTGCCGTTGGCTTCGACGGTCGCGGTCAGGGCGCTCGGATTGATGGCCACGCAACGGATGTGCAGCCGCTGGCCGTTTTTGGTGATCACGTCTCCCTCTTCGCCCGGCGCAAAGGTGTGGTTGTTGATCAGGGCAATCACTTGAGGCGGGGTTCCCAATATGGATTTCAATACCAGTTCGGTCGCCGACGGGCCGCGGCTGGGTTTTGGGGTTTTGCTCTCTTGGAGCCGCGTGCTGTCGGGAAAAAACGGGTCGCGCCCCTTTGAGGTGCTGTTGGGATTCGGATAGTCGAAGGCGGATTGCTGTATTTCCGGTCCGGCGTTTTGTGACGCCGGCCCGCCGTGCTCGCGCACTGTCGCGGCAGGCGCGGCGGGCAGTGTCAGCGGGCCTGCTGCCAGCAGCAAAATTAGTCCAAAGTCCAAGGCTAGTCCAAAGTCCAAAGCCCAAAGTCTAAAGCCCGACCTTGGACTTTGGACTTTGGACTTTGGACTAATAGAAGCGGATGGTTGGTTAAATGGATTGATGGATGGCTGCAACCCAATAATCCACTCATCCATCACTCCACAAATCCGTGTGTGTCCTTTTATTTTCATAAGCGTTTCAGGTTGTTAGCTTTGTGGTCCGCTCGGTTTTACCAGGGCGATGATGTCCATTCTGAATGCCAGTTTTTCGCTGTCGTCGCCAGCGGCTCCGGCGGGATTGAGGGTCAGATTCACGATCCGCGCATGGGGATAGGTGTTTTCAAAATCGGCTATGAATTTGCCCAAGTCTTGGTAATAAGCCGTGCCGCCGACGGTGACCTTGAGTTGCTTGTAGGGAAATTTCGGCAGCAAATCCACTTCGCCCATCGTTAACTGGCTGGTGACCGAAGCGTCCACTTTGTAATGCTCCTTGAAATCCCGAATCTTTTCATAAATCCACAGGGCGGGATCGCCGGTGACCATGTCGCCCTCGGCCTGGGCAAGCGTATCACTTGCGTCCACTAACTGGTTGGAGACGGTGTCGGCGGTTTTGATGGTGTCTTGTTTGGATTTCAGATCGTTGCGGGCGGTATTGGTATCCTCTTTGATTTTTGAAATTACGTCATACTGTGGAAGAATCAGACCATAGATGATCATGGCCAGCAGGATCAGTGTGCCCATGCCCACCAAGATGAGCTGGTCGCGTTTCGCTTTGGGAAGTTTATTCATCGGGTCACCTCGGGATAGCGGCAGTCGAGTGTGAAGGTCACATACGGCTTGCCGGTGCCGGTTTGCGGCGCGGAGGGGGGATTGGCTAGTTGCACCCCGTTGGTTTTGTCCAGCATGGACTCGAAGTAAGCCTGGGTGGCGATGGCTTCTTTGAACTTGTTGACCTGGCCGCCCGGATTCGGGCTGAAGTCCTGGGCATCCAGATGCACAACGGTTTTTTCCTTGATGGTGGCCGGGTGGCCGGCGATCACGCTGTCGCCATTGGTTTGCGCGGCGGTGGCCTCTTTCAGAATGTAGGACTGGTCCACGCGCAGGCGGTCGAGTTGGACGCCGGGGATGGTGGCGTATTGGAGGGCGTTGAGGAGTTTGCCTTGGAGGAAGCGGGCGGCCTGGAGTTTTTGGAGCGCGGTCAGTTTGGTTTGGATCGTTGCGATTTTTTTTCGGTCGGACACCACGTGCTGATATGCGTTGGTGGTGGTGTTGATGGTCATTTGCACGCCGTCAAAGCGTTCGCGTGCCAGGAAGGCGCTGCCGGTCACGGTGCCACCCCACATCAAGGCCACGGCCACCAGCGAAATGCCGATGAAGATGGCGCGCTTGACCGGGTCGTGCCGCCGCAATTCTTCGGCGGCTTGGGCTTCGGCGAGCAGGTTGATATGGATGGGCATAACCAGTGTGTGATTAAAGCGCCGCCAGCGCGGCGCCAATGGCCACGCACAATTGCGGTCCGACGTGTTCGATTTCCACCGCCTGCTGTCCCGGCAAAGCCAGTTGCAAAAACGCCGCCGGATTCCACGTCTTGCATTCGGCCAGCATTTCCGCCCGCAGCATTTCCAAAAACATTTCCGACTTCGCCGCCGCGCCGCTGACAAAAATTTGCGTGACGGGCCGGTCCTGCTGGTGCTCGAAAAAGTCCAGCGACGCGCGCAATTCGCGGCCGAGCGGCGCGACCTGCGCATCGAGCGCGGTGACCTGCATGTCCACTGCGGCGAGTTCTCCGCCGGGTTCGGACTGGTTTTTCGGCACGAGGCCCACCTTGACGCCTTCCGCCTCGGCGTAGGTGATGTTCATGGCTTCCGCCAGCCCCGCCGTCAATTTGTCCCCGCCGATGTTGACCACGCGCATCAAAACCAGTTCCCCGCGGTCCAGCACGCAAATTGAGGAGTGTTTGAAGCCGATGTCCACCAGCGCCACGGAGTCGTTGGCGAACATCTCCGGCATGGCCATTTCAAACGCGTTCACCGGCCCGATGATTCCCGGAACAATGCAATCCGCCGTCAGTCCGGCGCTTTTGACCGCCATTTGGAAATCAGCCACCAACTCTTGTTTCGCGCCGGTCACCAGCACTTTCAGCTTGGGCACGCCGGGGAGCTTGGTGGGGTCGTCGGACTTGCCCGGCGTTGACGCTAACTTGGGCGCGAAAATGTGGCAGTCAAAAACGTGGTTGGGCAAATCCTGCTGCAGATACCCCTTGGTGTTGTTTTTCAACACCAGCCGCATTTCGCCCACCGGGATATGCGGCAACTCCACCTGCCGCACAATGGCGTCGTCCAGTCCGACCGCCAGCGTCACAAATCGGGTCACACCACCCAGCGCCGCAGCCACGCTGCGAAGATGGTCGGAGAGCAGTTCGGGGGAAAATTTCTTGTCATAAATCGGCGCGTCCAGCAGCGCATAGCGGTTCAAGGCCAGCACCTCGCCCCGCCGTTCCATGAGAACGGCCTTCGTGGTGCGGGTGCCCAGATCCACCGCCATCATCTGGTTCCGCTTTTTCTTTGCTGTCCGGTTGATGAATGGAAACTCCACGCGTGCCTCTTTAATACATTGTTCGGATTCTTAATTGCAAACATTAATTCAATCAACAAATCCTATAGCAACAATCACGCCAACTCCATGCTCCTTGAAAAACTTCCCCATCGGCCGGCATTGTCCCGATGCGGGGCAGGGGTGTCTTGGAATTTGTCGCATCTGCTTTCCGTTGAGTCCGCGTTTTGGGCCGCCGCGGCGGCCATCGAGTCATTGGATTCCGCGCCAATGACAGGCACATTCTGCCGGTCAATAATCGTGCCAGGAGGAGCGGATGAGTTTATAGACCTTCGGCGTGAGCGGCGGCAGCTTGCCGGGATTGGTGAAGTTCAGGTCAAAAGCCCAGTTGCGGTTGGGCGGGTTGTAAATGCTCCCGGTGCCGGGCCAGAAATGGGTTGCGTATTGGCTGGGAAACATCACGACAATCGAACCGTTGTAGGTGAGGGTCACTCCGCTCCAGTTTTCCTCCAGGCGCAGAAAATTCTCGACGCCGCCGCTGTAATTGGAATTGGTGGACTGCACGATGCCTTCCAGCGTGGCGGCATTGACGGTGGTGGCGCTGGGAATGCGGCCCGAGATGTTGGTGCTGGAATTATAGGTGTCCTTCCAACTGCCGGAGAGAATGGTGATGGCGTCGCCCAAGAGCGCGGCGGGATAGGTGGATGCCGTGTTCGTGGTGCCGGCGGATGCGCCGGCGCTGCTGCCGGCGGTTTGCACGTTGTAATTGTCTTCCACGTAAAGCGGCTGCGGTGTGGCGACCGTCAGTCCGCTCGTGGTGCGGCCGCTGCCACCGGGGTCGGTGGTGGAGGGCAACTGCGCTCCATTGACCAGGCGCACGGCCGGCAGCGTGCCAGGGGATCCGCTGGCGAGTGAAACGTTGTTGTAGATATAAACGGAGGAGATGCCGTGGCCTTTGTCCTGATAATTTTTACTGTTCCAATTATTGCCGCCGGTTGCGGCGGTGTTGGTGAGCCAGGTTTTTAATTTGCCCACGTCAATTTGAACGGCCTGGACCGTGTCGGTTTCCCGATAATCGTAGTATTGAACATTGGTCACAAAGGAATAGCTCTGGTAGGCGACGTTTGTGGCGGAGTCAATTCCTTTGGTATTGAGCAAAACATTGGTGGAGCCGCCGGTTTTGAGCGCGTAAAAATCATTGGTGAGCGGGGTCAGGGCGTTGGCTTGCTGGTTGTCCTGGAACCAGATCGTAATGTTGGTGCCCTTGGCGCTCGCCAGTCCGTTGGCGGAGTTGGAGACGATGAGGTCGGACTCGTTGAACAAATACATCTGGCCGTTCGTGGTGTAGGCATAGGCGTTGGGCGCGCCGTTGGTGCCCGTCGGCAGGTTGATGATGGCCTCCACCGCTGCCGGATTGTTGTTGGTGCCAATCGGCAGGGTCAGCGAATCCTCGTTGGCAATGGGGCGGACCAAAAAATTTCCATTGGGCGTGCCGGAATCGCTTTTGCCCATGGCCCAAGGATCGTCGTTGGTGGGGTCGGTCGCGCTATCGTAGATCCACCCGGCGGCGGCGACCGTCGAGTTAAAGGTGATGTTGGCTGTGCCCGCCCAAAGGCCTTGATTGGAAAATACCGGGCCGTTGAGGATCATTGCCGCGCCGGGATCAATTTCCAGATTCATATTGTAGAAGACGGCGAATTGGAACAAAGGGATGATGGTGGCATTCACTACTTGGTTGACCGTGGCTGAAACCGAGTAGAGTTGGCCGGTGGCGGTCGCCTTGGAGGTGATGGTGCAGGGGTAAATATAGCCCGACAGATTGGCAAACTGGGATCCCAGCGCGTTGGTGAATGTCTGGCTGCCGATGATGACCCCGATTTTGTTGTTATTGCCCGAACCGTCGCTGTATTGGAATTGCATGGGCCAGGACGTTTGCACGGGAAGAGCCAGATTGGCATAAACGCTTGCGGCTTGCAGGGTCTGGCCATAAGCCCAATCGCGATCCAGCGTGCCCACAACGGTTTCGTTGGCGGCCTCGGCGGCAGCTTCGGCCGAGGTGAACAGTTCATTTTGCCGCGTCACCTGGCCGCTGGAAGCAGTCCACCACATGATGCTGGCCAGCGTCAGCGTGGTGATGGCCAAAAACACCATGGTGATAATCAGCAGATACCCGCGATGGTCGCGAGGCTCAGATGTTTGGTATAACCGCATGGTGGCGTCGGGTTTTAATAGTTGATAATGCGCGGGGCCACCCGGGTCTGCAACTGGTAGTAGTCATACATGGCGTTCTGGCCCACCACCCCGGCCAGTGGATATTCCCACTCGCTGAACTGGAATTTCACATGGATGAGACGGTTGTTCTGATAGGTGGTCAAGATGCTGGTGAAGGCATCCTCGGAGTCAAAGACATAATAGTTGGTGATATAGACGACGATGTTGGAGGCCAGCGTCGCCGTCAGCGCCGTAGTATTGGAGCAGATGATGCTGCAAATATTGCTGGCCTGCGGGTTCATGTAATAGATGGTGCCCCATGGCGTGGCGTTGGCGTTGGGGTTGTTCGAATAAATCAACAGCGCGTTGCCGATTTGCAGCGAGCCGATGGGCATATTGGTGAAGGTTTGAGCGACAGGGTCGTAAATTCCCACATCCACGGAGCCGCCACCCCGGATTTGTTCCCGGATATCGTTCAGGGCCTTGCGCGCGGCTGCGGTGGCGGTCAGCTTGGTCGCCGCGAGGGTATAGACGCGCGCCGCGAAGAACTGGGTTGCCGTGGTCGCCAGAACGACCAGCAGGAGCAGGACCGAGACGATGTATATTTCCGTCAGCGTGAATCCAGCGATCCGCGCGCGGGGAAGGTTCAAGGAAAGTTTCATGGGACTTTTTGTTGCGGATGGTTTATTGGTGATCCGGGGCGCGATAAGTAATCACAGTGTTGGTGAATGTCTTGCCCGTGAGCGGGAAAACCCAGACACATTGCGACCAAACCTCGCGCAGTTGCGGCGAGGTCGAGATTTGTGTCAGGGAAATGTAATTGGTGACATAGAACGGAGCGCCGGTCACCGGAACATCCATGATGTCGGACTGGATGAAATTAGTCGGCGCCGGGATGACATCAACAATCGGATTGGCCCACAGATCCCATTTCGCCGAGCGGACCTGTTCCAGGCCCTGCAAGGCATACGATTGCGCCGCGAGCGACATGGCACTCCATTCCGCCATCCGATTCGCCTGCGCGTAGCCGTAAATGACCCCCGCCATGACCATTGTCAGAATGGCAACGGATATCAAGACTTCGACGAGCGTGAACGCCGCACTCAAAACGCGCGGCCGGCGCTCAACCATTTGTCTGCAAGGTGCCGGCATATTTTTGATTGTCCACAGATTTGGCGGGTTTTCCAATCTACATGCCATCAGCTTAAGCACATTATATGCCACTTGGGGAGGCTGGAATCAGCCGCAGTCCAGACATTTCCTGTCACGAAAATTGACATCTGCCGCAAATGCGGACACGGCGCGGGGCAAGACCGCTCCAATCACGAAAGCTGTCGGGCGCGCAATTGCATTTCGTCCAGAAACGCCTCGAGCAGCGGCGTCTTGCGCCCGCGCCACAGCGCGCCGATGACCACCGGCGGGAATCCGTCCAGCGGCAGAAGGCGCACCTTCGGCGAAAATGTTTTTCCCGGAATCGCCGCCGACACGCCGACGCCCAAACCGCTGGCCACGTAAGCTTCAATCAAATCCACCGAGCCGGCTTCGATGTTCGGAAACCAGTCAATTCCAAGCTGGTTGAGCCGGGCTTGAAAAGCCTTGCTCAACGGCTCGCCCGGCGGAAAGCAAATCAGCGGTTCGTCAATCGTGTCGCGCCGCCACAATTCGTCCGCCGATTTCACGGCGCTGTTTTTCGGGACCAGCAGCACCAGCGGCAGTTCCAGCAGCGCCAGCGCGTGGATGCCCGGCGCGGTTTTCTTTTCCAGCACGGTGACGGCCAGATCAATTTCATCGCGTTGCAGCAGCGCCTCCAGTTCCGCCGGCGAACCCTCGCGCAGCGACAGCTTCAGCCCGAAAAATCTTTTCCGCACGTTCTGGAACAGCTCCGGCAGGTGCTCGCGCAGCACAATCGTCGCCGCGCCGATGCGGATGCGCCGCGCGCGCCCGCCCTGGAGTTCGCCCGCCACTTTTTCGAGGTTTGAAAAAAACGGCTGGACGAACTCGTAAAGCTTTTTGCCTTCCGCCGTCAGCGCGAAAGGCTGCCGGTGAAACAGTTTGACGCCGAGGAATTCCTCCAGTTGCGCGATTTGCGAGCTGACCGCCGGCTGCTGGATGCCGTAGGGGATGTTGCGCACCGCCGGCATGATGCCGCCGTGCCTGGCGACGTAATAAAAAAGTTCGAGATGATGGATGTTCACGGATTCAAAAATGGTGCAATATTATCCAAGGGCAAGCTTATCAAATCAAGTCATCGGCTTCAGCCCTGCGTATCGCACTTTCCAGTTCGTCGGAAATCCCGGTGCGTTCTCCGTATTTCCGTCCCACCCAGCCGCGCACATCGCGACCATGACATAACCAAAACTGATGCGCGGTTCCGGCGTCAAGCCATTTTGTCGCGCCGTTTTTGAACCCGGTCACTTCTGGTCCCAATTCTTCACCTTCAACTTCAGGGTATAGACACTCGTGCGGGCGGCCATGAACAGGATGTTGTGGTCCTTGCCGCCGATGGCGATGTTGGCCGGCTGCTGGCCGTTGGGCGAAGGGATGTGCTCGATCTGCTTGCCTGTCTTGTCGAACACCACAATCCCGCCGCTTGTGCAATAAACATTGCCCTGATTGTCCATCGTCATGCCGTCGGAACCGGCGTTGCAGAACAGGGTCTTGTTCGTGAGCGAACCGTCCTCCAGTATGTCATATTTCCAGGTTTTCCGCCCGGCGATGTCGGCGGCATAAAGAATCTTCCCGTCCGGCGTGCCGCCAATGCCGTTGGGCATCTGAAAATCATCAATCACCCGCGTCAGGGTCTTGGCGTCGGGCGTGAGATAATAGACGCACGACTTGTCCTGTTGCGCGGTGGCGTGTTCCGGGCCCCACCAGGGACGGTGGTAGAAGGGATCGGTCAGATACATTCCGCCGTTGGGCAACACCCACACGTCGTTGGGGCCGTTCAGGAGTTTGCCTTGGTAATCCTTGACCAGGACAGTGGCTTTCTTGTCGGGCGTAATGCGCCAGAGCTGGCTGTGCTCGTCCGAGCAGGTGATCAGATCGCCGTTGGGGGCAAAGCGCTCGCCATTGGCCCGGCCGGTCGGCTCCATCCAGACGGTGATTTTGTTGTCATCGGACGACCAGCGCAGGATCTGGCCGCCAGGCTCGTGATTCTGATCGGTGAAGAAGACATTGCCGTCCTTGTCGGCCGTGCAGCCTTCCGTGAAGCCGTAGCCAGTGGCAACTCTTTCCGGCGTGGCGCCATCGGCGATGACCGGACTGACCGCCGACGTCTGGGACCTGGCCGCCGGGACGGTGATTTCCAGCAACACTGCCGTCAAGGCGAGTTGAAGCGCGAAGCGTTTCGTGTCTGAAATGTAATTGAGCATAAGCCTTATAAATTTTAGCAATAATGGATTTATGCACACAAGGAAAAGACAAATCAGCCTCCATGTCCAGCCCAAAAAGAACCACCCGCGCCGTTTGGTCTTGAGACCAACCATCAGCGTTGAGTCGCCCTGTTCGCAATGCGCGAGACAGTAGCAAGCCTTGTCAAGGCATTGGATTCAGCCCTTCGCATTGCACTTTCCAGTTCTTTGGAAATCCCGGGGCAGGCTCTTTGTTTCCATCCCATCCCGACGCCATCATTGCGGTCGCGGCGAGCCAGCCGCCGTTGGCGGGCATATACATCGGCGTCTGCTCCGGCCGGCGGATGGTGTAACCCGACGCACGGAAAGGATTTGTTTCATACGCGGGGACGAGCAATTGAACCGCCATTTCAGGTTCGTTCATTCGCGCCGCGCACATCGCGACCATGGCGTAGCCCCAGGTGATTGCCGGCTGCACGCCGCGCGTTCGTGAAGCCGCCGCCGATTGCAGCGTGCGGCGCATCGCGTCCCGGTCAATTCCGTTCCCCGGCAAAACTCCATAAAGCCATGTCGCCATCCACGCCGGCCTGGTTTCTTCGGGAAGTTCAACCGCCACATAAACGCCGTTGCGAATGGGCGGCGGCGCGAGGTCTTTCAAAACTTTGTCCCATTGCGGCTCGCGTTCCATGCCAAGCCGCTCGCGCCACGTTTGGGCGGTTTCCAATGCCCAGCGCCAGTAGCCGAGTTCCATGCCGGGGTTGAGGTTGTTGGCATAGTCGGTGTGCCCCTCATCGGCGGAGGCCACGCCCGGGCCAAGGACGAATTGTTTGCGCTGCGGATCGTAATCCACAAACGTCGCCATGTAGTCGGCGGTTTGGAAAACAATTTCCTTGTAGCGATCAAGCGTGGCGCGATTTTTTCGGGCGCGATAAACCAGCTCGGCCATATAAACCGGATGCGGCTGCTGCCAGACCAAAACCGGCCCCACGCCCGATGGACTTTCAACTCCGTCGGGCGCGGTCATCTTCGACCATTTCACGCCTTTGCATTTTTCGCGCCGGGCCATTGCCTGACCGGCGGGCATGAGCTGGGTCAGGTTACTCAAGCTTTTTTCCAGCAATTCCGGCCGGCCCCACAACGCCCAATGCGCCGCGTGCCACCAATACATTTCCATGTGGAATTTGCCGAACCATGAATTGACAGCCAGTCCCGTCTCCTGTGACGGAAGGGAACCGGCGTCATGCACCGCCATCACATATTGCGACAGCACGATGCGCCGCTCCAGTTCCGCCGCGCGCGGATCTTCGTTGCCCGACAGGTCAATCACCCCGCCATGGCTCCAGTAATTTTTCCAGTGCTCGCGGCTGGCGGCTTCAACTCCGGCCCAACTGTCCGGCTCGCTATGAATTGGCTCCGACGAAAACCAGGCGGTCAACTCGATCCGGTCAGTCGCGCCGCTCAACAAATATTGGTGCGTTCCCGTTTCGGTGAGCGTCGCGCCGGCGGACCACTTTGCGCGCACGTCGTAATGCGTGGCGTCCAGCGTCCGCGCAAAATCCGCGCCGTTGTTTCCCCGGCGGATGAGCTTCGTCTGGTGCGCCTCCGGTTTGGTCCAGTCTTGGTAATCAGGCCCGAACGTTCCCAGCGCATACGGAAATGCGACGCGGATTTTCAGCCGACCCGACGCGATGAGCGCGGACTCAATCCGCACACCCACTTCGTCACGCTGCGGATGAACCGCGGTCACGACGCGCACCGGCACGCCGTCAATTTCAAACGAGCTGCTCAAAATTCCGCCCCACAAATCCAGTTTCTGTTCCGGATTCTTCACGTCCTCGATGGCCACCTTCGAGCCGTCGGCTTTCGTCATTTCCAGCCCGATGCGGCCCAGCCCGAAACGATGCGGATTGGCGCGCAAGTAGCCCGCGTCGGGCGGTGGATTGCTGGTGCTGGCGTTCGGATAAACAAATTCCCGGTCATGCTTCTTGATCGTCGCGAACTGAAACTTGTCCAGTGTGTATCCATTTGGATTCGGAAAACTGTGCCAGCCCCAGTCGCTCAAGATGCCGATGGGCATCGTTTTTTCGTAGAACTCTGGGAAGCTTTGCAAGCCGGTCACATCCACATTGAACGCAAATCCGCCATTCCCCACGGCCAGCGCGCCCATCGGATCAATCTGGCGACTCACGATGTTGTGCCGGCTCACCAGCGCGTGCCGGTCAATGCCGGCGCTTGTGGATTTTTCTTTCGCTTCGGAATCAGTCCCGGCAGGAAAGTCTGATTTGCAGCCGCTCAATATCGGCGCAATCCCCAAACTTGAAGCTGCCAGCGCGGTGTTGCGGATGAATTTTCTTCGGTTCACAAATTATTCGGGAAATGTTAGCCAGTCCCGTCTCGATTCACAGGACAAATTATCCCGACCAGTTCCGCGGCGAAGCGAAAACTTGTCTCCGCGGCGAAGTGAATTATCCTTTGCCCAAGTGAAAGAAAAGTGGAACAAACTGCTCCCGGTTTTATTTGTGGCGGTGTTCGCGGTGTCGCGGATTCCCGGTTTGATGCCGGCCAATTTCAGCGCCGCCTACGCGTTCGCCTTTTGCGCGGGCGTGTATTTTCGCGGCGCGACGGCCTGGTGGCTGCCGCTCGGCACGATGCTCGTCACGGACGCGGCGCTGAACATTTTCTATTACCACGTCAAGCCGTTTGCTTTTTACCTGCTGCTGAATTACGCAATTTTTGCGGCGCTCATTGGCTTGGGCAAATGTTTCGGTCGCCGCGCATCGTTTTTCAAATTACTGCTGGGCGGCCTGCTCGGCGCGGTCATTTTTTATCTCGTCACCAACACGCTCGCGTGGCTGCAAGACCCAGCCTATGTCAAAACGATTGCCGGATGGATTCAAGCGCTGACGACGGGCCGGACGGACGTGCAACCGACGACGTGGGAAATGTTCCGCCACACGCTCACGAGCGGCGGCCTGTTCACCGCGCTGTTTGTCGCCGCGGAAAAATTGACCGCGCCCGCCGAATCACCCGCCGACAAAACCGCCGGCGCGCGCGACGACGGGGAATCCGAAGCGGAGGAAGCGCCGGAGGAAGCCAAGGCTTGAAAATCGGCGTCATTTCGGACACGCATAATTTCCTCGATCCGAAAATCGCGGAGTTGTTCGCTGGCGTTGAAAACATTTTGCACGCGGGCGACATCGGCAACAGTTCAATCATTTCGGAGTTGGAGTTAATCGCGCCCGTCACCGCCGTCTATGGCAATACCGACATGGGACTTCCGTTCAAGGAAACGGAAATCATCGAGCTTGGCACGCGGAAATTCCTCATCCACCACATCGTCAATCCTTTTGCGCCGGATGACAGGTTGAAGGAGCGCATTGCGCGGGCGCAGCCGCAAGTGGTCGTCTTCGGCCACACACATCGGACGTTTTGCGAGACCATCGGCGGCGTGCTGTATTTCAATCCCGGCTCGGCGGGCAAGCCGAAGTTCGGCCTGGGCCGCACCGTGGCCATCCTGCACTGCGACGCGAAGGAAATCCGGCACGACTTCATAAATCTTTGACATGGATTGCGCGGATTTTACCGATTGTTGAAAAGGACCGCGAATGTTATGGTTCGCTATAGATTGTGTGAGCAAATTGTGTGCTGATTCTAACTGATGCCAATCACTGATAAAAATCGAAAAATTCTGTGGGCACGTTCTGGAAATCAGTGCGCTTTCTGTCGAGTGCCGCTGATTGTTGAGCAGACTACCAAAGACTCCGAGAGCGTGGTAGGCGCAGAATGTCATATTGTTTCCGCATCCCCAAGTGGTCCTCGGCACGCCTCTGGTTTTCAATCAGAGCAGTTTGATGATCTCGACAATTTTATACTCCTGTGCGCAACGCATCATAAGATGATTGATGACCAGCCAGAGACTTATACCGCAGAGGTTCTCCGTTCAATCAAGAGTAAACATGAGAACTGGGTAGAAAATAAATTACGCGATAATCCTTCTCTGCCGCCGGTTCGAGTCCGGCGGATTCGGCAAAATATCCCTACGAGTCTGCCGCGCGTAACATCCGGGAAGGACCTCCTCGCCATCGCTGATGGTTCATTTGCACATTATTTCAATCACGACGACGATCTTTCAGATGCCGAAGTTGAATTGGTAGGAGGATTTGCTCAGGAAATTGCCGATTGGATTGACATGGGTTCGGATTTGCAGCCAATTGAGCATGTCCGCGCCTCAAAGCGAATCCAAGAGATGATAGGTGAATTAGAGGACCGTGGGTTTTATGTATTCGCTGCCGAAGAGACACAGCAGTTGGAAGGTGGTGTCGGCGCACCTTCGGCATGGCCAGTGTTGCATCTTTGTGTGCTGCGCGCTGCCAATTCGACGATTCAGCACGTTGAATCTCGGACGCAAACGAAGAATTAACCGCAAATTACCTCGCTTCCTTCGCTGACAATTTTCATTTCGCCAACTGCGCCGCCACTTCCTTCACCTTCCGCAAATCGAGTTTGCCGGTGCCCAGCAGTGGAAACTGCTCCACGCGGAAAAACTGGTCGGCGCGCGGCTTCCATAAATTCGGCAAATCGCTTTGCGCGAGTTGTTCCAGGCACGACGCCAGCTTTTCGTCAGGCAGTTTGTGCAGCACCACGAGCCGTTCGCCTTTCTTTTCATCCGGCACGCCGGTGACGACGAACGTCTGTTCCGTTGCGCCCGCGATTTCGTGCAGTTTTTCCTCCACCCGGATGTGCGGAACCATTTCGCCGCCGATTTTGCTGAAGCGGTTCAAACGGTCGGTGATTTGCAAAAAGCCGTCCTCATCGAGCGCCGCCACGTCGCCGGTGCAATACCAGCCGTCACGCAGAACCTCCGCCGTTTTTTCCGGCCGGCCGAGGTAGCCGCGCATCACGTTTGGACCGCGCACGAGCAGCAGGCCGGATTCGCCGCGCGGCAACGATGTTTCGTCCTGCGGATGTTCCACGCTCACGATGCGCACGCAAACGCCGGGCAGCGGATGCCCGATGGTTCCGCGCTTCACGCCCACCTGATGAAAACCGGCCGAGCGGAAATCCGGCGCGTTGACCGCGACGACCGGCGCGCATTCCGTGCAGCCGTAACCTTCCATTGGCCGGATGCCGAAATGCTCCTCGAACGCCGCCGCCAGCCTTTCGGGCAGCTTTTCCGCGCCGGTCATCACCAGGCGCAGACTCCCGAAATCCGCCGGAGCGCAGCCGCGCATATAAAGTTGCAGGAACGTTGGCGTCGCCAGCAAAAACGTTGCCGCATGATGTTTCACGAGCGGCCCGATGGCTCTCGCGTCGAGCGGATTGGGATGAAACACGACACCGACACCCAGCACGGCGGGCAGACAAAGCGTCCCGGTGAAACCAAAAGAATGGAAGAACGGCAGAATGCCCAGAATGCGGTCGCGCCGGCCCAATCCGAACACCTGCTCCAGTTGCGCGATGTTCGAGCCGATGTTGAAATGACTCAACATGACGCCCTTGGGATCGCCGGTGCTGCCGCTCGAAAAAATAACCGTCGCCAGTTCGTCCAGCGCATCGCCGTGCCCGCCCGCGCTTGCCTTGTGTCCGAGCGCGCGTTCCAGCAACCGGGCTGGCAGGAGCAAGGCCATGAGCAGCGCCACGATTTTTTCGCCCGCGCGCGGCTTCGACGCGGCGTCTTCCAGGTAAATCGCCTCGCCCGGCACGGTGAGTTTTACCTTTTCCAGAAACAGCCGCGACGTGATGATGGTTTTTAGCCCGCATTGTTTCGCGCACGAGGCAAGCGCCGATTCGGACAAAGTGTAATTCAGATTCACCGGCACCTTGCCGCACAACATCGCGGCGTGATTCACCAGCGCGCCCGGCACGCCCGGCGGCAGGAAAATTCCGACCATTTTCTGCCCGGCCCAGATTTTTTCCAATCGGCGCGCGAGAAAAATGGTTTTCACCAGCGCGGAAAAAAATGTCACGCGCGCATTTTGTCCGTCGGCCATCGCGAACCGGAAAGGAAACCGCCGCGCCGTCCGCACGAAATGCCGTTGCAGCGGCTTCATGCGGTTGCGGCGGTGCTGCCATGCTTCCGCGAGCAACGCCTGCACCGCCTGCCTCACGGCGAACGCGCCGGCGTCCGGCGGCAGCGGCTTGCCGAAACTCACCGTCACCGGGTGCGGAATATGCGCCGGCAGGCGCCACACGAAACGGCCCTGCTTGAATGACGACGGCGTGCCGAGCACCCCGTCGAGCGCGATGGGAATCACCGGCGCGCTCACATCTTTCATGATGCGCTCCATGCCGCGCTGAAACGGCAGCAATTGCCCGATGCGCGTGATCTGCCCCTCCGCGAAAATGCAAACCACCTCGCCGTTGCAGATCGCGTCGCTCGCGGTCTGAAGCGACTTGATCAATTCTCGCGGCCGCTGCTCGGATGAGATTGGTATCACACCGAGGATGCGCGCGCCCCAATGAATCCACGGCTTTTCGTAGATGTCCTTGAACATCAGAAACCGCACATGCCGGTCCGTCGAGGCGATGAGCAGCAGCGCATCCATCCAGGAAACGTGGTTGCAGACGAACAATGCGCCGCCCTTTTCCGGGATGTTGTCGCGCCCGACGAGGCGGATTTTGTAGATCGAATTCGTCACGCACCACAGCACGAACCGCAGCAGCGCGTCGGGCAGCAGGAACAGGACATAAATCGCGCCGAGAAAGGTCAGCGCGCCGCCAACGAGAAAGATGCCGCGCGGTGACAGCGCGAGTTTTTGCGCGAGCAGCCAGTGCGCGCCGGACGCGAGAAACACGCCGACGAACGACCACCAGTTGGCGGTGGCCTGCACCAGCCCCTTGTTTTCGCGGCTGGGCCGGTGCTGCAACAGCGCGGCAATCGGCACGATGAAAAAACCGCCGGCGAACCCAAGCAGAGCCAGCAGCGCAAACGACTGGCCGAACGTCACGGCTGGACACGCCAGCCAGATGGAAAAAATCGAAAGCCCGAACGCGCCGAGCGGCACGAGGCCGTATTCGATTTTGCCGCCGGAAAGATACCCCGCCGCCGCGCTGCCGAGGCCGATGCCCAGCGCAAGCGCGGCGGTTAAATAGCCAATGTGCTGCTCGGTCACACCCAGCGTTTCCGAACCATAGAAAAACAGATTCAACAACAGCAACATCCCGAGAAAGCTGAAATAGGTGTTGCCGACCAGCGCGAGCCAGAGCGGTCGGTCGCCGCGCATCGCGCGCACCTGCCGCCAGATTTCGGCGGGGAAATTGGCGTTGAACTTCCGGCGCGGGTCCGCCGCCGGAATTTTTGTGATGCCGAGGCACGAGAAAAATCCAACCGCCGCCAGCGCGATGAGGATGACGCCGGAAAGCCACTGCCGCCCGCGAAATTGTTCGGACATCGCCGCCGCCGCGACGATGCCCAGAATGATGGCCATGAAGGTGCCGAGTTCGAGGATGCCATTGCCCCAGGAAAGTTTTTTCTCCGGCAGCAACTCCGGCAGCGAGCCGTATTTGGACGGGCCGAATATCGCGCTGTGCGTGCCCATGAGAAAAACGCCGGCCAGCAGGAGATATTTCTTCCACGACAACAATCCGGCGAAGACGAGCGACATGATGAACAACTCGAAAATTTTCACGCCCAGCATCACGGAGCGTTTGCTGAAGCGGTCGGCGAGGAAACCGCCGGTCATGGAGAACAGAATGAACGGCAGCGCAAACAGCGCGCCGATCCATTCGCCGTAGCTGTTTTTTTCGAGGCGCGTCATGCTCGTGCCGAACAGCGCGACGAAGACGACGAGGTTTTTCACCACGTTGTCGCTGAACGCGCCCTGGAATTGAGTGACGATGAGCGCCCAGAAACCGCGCGACGAGGAGGGCGGCGGGTTCGGGATTTCGGATTGCGGGCCGTTCATGGCGCAACGTTACTCAATCCTCCGCTCCGGTGGGAATTGAAAAACTTTGCATCAACATTCATCCGGCCAATGTTGTTCGCGCCTAATTTTTGCGTCTCCTTGTGCGTCCCCATTCACCGGGGAAATTCAAAAGCCGCCCTTTTCGTTGCTCCAGCGCCTTGAGCACCAGAGCGGTGCTTGCCTCGACGGTTAACAGATCGCTCCGAATCTCCACTTCGGGAGATTCCGGCGGCTCGTAGGGCGAGGAAATGCCCGTAAAATCCGCAAGCTCCCCGGAGCGCGCCCGCTGATAAAGCCCCTTCAAATCGCGCTGTTCGCAGACTTCGAGCGGCGCATTTACAAACACTTCGACAAACGAGCCGGCGGGCATTTCGTTGCGCGCTCGCAGCCGGTCAACGCGGAATGGCGAGATCAGCGCCGTCAAACAGATCAATCCCGCTTCGGCCATGAGCCGGGCCACAATGCCGGCCCGCCGGATGTTTTCGCGGCGGTCGTCGGCGCTGAAACCCAGGTCGGAACACAGATTCGCGCGGAGCGTGTCGCCATCCAGAAGAAAAGTCCGGCCTCCGCGATTCCACAACTGGCGCTCGACGGAACGCGCCAAAGTTGTTTTTCCCGCGCCGCTCAAACCGGTGAACCAGACAACCAAACCGGATTGTCCGTCTCTGGCCGCCCGTTCGGCGGGTGTCACTCCCAAATTGTCGCTTTTCGGATTCACTTTTGATTTTCAGGTTCTTCAAGCATTTGCCGGCTGGCGTGGCAGCGCTTCTTTCAGAGGTGCAAGGTGTTTTTCATAATGCCGCCATCTTTCCAAAGACCGATGATAGATTGGCTGGCGCACTTCCCAATTGCTTGCGGTTTCCACTGCGCACGGGTTGGTGTGGGGAGCCAGACAGTGTTCGTCCCATTCCAGGCCCAGAAAATCCAGCATCTTGCGGGCGGTTTGTTCGGTGTTCACGATCATGTCTTCGTAGCTGATTTCGATCAGCTTCAGGGGCAAAACTTTCCGCCAGTGCTCCATCAGCTTTGTGTATTGCCCGTAAAAATGACCGATGTTCCGCAGATCAAACGAGTAATCCAAATGCAACGGAAAGCGATGAAAATAATTCGAGAGACCCGTGTCCATGGGATCGCGGATGCAGTGAAGAATTCGCGCTTTTGGAAACAACATCGAGATGAAGCCCAGATTCCTGAAGTTGAGTGGATTTTTGTCAATGACGTGCGGAACGTCTGAACCGATGTCACGCCTCAAGCGTTTCTCATAATCATTTATCAGGCGCGTGGCAACGGCCGGGGTGATATGTTTTACCGCCTGCGGATACGGAATCCCGGTGCTGGTCCATTCCGGCAGGCGTGAAGCAAGATCGGTAATGGTTGTCAGCTCTCCCGCCGTGGCTATGGCAGGATGATTGGACAACATATTCGCCATAAGTGTCGTGCCCGATCTGGGCATGCCGACAATGAACAAGGGCGACTGGCTGTCCGACGCAAACGCGAATTGCCGGGCCAGAAAGTCTTTGCTGAAAACATCAATGATGCTGTCGGTCATTCTCACGACTCCGTCGGGGTCATAGGAGACGTTGGTGTTGCGGATCTGGTTTGCCATCCGATAGCACTCGAATGCTTCGTCATAGAAGCCGCAATCATCGTAAATTTTGCCCAGGGCGAAACAAAGCTGCTCCTGGTCGTCTGGTGAGATGCCGGGTTTTTCAAGCAAGGCGTGAATCCTGTTCACCTCGGCATTGTCCGCATCCTGATATTTGCGAATTTTCGCCAGATTGAAAACGGGGTCCGGAAAATCCGGCTTTAGCGCTAGTGCTTTAAGAAACATCCTCTCCGCCTCTTGCATGTCGCCCAGGGTCAGCCAGGCAAGGCCGCGGTTGTTATAAGCCTCGGCAAAATCAGGTTTGAATGCTATGGCTTTGTCGAAACTGGCGAGCGCGTCGTCATACCGTTTCAATTCATGAAGGGTAACGCCCCGGTCGTTGTAAGCCGTGGCATGTCCGGGTTTGAGCGCTATGGCTTTGTCGTAATCCGCCAGTGCGTCGTCATGCCGCCTCAATATTTTTAGAATGGAGCCCCGGTTATGATGGGCATTGGCGTAGTCAGGTTTGAGCGCAATGGCTTTATCGTAGCTTGCCAGCGCATCCTCATACCGCTTCAGCTTTTGCAAAACAGCGCCACGGTTGCTGTGAGTTTCGGCAAAGTCAGGTTTCAGGGCTATGGCTTTGTCAAAACTGGCGAGCGCATCGTCATGCCGTCGCATTGCTTGCAGGGCAACACCCCGGTTGTTGTAGATTGCGGCGCTGTTGGGAACCTTGGCGAGAATGAGGTTGTAAATATCCACGGCAGCCTGGAGATTCCCAAGACTTTGCTCCTTGATCGCCAAGGCATAGGCATCTGCAATCGTATGCAAAGTGCCGCGTAATCGGATCGCATCCCTATGCTCGTCCTGTGACTGTGTTATGCGTCGTTGCTTTCCACTCATATTTGTCCGACACGACTTCATGCTAACTTGCTGGTCTGGACGGGCAAGTTGAAATGTCATCGCCACCACATTTTTCTGAAATGCTTTCACAAACGGCCGGCGGAAATTTTGGCCGCGATCCACCTCGCCGTGCGCCGCATCGTCAGGAGCAAATCGCGTCAATTGAACAGGGCGGAGGTGTGCGCGGCCATCCAATTCCAGTCTGCTTGGTCTGCCGGGTTCGTAATGTCTCCACTCTGTTTTTTTGCGCGATACAACCAGCGATGCGTTTCGGAATGTCCGTCGGCAAAGGCAAAGCCACAGCCGATGTTGTGATAAGTTCCCGGCAAATCCCGCCAAACCGGGCTGGACACCTGCATGGCGAAGGCCGCGTCGTTCAGGCCGCTGGCGTCTTCATCCACGATGACCCAGAGATCCGACGGCGAGGGCGGACCGACATCGGAGATTTTGCCAAACGTGCGCCAGGGGTTGTCATGGAGGTTCTGATGCCAGACGCCCGTCAGCCAGGGGCCGGTGACGGGCAGATTCGGAATGCCACTGTGAGAGCTGTAAGTGGCGGCAAAGCCGGGGTCAATCGTGCCGACGGCCTGGCTCATCGAAAATGTGCGCGCAGCGGGAACTGTCTGGCCGATGAATGATGGGTTGGCGCCTTGATACAAGCCCTGTCGCGTGTCGGCTGGGCAGCGAAACACTGCGGCGTTGTGCCCGAGGTAATTGATAAGCAGCGAACGATTTGGGTCGGTCAGAACGTCGGGATTGAATTCGGCTGACTGGCCGATGCCGGCCTGTCCGCTGCACCAGTTGTAGCCGGCGATGGTGTTGCCATCGTCGGGATTGGGCGGGTAGAAATCGTTGTTCTCGCTTGTGTAAAGATGCAGGGCGACCATGAGTTGTTTGCCGTTGTTGAGGCAGAGCGCGCCCTGCGCCCGCTGCTTGGCGCGCGACAGCACGGGCATCAGCATCGCCGCCAGAATTGCAATGATGGCGATGACGACGAGCAGTTCAATCAAGGTGAAGGCGCGTCTGGGCATCGGCATGATGGTCATCCAGGTTTGACCACAATTCAAGGTGCGATTTCATTATGGCGCGGCGTCCTTCATTGCCTGCTCGTAGGGTTTGCCGTCGAGGAAGACCTGCTGGAGCTTCGCGTGGCCGGACGCGGGCACGATGGCGCGCGCCGTGAGCTTGCCGTGCGGATTGCCCGTGCCCTCGGCGACGTAATAGCGTTCGATGCCGTATTCGACATGGATGGAGTTGGTCGTGTTCCACCAGGCATAGGTGCTTTTGCCCGCCAGCACGACTTCTGCGTCGGATAACGGCGCGAGCGCGTTGGTGCTGGCGCGCGTGACGACATAGAATTGGTTCGTGCCGGGCGCGAGCGCGACAAAAATTTTTGTGTCATTCGGCAAATCCTTTTTCACCGCCGTCGAAAAGAGGTTTGTCGGCACGTCGCTGATTTTGTAGCGCAGCATCAGGTAATCGCCGCTCAACAGGTCGCGCGGATCCACGGGCTGCGTTTCGAGCAGGATGGCTTTGCCGTGGGCGAACGCGTATTCCTGCGTGGCGACCATGCCGAGCAGCCACGCGGTTTGCAGGGCGAGGACGAGGATGAGGAGCTTGAGTTTCATGTTTGCCTTTTGTTATGGCGCCTCAAAAGCGCGCTGATCACATGGAGAAAACCCGGCATGGCCAGGGCCCAGAAGAACCAGTTCAGGCCCCGCGGGAAATGGATCACCGCCCCGACAAACAGGCACCATCCAGCCAGCGAGATGACGCCCCCGGCCAATTCCCATCGCCACCCGGCGAGAAGGCCAATCATAATCATGGCCAGCGCGAGGAAGCCAATCTGGACGGCCGGCGGTTGTGTGAAGGGATTTGGCATCCCTTCACCAATTCCGATCACGACGATCAAAATGACCAGCAAGGCGCCAATGATTCGGGCGGCCCACCGGGACACAACGGCCAGCAGTTCGGACGCGTTCGTGGTTGTGATTTGATTCTTCATGGAATCGCTCCTGTGATTGGTGATTTGATTTGTTTCATCAGCTTGCGCCTTTTCTTTTCGAGATAAACGCCAAAGACAATGAGGAAAATTCCCGAAATCAAAAACATCACGCCCGTGCGCGCCATCGAACCGAACAAACTGAAGTAGGCGGCGATGATGTCGAGCGCGATGAATATGACACCGAGGTTCACGAGAAACGGCGAACGCTCCTGCAGGCCAACCTGAATTTGCAGCAGGCAAAAAACGAACAGCGCGATGGTGGCCATGAGGTAGGTCCACGACTCGGCCCAATATATATAACGCGGGCCGCCCAAGTCGGTTCGCCACAGGCCGAACCAGGCCGTCGCCATGAAGATCATCATGCCGAACAACGCGGCGAACCAAGTCCAGCGCCATTGCGCCGTCAGCGTGTGGAGATTTTTCAGGCCGGATGCCGACAGGATGATGGCGATGAGGCCGAGCGCCGGGAAAAGCCAATTGTTGATCTCGCCACTCTCCCAGTCGAAACTGTCCTTCCACGTGAGCGGAAAGAAAAAGACGAGGAACGCGAACAGGCCGAGCTTCTCGGTGGGCGGCGCAAAGTCCGCGAACGCACCGTGCCGCAACACCCAGCCCGCGCCGAGATAAATCACACCCAGCAACGCGTAAAGCAAAAGCTGGCGTTCGTCCGAACCACAGTAAATCCAGCCACTGCGCTCGTTGACTTCGAGTCCGAACCAGACGCCGAAGGCGAGCAGGAACAAAACATGTTGCGCCTTTGACCGCAGCAGCCACGGCAGCGCGGCAATGCCCAGCCACCAGAGCAGAAAGGCGTTTGGCGGACGCGAGACGAGGTTGTAAATCTGGCCGATGAGCGCGATGTTCGCGAGAAACAACCCGGAGCCGATCAAATGCAACGCCTCGCCGGTCTTGCGGTAATGGCCGTGGATCTCACGCACCCACCAGCCGCCCGCGTGAAAGCCGAGCATCAGAAGAATTCCCGTGGCGATTTTTACGCCGCGCGGAATTTCATTCCAGTGCGCGGAAATCAGCAGCGCGATGCCCGCCGCGATGAGCACCGCGCCGACGATGGAAACGATGGCGAGAAATTTGCTGCCGCCGTCCTCCTTGAGCTGGAAGTGTTCGATGATTTTCCGCCGCTGCTCATCGGAGATGAGTCCGGCGTCGTGAAGTTTCTGAATATCGCTGAATTTCATCGCAGAAATCTAACCACAATGCCCGCGCGGGCGTCCATTGATAAAAATTTGACGGGCATTTGCGAAATCAATGCCGCCGGCAGCCAATTGGCATTGGAAAGCGCGGCAAAAAATGTGCGGCACTCGGCAAGATAGGTTGGGTTTCCGCCCTGCGTTTTAAGCTACAGTTCAAGCATCACTGCCGTTCGTGTTTCCGGCGGAAGCAACTGCCGGTTCAACCTGCGGCCACCTGAAATATGAGCCGATTGCATGATGTCCTTCAGTTGCGCGTCCGTTACAGCGAAACGGACCAGATGGGGACATTCTACAATTCCCGCGCCCTGGAATGGTTCGAGTGCGGCCGCACCGAACTCATGCGCCGGCGGCTGCATATGTCCTATGCCGAACTGGAAGCCAAACAGGTTTTTCTGCCGCTCGTCGAGGCACACTTGGAATTTCAGGGCGGTGCGCGCTATGACGATTTGCTGGACGTCGCCTCCACTGTCGAACTGTCTGGCCGCGCAAAATTGCGCTTCGAAGTTCAAATCAACCAAAACGCGAGCGGCAAAGCCGTCGTGCGCGGCTACACGGTTCACGCGTTTGCCGATGCCAGCGGAAAGCCGATTCGTCCGCCGGTGTGGTTTCTGGAACTGATTCAGAAAGCCGCCGGACCCGCATCAGTTTAATTTTTAAAATGATTTCAACCGAACGACAATTATTAAGTGGCGACAACGCCATCGCGCTCGGCGCGCTGCACGGCGGCGTGGCGTTGGGCACCGGCTATCCCGGCACGCCTTCGACCGAAATCCTCGAATATTTTTCGCACATCGGCGGCAAAGCCCAGTGGTCGCCAAATGAAAAAGTCGCGCTGGAAGTCGGCATCGGCGTGGCTTACGGCGGCACACGGGCGCTCGTCACCATGAAACACGTCGGCCTCAATGTCGCTGCCGATCCGTTTTTCAGCGCCGCGCACACGGGCGTCGTTGGCGCGCTCGTCGTGGTTTCCGCAGATGATCCCGGCATGGCATCGAGCCAGAACGAGCAGGACAACCGCCGTTATGCCGTGGCCGCTGCCGTGCCGATGCTGGAACCGTCCGATTCACAGGAAGCTTACGATTTCACGCTCGCGGCCATCGAAATTTCCGAACGCTGGAAAATTCCCGTCCTGCTGCGCGTCACCACGCGCGTCTGCCACACTCAGGCACCCGTCACGCCGCGCGCGGCAGTCGTGCCGCCGAAGCCGCATTTCGAGCACGACTTGCGTGGACGGAATCTAATTCCCGCCAACGCGCGCCCGGCACATCGCCGGTTGCGGCAAAAACTTTCCGAAATGACAGAGTGGAGCGAAACCACGGCGCTCAACCAGATAATTCCCGGCAGCAAAAAACTCGGCATTATCACGTCCGGCGTTTGTTTCATGCACGCGCGGGAGGCCGCGCCGGAAGCGAGTTTTCTCAAGCTTGGTTTCACGCATCCGCTGCCGCTGAAAAAAATCGCCGAATTTGTTCGCAGCGTCGAAAGGTGTGTCGTCATTGAAGAAAATGATCCATATCTCGCCGACGCCATTCGCGCCGCCGGACTGAAAATTGAAAGCAAAACGGAAATGTTCCGCTTTGGCGAACTGAACGTGGACCGCGTGCGGCGCATTCTTGCGCACGACAATTCTCCGGAACCGGCGCGGCCGCCCGGCAAGCCGCCGGAATTGTGCGACGGTTGTGGACATCACGTCGTGTTTCAGGCGCTGCACAATTTGGATTGCATCGTCGCCGGCGACATTGGCTGTTACGCGCTCGGCGTGTTGCCGCCATATTCGGCGATGGACTGCTGTGTGTGCATGGGGTCGAGCATTCCCATCGGTTTGGGCTTGCGCCACGTTTTGCCGCCCGCCGAGGCGAAGCGCGTCGTGAGCGTGATCGGCGACAGCACGTTTGTTCACAGCGGCATGACCGGTTTGGCCGAGATGATTTACAATCGGCCGCCGACCGGCCACGTCGTCGTTATTCTCGACAATAGCACCACCGCGATGACCGGCCATCAGGAACATCCCGGCACCGGCCGCACGCTGGACCACGCGGCGACCGGCAAGGTGATTTACGAAAATCTCGGCAGGACGCTGGGCATCGAAGACGTTCGCGTCTTTCCGCTCGGCAAAGATTGCGCGGAATTTCAACAAATGCTCGTCGAAGCGCTCGCCAGCGAAAAACTCGTGTTAATCGTCGCGCGCCGCCCGTGCATTCTCGCCGCGAAAAGCATTCGCGAATATGAGAACCGCGATAAATGCGCGACGTGTTGCACGGCGCAGGAGGTTTTGGCGTCATGAAAAAAACTGTCAACGTCGTCATCGCCGGGCTTGGCGGACAAGGCGTCATCAAGGCATCGGACATTTTGTCCGAAGCCGCATTTCGCTCCGGCTTCGAGGTGAAGAAAAGTGAGATTCACGGCATGAGCCAGCGTGGCGGCTCGGTGACGAGCGACGTGCGGTTCGGCCCGCAGGTTTTGAGCCCGATGATTTCGCCGGGCGAAGCGGATTTTCTCGTCGTGCTCGCGCCGGATCAAGTGGAAGTCAATCGCGGCCAGTTGCGCGTCGGCGGCGTGTTGATTGCACCGGATCTGGTAGATGCCGCCAAGCTTTCCAATCGCAAAAGCTTCAACGTCGCGCTGCTCGGCGCCTTGAGCGCGCATCTGGATATTCCCGACGCCAGCTGGCAGGAAGCGATTCGCGTGGTTCTGCCCGAAAAATTACACGCCGCGAACGAACAGGCGTTTGCCGAGGGCCGTCGCGTTGGCGCGGCCAACAAATTAAAATCATGAAAACAAATTCCTCCAAAAGTTTTCATCCCGTCAGCGCGTCGGATTTTCTGCCGCCCGAACAATTGCAGGCCATTCAGTTGCAGCGGCTCAAATTCATGGTGCAACGCGCCTACAATCACGTTGCGCTGTTCCGCAAGCGCATGGACGATGCCGGCCTGGAGCCGACGGACGTGCGCTCGCTCGATGACGTGACGAAGCTACCGTTCACGGTGAAGACGGATTTGCGCGACACGTATCCGTTCGGCCTGTTCGCCAGTCCGATGAAAGACATCGTGCGTTTGCACGCCTCGACCGGCACGACCGGCAAACCCATCGTCGTGGCTTACACGAAAGAAGACATTGATGTCTGGGCGAACGTGATGATGCGCAGTTTTGCGGCGTGCGGCTTGCACGCGGGTGATGTGATTCAAAACGCCTACGGCTACGGTTTGTTCACCGGCGGACTCGGCGCGCATTACGGCGGCGAGGCGCTGGGCGCGACGGTGATTCCGATTTCCGGCGGCAACACGCAGCGGCAGTTGATGGTGATGAAAGATTTTGGCTCCACTGCGATTTGCTGCACGCCGAGTTATTTTTTGCACATCATCGAGCAGGCGCCGGAACTCGGCGTTAAGCTCAAAGAGCTGCCGTTGCGCGTCGGCGTTTTCGGCGCGGAGCCGTGGACCGAATCCATGCGCCGCCGCATCGAAGCAGAGAGCGGCATCAAGGCTTACGACATTTACGGCCTGTCAGAAATCATCGGTCCCGGCGTCGCGATGGAGTGCCAGTGCCAGGCCGGCCCGCATATTTTTGAGGATTGGTTTTATCCCGAAATCATTGATTTGAAAACTGGCAAGCCGCTGCCGGACGGCGAGGAAGGCGAACTCGTGCTGACGACGCTCGGCAAGCAGGCGATGCCGATGATCCGCTATCGCACGCGTGACATCACGGCGTTGACCGCGGAAAGGTGCGAGTGCGGCCGCACGCTGCGCCGCATCCAGCGCATTGGTCGCCGCAGCGACGACATGTTCATCATCCGCGGTGTGAACGTTTATCCGTCACAGATCGAAACCGCGCTGCTTAAAGTCGAAGGCACGCTGCCGCATTACCAAATTATTTTGACGCGCGAAAAAGGACTGGACGAAGTCGAAGTGCAAGTCGAGGTGACGAAGGAAATTTTCGGCGACACCGTCGGCGCGCTGGAGGGAGTGCAGCGGAACATCGGCCACAGCATCGAAACACTGACCGGCCTGCGCATGAAAGTGCGGATGGTGCAACCGCAGACCATCCAGCGCAGCGAAGGCAAGGCCAGGCGCGTCATTGACCAGCGCAAAATGTAATTGGAGGAAATATGAAATTAAAGCAACTCTCCCTGTTTCTGGAAAACAAGCCCGGCGCGTTGAGCCGTCCCGTGCGGCTGCTCGCCCGGGCCAAATTCAATATCGTCACGCTCTCCATCGCCGAGGCGAACCAGTTCGGCATCCTGCGTTTGATTTTGCGCGACTGGGAAAATGCGAAAAAACTGCTGGAGAAAAACGGCTTTCTCGTCCGGGTCACGGACATGGTCGCCGTGGAAGTGGCGGATCAGCCCGGCGGCTTGGCGAAAATTCTGGACGTGGTGGAAAAGGCCGGGCTGAACGTCGAGTTCATGTATGCCTTCACTGAGAAGCGCGGCGGCAAGGCGATCCTGGTATTTCGTTTTGATGATCCGGACAACGCCATCAAAATCCTGCAACAGAGCAAAGTGAATGTGATCGCCAGCGTGGACTTGCTCAAGCAGGCTTAGGCTTTATGAATTTGAGCGAAGACGAACTGAAGCGCATTTTCAAAAACGACCGCTACGCCGGGTTGTCGAACATCGAACTGCTGACCGCCGCGCCCGGCCACGCGACGGCGAAGATGACGTTGCAGCCGCATCATTTGAACGCGCTCAAAACGGTGCAAGGCGGCGCAATTTTCACGCTGGCGGACTTTGCGTTTGCCGTCGCGTGCAATTCGCACGGCACGCTGGCCGTGGCGTTGAACGTCAGCATCACTTTCATGAAGGCCGCCACCAGCGGCACGCTGTGGGCCGAGGCGCGCGAGGTTTCAAAAAATTTCAAGGTTGGCACTTACACCGTCACGGTAAAAGACGACCAGGGCGATTTGGTGGCGCAATTTCAGGGACTGGCGTATCGCAAAAAGGACAAACTGCCGGTGTGACCCCAGACCGGAAAATGAACGGCATCACGCCACGAGCATTGGTTCGTCGCGTTTTGCCTTCCGTCCAAAGTTGGGCGACGTTTTTGACTGACTAAATCCTAAATCCGAATGGCGAGTGGATGACCAAATTCCCAATGACGAACCGCCGCGCATCCAGTTTTTTGGCATTCGTTGTTATTTCGTCATTATGGTTTAGTCATTAGTCATTTCTCGCCGCGTCATCCGCGGTTAAACCGCGTTTTCCCTCACTTGAACCGGACGACAAACCATTGCTGCGGCCCTTCGGAAACCTTCTGCGTCGCGTTGGTGCTGGCGACGACTTCTGCGCCGGTCGCTTGCAGCCAGGCGTCGAGCGTCGTGCCGCGCAATTGTAGGTTCAAACCGCCTAATACTACGTATTCAATCTGCTTCTGCCGAAACCGCTCCGGCGGGTCGCTCAACAGAAAATGTTCCACCCGCCGCGAACCGAGCGGCAGCCACAGCGAAATATCGCAATCATCCTCCGCGCCGATGAAGCCGACCGCCCTGACTTCCGGCCGCAGCAGCGCACGCACGCCGGCCAGCGGATCGGCGCGTTTCGCATAAACGGTGTAGACGTCCAGCGCGCGGGCAATCAAATGTGAGTTCGGATGCCGCGCGGCGAGTCCGGACAAAATGGTTTGGGCCGGCCACAGCGGCCGGTCCGGCGTCAAAATCAAAACGACCAGCGCCAGAAACAAAACTCCGCCGGTGAGCGCGCGCCACCAGGCGCGGCTGACAATTTGCGACTGGCCCGCGCCCGCGAGCAGCAACGGCAGCAGCAGCGGATAATAAGGCGCGATGAGCCGGTCGGGCGTGACCATGCCGGATTTCATGCAGAAGGCCAGCAGCGCCATCCACGGCGCAATCAAAATTAGCCGGCGGAATTCGGCGGGAACAGTGCCAGTTTTTCCCGCCGGCGATTCCACGCGGCGGCCGGTGAAAAATCCCGCGCACACCGAAACCGCCAGCAACCCGCTCAAGCCAAATCCGATTCCCGCCCAGTCTTCCGTCGGCAATTCGCCCAGCCACAAAAAGTTCGGTTCGAAATTCGCCATCATCGGCGCGGAAATAAAATGCGGCAGCGCGGCCAGCGCGTGTTCGTTCCACCAGCCGGCCAGCGGAAACAGCGGCGGCGTGAAATTGTCCAGCGCCAGCAGCAACGTGTTGCCCCAGACGCCGACGACCGGATTTTTCATGGCCATTCCGGTGCGCTCGATGGACAAGCCCGACCAGTCGCCGAGAAAATGCACGTTCAAAATCGCCGTCGGCAGAAACGAAACCGCCGCCGCCAGCAAAATCACCAGCGCCGACGCGGCCGGCTTGCGGCGCAGCAGCGGGACGAGCGGGAAAAACAAAATCGCCCACGGCAGCAGCAGCGGCAGGTTGCTGGCTTTGGCGCCGGTCAGCAGCGCGGCGGCCAGCAGCGAATGCCACAAGTCCGCCGGCCGCCGCGTTTTCCACGCGCGCAATCCGAAGTCCACCGCCGCCAGCGCATAGACGGTCGGAAACGTGTCGTTCGCGATGCCGCCAGCCTGGAGGATGAAATCATAGCCCGTCGGCAGCAGCCACATCCAGTGCCACGCCATCCGCGCGCGGACGCCGAGTTGTGTGAAAATGCTGAACGCCAAACCCGGCAGCAGCAGGAACGGCAGAAAGTTGATCAGGAACAAACCGCGCGTGGACTGGGTGAACAGCAACACCGGCGCGGACAGCCATTCGATGCCGCAGGCGCGGTCGTTCATCCGGAAATCCGTCGTGTGAATCCAGAACCAGTGGCCGTGCGCCAGCCATTGCAACACCCGCCCGGCGCGATACGCCAGCCCGGTGTAATTGCCCGGCGCATGAATCGCCCCGCCCAGAAAAATCAAAACCGCCAGCGCGCCGAAACAAAACGGCAGGGGCCGTCGGAACCGGCGGAGAATTTTTTTTGGGTTGGGGAACAACGAACATCCAACATTCAACTTCCAATGCCCAATGTTTTCAATTCGCCCGCCTTCATTGGTTGTTCGGTGTTGAATGTTGAACGTTGAATGTTTTTTCCATCTTAGAAGGAGAAAAAAAATCACCGCCGCGCCCAGGCAAACCGCGTAGCCGGGTCGGTTCAATTCTCCCGCCGCCGACAGCGCCCAGCCCGCGAGACTGGCGAACGCGGAAATCCAGAGCCACAACCTGACGCACGGGCGCATTTTTCAGCGCGACCGTAGGCGGATTCCCCGCGCGCGTCAATGTTTCTTCCTGGAATCGCCGTCGTTTTTTTCGCGTAGCAGCCGGCGTCAGTCGGCTCCATCGAATCTCGCATCAATGTGTAACGCCGTTTCATTAACACCGGGCTTCAGCCCGGTGAAGGTCGGCGAATCTGTCAAAACCGTTTCAACGGTTTTCCCCGCGCTGGCAAGCCGTAGAAACAGCTCGCTGGTCAGTCAGATTGATTTGCTCGTCGGGCGCGGTCGGCGCGGTCGGCGGTTTGGGTTCGGGGCCTTTGGCCGAACCTTCGCGCTGCTGGCGGGCGGCGACTTTGCGTTCGTAGTCGGCGCGTTCGGCCGCCGCACGCGCCCGTGCCCGTTGTTCCAGCCGCGCGCAGACTTCGTCCATTTTCCGAAGCAGTTTTTCCCGCCGGGCGATTTCCTTGGGAAGGCGCGCCAGGTCTTGGCCTTGCTGGTCGGCGCGCTCGGCTTGTTGCAGCCGTTCATTGATGTCCTGGCGCAACTGCGCGCGCAGTTCCTGGGCGCGTTGGCAGGTCGCGTTTTTATCCTTGGAGGCGCTGGCTTTGATATGCGTGCCGTCCAGACTGACGGTGCCCAGCGACAGCAACTGGAGTTCCTGGGCCAGTTCCAGCACCATCCACAAACGCGGCGGCGATAGCTTCCAGGTTGTCCGCCGGAACGCGGGGAGGGTGTCGTGATTCGGATGCGTGCCGACGGTGAGGTAACGCACGGCCACATCCCGGTAAGTTAGCCCGTTCGATGCGGCGGGAACTGAAGACGCCGTTGGCGTAGCAGTAGATGAGCAGCGCCAGCATCGTGTGGGGACAATACGGTTCGTCGCCGCAGCCCTTGTGGTTGATGGCGAAGGCCGTCAGCGGCAATCGTTCAACGGTTTGGATGACGAAGTGGACCAAATCATCTTGGGCGACCCAGTCGCGCAGATCGGGCGGCAGGAGCAGCGGGGTGTTGCGGTCGGTATTTTTGAAACGGCGGGCCATGAGGCAAAGATGAACGATGCCCGTCGCCTGCAAGTTTCACTCAAACAAATTCCTTTTTAAATAAGTCCTACAGGCTCTTAACCATATAAAATCAGCACTTTTTGAAATGGAGCCAGTTGTCGGATTTGCTCAACCATTCAACCTAAAAGCCCCTCGAAATCAACGGCCTGTAGCATCGCTGATGTCTTGACTATAATGCATTTAACTTTTGTGTCAAGGATAACTCGTCACGACTTTTTTTAACTCAATTTAACTCTTGCCAAACGAGGTTTGCTGGCATTTCTGCTGGCACTTTATTGGATTGGGGGCGGAGATCGAATCGGCTGATTTACCCCGCCTTTGCGCCCTCAATGTTCATATGTTTACATTACTGCTTAAAAATCCACGCCCAGCCCAATGACGAGGCGGAAGTCGTCCGGCTGGGGTTGAACGTTGTCCAAGCCCGCCCTCGGATTGGAAATGCGATCCCAGATAAAGGAGACATCCAGATCGAAACGCTTGGTCAGTTCAAACGACAGGGTGCTGACGCCGTGGTGCGTGGTTTCGCCGACTTCGCGGCTGGTGTATTGGCCGCGATATTCCAGGGTCAACTTGGTGCGATGGGCAATGTCCCACTTAAGACGGCTGCTGAACGCGAGCGCGGCGGTGCCTTTCTCGGTCGGTTCACCCGGCTCGCTGTATTCAAACCAGGCATACTGGTAGGCCGGGCCGGTGGTAATGTTCCACTCCAGCGTCGGGCGATCAATGATGTCATATCCCAGTCCGCCGCCGAGGGTAACCCGGTCGGCCAGGTTCTGGAATGGGTCTTTGTAATATTCAACGCTCGGCACGAGCACATAGAATCGCTGCGAAAGCCAGTAATCGAACTCGCTGTTCACACGATGATTGTTGGCGTTCTCCACGCCGTTCACGCTGCTGAGGTTGCCAAGGTAGTCGAGGGTGAAGCGCGTTTCCGGTGTGCGCCGTTGCAGGTTGGCGCTGGCGTTGTAAGCAACCTGCCTGGTGTTGCCGGTCTGCAGGTTCAGACCGAGTGACACCTTGCCCGACCAGTAGTCCAGCTCTTTGGAGCCGCCCGGGGTGAGGCTTTGAATTTGCTCGCGCGAAAAGACCCGCGGTTGCGCGCCGCCGACCAAAATCTGATCAGGTGTAACCGTGACGGGGCCGGACACCTTCTCGCCGGTTACGGAAAGCACATCCAGAATCCGGTGTGCGCGAACCTGACGGATGTCTTTCCAGTCAAACGTCAAGTCGTCCAGCTCCTCGGAATAGAATTCAAGCTTGCGCTCCTGCACAGCCTTGAGCCACTCCCCGGACTTGAGTTGAATCCAATCAAAATTGTCCTCCGGCGGCACCCAGCTCAAGTCGGGCAGCGCGTCATTGGTGTGCGTGGAGGCGACGTTGTCGGGGTTGAAAACAACGTTCGTGGTAACAATATAGTTGGTGATTACTACCATGTTCGTTACAAGCAGATAGTTGGTCGCAAGCACGGGTGCGACCGCAAGCGTTGGAGCAGCAACCGGGTCAGCGCAGAAACAACGCAGTGCCGACAGGAAGACGAAGGTCATGACAAACATCAAAGTGCGCATTGATAGGCTACGGCTGTTTTGTTTTGAATTCATACGTGGTTCAGAAAGTTTTGGTTTCATGTGGAAAAATGGAATGTGATGAGGGAGTTCAGCCCCCATCGAGCGTTGTTCGCCGGGCGTTCGGCTGCGCGCCACTCTGGACGGACAAGTTTGATATGTGATTTGTTGCGACATGCGTCAGAACTGGTGGCCCAACTCCATGTAGAACATGCTGCCTTCCGTTGATACTCCGTAATCGAAGCTGACGACTGTGGCGATGTTCCATGCCAAACGAAATCCCCCGCCGCCGTCCACCTTCCAGCCCGTAAGAGTGGTGTCGCCCACTGAATCAAACACGCGGCCCGTGTCCACGAATGGCACCAGCATAAACCGGAGGTGTTGCTTGAGAAAAACCGACTCCCCAATCGTCCAACGCAATTCCGCGTTGTCAACCGCGGTGGCGTCACCGACGAAACGGTTCTGGACAAATCCGCGCAAGGTGGCGCAGCCACCCAAGCCTCTCGTGTCGCCGTCGGTGGCCGGGATGATCGGGGCGGAGTAGAACGGGACATCGCCGAATTGCATCGTATAGGTCAGCCGGTCGGCCAGCACCAACCGGCCCGGGGCGGGCAGCAGGTTATAAAAGCCCCGGCCGCTGATCGCCACCTGCTGATAATCAAATGACGAACCCATTGCCTTGCTGGACAAGCGGGCGCTGGTCTGAAGCATCAGGCCTGAATCCGGATCCGGTTCAAAATCGCGCGTGTCGTAAGTCAGCCCGAGCTTCAATGCGTTGTCCCAGCCCCCGTCGAAACCCAGGACCTCTCCAGCCAGATAATCACTGCGCAGCCGGGTTTCCTGCATGACCGCTCCGTCAATCTCCTGGCCGGAGTAGTCGTGGACGTTGACGCGGGTGAGTTGTAGCCCGATGAGTGGCCGGAGCCGCCGTGCAAATAGTCGGCCAGACCCGCCACACATGGCTCACGCTAAAATGAGAGCTAATGGATTTTCTTCCGGTTCAGAAATGCACGCCCAAGCCGACGACCAGGCTGAAATCATCCGGCTTGGGTTGAACGAGGTCCGCGCCAACCTTTGGATTCGAGATGCGATCCCAGATGCCGGAAACATCGAGCGTGAGGCGTTTGTTGAGGTCAACCGACAGTGTGCTGACCGCGTGGTGGGTGGTGTCGCCTACTTCACGGCTGGTGTATTGACCGCGATATTGCGTGGTCCATTTGATGCGGCGGGTAATATCCCATTTGAAAAGGCTGCCAAACGTCAACGCGGCCGTGCCTTTCTCCGTCGGTTCACCCGGCTCACTGGATTCAAACCAAGCTTGCTGGTAAGCCGGACCGGTGGTGATATTCCATTCCAGATTGGGGTGGTCAATGAGGTCGTAGCCGATGCCGCCCCCGAGGGTGACCCGATGCGCCAGATTTTGAAATGGATCCTTATAGTATTCAGCCGATGGCAGGACCAGATAGAACCGCTGCGAAAGCCAGTAGTCGAACTCGCCGTTAACACGGTGATTGTTGGCGTTTTCACTGTCGTTAACTGTGCTGATATTGCCGATGTAATCGAGACTGAGGCGCGTGGCCGGCGTGCGGCGCTGGAGATCAATCTGGGCATTGTATTGGACCGCCTTGGTGTTGCCTGCCTGAAGGGTCAGCCCGAGCGACAGGTCGAGCGACCAGTAATCCCGCTCCTTGGATCCGCCCGGCGTGAGGCTTTGCAACTGGTCACGGGGAAGGACATACGGCGTTGCGCCGCCAACCGTGACCTGCTCTGGTGTCACCGTGACGGCACCTGACACCCTTTTGCCGTCCACGAACAATACGTCAATGGTGCGGGGGGAACGCACTTGCCGGATGTCTTTCCAGTCGAACGTCATGTCGCTCAACTTTTCACTGAAGAATTCGAGCTGGCGATCCTGCATGGCTTTGATCCGACCCTTGAGCCATTCGCCGGTGTTGAGTTGAATCCAATCAAAGCTGTCCTCGGGCGGAACCCAGCTCAAGTCAGGCAGCGCGGCATTGATGTGCGTGGAAGCGACGCGGTTTGAGTTGTAAACAAGATTCGTGGTAACAACATAGTTGGTGACGACGACGACGTTGGTGACGAGGACATAACCGTTGGCGGTGACGGGCGAAGAGGAACTGAATGGCTGCGCGCCGAGGCCTTGAGCCGCCGATGCAAGGCAGATCAACGCCAAGCCCACGCTTCTGGCAACCGACGTGGTGTGATGCGCATTCATGTTTCGGGCTTGGTCGGAACTATTGCGCGGGAATGGTGATCAGTGGCAGTTTTTCATCGCCGCCGGTTTCCGCCAGCGTGAACAGAAACATGATGGCGGTGAACGCGCGCTTGGTGCGCCAGTCACGGTCATCCACCCAGAACCACTGATCGCGGTAATGCACGGCGGCAAAGGCGTCCGCCGGTTTGTTCTTGCTGCACCTGATCTCGACCGGATCACTATTGACGACGGAATTGGTGGTCTGCAACGACGGCGTCGCGCGCCCTTCCTTCAAATCCGATTCCGGCACGTCCGCGTAGGAGGCCATGGCGGCCATGATCTGCAACATGGAGCGGCTGCCCACGGCCAGGTCGCCGTCACCAACAACTACGGGTGAATAGATCAGGTTAAATTGTTGCTGGCCCTCCGGCAGCTTGAGCAGACGCCGGATTTCGACAAGCTTGTCCAATGTTTCCGGCGGCAGGTTGTCGCGCCGGAAAAACATCACGGCGGTCTCGGTCTTGTCCTTGTTTTCCTCCACACGCATCCCAACCGCGTCGGCTGCCTGCACTTCGCGCAGCAATTGCAAGACACGGGCGAATTCCGGGTCGGCCTCCCGCACGGCCCCGGCAGTAGTGGAACGATTATGAACGCTGTTCAAGGATTCGACGGTCAGACCCAGGATGAAGTCCGCCGCGTAACCGGACTGGAGCATGAAGAAAATATTCTTGGGTTCAATCGGCGTCATGAGTCCGCGCAAAAAGGCCTCCCCGGTCAACGGCGTGTAGGTGATGGTGGGACGGTCGGTATAGATGGCCTGCCCGCCCGCCGCCAGGAAGTTGCCTTGGATCGCCTTGTCGGAGGAGAGCGTGCCGTTGACGCTGACACCGGTTTGCATGGAGTAGCCGGCCACGACCGACGATACATCCACGAACACCGGCAGGTCCATGTAGCGCAGCTTGACGATGTTCAACAACGTCTGCTGTTTCCACGAATCGGCAATGGCCGAGCTGTAATCAAAGCGGTCCACGGCCACGGTCTTGGGGCCGAGATGAGCGCAGCCGGTGAAGAGCGCGCAAGTGAGCGCGGCGGCGATGAGTTGGGGAGTTTTCATTTTTATAATTGAGTTTGCGTTTTTCGCTGGCGAAGTCGCGGGCCGCCCACGTGTTTCATAATCAAATTAAAGTCTTCTGCGCGGCGTTGCTCTCGGCCTTGGCTTTCTTGAAGTTCAAATCCGGCTGGTGGTCGGGATGCTCGGCACGTTGTTTGCCGGAGAGCAAGCCTTCAATCGTCAGCAGTTGCACGCGCGGATATTTCTTGCCGGCGGCGCTTTCGTGAAAGCCCGCGCTTGCCGCATCGAAGATTATTCTTTTGCAAGCGTCCATAGGTCACGCACCAAAAAACTTTGGAAATCTCTAATTTGCTCATGCAATCGTTCGTTGGTCAGCATATCAGGACGAGGATCCACGTAGTAAACCCCGTCCAATTTGTTCAAGGCAACCGTGTAGCCAAGAAAATGGTTGGTCTTGAAAGTGGAATTGATGCCGAAAATACTATCACCCCGTTTAGCCCTCTGAACGTCGTGGAGAAAAATGGCAATCACGGGAATATCGCGGCCAAGCAGCTTGGTCAGGAGAAACTTGTCGAGAAAAACTTTGTCTATTCGGTCTTTGCTGGTGGTCTTCACTGAACCGACTACTTCCGCCATGTGGATATGTTTTGTCTCGGACGCGATGATGGCCTTGTTGCGCGAAAACACCAAGTCCAGTTCGTATGACATTTCGCGTCCGGGGAATCCCGGAATGGGAATGTTGATGACACGCGGTTCACAAGTGACGCCGATTTCCTTGATGATGAGTTTCACCATTGACTCAAAAAGCTGGCCGATGCGTTTGCGCGATTGATTCTCATTCTCAAACGAATCCCCGACGCAGCCCACCGACTGCTGCAACGTATAAACCACCCGATTGATTTCGTTGGATTCCAAATACTGCTTGCGGCCTTTGACATCGGCTGCGGCCTGCTTGTGTTTTTTCAAATCACCCAGGAATTGAATAAAGCGGTCAAACGCGGCGGACAATTCATCACGCGATTCAAAATACAAGTGGGTGTTCAGCGGACGGGTGATTTTGTTTCGGTTGGCCTTCCCGTATTGATAAAAAACGTAGTGCTCATTGGCCGGCGAAGGAGAAACTATTCGCGTAGGCTTTTCCGCCTCCAGCAACGCGAGAAATGCCGAGCCGAATTTGGCATAGTCAGCCAGTTGGGTGAATCCCGCCTTGTCCGCCAAACTTTCCTGCAAGTCACCCAGGGTTATTTTTCTCATCGGATGGATTTTCTCCTTTCGGCATTTTGTTCATCGTAACGCAACCACTTTTCCACCGGCCAATCTTCGACTAACTCCATCCGATCCGCCGCATAGCGGCAAAATTCGGCGCTCAAATCACAGCCCTTCCATTGCCGCTTCAACTGCTCCGCCACGACCGCCGTCGTGCCAGAACCAAGAAAGGGATCAATCACCACGTCGCCGGGACTCGACGATGCCAGCACAATCTTCCGCAATAGTTCCTCTGGCTTCTGCGTCGGGTGCGGTGTCTTTTCGTGCATACCATTGCAAGTCGTCGGAATTTCCAGCACGTCCTTCGGCTTCGCGCCACGCGGATGCGGATGCCAGATGCGGTCTTTATTTGCAGCCTTGCCGTATTGGCTCGTCTCGGCCTGTGGATGCACCGGATATTTCAGAGTATGTTCGCCGTATGGAATACGCACATCATCCACGTTGAAAGTAAAATCATGGCTTTTGCGGAAATGCAAAATGCTTTCGTGCGAACGTCCCCAATCATCGCCCAAGTTTGCCTTGTTCTTGTAGTGCCACACGATCCAGCGGCAGCCCTTAAAAAAACGCGACGCCGGCAATCGCAGGTCGGCGAGAATTTCCGAGAAGCCGCAGACATAAAGCGTTCCTTCCGGTTTCAAGACTCGCGCCGCTTGCTCAATCCACCGGACTGACCAATTGACATATTCCTGTTGCGACTCAAAAGTGTCCCACTCGGCTTTCTTGATGTTGTAGGGCGGATCGGCAAATACCAGGTCAACGGAACCGGATTCCAACCCTCGCAACCATTCTATCGAATCACCCAGCCAGATTTCGCCGTGCTGGTGAGAATAAAATAAGCGGGGGGAATTGTTTTCGACAGAGGAATCAAGCGGCAGTCTTTCACCTTTATTCAAACGCTGGCCGAAGAATTCCGGGATTTCAACATTGCGAACAAAATAAGTTGTTGAAGGTTCTTTCAATTCTAACGCGGCCGTGGAAGCGACCACGGGGCAAGGTTGCTTTTTCAAGCGAGCTTTCGGTTTCAACTTTGTTTTGTAATTTGTCGGCATGGGAAGCTAATTTACACCAAAAGAGGTGAGGTAGGCCATCATGTCGTTCTCGCCGAGGAAACGGCGGAGCGCCTGCATCATCTCGGAAACGTCGGTGTTGGGCGCGTGCACCAGTTCGTCGAACTCGCGCTCCGCCTGTTCGCCCGAATGCCACGAGTCTTCAAACGCCGTGATCTGCGCCTCGGAATAACTGGTAGGGACGGCGCGCTGCGCCGTCCGGTCGTCGCAGCGCGACGACCCTACCTTCGGCGATTTGAACAGGAGATTGTAGTCGCGCTTGGAGTTGAACGGCGGGTCGAGGTAGATGAGGTCAACGGATTCGTTCGCGATGCTTTCGCGCAGGACGTTCAGATTGTCGCCGAAGAAAAGTTGGTTCATCTTGCGCGGAGATTAGGGAAGCATTTTGGCGGCGTCAATTCACGGCTCATGTTCGTTTCGCTGGTGAAGTCGCGGGCCGGTGGCAGCGGATCGAGGGCCTGGGATTGCGCGAGCAGCCCGGCGGCGGTGATGCCGCCCACGTTGAGGGTGGGCAGGTATTTGTTCACGACGGCTATGGTCTGGCCGGCGCGGTTTTGGATTGCTTGATGGAATTCCATATTAGTCAGTTCCTATCTATGGTGTGTTGTTGTTGTTGATTTCCCCGGAACCAATCCGGGAAAGCGCGAAAGGGAGGGAGTTGGTAGGGACATCGCGCTGCGATGTCTCCGCTGGCGCATTCCCCCATTGGCCAGCGGCATGGGCGGGCTGTCCGGCGGCAGCCGGGGAAGCGCCGGACAGCGGAGCGAGGGCGGAACGGGCGGGGCGGGCGGAAAGTTTTCGTGCGTTCGGGAAGGCATCGCCTGACGCTGCGCTCGGCGATGCGGACGGCGCAGCGCACCGTCCCTACCATGGCGGTCGTCAGGGCGGGCGTGAACCCATTTTCGGCGGCAAAAAGCCGGCCATGAAGGGCATTTGGCCGTCCATCACCCGCATCGGGGCATCCATGACTCCCATCTGGCCGTCCACGACCCACGTTTGGGCATCCAGATTCCGTTAGAACAGATTTGGCCAAGCCTTTGAATAAGGCCGGTTTGGAAAGAATTAAGGCCGTAATTGGCGATTTTTGACCACCACCGGCCCAAGACCGGGCTGCATATATAATATATGCACGCGGGGCGGGCAGGGTCGCTTGTTGAATTTTTGTCATGGTGAGTTTGGTTTTGAGTTTTTCGCCGACATCCGCACTGAAAGAAAGCGGTAAATCAAGGCGGCCAACAGCATGATGACCACGAGCAGAATGCCTTTCCAGAAGGCGTAGTCCACGATTTCCTTGCCGCTAGTTTGCGCCTGCTGAACCGCCGGGCCGATCTGTGCCGAAAGTTGAAGGAGGTTTGTCGAGCCGATCGTTTGATCGAGCGTGATGAGCAACTGCGTCAGTTGCCGCGCCGTCATTTCGAGTTGCGCCGCCGACTGCGTGTAGTCCTGGATGCGGAACGGTTCGGCGTTGGTCGCCGGCGGGCTGGGAGGTTTATTTGTGTCGCCTACGCCGAAACGTTGCATCAACGTGTCGAGGGTCGTGATCGTTGTATTCAGGGAATCGGAAAACTGGGTTCCTGACGACATGAGTGACGAGACATCTTTTTCCTGCGCCTGAAGGGCCTTGAGAATCTCCTCGCGCTCGGTGCTGACCTGACCGGGCAACTGCTCGGCCACCCGGGCGAAGCGGTCCACGGAAGCCGAAATCTGCGTGGAATTCGAAACCAACTGCTGCACCGCGGGTGTCTCCGTTGCGTTGATGGTCAGGAGTTCAGTCTGCCAGCGCAACAGCATCGGCATCTTTTGGGTGACGAAGAGGGCGCGCTCGGCAAACATCCGCGTCTGGGCAATCTCGCGCACGGCCGGGTCCAGGCCGGAGAGCGGGTCAACCTTGAGCAGGCTGAACACGCTGCCGGGTTCGACCGCGTTGTCCTTGCTGGCCTCCGCGAGTTGCGAAGCGATGCCAAGCGAGCTTACCGCCAGCACACTCTCCGGCAGCGGATTCTGGCTGTGCCACAAGTCTATCGAGCGGCGCAACTCCGCCTGCTGCTCCGGCGTCAGGACCGTTCCGACGAGCCGCCAGATTTCGGTCTCGCCGTTCCGGGCGCTTTCGAGCATGGGCCGGGCGGATTCACCGAAAACCTCCGGCTGCCAGCGTTCCTCCAGAGCCGTCCGCATCATCGTGACAAATACGGTCATGTCGAGCAGATTGGCGACGGCGTTCTGGCCGGCGGCGATGGAAACGGTCTCGGCGTTGAGCGCAATTTTCCACTTCAGGATTTCCGAGGGATCGGGCGCGTTGGTGCCGCGTTGAAGCTTGTCCACACCGATGACCATGCGCGTCGAGTATTCGTCTGCAAACCGCAACAGCGTTTGCTGCACCTCCACCGGGTCTGCGGGTTGCTTGGCCTTTTTGCCCGGCGTGACGGCGCGGACGGCTTGTCCGGGAACATCCACGGCGGACTGCACGAGGCGGCAACCGGTGGCCAGAGCGAGGAGGATCAAAGTGATCAGTGACCAGTGACCAGTGATCAGTAACCAGTGTCCGGCACTCGTCACCCGCCACCTGCCGCCCGCCGGTTTTTTGAAATTAGCGCGCATGGGGCATTTTCTCCTTGAGTTGATAAGCGACGGGCGCTTCCGCCACGGCAGAGATGCCATACATGACCGTTTCGTCGCTGCCGATTTTAGTGCGGCGGCCAATACGTCCCCTGGCCGTGCCACCGTAATTATCCGACTTTGTTACCACAGACGCGGTGCCGGCTTCGGTCAATGTGACACGGACGGGCGTTACCGTTCCGTCCTGAACCCCGACTTCGACCTCCGCCGGTTCGGCGATGACGCGATTGAAAAAGGTGACGCGCAACCGGTGATTGCCCGGCGCAAAGGCCAGTCGCAAAAACCCGCCCTTCGGCGATTCCAATTCCGAAAAGACTTTCTTGAAACTCTGCATGCGGTCATCGAAGCGCTCGACTTGCCAGTATAATTCGCCTGCCGGATCGGCGTGGAAGTCCACATAGCCCGTGTTCGCGCGGGCCTGCGGCGGATTGACGTTGGGCGTGGCACAACCCGAAGTCCACAGCGCGAACAGCAGCAGGAACGGAATGGTCTTGAGTGGTTTCATCGCGCGATTTAAGGCTGCTTCAGTCGTTTGGCAACTTCGTCCAGAAGATCCTGGTAAGGCCCACTGCGGAAGTTGGACAGCCGATTTTCTTCCTCGGTGAAGGCATCGCCAGCGCCGCTCACCATATAGGTCTGGCATTGCAGCCGCTTTGCGCCGTTGCCGAGATCAACCAGTTGTGCCCGCACCCGGATGATCGTCACTTCGCCGTAGTGCGACCTCACGAAGCCGTCATACGCAATGGAGTTGGCTTTCGAGCCTTCCTTCTCAAAGGTCAACCCCTGACTGGAACCGAACACTTGGTAGCCGTTTTCAACAAAGACGGCGACGGTGGCGTCACGAATCTCGGCGGCGCTTTTGCCGCTGATGGTGACCGACGCAAAACTGGCCGACGCCGGCTTGTTTAGCGAGCTGCAGCCGCCGCCGACCAGTCCGCATGCCAGTGCCAGTGAGAGGGATTTTAACAGGCTGTTCAATTTTTTCATGGTTGGTTTCATTGTTATGGGTTCATGGTTCAGTCCGGCGACACGGCCCAGGTTGTGTCCGGGTCGTATGACTGCATTGCTCCGGCGGTTTTCGCCGTCTGCGGGCCAAGGTCTTTCTGATAGACGCGGCCCTGCTGGTTCACGATGAAAGTCATGACGCCGCTCTCGCCATACGTAGCGGGCCACGCCACGAGCGCGAAGCCGCCGATCATGTTTCCGTTGATGACATAATCATATTTCCCGCCCGGCGCGTGTTTGCCCTGGCGCGTGAGAATCTTGAAGAAGTAGCCGTGGAACGGCTGCGGTTCGTCACCGGGGCTTTCCCCCTTTTTGCCGTAACCTTCGGCCGCCGCGTCCGCAGCGAGCGGTCCGAGTGGACTGATTTCACCGTCCAAATCGGGAGACCAGAACAAGCCATCCTTCGCCCCCGGCGTGCTGATGATCTTCTGCGCGTATTTGAGGACCCCGTCGCCGGCGCGGTCGCGGCTGGCGTATTCGCGTTGGGCCTCGACGTAGGCGCGCACGACGGCGAGAGTTTCCAACTCATTGCGACCGATGCGGCGGTTCATTAATTCATCTTTGCCCGCCGCCGTATCAAAAAACCAGGCGCCGTCTTTTTGCACAATCGGCACGGAAAACGGCCAGCCGGCCTGACCCAATTCGAGCACGCAGCGCGTGGCCGATTCCGGCACGAGGCGGTTGGTCTCATTCAGCGCCCTGGCAAACGTTTTGAATTCATTGGCCGCCTGCACGGGATCGGGATTCACCAGGTCATCCGCCGCCGGACCAAAGATGGCGTGCAGTTCATTTCGATTGGTGGTGTTCACCGCGCTCGCAAGCGCGGCGACGGCGGCTTCGGGCGTGGCGAAGGTCCGGCCGGTTTCGGCAGCCGGAAGGGTCATCGAAACGAACCATGCCAGCGCGAGACCGTATCCCATCCCTCGCAGCGAGGCTTGTCGCCGGCTTGAAGTGAAGTGTTTCATAATAGTTTTCATGGATTGTCAGGGGTTGAAGGTTAACGTCGTCCGCCACCGAAGGAGCGGCCACCGCCGCCGCCACGGCTGACGGAGCCGCGGTCGCTGAAATCACGCTCGCTGGCGCCACTGCCTATCCCGCTGAAGGCGTTTTCGCGTGAAGCGCCGGGAGTTGGCCGGGAGTAGGACGAACTGCTGGCCGGTTGATTGTAGGCTGGGCTGGACGTGGGCCGGTTGTAAGTCTGGTTCAGCGTCGGTCTCGACCCAGTCGGCGTCGCGGCAGGCCGGTTGACGGAAGGAGATAGATCCGGACGCGTGGCCGTGGCCGGGGTTCGGGTGGCGAGTTGAGGTTGGGCCGCGCTTGGACTCCAGCCACGGGCCTGGGCCGATTGCAGGCTGGCTTTGGAACCCGGAGTGCCGGAGGTGCGCAGACGGCTTTGGTCCGGCTGCCATGGCTGCGGCGTCCGGTTGACGTTGTTGATTGTGGTATTGTTGATGTTGACGTTCCGGTTCACGTTGACATTCACGTTTCCGTGACCGCGATAACTGCCGCCGCCCCAGACGGCGACGCCGTGGTGGCCCACATAAATCCCGCCATGGCGCCAGTCGCAGTTGTTCGCAATGATCAACCCAACGGTGATGCCCACCGCGAACGTGAGCGCCGGTGGCGGCCCTACATAAACGGGTGGCGGATAATAATAGTAAATCGAGTAGGGATAGGTCGGAACATAAATGACCTGCGGGTTGGCCGGCTGGATCTGCACAACTGTGTTGGTCACATAGACGACTTGCTGTTCGATGGTTTGTTCGACGATCGTGTTGGTGACGACGACGACCTGCTGCGGTGTCGTTTTCAGCACACCCGAGGCATTCGCTTTGGCGCGCAACATCTGGATCGTATCCATCAACTCTTTTTGCTGATCGAGGAAGGCCTGGCCCAAGTCCATCGTCCACGTGAGGTCATCGTTCATTTTCTGGATCAGTTCCGGGAACTGCGCCACGGCCTTCACGTTTTCGTCCCACGGCTGCTCGTCCAGCTTCGGAATATTATTGGTGTCCTTGACGAACCGTGCCGCCTGCACAATCTCCAAGGGATACACCGACGCAGGCAGGATGATGGCGATCAACGGGTCGGGATGCAGGGCAATGGGCGCGGCGAGCTTTTCCAGCTCCGCGGCGCTGAATTGGGGCGGTGCGGACGGGGGCGGCACGGACGCGACCGACGGGGTGTCTGTTTGTGCATTCGCGGACGCTGAAATCAGCGCGAATGCGAGTGCCGGGATTACGAGTATTTTGTTGTGTTTCATATTTTGCCTTGGTTGTGGAAATGCCACCATGCGGCTCCGGCCAACGCGGCCAGGGCGAGCACGACTAAAATCGTTTTCAAGAAGCCTTTGCCTACTTTCAGCGCGAGCAGGAGCATGACGATGCCCGCTCCTCCCATCGCCCCGGTGGGGATGTCGCCCGAAGTGACCTTGTCAATAATCTCGCGCAGGTTGTTCATTTTTTGGATTCTGTTTTGATTTGTTTCATTGGGCGATGCGCACATCTTTGAGCACCGCATCCACGGCTTCCTGGATATTGGCCGCGCGGACCTCGGCGGTGGCGTCGCGCAGCAACGGTCTTACGACGTAAGAGCGTTTGAGCAGCTGGTAGGTCTTCCCATCAATGATGTCAATCAGCAGGGTGCCAGCCTCAAAGTAATTCGGGTTCTTGCTGTTGGTATAGGCATCAAACGCCTTGTCGTGCAGCGCGTCCGCATCCCGACCAATTCCAAAGTAAGTGTCAACCGCCGTGGTGCTCGCGTTATTGCCGACGATCACGAGATACGGCACGATCACGTCACCGCCGAATGCCACTTTCTTCAAGCCCTTGCCTTCCAGATCACGGCTGATGGCATCCTGGATCATGATGTGAACCTGCTCCCGCTTATCCGCAAAAGCCGGAGCGGTGCTGGAACCTCTGGAGCCTCCGTTAATAAAGCTGAAGGTGGCGGCGTGGATTGGACCGGTGTCCACCATGGTGGGCGTGGAGCAGCCGGTGACGAGCAGCGCGGCCAGATTGAGCGTGATGAGGAATGAGTATTTCATAGATGGAATCCTTTTATTTTTTTTAGTTGGTTTGGTTTGATGCTTAAAGCGCATTTGGAGGTGTTCCGTTGATGTTGCCGGCTCATGTCATTGGATGCTGTTCAGAAATGGAGCGTGAACCCGATCTGCGGCCCGCTCGTCAGCATGTCGTATTTGAACCGGTTCAAGCCGCTGCCGGTTTCGTAATCGGTGTAAAGGAAGCGATAGCCCGCTTGCAACGACATGATCTTCGTAACCTGCCAGTTGATGAATGGCAACGCCTGCCAGGTCAGGTCCGAGCCAACCCCGAAACCGCCAATGTCGCCGCTCACGTTAAAACTGAATTTCTTCCCGAGGGGCAGACTGACCCGGGTCCCGATGATCGGATCCCACCAGTCCTGCGTGCCGGAAGGATTGACCCCGAGCGGCCCGTTCAAGGCCAGGTGAATGCTGTTGTAGCGCGTGCCGGCATAGACATCGAAATACTGGCAGAAGCGGTATTCCAGCGCCGGTTGCACCATCCACTGCTCGGCTCTGGCGGTGAACGGCCCCTTGTTCGCCTCCAGATCCATGTAGATGACTTCGGTGGACAAGGCCCAATGCTCATACCCCACGCGCGCGCTGCCCATCGCGCCAAATTTGAGATTTTCCAGGATCTTGTCGAAGCCGACATTCACGTCGGCGGGAACGCCCTTGACGGCGACGTTTCCGGACATGCCGGCCGCAAGACCGTAGAGCGCGGCATCGAATGTCCACTTGTTGGTTTCCTCGGCGCGCAAAACAGAAGGCAGCAGCGCGGTGGCGAGGATGAGAGTGAACAGGAATTTAGTTTTCATGATGTTTGTGTGTTTTAGTCTTAATTTTAGTCTTAATCTTTGGAGACGGAGGTTAAAAATCAAGGTGCGACGGCTCCGGGAAAGTCATGGACCATCTCCCCATGGCCTCTTGAAGGCTTTTGGCGTTTGCCTCGGTGCTGCCGACGGTTCCCTTGCCAGTGCCGCAAAAGACCAGTTGGCGCGTCTTGGCATCCACGAAATCAAGCATCGGCGTGCCCCCGGTTTTCATGATCATGATCGGCTTCATTGTCATGGGTTCATTCATGAGTCACATCCGCTTCCGGGGTTGAAGCGGCTGCTTTTGCAAGTCCGCGACGATCTTGTCCACTGCGGGAATGGCGTGGGCGAAGTATTGCTTGAAGCCGCGGCAGAGATAATTCAGCCCCGGCTCGCCG